>Ga0255087_1000179_pt1 | contig 29195 bp, 28 predicted proteins | sample Colum_Miss_RepA__FD_188561 | JGI IMG/M metagenome (GOLD analysis project Ga0255087, IMG submission 188561) | Freshwater microbial communities from Columbia River, Oregon, United States - Colum_Miss_RepA_8d | ecosystem: Environmental > Aquatic > Freshwater > River | place: USA: Oregon | collected...
GCCATCAAGGATGCTTGGTTGGTATAAATAACAGCGGGCATGTGAGACTCCTGTGAGTAGTCAATATGGAATTACGATGCACCTACTTTGCAAGTCGCATGCCATGCTTATACAGGTGGGGCCGCACTCTATAAGCGGGAATTCCTGCGCTTTCGAAGGAAAAAACCGCCTTCCGAGGAAAAATTTGCAGGCCTGAGGTCTATGAGGGACGGAAAAATTTGCCAACTCCTGGGACATGCCGATACAACGCACTTGGATACACTTGGACGTACATGCCGTCTTCCCATCGGATGAAAAACTCCCGCCTCCACCGACGCTGGTCTCTGTTCAAGCGTTTGCAACACCGTCAGGCCATGAAGCTTTCACCGGCGGTCAGAGGGATGTTGTGGGCTGCCATAGCAGGCGTGCTGTTTTCCTTACTCAACACGGTGGTTCGCAGCATCACGCTGAACCTGGATGTGTATGAGTCGCTCTTCTTGCGTTATGCATTTGGCATGCTGGTCATGCTGCCCTGGGTATTGCGTGATCCGACGTCCTATGTTCCCAAGGACATCAAAGGCCAGTTCTGGCGTGGTGCGGTGCACACTTTGGGGTTGATGTTCTGGTTCACGGCACTGCCCCACACCAGCCTGGCGGACATGACGGCGCTGGGATTCACCGGGCCGATCTTCATCATGCTGGGGGCCGCCTGGTTTCTGGGTGAAAAAATGCGGGCCGACCGCTGGATTGCCGCGCTGATTGGTTTTGCGGGTGTGCTGGTGGTGGTGGGGCCACAGTTGAGCGGCACGGGGGGCTTTTACACCCTGGTCATGCTGGCGTCCTCACCCATGTTTGCCGCCTCGTTCCTGATCACCAAGGCCTTGACCCGCCACGAGTCAGCCTCGGTCATCGTGTTCTGGCAATCACTCATGGTGTCCTTGCTGGGCTTGCCGATGGCGATCTACGGGTGGCAACACCCCACGCTGTGGCAATGGGTGGGATTTTTAGCAGCCGGCGTGCTGGGGTCGCTGGGACACTATTGCCTCACCCGCGGGTTCAACGCCACCGATATTTCCGTGACGCAGTCGCTGCGGTTTCTGGACCTGGTATGGGCCAGCTTGCTGGGGTGGCTGGTGTTTGCGGATGTGCCGCGCTCCACCACGCTGCTGGGGGCGCTGGTGATCATGGCGTCCACGGTGTGGATTGCACGGCGAGAGAGCCGCGCGCGGTCCGCCAAGTCAGACTGACTTGGGCGTCACGCCCGAGGCCACGCCACTGGCGACATGCCCGGCCGGTACATGCTGCGCCGCCGACTCGATGTGACCGGTTTGGTCGTCAAAGAAAAAGTCGGGCTCGAATTCGCGCAAAAACTCGCCCTTGTCCAAGCCGCCCAGGAACATGGCTTCATCGATGTCGATGTTCCAGTCCATCAGCGTTCGGATGGCGCGCTCATGTGCGGGGGCGCTGCGGGCGGTGACCAAGGCGGTGCGAATGCGCATGCGGGGCGTGCCTTCGAGTTGCAAGCGGTGCAGCGCAGCCAGCAAGGGCTTGAACGGGCCGGCTGACAACGGCTGGCTGGCGCGGTCCTTTTCGTGCTGCTGGAAAGCACTGAGCCCTTGTGATTGGTAGACGCGCTCGGCCTCGTCAGAAAACAACACCGCATCACCATCAAACGCGATGCGAATTTCATGCGGGTGCGACTCGGAGGCGTGCGCGGAGTGCGGATAGACCTGCGCGGCGGGCACGCCGGCATCGAGCGCAGCCCGCACATCACTCAGGTGGGTGGACAAAAACAGATTGGCCTTCAGAGGCTTCAGGTAGCGCCAGGGCGATTGACCCCGCGTGAAGCTGCCACGCAAGATGGGCAGGCCGTAGTGCTGGGCGGAGCGAAACACCCGCATGCCGCTCACCGGGTCGTTGCGTGACAGGATGACCACCTCGATGCGCGGTTCCTTTTCATCGTTGAACGCCAGCATTTTTTTCACCAACGAAAACGCCACCCCCGGGGGAGCAGGAACTTCCAGCCGCTCCAGTTGCAGTTGCATGTAGGCGCGGTCGTTGGCCTGCTCGAAGACCCGGTTTTCTTCCTCAAAATCGAACAGGGCGCGCGACGAAATCGCCACCACCAGCTTGCCTTCGAGCGATACAGCCATGCTTACCTCACCAATTGGTTGAGCTGGATGATGGGCAGCATCACGGCCAGCACGATCAGCATCACGATAACGCCCATACCCACAATCAGCAAGGGTTCGAGTAACGTAGCCCAGTACAAGGCCTTGCGTTGGACTTCGTTGCTGAGTTGCTGCGCTGCACGTTGCAGCATCTGTGGCAACTCGCCGGTTTGTTCGCCCAGGCGGGCGAACATCGACAGCAGGCCCGGCAAGCGTTGGCGATACGCGAGCGCCTTGCCCAGCGGCGCGCCTTCGCGGACCAGCCCTTGCGCCTCAACCAGGTCGGCACGCAGGGCGGTGTTGGGGAGAGTGTCCGCTGCCGTTTGCAAGGCCTTGAGCATCGGCACGCCCGCGCCGATCAGGAGCGCCAGGGTGCGGGCGCATTGCGCGGCGTTGTAGCCGCGCGCGAGGGCGCCCACCACAGGCAATCGCAACCAGGCCGCATCCCATTGTTCGCGCACGGCGGGTTGACGCAGGGACAGTCGGGTGAACACCCCCATCCCCACCGCAGCCAGCAAGACCCATCCCCACGCAGCCTGCACCGCCTGGCTAATGGCGAGCATCACCACGGTGAGCAGTGGCAAGGCGCGCTGGCTGGACGTGAACACACTGGCCACCTGGGGCACCACATAGGCCAGCAGAAAGAGCACGATCAAAAGCGCAATGCCGCTCACGATGGCGGGGTACAGCAGCGCAGCCATCACCTTGCTGCGCAAGGCCTGGCGCGCCTCCAGGTCATCGGCCAGGCGCTCCAGCACCAGGCCGAGTTGCCCACTGTGTTCGCCAGCCGCGATAACGGCACAGTACATGGGGGAGAATTCGGCTGGGTGTGCGGCCAGTGCTTGCGCAAAAGGGGAGCCGGCGTTGACCTCGGCTCTGAGTGCGGCCACCAGCGCTTGTTGGCGTGGGGTCGCAGCCTCATCGGCCAGTGCAGTGAGCGCGCGCTCGAGCGGCAAGCCGGCATCGACCAGGCCAGCGAGTTGTCGAGTCCAAATGGTGAGGGCTGTCTGGTTCAGCACCCGGCGCTGCCACAAGACGATGTCGCGGGTCTGCGTGCCCGACACCACGGGTGCCACGTCCAAGGGCACCAGGTGACGCGCACGCAGTTGGCTGCGCACCGCGCGCGCCGAGTCGGCCTCCAGGACGCCGCGTTGGGTGACACCCTGCGGATCGATGGCCTGATAGGAGAACGCGGGCATGGCAGTGTTGGGGCGATCGGGTCAATGCAAGGGTTCAGTCACGTGTGACCCGCAGCAGTTCCTCGCGCGAGGTGATGCCTTGCTGGACCAACCGCTCGCCGTCTTCACGCATCAGACGCATGCCATGGCGCTGTGCACAAGCGCGCAGATCAGCTTCCGAGGCTTGCGCGTGGATGAGCGCACGCAACGCATCGTCGGTGGTCAGCAATTCGAAGATACCGGTGCGCCCGTGGTAACCAGTCTGGTGACAGGCTTCGCATCCTGCGCCCTGGCAGTGGGTGCACAGCTGACGCAGCAACCGTTGCGCCAACACGCCTAGCAATGAAGAGCTCAGCAGGAAGGGTTCAACGCCCATATCGATCAGGCGTGTCACGGCGCTGGGGGCATCGTTGGTGTGCAGCGTGGCCAGCACCAGATGGCCCGTGAGCGAGGCCTGGATGGCAATCTGCGCGGTCTCAAAATCACGGATCTCGCCAATCATGATGACGTCCGGATCCTGACGCAGGATGGCGCGCAGTGCCTTGGCAAAGGTGAGGTCAATACGCGGGTTGACTTGCGTTTGACCCACGCCAGGCAGTTCGTATTCGACCGGGTCTTCCACGGTCAGGATGTTGCGCGTGTTCGTGTCGAGTTCTTGCAGGGCTGCGTAGAGCGTGGTGGTTTTGCCCGAGCCGGTCGGGCCGGTGACCAGGATGATGCCGTGAGGTTGCGCAATCAGACGTTGCAACCGTGTCAGGGTGTCGCCCTCCATGCCCAGGCCGGGCAGGCCGAGCTTGCCCTCGCTCTTGTCCAGCAGTCGCAGCACCGCGCGCTCGCCATGGGCACTGGGCAGGGTGGAGACCCGCACATCAATGGCGCGTTGTCCCAGTCGCAAGGAAATGCGGCCATCCTGAGGCAGCCGTTTTTCGGCAATATCCAACTCGGCCATGATCTTCAGGCGTGAGATGAGTGCGGCGTGCAGCGCTCGGTGGGGTTGCACCACCTCGCGCAAGTCGCCATCGACTCGAAATCGCACGCTGCTGTGGCGCTCGTAAGGTTCAATATGGATGTCGCTGGCCCCATCCCGCGCGGCCTGGGTGAGCAAGGCGTTGAGCAAGCGGATGATGGGCGCGTCGTCCGCGGTTTCCAGCAGGTCTTCCACGGCAGGCAGCTCTTGCATCATGCGCGTGAGGTCGGCGTCTTCCTGCACCTCACTGGCCACCACGGCGGCACTCGACTCGGCATGGGCGTAGGCTGAGCTGATGCGTTGCGCGAGCTCCCGGGCTTCGAGCTGGTGACACTGGGGCAACGAGTCAGCCCCCAGATGGCGCAGCACCTCGCTCCACGCCGCCGGGTGGGGCGAGGCGGCATGCCACAGCGTCAGACCTTGTCCATCATCCTCCAGCAGCAACTGGTGGGTGCGGGCAAAAGCGTAGGGCAGGGGGTGGCGCATGATCAGCGGGCGGGCGCACGTGGCGAGTTGCCGGTGGCCGGGGGCGGCACTGAGCCGGCTGACGATGCGGCTGCCCCCTGGTCGGGTGTGGAACCGGCCGTCGCACGCGTGGTCGGCAAGGGCGGCAGGGTCATGGTGTTGGAGACGGGGAGCACGGGGGTGGCAGGTTGGTGCGTGCCTTGCTGGGCCCCCAGCATCTGTTGGTAGCGCTGGGTGGACAGGGCCTCGGTGGCATCGCCGTCGCGCAACACCACCGGGCGCAGAAACACCATCAAGTTGGTTTTCTTGCGCTCACGCGACTCGTTGCGAAACAGGGCTCCCAGCCAGGGAATGTTGCTCAGCCATGGCACGCCGGCGCCATTGTTGGCGTATTCATCGGCCAGCAAACCGCCCAGCACCACGATGGAGCCGTCTTGCACCAGCACATTGGATTCGATCGAGCGCTTGTTGGTGATGAGCCCGGTGGTGGAGCCCACCGAGTTGTTGACCACGCTGGACACCTCCTGGTAGATGGTGAGCTTGACGTTGCCGGTTTCGCTGATCTGGGGTTTGACCCGAAGCGTCAGGCCCACATCGCGACGCTCGATGGTCTGGAACGGATTGACCGCACCATTCACCGTGTTGTTGTTGGTGTACTGACCGGTCACGAAAGGCACGTTCTGGCCCACCACAATCTTGGCCTCTTCGTTGTCCAGCGTGAGCAAGGTGGGCGTGGAGAGGATGTTGCTGTCAGCGTTGGTCTGCAAAAAATTGGCCAGCGAGTTGAGCACATACACGCCATTGACCTGGCTCGCTGTGGCCACGTTCAGACCAGCGCCCGGCACCACCGCCCCGCTGCCCCCCCTGATGGCCAGATTCAGCAGGTTGTTGCCGTCACTGCCAAAGTTGGTGCCCAGGATGCCCACCGTGCCACCCTTTTGGCCCATGACGTTTTGCCACTGGATCCCGAATTGCGCCGCCTTGTTGGCGTCCACTTCGGCAATCAGGCTCTCCACCAGCACCTGGGCGCGTCGTCCATCGAGTTGATCGATCACAGCGCGCAGTTGACGGTACTGCGGCTCAGGCGCAGTGATGATGAGCGAATTGGTGGCGGTGTCAGCCTGGATCTGACCGCCGGTGGTCGCGAGGTTGGTGTTGGAACCTGAACCCAGACTCGACCCCATGCTCGAGCCAGTTCCGCTACCAGGTGGAGTGTTTCCAGTCAAACCAGATGAGCCCGTCAAGGCAGTGGTACCACCCAGATTGGCACCGGGCAGCATCGACCCGGCTTGTCCTTGCATGGCCGCACGCAAGGTGTTGGCCAGCCGGGCGGCGTCCGCGTTCTTCAGATACACCACATGCAGATTGCCGCTGGCGGCGGCTGAGCCGGGTTGATCGAGTTTTTCGATCAGGGTGCGGGCCTGGGCCAGGCGTGCCGGGTTGGCCGCGCGCAGGATCAACGAGTTGGTCCGCACCTCCGGAATGATGGTCGTTTTGTATTGGTTGTCGGTGGTGGCCGGTGCGCCGGCGGCGGCGGCTGCCACGGGCAGGGCCGCATGGCCTGACTCGATCAATCGTTGCAGCAGCGGCGCCAGGTCCAGGGCGATCGCGTGTTTGAGGCCGATGACCTCGACGTCGGTGGCGGTGGGCAGGTCCAACGTGGTGATGATGCGCCCCAGCCGCTGCAAGTTGTCCGCGTAATCCGTGATGACCAAGGCGTTGGTGCCGGGCGTGACATTGATGGTGTTGTTGGGGCTGATGAGCGGGCGCAGCACAGCCACCAGGTTGTTGGCGTTTTCATGTTGGAGGCGAAAGATCTGGGTTTGGATCTGGCCACCACCCGGTGTGGCGGGCGTGGCAATCACCGGGCCGGCCTGCAGTTTGGCATCTGCCTCGGGCACGATCTTGAGCAGCCCGTTGGACTCGACCACGCTGAACGACTGCAGGCGCAGGGCCGCCAGAAACTGGTTCCAGGCTACTGTAGGGGGCACGGGCTTGTCGGTGCTCAGGGTCAGCGTGCCTTTGACGCGCGGGTCCACCACCAATTGACGGCCGGTCAAGGTGGCCAGGGTGCGCGCCACAGCCTCGATGTCGGCGTTGACAAAATTGAGCGTGATGGGCTCGCCCGGTTTTTGCGCCACTGCCACGGTGGGCGCCATCGACAGGGCAGCACACAGGCTGAGCACCAGCAGGTGCATACGAGTGCCTGCGTTCGAGGTGATGGAAGAGAGGACACGTTGGCGCATGGTTATCCCATTGTCAGTTGCGCTTTGTTGCCCTGGCGACGGCCCAGGACATTGAGCAAATTGGAGAGAGCTGCCTCGACGGCCGGGTCTGCGCGGGCTTCACCCTCGAAGCGCCAGCGCTCGCCGATCCATTCACCGCGGCCTTGCAGGTGCAGTTGCCCACTCAGGGTGTCGAGTTGCACCTGCATCGGGGTGGTGCCTTGGTGGCCCTGGAGTTGGAGACGGTAGCTGCCCATGGGGCGCAAGGTGGACAGGCGTGATGACAACTCCAGCAGACTCAGGGTGGCTTGCCCCGTCACCTGCAAGCGTCGCTCGGCCCAGCGAATGTCAAGCGCGCGAGTTTCCAGTTGCAGTTGCCCTTGCGCTTGCACGGTGTTCCAGGGGGTGCCTAGCCCGGACAGGGCCGCCGCAGGCCAGGTGGACTGCTGATCCAGCACACGCACACGGGTGCCGCTCCAGTCGGCTTGGGCTTGCAAGGTGAGGGGCGTGGGGGTGCAGCAGGGCATCGACAGCGTGACCTGCAGGGAGGGTTGTGGCAGCAAGCTGGGGCTCAGGCGCCACGACAGCCGGTCCGGCAGGGCCACGGCCTGTTGGCTACCTGCGCCCGCGCTCAACACCAGTTGAGCCGAACCCGACCACACCGTGCCCCTCACGTCCTGCCACAGCACCCGCTGTTGACTGAGGTGTTCCACCTGGCGGGTCAACCATGAGGCGGGCGCGCAGGTGATCCCGGCGGCCAGTGCGCCAACCAAGATGCCTGCTGAAGCCCAGCGCCGCATCATGTCAGGGGGCTCCTCGATCAGGCAATTGCACGCTGACATGACCGTCCCACTGTGCTTGCGTGTCCGGGCTGTTGGAGGGGGTAGGGGTCGCGGCGCTGGCTGGGCTGCGTTGAAGCCGCATGTCGGTCACCCGGGCCTGGGCGGTCTGTCGAACGGCGCTCAGCCATTGGGCCAAGCTGCTGCCCGACACGTTTTTCAGCACCACGCGGGTGGCGTCTCCTTGCTGCGAGAGCTGGGCGCCTGGCAGCAGGTCGCGGGTGAGTTGAGACAGCGATTGCTGGGCTTCTTGACGCGACAGCCTGGGTTGCGCTTGCAGGCTGCGGGCCTGTGCCTGCAAGGCTGCAAGCTGGGCGTGCTGACGGTCGAGTTGGGCATGGCGCTCGGGGCTTTGCTGCCACACACGAAGCGCAGGGGCCAGGCCGACCTGCCACAGCAGGGCCAAGACCAAGACAAGAGCGGCTGCTCGCAACCCGGTGCGCTCGCGAACCGAGAGTTGTTCCCAGCGGGCGTGCCAAGGTCGCAGATCCCAGCGGCTCATCGCACACCCTCCCAGCGCAAGCGGTAGTCGTCACCTTGCTGGCTGAGCCGATAGCCTTGGGCTTGCAAGCGTTGGTGGGCGGCGGCATCCGGCTCGGCCGCTCCGGTGGCTTGCCAGCGCAACTCGCCGGGGCTGAAGCTCAATTGGCGAATCGAGGCCTGGGCAGGCAAGGCCTCGGACAAGCGGGCCAGCAACACATCGGCGTCCTGTGGTGAGGGGGCACCGGTGGCCTGACGCAAGGCGTCCACCTCGCGCCGCATTTGTAGCGCCGGGTCAATCACCACCCGCACGTGTGGAAATGTATCGGTCAGCACGCGTTGCTGGCGTTGTTGTTGATCCTGTAACAAGGCTTGCTCGCGCCAGGCCCAGGTGTTGAGTCCGATGAGTTGGGTGCCTAGCAGCAATGCCAGTCCCCACCGCACGGCGCGCCAGTCAGGCCTGTGTCGCAGCGTGTGCCAGGCCTGTTGCATCCAGCGACCACTGCGCTGGGCACGGGACTGGCCCCACTCACCTTGGGCCAGGTCCCAGTTGGAGCGAGCGGCTTGCAGCCAACGTTGGGCTGCAGGTTGCAAGACAGCCTCCAGTGGGCACCAGTCGGCCGCTTGTTGGGCGACGCCGGGCTCGGACCAACAGACGCTGACCTCAGCCAAGTTCTGAGACCAGGCTGCGCGGGTGGCGTGGGGTATCGGGGTGACGCCCTGGGCGTGACACAGCAAAGCCAACGCCTGCCCGTCGTGCTGCACCAGGTGCAGCACGGCTTCGGGGGCTGATGTGGGAGCACATTCGGGGACCAGCCGTTGCACGCGCAGGCCCACGGCGTCCAGGGGCGCCAGCGCTTGCTGCAGCCATTCACGCGAACACGCTGCCACCAGGGTCGCGCCGCCCATGCGGGTAGGCGCCTGAGGCGCGACAGCCAGGTGCAGATGGGCGGGGTCGTCCAGCAGCTGCTCTTCCAGCAGACCATGCAGCACAGCGCCCAGTCGGGGGCCGGATTGAGGGGGCAAGGTGACGGCATGCCAGGACAACCGTTGCCAGGGCACCACCGCCACCACCTCGCCATGGGCTGGGGGGAGTTCTTGCGGTGCGGCGGATCCATGGTGCGTGACCGACAGGCCGTCCAGGCTGTGCACGAAAGACATCCTTCGAGCGTCAGCGCTGGGGTGCAGAGGGAGGGCCAGGATCAGCATGGTGACTTCATTGTAGGGATGTGATTCGGCCGGCCATCACACCGCGATCGCGCCACAAAATACGCTGATTGTCGTCACGCTGGATGACCGAGCGTTCCACCAAAGTGGTGCTGCCCAGCCGCACCCGACCGATCACCTCGAAAAAGTTGCTGGCCAGTTGGTGCGAAGCGCTGGACAGCGTCTTGCCCGAGTCGCCCAACGCCTGCCCGGCCTCTTCCAGGGATTTCCAGTGCTGGGCGCTGCGTTGCAGGACGGCGCGCTGGGCATCGGCCAGTCGCAAGCCCGGCACGCTGGCATGCAGCACCTCCACCCCTGCGGTGTTGAGGTTCACCGCAGTGCGGTTCGGGAGCCAAGTGATGAAGGGCTCGAGTCGGGCCAACTGGGCGGGGGTGAGCCCCAGCCAAGTCAGCTGCGACACCCGCTGGGGCATGATCATGTTGCTGCCGGTGCGCTGGGCCGCCAGCAGTTGGCGCACCAGTCGATCCAGGGCCTCGCGTGGGAGTCCCAGCAATTCGAACAGCCGATCGAACGCGGCCACGTCCACGGCGGAGGCTTGGTCGCCCTGGATCAGGTTCAACACATTCAAGCGGGCTTGCAGATCGCTGATCTGGCCTGACAGAAAAACCCGTTCGGCCATGCCCCGCTCTTCCTCAGACACACCGTCGCTGGAGCTTGCCAGGAAGCTAGAGAGGCGAGCCTCCTGCAAGGGCAAGGCCCAGGGTTCGGCCAGGTGGTCCAGGTTGCCCGAACGGGCGTCTTCGCGCAGCACCAGCCTAGCCCAGTCCAGGGCCCCCCCCAGCAGCCATTGCGATTGCTGGCGTTGTCGCTCGGCGGATTCAACCTCCAGGCTCTTCCACTGTTGCCACAAGGTGGTCGCGGCCAGGGTGGCGATGAGCGCCACGATCAATAGCGCCGTGATCATGGCCATGCCGCGTGAGCGAGAGAGGGCATTCATCTCAGGACCTCACCGCTGAAAAAGCAGGACGCACCCAATCCAGGGTGATCGTGCCACTCGGTGACAGGCCTTCGGGCAAGCTGAGGATGAGCCGCACCCCGTCAGGCAGGGCGGCGTCCTGGCCGGCGCTGACAGCGCCGCTGCTGGACAAGGGGTTGCTCCAGGCGTCACCCCGAAAATAAAACAGCTGCCATTGTTGCGACGGAAACAGCACCGCGGTCGAGATGGAGCCCAGACCGGTAGTCAACCCAGACGAAGAGGCCGAGCTGACCGCTCCCTGTACAGCCGCGGCCCAGTACTCCTGCAAGCGTTGCCGGTCGTGACTGGCTGGCGCCTGGGTGCGCACCCAGGCTGAGGGCGGGTTCTGGCGCGACAGTCCCACCTGCTCGGCTTCATCCGGGCTGAGCGGGCGCACCGTCCAACTCACCACCCACAGACCGGCATCGGCACCGGTCGGGTCCGGCACACTGGCGCGGCGCAGAATGCGAAGCACCCGGCCATCCCAGCTCAGACCGGGCAGCCCCTGGGTGCCTGGCACACTCAGGGCCGTGTCCAGGTCGGCTTGCCATTGCGCCAAGGCGGTTTGCATGACGGCCACCTGACCCACACGTGACAGGCTGGCCTCACGGGCCCGCAACAGGCCATCGAGTCCGCGCCAGCCCAGGCCGGCCATCAGGGCCATGGCCACCAGGGCCACCAGCACCTCGATCAGGGTGAAGCCTTGGCTGCGCCCTTGGGTAGCGGGTGCTGTCATTGGTTGCCCAACACGGTGGTCACCCGCAGGATGGGGGTGGACTGCGACCATACCTGCGCGTCCACGCGGCGAAACGAGGGGTTGGGCGTTGGGCGTACGCTCAGTTGCACCCGCAGTGTCTGCTGGGCCTGCACACAGGTGACCGAGCTGTCGCCCACACCTGGCAACTGACGCGACAAACGCAGCGTATTGAGGGCGTTGTCGGCACACAGTTGCGCCCACAGCACGTCCGACTGACGTTGGGCGGAGGTGGTCAGGGCTTGCGTGGCTTTGAGGCCGGTCATCAACCCCAGGGCCACGATGCCGAGCGCGACCAGCACCTCGATCAGGGTGAAGCCACGCGAGGAGGACGGGGGGGGCAACATCACGGCAGCAGCTTGAACGGTCGAACACCGTCGGTACCGATGCGCACCTGCACGGCCGGTTGGCTCGCGTGTTGCAGCACCACGGTTTGCGCGGTCAGCAAAGGTTCGGGGCCTAACACCAGGGGGCCGCCCACCACCCGGGTGTCGGGGTCGCGCCAGCGCAGGCCGAGCGCTGGTAGGGCGTCAGGTGGCAAGCCCTGCAGCATATGGCCTTCGGGCACGGGAACCCATCGCACCGCCAGGCCACGGGTGCGGGCTTGGGCGCGGGCCGCTTCCAGCCAGCTGACCAGTTGTTGCGCTTCCAGTTCCAAACGCTGTTGCGGGCTGTCGCGCAAGGCGAGTATGGCCCCCGCGCTGGCCAGCGCCATGAGGGCCACCACCACCAGCAATTCCAGCAGCGTCACGCCTCGGGTGAGGGCCGCAGGGAGCTTGACCTGCCCGAGCTGTGGTGGTCGTGCAGGCGGGGTCGGCGAGACCTTATTGCCAGCTGCCGATGTCCGCATTGCGGCCCTCGCCGCCGCTTTGACCGTCGGCGCCCAGCGACAGCACGTCCACCTCAGCCTTGATGCCAGGGTTGAGGTACTGGTAGGGGCGACCCCAGGGGTCATTGGGCAGTTTGTCCAGGTAGGGCTTCCAGTTGATCGGTGCGGGTGCCGCGGTGGGACGTACCACCAGCGCTTGCAGGCCTTGCTCGGCACTGGGGTAGCGCTGGTTGTCCAGCCGGTAGAGCTTGAGCGCTTGCATCAGGTTGTTGACATCGGTGCGTGCAGCTGTCACGCGGGCATCGTCTGCACGGTCGAGCACGTTGGGCACGACCAGCGCGGCCAAGACACCGATGATGACCAGCACCACCATCAACTCGATCAGGGTGAAACCGCGCTGTCGGCCAGCCCGACCGCCTGCCGGGCGGCGAGCCAGGGCAGCGACGAGTTGGCGTTGCAACCAGGGGTTCAAGCTACGACGCCAGCGTGACAGGGCAATGAAGGAAGTGGGCAGGGTGGACAAGCACATGGTCTCAATGATAATCGCCGGATGGCAACAGTCTCGATCCATGCAGCGGGGGGATCCATCAAACCCTCGAAAGCCTCCGGTTGGACGGTGAGGCTCGTGACGCTCGTCGTCTGGGCGGCCCTGGCGGGGTCTGTCACTTACTGGGTATTGCAATGGCCCCAGGCCGGCGCTGCGCGCGAAGGGTTGGTGACCACCTTGGCGGGCGCAGATGAGCAGACTGCACCTCCTGCTGCCGCCAGCCTGAATCGGGCCTTGGGGGCAGCAGCTGTGGGGGCCGATCGCGTGTCAGCGCCTGGCTGGTCTTCGCGCCTGAGCCTGGTGGGCGTGGTGCGGGCCGGCGCCCGTGACGGGGCTGCGCTGATCGCCGTGGACGGCAAAGCCGCGCGTGCGGTTCGGTTGGGTGGCGAGGTGGAGCCGGGCTTGTATCTGCTGGCCCTGGAGCCGCGCCGGGCCAGCCTGGGGACTGACCCACGGGGTGCGGAGACCCTGGCGCTGGAGTTGCCCAAGCCCAAAGCGCCTTGACCCGGAAACAGGTGACGCCATGCGTGGCGTGCTGGCGATGCCTTGTTCCCCTGAGACCCTTCACCAACCGGGAAATCGCATCGGCCTCGAGTGAGGCCTCAGTTTTCGCCGTTGAGCCAACTCAACGCTGCAAGAACAACTGATAAGCCGGGTTGTCGGTTTCGTCCACATGCGGATAGCCCAGCGTGGACAAAAACTTGTTGAACGCCGACTGGTCAGACCGTGGCACTTGCAGGCCCACCAAAATGCGTCCGTAATCCGCGCCCTGGTTGCGGTAGTGAAACAAGCTGATGTTCCAGTTGGGGCGCATCGACGATAAAAACTTCATCAGCGCGCCCGGCCGCTCTGGAAACACAAAGCGCAGCAAACGTTCGTCGTGCGCCAGCGCGGAAGGCCCGCCCACCATGTGGCGTAGATGTTCTTTGGCCAATTCGTCGTGCGTGAGGTCCAGCGCCTTGAAGCCGTGTTTGGTGAAGTGTGCCGCAATTTTGGCGCTCTCACCCTTGCCCGAGGTGGTGAGACCCACAAACACGTGGGCGACCTTGACGTCGCTGATACGGTAGTTGAATTCGGTGACGTTGCGGGGCGATTTGCTGCCCCCGAAGGCGGGCAGGTTGCCGATCAACTCGCAAAAGCGCTTGAAGCTGCCACGCTCCTCGGGGATGGTGACCGCCAACAAGGCCTCACGCTCCTCGCCCACCTCGGCGCGTTCGGCCACAAAGCGCAGACGGTCGAAGTTCATGTTGGCGCCACACAAAATGGCGGCGTAGGTTTCACCACGGGTCTTGTGCCGGGCCACATACTGCTTGATGGCCGCCACGGCCAGCGCACCCGCGGGTTCCACGATGCTGCGCGTGTCCACAAACACGTCCTTGATGGCGGCGCACACCGCATCGGTGTCCACGGTGACATAGTCGTCCACCAGGTCGCGGGCGATGCGGAAGGTTTCCTGCCCCACCTGCTTCACCGCCGTGCCATCCGAGAAGAGGCCGACGTCGTGCAAGGCCACACGCTGGCCCTGTTGCACCGATTGCATCATGGCCGCCGAGTCGCTCATCTGAACGCCGATCACCTGGATCTCGGGGCGCACGGCCTTGATGTAGTTGGCCACGCCAGCAATCAACCCGCCGCCACCGATGGCGACAAACACGGCATCCAGCGGGCCCTGGTGCTGGCGCAGCAACTCCATGGCGATGGTGCCCTGGCCGGCAATCACCTCGGGGTCGTCAAACGGGTGAACAAAGGTCAGCCCCTGCGCCTTTTCCAGTTGGAGCGCGTGCTGGTAGGCGTCCGAGTAGCTGTCGCCCCACAGCACCACCTCGCCCCCCAGGGCCTTGACCGCCTCGATCTTCACGGCCGGCGTGGTGACGGGCATGACGATCACCGCGCGGCACCCCAGCTTGTGCGCGCCCAGGGCCACCCCTTGCGCATGATTGCCCGCCGAAGCACAGATGACGCCTTGACTCAACTGCTCGGGCGTGAGATGCGCCATCTTGTTGTAAGCCCCGCGCAACTTGAAGCTGAACACGGGTTGCTGGTCCTCGCGCTTGAGCAGTACCTTGTTGTGCAAACGGCGGCTCAGGTTGCGTGCCGGCTCCAGAGCGGTTTCATGCGCGACATCGTAAACACGGGCGGTCAGGATTTTTTTGAGATAGTCGGCGGGTTGCAGCGGGCGGCGAGGCATGGCGTTGGTTGCAGTGCAAAAACCGAATTGTCGCCCATGCGCCGGACACCGCCGAACCCGCGCGGGCGACAAAAAACCCGAGTCGCGAGACTCGGGGTGGAATTCACCGCGAGGGTGGAGGAGACAACAGGCGGCTGGCACGCACCGACTTCAAGGGAACCCCTGCGAACGCCCGTGAACGGCCAGCTATAGGACAATTCCAGGAATCTTTGTGGCCGCACGGCCAACCGTGTGGGCTTAAACCCTTAAAGAAGTCGGACGAAATCATGGAATGCACAGTGAGTTGGACAGGCGCGAGCGGCACCCGCTCGGGCATGGGCTTTGTGGCGGAGACGGGCAGCGGTCATGTGCTCAACATGGATGGCGCCCCTGACGCCGCCCGCCCCGACAACGGCGGACAGAACCTGGCCCCGCGACCCATGGAAACCGTGCTGGCGGGTACGGGGGGATGTACTGCCTACGACGTGGTGCTCATCTTGAAGCGTGGTCGACACGAGGTGCGTGGCTGTAGCGTCAAGCTCACCAGTGAACGCGCCGACGTGGACCCCAAGGTATTCACCCACATCCACATGCACTTCACCGTGACCGGGCGCAACATTCCTGACCAGGCGGTGGAGCGTGCCATTGCCATGAGCCACGAGAAGTACTGCTCGGCCAGCATCATGCTGGGCAAGACAGCCCACATCACCACGAGTTTCGAGGTGGTGGCTGTCTGACAGCGCCATGGCCGATCGACGGCGTGAGCGTGAACCGCTCAAATGGAATCGATGGAAGTGAAGTGTTTAAACCGAGCCGCTCAAATGCGGTGGGCGACAGTGGTCATCACCTGACCCGCCAGGCGCATCACGCTCTTGACCGGGGCGGGTAACTCCACCCCACCCGCCTTCTGCGCGTCCACGGCGTGACGCGCCTCGTCGGCCTTCATCTGCGCCACGATGGCGCGCGAGGCCAGGTCTGACGCCGGCAGGCGGTCCAGGTGCGACTGCAGATGCGCTTCCACCTGGCGCTCGGTTTCCACTACAAAACCCAGACTCACCCGGTCGCCGGCCAGCTTGCCGGCGGCCAGCCCTATGCCAAACGCTCCTAGGTACCACAGCGGTGTGAGCCAACTGCGCCGGTCGCCCAACTCCTGCAGGCGTTGTTCTGTCCAGGCCAGGTGATCGGTTTCCTCGACGCTGGCGCGGGTGAAGTGCTCGCGCAACGCGGCGTTTTGCGTGGCCAGGGCCTGTGCGGTGTACAGCGCCTGGGCGCACACCTCGCCCACGTGGTTGACCCGCATCAACGATGCAACCTCGCGCCGTTCAGACTCGGACAGGGGGGCAGAGCGCCCCGCTGGAGACATCGTGGCCGGCGGGTAAGGGCGGCTGGCGTGGTGGTCCGCCCACAGGGTACGCAGGACATTGTCAGCCGTGACCAGCAGTTGATCCAGGGGGGTATTCATGCGTTGAATTGGATCACAGGGGCAATAGGGGAGGGCTGATCAGGGTCACAGGGTGGTTTGTCATGTGGTTTGAGGAATTGTAGTCCTTGGAGGCATGAAAAACCTTGAAATACAACATAAGTATTCAATGTATGGATTTGAGGCTTTGTTGTTGCACGCTTGCAACGTAAAAGCCCCACAGGTGTGAAAAGGTTTTGCCAGCTTCCAGGCACTCTGGTCGAATAGCGTCAACTTCCCGCAAACGGAGGTTGGCCCGGGTAGCCGGTGGTGATGCCTCTGCATAACCCACTAGCCGGTGCCCTTGTTTAACCTTGGAGAACTTTCACATGAAAAAGACCCTCGTTGCCCTGGCTGCTCTGGCTGCCACTGGTGCTTACGCTCAAGTGACCATTTCAGGTTACTTCGGTGGTTCGTATGACAACGTCACCATCACCAACCCCGCTGCATCACGCACTGGAAACAAGACGGAAAATCGTATTTCTGACCACTCTTCGCGCGTTGTTTTCAACGCTACGGAAGACCTGGGCGGTGGATTGTCTGCGATTGGTCAGTTCGACCTGCGCTTCAAGCTGGACGCTACCAGCCGTATTCAGGCTGAGAGTATCACGAGCTTTGCTGGTTCCTCAACTACAGCCAACGTAGCAACAACAGCAGCTGCCAACGGCGGTGCCGCTGGCCTCACCAACCCCACTGTTGACCCCGTGTCCAGCGGTGCAAACTGGGTCGGTTTGGCAAGCAAAACCATGGGAACCGTGCGCATGGGCCGTGGAGATTTCTATTACATCGACACCCCCAGCTTCATGCCCGCTGGCATGCACACCAGTGCCAATATGTCGCCGGTTTATCACTCTCGGGCAGCTGCCAACACCAGCCGTACACCTAACGCTGCATGGTGGGTTTCCCCCCGTATCAGTGGTTTAGAGGGTACCGTCATGTACTCCACTCAGCCGCTGCGCACATCTGGCACCAACGAAGTGGAAAGCGACCTGGGCACTGGCACCGCAAACCGCAAAGGGTCTGGCTCCATGGTTCGACTGAACTACACCAATGGTCCCGTGGACGCTACCTTCGCAACCATCAGCTTGAAGTCTGATTACATCGGTGTTGGTACCTCCTTGGGTGCCGGTGCTGGTGGCGCTGCTATCAACGCCCAAGATGACCAATCTGGCAACAACTTTGTCCTCAAATTTGACGTGGGTGGTGGTTTGAAGCTTGCTGCAGGTATGTCTAGTGGCAAGACGACCGTGGTCTCCACCGGTGTCTCCACCAAAGCCAACGCGTCCGGATTTGGTCTCAGCTACGATATGGGCAAGGTCAACTATGCACTTAGCGTTGCTCGCAAGGGTAACAACGAGCTTTCTTCGACTGGCGAGGCGGCAAACACCGGCACCTCGCTGACGGCACTGGCTGTTACCTACAACTTCAGCCGTCGTACGGCCATCAGCGCTCTGTACAACAGTTTGAAGGCCGACGCTGCCACCACCGTGACGCCTTTCTACCAAGTTAACAACGTGTTCGGTGGTCAGAACACAATGGGCAATGGCGAAGGCACCACGACTTTGTCTCTCGGCTTGGTCCACCGCTTCTAATCGGATGCAGGCTCAAGCCTGCTGACGATTTAAAGTCTTGAAACCCCGCTGCGGCAACGTGGCGGGGTTTTTTATTTGTTCGAAGAAACGAACCCCCCCTTTGCTAAACTCCCACACCGTATGAACACCATTCAAGAAGGTCAGTTGATTCCACTGTGGCCGACCTGGGTCGGTCATGCGACATTGCCGGTGTGTGACGAGCACAATTCAGTGTTGATGGAAATGTCTAGACCCTGGCACTCTCACTTGAATTTGTTTGATGTGGAGCACCCTACCATCATTTGGCTGAAGACCCACGTGCACAACGCCCTGACACAGTGGTTCACGCGCATGGGTGTGCAGACCTTGCCAGAATTGTTGCTTCAGGCGCGCATGGACACATTGATGTATGGTGAGCAACGCGAATTACAAAATGCCCCGCGAACCTACTTGTCTGGGGTGTATTTCGTCAACACGCCGGATGTCACCCCCATTCAGCATCTGAGGAGTGATTGTTTACCAAGTCATTTCTCTCTTTTGGATCCCAGGGTGGGGTTCAATGCCCTGGCGCTGGTAGGCGACCCTAATTTCAATGAAACATTAACAGTCAAGCCCGTTGGCGGCAACTTGATGTTGTGGCCTGCTTATCTGCGGCACTGCTCCCGCGTACATTTGTCAGAAAAGCCTTGGGTGCGGGTCCTATTTGGGGCGGAACTGGCCTGCAGTTCTTCAAACTGAACAATGTCCAGTCAATTTCAACTGAATTTCAGTGGGTTATGGCCCACAATGCTCGCCAAGCGACTACTCCCTGACTTTGAGCGACCCACGCAAGAGTTGGCACAACACATCCTCGAGGTGGAAGCAAGGGAAACAGATTTGACAGCACGATATCAGCAACAAGATTTGTTTGCTGACAAAAAGCCATGCGTACAGTGGCTAAAAAAGCAAATCAACGAAACAGTAACTGCCCTGATCACTCAAAATGGCGTCCACCATTTGCCTTCCTGGGCATTGTTCAGTTGGTACAACGTCAATCGTTTCGGCGATCACCACGCGCCGCATACCCATCCACACTCCTACCTGAGTGGTACTTACTATGTGCAGTTGCCGAGGCATCAAAATGATCCCTTGGTTGAAAATCCCCATTCTGGTTGCATATCTTTTTACGACCCAAGAAATGGCGCCAACATGATCACCACAGGCAGTGAACCCGATTCAAGGCCCGTCTACAGAGTCACCCCATCACCAGGTACATTGCTGATTTGGCCCTCTCCACTGCAACATGCGGTCTATCCCAACCTCTCGGGTGATTTGCGCATATCCATCAGCTTCAATGTCATCGTTGATAAAAAATAACGTCAAGCCAAGAGAAAAAATGTCTGCATGAGCCGCTCCCTCTCAATCTCTACCCGCCTCCAATCCAGGCGTCAGTGAAGTGATGAACCGTCGACGTTCACTCGACTTACAGAATGCATACTGAATTTCAAATGGCCGGGGCTTCTGCATAGATTTCGACAGCCTCAGCGGCAATGGGTTGCCGGCATATTTTTTGCTGATGGGCTGTCAACATCCTTTCAAGGCCCGTCATGCTCCAAAAAACCGTCACCCTCCTGCTCCTCAGCGTCTCGCTGTCAGCCCTGGCCCAATCCTCCGGCCAAGGCCTCAGACCGGCCCCGGTTGCCCCGGTCGCCAAGACCAGCCCGGACGCTTACGTGGAGGTCAGCCTCAACAGCCTCAATTACGCCCGTACGGGGTTGCGCTTGAGCCCGACGGCCGTGCGTACCCTTGTTGGTAAAAACATGGGCCCCACATTTTCCTACGAAGGCATGTTGGCGTTTGGCACCAGTCAGGGCACCGATACCCTTGGCGGCAAATCAGCCGCAGCCAAGATCGACCCGCTGTTTGGCGCCTACCTCAGAGCTCGCCAGGAACTGGCCCCGGGCCTGGAAGTGTTTGGCCGCCTGGGCGCTGCCAGCATGGTGAAAAACCTCGACGGCGCCTACTTCGCCAGTGAAGCCTCCAGCAAGCGCATGGGCGGGTTCTCGTATGGCCTGGGCGTCAAAGTCCGCATCAACCGCAAAGCAAGCTTTGTGACGGACTACACCTCGTACTACAACCGTCGAGAAGAAACCATTGATGGGTTGTCGCTGGGGCTGGCTGTCGATTACTGATCGTCCACGCGGTCAAGCCAGCCTGCCACGCGAAGCCTGGCAAGTGGCTCAGGAGCTGTGCTCAGGCGGCTGAGCAAAAGCGCGTGAACCCCTGAGCCCGCAACTCGCAAGCTGGGCAGTGACCACAGCCATAGCCCCAGGCATGGCGCTGGCTTCGCTCGCCCAGGTAGCAGGTGTGGGTGTGTTCGACCATGAGGTCCACCAGCGGTTCCCCCCCCAGGTCGCGGGCGAGTGACCAGGTCTGTGCCTTGTCCAGCCACATCAGCGGCGTTTCAATCACCAGCCGCTCGTCCATGCCGAGGCTGATGGCCACCTGCAAGGCCTTCAAGGTGTCATCCCGGCAATCGGGGTAGCCCGAGTAGTCCGTCTCGCACATGCCACCCACCAGACATTTCAATCCGCGCCGATACGCCAGCGTGGCTGCAAAGGTCAGAAACAGCAGGTTGCGACCTGGCACGAAGGTGTTGGGCAGGCCACTGGCCGCCATGGCAATGGCGCGCTCGTCGGTGAGGGCCGAGTCGCTGAGCTGTCCCAGAACGCTCAAGTTCAGCACATGGTCTTCCCCCAGGCGGGTCGACCAGGCGGGAAACTGTTGGCGCAATTCGTCCAGCACCTGCACACGACAGTCCATCTCCACCCGGTGGCGTTGCCCATAATCAAAGCCCACGGTTTCCACATGCGCGTAGCGCGACAAGGCCCAGGCCAGACAGGTGGTGGAGTCCTGGCCGCCAGAAAACAGCACCAGGGCAGCGGCAGGGTGAAGCGACATAGCAGGGAGTGTATCGGGCAAGCGTCACTCAGCCGAAAGTGGATGGGGCGTGTCTACAATTCCGCCATGGACACCAAGTGGCTGGAAGACTTTGTCAGTCTGGTCGAGACCGGCAGCTTCAGCCGATCGGCCCAGCAGCGGCACGTGACACAGCCCGCATTCTCGCGCCGTATCCAGGCGTTGGAGGCCTGGGCCGGCACCGACTTGGTGGACCGCTCCTCGTATCCCACGCGCCTCACCCCAGCGGGTGAAACCTTTTACCCGCAAGCGCTGGAGATGTTGCGCGCCTTGCAAAGCACCCGCACGTTGCTGCGCACCCATGAGGCGGCTGGTCAGGACATGATCGCGTTTGCGGTGCCGCACACCTTGGCCTTCACGTTTTTCCCCACCTGGGTCAGTCGCTTGCATGAGGGTTTTGGCGGCTTCAAGAGCCGGCTGATTGCGCTCAATGTGCACGACGCGGTGATGCACCTGGTGGAGGGCAGCTGTGACTTGTTGATTGCCTACCACCATGCCTCGCAACCCATCGCCCTGGATGCGGAGCACTACGACGTGCTGAGCCTGGGGCAGGAGACCTTGGGGCCCTATGCGCAACCCGATGACCACGGCGTGCCGCGGCATGTGTTGCCGGGTACGCCCGAGCAGCCGCTGCCGTACCTGGGCTATGCATCCGGGGCGTATCTGGGGCAGATGGTGGAGCAAATGCTCAAGCAAAGCCCTGCTGCAGTTCACCTCAACCGTGTGTACGAAACCGACATGTCTGAAGGGCTCAAGGCCATGGCCTTGCAGGGGCACGGCGTGGCATTTTTACCGCTCAGCGCGGTGGAGCGTGAATTGGAGCAAGGCAAGCTGGTCAGCGCCTTGCCGGCAGGTCTGGAGCAGTTGCAAGGCACCTTGCAAATCTGGGCCTGTCGGGCCCGACCCACGGCGCGTCATCATGTCAAACCGCTGGTGCAAGCACTGTGGGATTTTTTGGTGCAGCAGCATGCAGCAACACATGGGCGACAATCACGGCCATGACCGACACGATCACCCTCACCCGTCCCGACGATTGGCATTTGCATGTGCGCGATGGCGCGCCGCTCAAGACGGTGGTGCCGCACACGGCCGCGCAATTCGCCCGCGCCATCATCATGCCCAACCTGAAACCGCCGGTGACCACCGTCGCGCAAGCGCTGGCCTACAGTGAGCGTATCCTGGCCGCCGTGCCCGCAGGCATGTCGTTTGAGCCGTTGATGACGCTCTACCTCACCGACAATTTGCCCGCAGAAGAGTTGCAACACGCGCGTGAAGCCGGCGTGGTGGCGCTCAAGCTCTATCCAGCGGGTGCCACCACCAACAGCGATGCGGGCGTGACCGACATCCGCAAGACGTACCGCACTCTTGAAGCCATGCAACGGCACGGTCTGTTGCTGCTGGTGCATGGAGAGGTCACCAGCCCCGACATTGACCTCTTTGACCGCGAAGCGGTGTTCATTGACACCCAACTGGAGCCGCTGCGCCGCGATTTTCCTGAACTCAAGATTGTGTTCGAACACATCACCACGCGCGAGGCGGCGCAGTATGTGCAGGCGTCAACCAGCCACCTGGGTGCCACCATCACCGCGCATCATCTGCTGTACAACCGCAATGCCATCTTCACCGGCGGCATTCGTCCGCACTATTACTGTCTGCCGGTGCTCAAGCGCGAAGTGCATCGCCAGGCGCTGGTCCAAGCGGCCACGAGCGACAGCACCCAGTTTTTCCTGGGAACGGACAGTGCACCGCATCCCGCGCAGCTCAAAGAGCACGCCGTGGGTTGCGCGGGGTGTTACACCGCGCATGCGGCGCTGGAGTTGTACGCCGAAGCCTTCGATCAGGCGGGCGCCCTGCATCGGTTCGAGGCATTTGCCAGTTTCAATGGCCCGGATTTTTACGGTCTGCCGCGCAACACCGGGACCGTGACGCTGCGTCGCGAGACCTGGACACCGCCCGAGTCCTTCCGCTTTGGTGAGGCCGAGCTCAAGCCCTTGCGCTCGGGCGAGACGATGGCCTGGCGACTGCAGGCCTGAAGGCCGGCTTGCAGCTGCGGTTAACCGCACCGTCTGTGACGAGCTGGGGTCTTCCTCGTGTCTGCCTATCCCCCTGACTGGTCGCGCCCTTGGTGGCGTGATTGGCGAGCTTGGGTAGAGCCTGTGTGGAGCGAATGGCATCACCAGTTGGCACAGCAAGCGCCTGACACGAGCTGTCTGCCGGACGTGCTCAATCGCGTGGACCCGTCGTCGCCGGTGCGCTTTGTGCCGCAGGCTGCGTTGGCGCCGGGGGAGTCCTACGAGCACTTCATTTTCACGCAACGCCAGGTACCCACCCGAGACAATTTGCACGACCTGTTCAATGCGTGCTGCTGGCGGCGCTTCCCGCGAACCAAGTCGCGGCTCAACGCCCTGCAAGCCGACGTGATTGGTCGCGAAGGGGTGGGCGCCAAACGCGGCCCCTTGCGTGACGCGTTGACCTTGTTTGATGAAAACGCACTGCTCCTGCAAGCACCGCCTGGGTTGTGGGAGGTGTTGCGGGCGCATGACTGGCACACCCTGCTGGTGACGCACAGTCCCGATTGGTGGGCGGCAGGTCTGGCCCGGACGTCAGCAGCGAGTGGCAGTCCGGCAGTGCCTGTTGCAGATGGCGCCAGCGGCAAAGCGGTCCCGGGCTTGTTGCGGCCCGTTGTCTTTGGTCACGCCTTGCTGGAAAAACTCTGTCAACCCTACAAGTCGATCACGGCCCATGCGTTTTGGATCGACCCGCAGTTACCCGCCACCGATATCGCCTGGGATGCCTGGTTGGCCGAGCGTTTGGATGCCTCGTTCATGGCCAGCAAACCCTTTCAGCCTTTGCCGGTGATGGGTATACCGGGTTGGTGCGAGGGCAATGCCGATCCTGCGTTTTATGCGGATGCGGCGGTGTTTCGTCCGGTGTCTGTACGCGCACATCACCCCCGGTAAATCCGCCCCTTCACCCCCGTGCTGTTCAGGGGTATTCCCCAGCGAACCTTGATTTTCGGGGGCCGATCCCTACCATCCGAGCCAATGACACCCGTCGGTGTCATCCAGAAAGGTTTTCATGAAACGCATCCTGCTCTTTGTTCTCACCAACCTGGCTGTCATGGTGGTGCTGGGCGTGGTGGCCAGCCTGCTCGGTGTGAACCGTTTTCTCACCGCCAACGGACTCAACCTGACGTCCTTGCTGGGCTTTTCCCTCATCATGGGCTTTGGCGGCGCCTTCATCTCGCTCTTGATGAGCAAGCCCCTGGCCAAGTGGAGCACGGGCGCGCAGGTGATCACCCAACCGCAGTCGGCCGATGAACAATGGATCGTCGACACCGTGCGCCGTTTGTCCGAGAAGGCCGGCATTGCCATGCCCGAGGTGGCCATCTATGAGGGTGAACCCAACGCTTTTGCGACCGGCGCGTTTCGCAATTCGGCACTGGTGGCCGTCTCGACCGGCTTGCTGCAAGGCATGACCCGCGAAGAGGTGGAGGCGGTGCTGGGCCATGAGATCGCCCACGTGGCGAATGGTGACATGGTGACCTTGACCCTCATCCAGGGGGTGCTCAACACCTTTGTGGTGTTCCTCAGCCGGGTCGTTGGCTACGCGGTGGACAGCGTCTTGCGTCGTAACGATGAAGAGAACACGGGCCCTGGCATGGGCTACTACATCACCAGCCTGGTGCTGGACATCCTGCTCGGTTTTGTGGCCAGCATGATCGTGGCCTGGTTCAGCCGTCAGCGCGAATTCCGCGCCGACAGCGGGGCGGCGCAATTGATGGGGTCACGTCAACCGATGATTCACGCCCTGTCTCGCCTGCAGCAAATGCAAGCGGGCGAGTTGCCCAGCAGCGTGGCCGCCATGGGCATCACCGGCAACCTGGGCAAGTGGTTTGCCAGCCATCCTCCCCTGGAGGAGCGGATTGCGGCGCTGCAATCGGCGCAGCACTAACCGCGGCGCAGGATGTGGGTCAACCCTGAGTTCTCTCGGCCCACATCCTCGCTACCGCCTCTCCCACCTTGATGCCATCCACCCCGGCTGACAAGATGCCCCCCGCATAACCGGCCCCCTCTCCCGCCGGGTACAGGCCGCGCATGCCGGGGCTCTCCAAGCCCTCGTCTCGATGAATGCGAAGGGGTGATGAGGTGCGCGTTTCCACGCCGGTGAGCACCGCGTCCGGCAGATCAAATCCGCGGATCTTGCGTCCAAAGATGGGGAGTGCCTCCCGCACCGCCTCAATCGCGTAGGTGGGCAAGGCCGAGTCGAGGCTCACAGGTTTGACGCCAGGGCGATACGAGGGTTGCACCTCGCCCAGCGAGGTGGACGCACGGCGCGCAATGAAGTCGCCCACCCGTTGCACCGGCGCCTGGTAGGTGCTGCCACCCAGCACAAAGGCGTGGGACTCCAGTTGGCGCTGCAGGACGATGCCAGCCAGAGGATGAAACCCGCCGGGTGCCTCAGGGTCGTGCAAGCGAAGTGGGGGCAGGCTCGGTGCTATCCGAGGCGAGGAGGCGTTGGAACCGAGGCGGTGATCTGCGCGGGTGGAGGTGTTCGAGGTGGGCACGGCCGGCGCAAAGGCGGCTTCCAAGGAGGCCGCATCCTGCGGATAGTCCCGCGGATCAATGCCCACCACAATACCGGCATTCGCATTGCGCTCGTTGCGAGAATACTGGCTCATGCCATTGGTCACCACACGACCCGGCTCCGACGTGGCGGCCACGACGGTGCCTCCCGGGCACATGCAAAAACTGTAGACAGCGCGACCATTGGCCGCGTGGTGCACCAGCTTGTAATCGGCCGCCCCCAGCAGCGGGTGGCCGGCATGCACGCCCCAGCGCGCGCGGTCGATCAGGCTTTGTGGATGCTCGATGCGAAACCCCACCGAGAAGGGCTTGGACTCCATGGGCACACGGTGGTGGTGCAGCATGGCAAAGGTGTCGCGCGAGCTGTGCCCCAGCGCCATCACCACCTGACGTGCAGGCAAGGTGGTGCGCGTGCCATGCGTCTGGTCTAGCACCACCAGTCCCGTCAGATGGGGCACGCCATCCGGACCGATCTCATGCTCGATATCGATCACGCGCTGGTCAAATCGAACCTCACCGCCCAGCGCCTTGATTTGCTCTCGCAGATTCTCCACCACCTTCACCAGTTTGAAGGTGCCAATGTGTGGGTGCGCAGCGTACAGAATGTCCTCGGGGGCACCGGCCTGCACAAACTCTTGCATCACCTTGCGTCCCAGGTGCCGCGGGTCCTTGATCTGGCTGTAGAGCTTGCCGTCCGAGAACGTGCCCGCGCCACCCTCGCCAAATTGCACATTGCTCTCGGGGTGCAGCTGGTGCCTTCTCCACAGGTCCCAGGTGTCCTGGGTGCGTTGACGCACGGAGGGTCCACGCTCCAGCACGATGGGTCTGAAGCCCATCTGGGCCAACACCAGGGCGGCAAACAAGCCACAAGGACCCAAGCCCACCACCACCGGACGGTCCCCGACCCGCGTGGCGGCGTCGCCGGGCGCGATCGCCGGGGCTTGCACCGGTGGGCGCCAGGTCATGTCGGGCGTGGCTTGTACGTGCGGGCGCTGGGCGTGGGCTTGCAGCCAGCGCGCTTCCGCCTCAGGTGAAGTCAGCGCCACATCGACGATGTACACCACACGCAATTGCGACTTGCGCGCATCAAAGCTGCGTTTGAACACCTGCCAGTGCTGAATCTCGGCGGCAGGCACGCCGAGCGTCGAGACCACCAAATCCCACAAGGCGGGTGGTGCGAGGGGCGCGGGTGAGGCGGCGTCGGGCGGGTCAAAGGAAGCGTCGAGCGGGAGCTTGAGCTCGGAGAGTCGAATCATGGCGAGGGGCCCGTGGTGATCGGGCAGGTCATGGATTGAGACCGGATTATCGCTCCGGGGGATAATCAGAGGGTGAAGCTCGCCAGGCCGTCGCTGGTGCAAGCCGCAAGGCCGGTGCGCAAGCACTGGGTGGAAACACCGCACTGGAGGAACGTCCGGACTGCACAGGACGGCGCAGGAGGTAACGCCTCTCCACCGTGAGGTGAGGATCAGAGCAACAGAGACGAGTCGCACGGGGCAACCCGTGCGGGTGAAACGGGCAATCTCTGCGCGCAGCAATACCAAGTAGGCCCACAAGGTGCCGCAAGGCGCTCCCCCATGGTTCCGTGGGGTGTGGGCGGGTAGGTAGCACCGAGCCGGGTGGGTGACCCCCGGCCCAGAGGAATGACGGTCACGCGGGGGCAACCCCGTGCACAGAATCCGGCGTATCGGCGGGCTTCACACTTTTTACATCATCTCTTTGAGCCGCTCCACATGGGCGGTCAAGGAGCGCATGGCCACTGGCCACAGGCGAGGCGGCACATCGTCATAGGCGCGTTCCACCCAGTCCTGCATGCTGCCGTGGGGCAGGGCGCGCATCACCCCCAGAATCTTGGCCTCGCGTTGCAGCCGGTGGCCCTTGAGGCGACGAATCACATCGGCGGCGTCATAGGCACTGCCGGCTTCGTTGCCCAGCACATAGCCGTGCGCGGGCAGGATGAACTCGATGCCATCGCTGGCGCACGCTGCCAGCAGTTTGTCGAGCGAGTCCAGGTAGTCGCTCATGTGGCCATCAGGCGGGTCGACCACGGTGGTGCTGCCATTGAGCACATGGTCGCCGCTGAAGAGCAGACCGTCTTCTTCGAGCACCAGGCAGAGGTGGTTGGCGGCGTGTCCCGGGGTGTGGAGCACACGCAGGGTGTGGGTGTGCTCGGGCCCGGACAGGGTGAGGGTCTCGCCATCCTGCAACTCACGGTCCGGCACGAAATGGCTGGCGGCGCGCGCGGTGGGCGCCGAGCTGAGTCCGAGCACCGGTGGCGTGGCGCCGTGGCGTTTGCACAGCGCTTGCAGCGGCTGGGCACCGGGTGAGTGATCCGGGTGCGAATGGGTGCAGACGATGAAGCGAATATCGCCCCCTGCCGCGCGCCATAGCCGCTCCAGATGCTCGGTGTCGTTGGGGCCTGGGTCGATCACCGCGTAACCACTGTCCGGGTCGCCCACCAGGTAGCTGTTGGTGCCGGGGCCGGTCATCACGCCGGGGTTGGGGCAGGTCAGGCGTTGCAGGTTGCGCAGCAGCGGCACGGCGTGTTCAGACTGCCAGTCCAGGTGGTGGCCCAGCTGTCCATCGGGGCAGGTGAGGGCCAGTTCGCCGAAGGGACTTTCGTGCTCCATGTAGCGCTCTTCGCGTCCGCCCAGCAAGCCCGCGCGCGGACAACTGGTGAACCAGGGTTGCTCGCTGGCACATCCGGCAAGTACCGCCTCCACACGGGCGAAGGTAGTGAGCCGTTGCAGGGTGCGGATGGTGGGAAAGACCATGAAAAACTGACCGTTGGCATGACGCTCCAAAGCGTCGGCAGGCCGCACCCACACGGGCTCGAACTGTTCGGTTTCATCCGCCACCGGGGTCTGGCCTTCTGGCATGCGAGCCACCAGAAACGGAACGTCGAAGCGGCGCGGCAGGTCGCGGTCGGTGATCCAGTGGGTGAGCAGGAATACCTCGTCGGCAGCCAAAGTCAGCTGGTGAGCCATGCATTGCTCGATGAAGGGCGCTTTGCGGTCCAGGCGCGCAATATCGCTGGCCTGTGTATACGAGCCATCTGCCCGTCGGGCGAGGAGAACGCCCAGCTCTTCGAAGCTTTCGCGAATGGCTGCAATGGCTTGCGTGAGGCGCTCATCGGTCTGGGTGGGGCGGCGACGCGCTTGCGTGTGGGCCTGCGCATCGGCCGCATCGATGCCACCCCCCGGAAACACATAGGCACCCGGTGCGAAGCTGGCCGTCATGGAGCGGCGCGTCATCAGCACTTGCAGGCCCTCAGGGCTATCGCGCAACAACAACACCGTGGCAGCAGGGCGTGTGGCAGCAGGGGGACGGGGGGCGTGGAGGCGTTGTGAAGAGCGGACCATGACGCATTATGACCAAAGGGGCATCAATCTTCGGGCTGTATGCCTGTGGCAATCAGCACGCGAGCCACCATGTTGTAGGCCGAGATGGACAGGGTGAGTTCGACCAGGCCCGTGGTGTCCAGGTGTTGCTGCAAGGCGGCAAACAAGGTGTCATCCACCTGGATCTGGCGCGTGATCTGTGCGGCGTACTGCACGATCAGCCGCTCCACAGTGCCCAGGTCCGGGTCATTCACAGGCTGGCAGGGGTCGGCCGCCAGCACTCGCTCCAGAGCGTCGAGCTCTTGTGGTTGGCCCCCCGCCGCCAGAAAGTCTGGCCGGTGATGGTGGTACTCGTAGTGCGCGCCGGTGAGCAATGCCACCGTGCAAATCCCCAACTCCAGCCATTTGCGCTCGACCGACAACCCGGTGCGCACATGGCCCATGAAGGTGTTCCAGCCCCGTGCCACCGGCTCGCTCCACAGCAGCACATGGTCCAGGTT
>Ga0255087_1000180_pt1 | contig 29115 bp, 20 predicted proteins | sample Colum_Miss_RepA__FD_188561 | JGI IMG/M metagenome (GOLD analysis project Ga0255087, IMG submission 188561) | Freshwater microbial communities from Columbia River, Oregon, United States - Colum_Miss_RepA_8d | ecosystem: Environmental > Aquatic > Freshwater > River | place: USA: Oregon | collected...
ATGATGTGGATACGAAAAAGGGTAGTGGCCCAAGGCATTTTGCCTTCCATCCCATCCTTCCTGAAGTTTATTTTGTCAATGAAATAGATAGTACCGTAAGTGTGTTTGAGAAAGATGAAATTACTGGTAAATTAAAACATCTTCAAACAGTCAGCACCTTGCCTGAAAAATATAAGGGGCCAAATACCTGTGCCGACATTCATGTTACTCCTAATGGGAAGTTTGTTTATGCATCCAACCGGGGCCATAATAGTATCGCCGGATATCGGGTAGATGCGGGTTCTGGGAAACTTGAGGTTGTCGAGCAGACCGCAACAGAAAAAATCCCAAGGGCATTTAATATTGATCCTACTGGAAAGTTTATGGTGGTTGCAGGGCAGGATTCAGGGAAAATCGCAGTTTTCATGATTGATAATCAAAGTGGGAAACTTATACAAACCGATTCGGTTGAAGTGGGAAAAGGGCCTGCCTGGGTTGAGATTGTTGCCAGGCCTTGATTTTATAATCCGATACATCTCCAAACTAATTTAAACTCATGCAAGATGCCTTTATTTGGATCGACTTTCTGTTAATGTCTTATGTAAGTCTTATGGTGATATATTTGTAGGGGAAAGTTTAAAAGGGTTGAATCTAATTTGTTTAATGTTGTGAAAGCTGAATTTAAAATTGCTTCTACGCTCCAAATTAGTGCTCTATTTTTTGCCTCTCAACTTTAGAAATAACATTTGAATGAAAATAAATTATGAGTGGCCAGGAATTGGTGAAATAAGATCTAGCGTTAATGAAAAAGAGCGCATCAAAGAATTTGTTCCTGGGTTATTTCACTTCTCTTTGCCTTTAATTGTCTGGATGGCCTCCCTCGCAGGAATCATCTTCGCACCGTGGTGGGCCAAAATTATTCTTGGCCTTGTTAACGGTCATGCTATTGGAGTCATGCTTATCATCGGGCACGATGCCTTACATGGAATCTTGTTTCCCAAAAGGTGGATGAACCGATTAGCCGGTCGGATTTCGATGGCAACTGCCTTTCATCCTGTAACATCTTGGGTTCATTCTCATAATGGTTTGCACCATGGTTTTACCAATATCAAAGGTAAAGACGCTGGATTTCCACCTTTAAATTTGCAGGAATACAGAGAGTCGTCGCTTCTGGGCAAAATAAGTTATCGCTTAAGCCGCACCTGGTATGGTTGTGGCTGGTTATATATCACTGAAATGTGGTTTAAGTGGGAGTTTTTCCCTAATGCAAGTCGTGCTCCGAAAAACCCCAAGGCATTCCTGCACGATCGTCTTCAATTGTTTGGCCTTTTCGTCGCTTGGATAACTTTGTTGATCTGGTCTGCATTTGTCCGCGGTGAAAATCCTTTCTTCATGGTCGCCTGTGGGTTTATTATCCCGCAATTTGTTTCCAACTACTTCATTGGATTTATCACTCTGCAACAACATACCCACCCGAAAGTGGCTTGGTATTCCGAATTAGATTCTCCTTCACCTGCCTTTTTTCAAGCGCAACTTCATGGCTCACCCCATTTGGTTTTCCCCTATTTTCTTCGTGTTGTCATGCGTAATGTTATGGAACACACCGTTCACCATGCAGACCCGGCTGTACCATTATATTGCCTTCTTGAGGCACAAAAATCACTTGAGCATTCTTTTGGTAATGAAATCATTCAAGAGTATTGGACCCCGATTGGTTTCTTTAGAAGCACCTGTATTTGTAAGCTTTATGACTATTCCACCCATCAATGGATTGGCTATGACGGCAAACCTTTGACAGAATCGCTGTATGAAAGATACCTGATAGAAACTAAAGTTGCTGAACTGCAAAGTGTGGCTGATTAGGTTTAACTCAGGTTGATGAAAATAAATAGTAAAACAAGAGTAAATAATTCGATGAATCTCTAAACTTATTTAAAGTCTCAGAGATGCCTTTGTTTAAATATATTTTCTGTTAAAGTTATATTTAAGTTTGCTGGTGAAATATTTCTCGGTGAAAGTTTAGAGGGGTTGAAACTAATTTGTTTAATGTTGTGAAAGATGAATTTGAAATTGCTTCTACGCTCCAAATTAGTGCTCTATTTTTTGCCTATCAACTTTAGAAATAATATTTGAATGAAAATAAACTATGAGTGGCCAGGAATTGGTGAGATTAGATCAAGCATTAATGAAAAAGAGCGCATCAAAGAATTTTTTCTTGGGTTATTTCACTTCTCCTTACCTTTAATTGTATGGATGGCCTCCTTCGCAGGAATCATCTTCGCACCGTGGTGGGCCAAAATTTTCTTTGGCTATGCCAATGGTCATTCCCTTGGGGTCATGATTTTAATCGGGCACGATGCTTTGCATGGCACATTATTTCCCAAAAGGTGGATGAATCGGTTGGTAGGCAGAATTTCGATGGCGCTCACCTTTCATCCGGTAACATCCTGGGTTCATGCTCATAATGGTTTGCACCATGCTTTTACCAATATTAAAGGTAAAGACATAGCATCTACTCCACTAAGCTTGAAAGAATATAGAAATCTATCCTTTTTGGGTAAGTGCAGTTATCGCGTAACCCGAAGTTGGTACGGATGTAGCTGGTTGTATTTTAAAGAAACATGGTTTCAATGGATGTTTTTTCCAATTGCCAGCCGTGCTCCGAGAAACTCCAAGGCATTCTTTCGTGATCGTCTTCAACTGGCTATTTTTTTTGTCGCTTGGATAAGCTTACTGATCTGGTCTGCTATCATCCGCGGTGAAAATCCTTTCTTCATGATCACCTGTGGGTTTATTTTTCCACAATTTGTTGCCAGTTATTTCATAGGATTTATCACTATGCAACAACATACCCACCCGAAAGTGGCTTGGTATTCCGAATTAGATTCTCCTTCACCTGCTTTTTTTCAAGCGCAACTGCATAGCACACCCCACTTGGTTTTCCCCTATTTTGTTCGTCTTTTCATGCGCAATATTATGGAACACACTGCGCACCATGCAGACCCGGGGAATATTCCATTATACAGCCTTCCAGAAGCGCAAAAATCACTTGAGAGATTCTTTGGAGATCAGATCTTATATGAAAATTGGACTCCGTTTACTTTTTTAAGAACCACTCGTATTTGTAGGCTTTATGACTATTCCACCCATCAATGGATTGACTATGACGGCAAACCTTTGACAGAATCACTGTATGAAAGATACCTGAAAGAAACCAAAGTTGATGAACTGCAAAGTGTGGCTTATTAGGTTTAACTCAGGGAAGATTTTTTTTACCAGCCGAAGATGTAGGATAGATTACCGCAAATATTTTTTTGACCATGTTGATGAAAATAAATAGTAAAGCAAGTGCCAGGGAAGTTAACGAAAACATCTTGTAGATATGAGCGAAAATAAGATTGTCGGCTTCGTAGTTGACCGATTTATACATCATGGTATGCGAACCGCGTGAAGGGTCAATAAATCCTTGAGTCTTTAATTCGCTTTCAAGAATTCCCCTATATTCTTCGACAATTGGTTGTTGGATAAAGCCCCTATCCGCAGTGAATGAATACTGGTACTGATGCCCAATTAGCAGGTAGTTGACAAGAATGCCTATAGAAATAGCTCCGCCTAAAAACTGAAAAAGTACCAATTGTTGCTTGGATTGTTTTTCCAGTTCATCACTACCCGAAGTGGCGTTTTGCATTCCCAAAAGAATCCAGCCCACGCCAAAGCCCATAAGAAATCTTGGGATTGCAAGTTGCCAGTGCTGTGGCGCAGCAAACCAATTGAATTCAACTTGGTTGAGAGGATCCCAATAGTTCCATCCCATAGTTCGTTCGTGGGCAAGATGCATGCCCAGAGATAAAATTAAAAGCCCGAAAATGGGTAGCGAACGGAAGGAGTGAAGGAATTGGCCCGTGGCGAGTGCCGCTGCTGCGCCAAATGAGATGGACCAAACCAACCATGGGCGTTGTAAAACATTGAAATTAATGATAACACCCCCATATACACCCATGTCGGATACATTGAAATATTGAACAAGGCCAGCATAAAAAACGAGAGTTAGCCTGGGCCAAAGGTTTTTAAAGGCAAGTACGATCTGGCCAGTGCTTGCGAAAAACAAAAAAAGGCCGAGTGAAAAAGTAGCGCAAACAGCTGCCAAAAACACACGATTGCTATCCCACCAGCCATTTAATTGTCCCCAATGCATCAGGTACCAGATGCCACAAAGAAACGAAGCAAAGAACGGTAAGTCAATCAAAGAGTACCAAGAGAAAGCTGCAGGATTAGTCGATTGCGCGTGTTCCAAATCTGGAATAAAAAGAAGAAGTGCTAACACTGCAAGTGAGCCTTCAAACAAAAAACCACCTTCCCAGTTGGACCAACCATAAATGAAAGTAGCTGTGCCAACGATGCCCGGAGCAAAAGCAGGTATCACAATCCCTGCCCATGCCCCTTGATTTTTTAAGTAAGGTGGAATCATGGAGGGTGTGGAAAAAAGAATGAAACCCGTGCCTAATCCTGCGATTATTCTTCCAGCAATGCAAATGCTGTATGGGGCGTGAATCAGCCCGCCATTGATGAATGATCCTGCCGCCAATCCAACCAATCCAAGTCGTGTTAAGAAGAGGGGTGAAAATAGGGGGCCAACTTTTTTTGAAAGTATAAACCCAAACGCAATTGAAAGGAGAAGTGCGCTATGAAGGCTGTATCCTTGGGCTGAAATCCAGCCCATAGCGCCATCCATTTCCTTGAAATTCATGGTATGCCCGGCCGTGGTAACCCAAGCAATGGCGAGTGCAGCAAGTGCCCTGCCATGCAAAATGGTTTCGCAGCCCCAGAGCAGAGGGTTAAGAATCCTCATCGCCAAATACAAGTTTGCCGCTCCCGTTTAATTCGTTAATCCAAGAGATTTCCAAGCCCTGAGGAGTCTGGATGGTCAAAGAGGGTTTCAAGGGCGTTTTCATTTTTTGCAGAATGGTAAGCATTTGCTGGAAAGCAGATTTAACTTCCAGTTCTTTTTCTTCTTGTTTCAGAGTGCGCCAACCTTTGTTGGTAGTGAGAATTACAGGAAGTCGTAATTCCTGCTGGAATACCCCAACTCCATAAGGTAGAACAATTTTGGCAGGAGCGAGTATTTCCGTTTTACTGAAGAAGGAATCGCCCGCAGCGGATTTTCGTCCATTGATATAACTTTGAATTTGTTTGGAAACATCTACAAGAGCAGGGTCTGTGATGTCTGACCTAGGGTAAGCTGGGGCGAGATTACCCTCGGGCATGGGCGGAAGTTTTTCCGTCTGGGGCATCCCGCACCCAATCAAGCCAAGAACTAAAAAAGCTAAGGTTCGTTTCATGGTTTCTTTTTCTTGGAGCTGTAGGGAGTCGTTGCAGGAAACACCCTTGTTTCTGAAGCTAGTGTTACAGGTCTGTATTGTAAAGTGCCAACCTTGACTTCAAAAATATCACCGGGCTCAAGATTAGCAACACTTCCTTTTTGAATGCCTGCATAAGCTAGACCAAGCAAAAGGCCTGCCCCAGTGCCTATCCCGATAACGCCAATCCCACCTTGAGTGTATTGTGCGCCAACACTTGCTCCGATAGTAGCGCCTTCGATAATGAAAAGGGAATTCAAAAGATTGCGCCTCATTTTGGTCGTGAAGCGGTTGTCTTCCATGTCCACTCTCCAAGGCGAAACTTCGTTGTTTTCAGCACTAATCAACTGGGAAACCTCGATGGTAAGTTTTCCATGTTTGCGGAAATAACTAGGGAGTTCAATGTTGGTGATGGTTCCACCTACCAAAACCGGTGGCATTCCAATCTCTCTTTTTTCATCAATTTCTGCAATAAAACGATCGCCTTTTTGCAACGCAGGCAAACCATTAAGAAGTCTTTCGCCTGGGCTAAGTCCATCAGGGGAGAAAATTTCGCGAACCTTTAATTTGATGGTTGTATTTGGTAATAGAACCGACTCCTCTACCTTGGATGGTATTTCAGGAGTAAGCTTTGCGGGTGCAGGTTTTTCCTGCGCACATAACGCAGCAAGAAAAAGCGTCATAAAAGATGCGATCATTCCAATGGTTCCTTGCTTGCATATATTCTGTGAAGTACACGAGTCCACAAACCAGGCGTAGGTATGACCCTGTTTTTTTCAAGGTTGGCAATTCCTGCTTTTTCGATGAAATCGAGAAGCAACTCGTTGGATCGTAAAACATCCAACCTAGCTAATTGTAAATTGTACCAACCGCCCCAGCGATTTGCCTGTGCTTGGTATAACCCAACTTTGGCAGCAAGCACATCCAGCTCAATCGATTGTTTTTGCGCAAGCAATCGTTCTTGTCTTTCCATCAATTCCAATGCCAATGCTTCTTCACGGGTTCGTTGATCGTATTCTTTAATTGATTGCTCCCAACGATCCCAGGCGTTGCCTGCATCTTCTTCAACATCGAGCAATACTTTTTCCAGATCTAATTGTGATTTGATCACATCGAGTTTCGATTTTCTGATATTCGACCAAATGCCAATATCCAAGGCAGGCAGATCGTATAAAGTACCAAAGATAACACCCAGAGTTGCAGGGCCAGCATTCACCGGGCCGGGTGATGTTCGTTTAAATGACATCGAAAAAGGCAAAGTACCGAGACCAAAGAGGCGGAGAAAATCTCTGCTTTCCTGCAACTGGGCTATTTTCAAGCCCAACACTAAAAGCCTGACTTCCAACCTTTGTTTTTTAGCCCGCTCAATCGCTTCCCCGCGTGTTTGAGGAAAATCAGGAATGAGTGAAAGATTGATAAGATCGGTTTCTTCAAGATCAAAATGAAAATTAGTATCCAGCTTAATAGGTATTGGGGTGCCTTCCTGTGGCACCAAAAGTCTGCTGGTATGCATGACTAATGCTAATTTTCGTTCAGAAATACGAAGGTTTTTCTCGAAGTTGGACAATAATACTGCTGCTTTGGTTGCTCCTACTTTTGCTTCTGTAAGCTCTACATCATGCACCTGTTTTTCGGCCAACTTCGAAGTGATTTGAGCTTCAAGCCGTTTTGAGAATTCAAGTGCCAGAGTCGCTGTTCTTATGCCGTATTCGATTTTTTTCGTATCGAAGTAATTCTGAGCAGCAAGCTCTATTTGAGATCGTCTTACAAGATCTTCCATGATCTGCTTGGCTCGGATGCCTTCTTCTGCAATCGGCAGACTAGTGATCTGCCCGGTAGGATCGAGAGGGAAGAACATGTTGACACGATTTAATTCTGCACGATCAAGACCTGGGTAGCCGGAGAAAGGCGTGCCACCGGTTACATCAGGGAAAATAATTGCGCTGGAAGGTCTGCCATCCACTGTCCTAAATGCAGTAAATAATTGGGGCAGATTCGAGGTAGGGACAAAATGCTTGAGTGCTTCAAACTTGGCCACCGTTGCAGTTCTAACGGAAATGTTGGCTTGAACCGTAGCTACATTTTCCAAGCTTTTGGAAATCGCAGTTGCAAGCGTGGTGTATGGGATATCTCCCATGGGCGCAGGCAATTGCTTGGGGTTTATCGGTTCCTGCTGGCAGGGCAGAAATAATATCAAGAATAAGCTCAATCCTTGCATCATTTACATTCCTACCACTGGGTTTCCGACTGCTTGACCTTTTTATTCGTGTCGATTTGTATCTTACACGACATACCAGGCCTGATTCTTGTATCCATGTTTTCTTTATCGAAGAAGCGTAATCTCACAGGTAATCTTTGTACGATTCGGGTGAAATTGCCTGTTGCATTATCAGGTGGGAATAGCGAAAACGCAGATCCTGTTCCGCCTGATATACTTTCCACCCAGCATAAGAATACTTTTTCAGGAATGGCATCCACCCGAACATAAACTGCTTGCCCAACCCTGGTGTGATCTAATTGGTCTTCTCTTAAGTTTGCAACCACCCAAACATTATCAAGATCGAGAGGCGTAATGCTTAAAAAAGGTGATCTTGAATTGATGGTCAAGCCTAGCTGGGCAGTTCGTTTGCTGATGATGCCCGACTGTGGTGCGCGAATCAAGGTGTTTGATAAACGTAATCTTGCAAGGCTTAGCTTAGCCTGTGCCTGATCGATTTTGCTATCAAGACTTCTGCTTATCGACATTGCAATATCTGGTTGGATTTGTGCAGCTTGAGCCTTTGCAACTTCTGCTTTCGATTCTAATAAACTTCGTTTTGATTGCTCGAACAAAACCCCTGCCTGTTGCAGTTGTAACCCACTCGCAAGGACTTGTTTTTCGGAAGAAGATATCTGGCTTTTGAGAGACTCTACCTTAGCAGTTGCTTCGCGAAACACTGCTTCTTTATTGTCTTTGTCTTGAACGGGAATATCGCCACTGGCTGCCAATCGTTGGAAACGAACATAGTAATCGCCCGCATTAACTTTCAAAGCTTCCAATCCAGGGAGCTGATCTTTCGAAGATTGCAAAAGTTCTTTCTCTTTGGCATAGATTTGATTGCGGGTCTGGATTTCGATTTCGCTCGATTTAACCAGCTCTTCTTTTTCTTGCATCTTGGCGCGTGCGCCATCAAGTAATGCAATTCTATCTTCGCGGACTAGTGTTACATTAAAACGGGCTGCATCAGCTTCAGATTTTGCTTGTTTAAAATCAGCAAGAGCTTGATCAACTTCTAACTGGAAAGGAATCGGATCTATTTGAATTAAGGGGTCGCCTGGTTTTACCACCATGTTGTCGTCAACATAAAGGGCAACTACCGGCCCACTTACTTCTGAAGAAATTGGGGTAACATTACCAACGACATAGGCATTTTCTGTCGAGACTTCTGACATGCGCCATACCCACCAGCCCAAAAGTATCAGACTTACCATGATTAGTAAGGCGATAGGCAAAAGTTTCCACATACCATATTTGGTGGCGTGGGATTTTTCATTTTCAGTAAACGCACTGTTGGACATTGAAACTCGGATCGAATGACAAATTTTAAAGTTCGCACACTGTTATTTTATCGGATAGAAATGAAGTTAAGTTAAACCTTTTGCATAATAATGATCATAATGATAATTCGTGTCAGGGGGATTGGCTTGAGTGCGTAAAATAAGCAAGGCCAAGGCGGAGCCCTGACCTTGCTTCAATGTTGGTTTGGGAAAGCTTTAGGAAATAAGGTTCAAAGTTGGCCTGAGCCAAGTTTAAGAGATTTCCCAAAGCTAGGCTCAGTCTATTAAGCCTTTGCGTAAATCTCTGCGCCCTTTTCCACAAATTCTTTCGACTTTTCTTCCATCCCTTTCTTCAGTGCCTCATCCTCGGCGATGCCATGTTCGGCTGCGTATTTGCGCACATCCTCAGAGATCTTCATCGAGCAGAAGTGTGGGCCACACATGGAACAGAAATGCGCAGTCTTGGCTCCTTCCTGCGGAAGAGTTTCATCGTGGAAAGAGCGCGCAGTGATAGGGTCTAAGCTGAGGTTGAACTGATCTTCCCAGCGGAATTCGAAGCGTGCCTTGCTTAAAGCGTTGTCGCGGTACTGCGCACCAGGATGCCCCTTGGCGAGATCGGCAGCGTGCGCAGCGATCTTGTAGGTGATCACCCCGTCCTTGACATCTTTTTTGTTGGGTAATCCCAAGTGTTCTTTCGGTGTCACATAGCACAGCATCGCGCAGCCATACCAACCAATCATCGCAGCACCAATGCCGCTGGTGATGTGATCGTAGCCGGGGGCGATGTCGGTAGTTAGGGGCCCGAGCGTGTAGAAAGGCGCTTCGTGACACCACTCAAGTTGTTTCGCCATGTTCTCCTCGATCATGTGCATCGGCACATGGCCAGGGCCTTCGTTCATAACTTGTACGCCTTTGGCCCAAGCGCGCTTTGTCAACTCGCCCTGTACTTCGAGTTCGCCGAACTGTGCCTGATCGTTCGCATCTGCAATCGAACCAGGGCGCAAACCATCGCCGATAGAAAATGAAACATCGTAGGCTGCCATGATGTCGCAAATATCGTCCCAGTGCGTGTAGAGGAAACTTTCTTTGTGATGCGCAAGGCACCACTTCGCCATGATGCTTCCACCACGTGAAACAATGCCCGTCATCCGATTGGCGGTAAGTGGAATGAAGCGCAGCAGCACGCCAGCGTGGACCGTGAAATAATCCACGCCTTGCTCGGCCTGCTCGATGAGGGTGTCGCGATAAATTTCCCAAGTGAGATCTTCGGCCTTGCCACCGACCTTTTCAAGCGCCTGATAAATTGGCACGGTTCCGATGGGCACTGGTGAGTTGCGGAGAATCCATTCGCGTGTGGCGTGGATGTTCTTACCGGTGGAAAGATCCATCACGGTGTCTGCGCCCCATTTGGTTGCCCAACGCATCTTCTCGACTTCTTCCTCGATGCTCGAAGCGACGGCGCTGTTCCCGATGTTGGCATTGATCTTCACAAGAAAGTTGCGGCCGATAATCATCGGTTCGCACTCGGGGTGATTAATGTTGACCGGAATGATGGCGCGGCCAGAGGCGACTTCGGCGCGGACGAACTCGGGCGTGATCTCTTTAGGAATGCGCTGCGGGAAGCGACGAAAGACCGAGGGAGAATACTCGCTGCTCGCAAGTTGGCTCGAACCAGAATGTTGCTTATCGAGAACGTTGCGAACATTATCATTAGCCAACTCAGCCATCTTCGTGCGGCCCATATTCTCACGGATTGCGATGAACTCCATCTCGGGCGTGATAATTCCCTGCTTCGCATACCACAGCTGCGTTACGGGTTGGCCTTTGCTCGCACGGATCGGGCGGCGGCGTTGACCAAGCAGACCAGGAAATTCCACCAGTCGATTCTTCTCAGCCTTGCTTGCAAACTCCGCATGCTTGCCAGAGAGATAACCATTATCCATCGGTTTTACTTCCCGCCCATCGTATTCCTGAACATCGCCACGAGCTTGAATCCACTTCGAACGCAATGCGGGAAGGCCTTCGTCAGATTTTCCTGCAAATGTTGGATCACCCCAAGGCCCAGAGCAGTCATACACGCGCACCGGCTCGTTCGCCGTCACAGCACCAGTGTAAGATTTTGTCTCGCTGACAGTGATTTCGCGCACAGGCACTTGCACATCGGGGTGGATTTGGCCTTGCAGATAGACACGCTTGCTATTTGGCAGTTGCTCGCTGCTGTGTGGTTCGTTGGCCTCTTTGGTTGAAATTGGTTCGTCGTTGATGATTTTTGGAGCGGCATTCTCGAGTTCGGCCCCCGAATGCATTTCAAGAGTAACGATACCCTTTCGTGCGGATTCCTTTTGCGTCATATCATAAGCTCCATAAAAATTTGAGTAATCAGTCTAGCTGTATTGAAGGGGGCTTGGACAAATGAAAAGTGGTCGACATTGGCCGCTTTCTCACGCCGGCATTATCCGGGTCGAGTCCAAGGGTCTTTTCTCAGCTTTGCTTTTTGCAATGCACCCCTAGCGATTCATAGACAGTATACCTGTTGAGTCAAGGTATGGCTACTTACATTTAAAGGAATCCGATGTTTCCTTTTTATTCTTCGTGGATAAGGGTACAATACTTGCTGTTCATTGCTTATTTGGAGTTTGATAAATGAATGCCCGAATAATGTTTGTAATAGCGATTTTGATCGGCTTTGCCGCTGCAATGCCAAATTCGCAAGCTTATCAAGCCCCCGAAAAATTGGTCGATAAGGTTCGTGTATCAATTGATAAAGGTATTCAGTATCTGCGCGACATGGAAAAGGGTAAGGGAAATTGGGAATTAGACGCCGAAAGTAATATCCGCAAAGGTGGGTGGACCTCTCTTGCAATGTTATCCTTATTAAACTGTGGCGTACCCCCGGAAGACGAAATGATGAAACGCGGGCTAGAGTACCTGCGAGGCGTACCACCCTCCCAAACTTATACTGTTGGGCTTCAAACCATGGTTTATTGCCTAGCCAAACAACCACAAGATCGCGATCGCATCCAGCGCAATGTTGATTGGCTTAAATCCGCAAAGTTGAAAGATGGTTGGAGCTATGGCGAACGAGCTTTCGGCTCTGCTGATAATTCCAATACACAATACGCATTGCTAGGGTTGCATGAAGCATTTCTTGCAGGCGCCAATGTTGATCGTAAAATCTTAGAAGAAGTTCGTAGCCATTTTATTAAAACCCAAGTCCCCAAAGATGGTGGATGGACTTACCGTGGGGGTGGCCTTACCACCATGACCATGACCACCGCTGGCCTTTCTAACTTGCTTATCACAGGTGCTGATCTGGAAGTTGGCAAGCAAAAACTCCGTGACGATGGCGTTGCAGAACTCTGTGGGATTTACGAAGAGAATAAAGCAGTTGCTGATGCACTGCGCTGGGTCGGAAATAATTTTCCTGCTAAGCTTACAGTCGAGCGAGCCCGTGCTGCTTTTCAACATCCCTATTACGGCCTTTATGGTATCGAAAGAGTTGGCAGGCTTACAGGCAACCGCTTTATAGGCGGGCATGATTGGTACAGGCTAGGTTGCGAATTTTTTGTCGATACACAAAAAGCTGATGGCCGTTGGGACGGCGAAGGCAGGCAGTTCGATCACTGGCCCGTGGTTGCAACTAGCTTCTCATTACTTTTTCTTTCCAAGGGCAGAACTCCGGTTCTTATGACCAAGCTTGCTTACAACCGGGGCGATGATTGGAATAATAAACGCAGCGATTGTAAGAACCTCGTTGCTTTTGTCTCGAAGGAATTGTTCAAAGGTCAGCCGATGGCATGGCAGATATTTGATTCTCGGACCAAACCCGCGGAACAAGAAGATCAAGTTAAAGAGCTTGCCGCTGAGTTGCTGCAATCACCTGTTACTTATTTCAATGGGCATAATCGTGCCCCAACTGGTAAAGAGCGCGATATCCTCAGAGAATACTTGAATAATGGGGGCTTTGTTTTTGCAGAGGCTTGCTGTGGTAGGCCCGAGTTTGATGCAGACTTCAGGGCCATGTGCAAAGAAATGTTTCCCGACAACCCTCTTACGCTACTTCCAGATTCCCATGCGGTTTGGCTTGCTAGTGGGAAGTTTGCCGTACCACCCGGAGAGTTCCCACTCTGGGGCATTCAGCAGGGTTGCAAGACAATTTTAATGTATAGCCCCAAGGCAATTAGTGGATATTGGGAGGGTAACGCAACTAGTATTGGCAGGGCAGCTACAGCTTTTCAATTAGGCGCAAATATCATTGCTTATGCTACTGGCCTTGAAGCACCTAAGCCAAGGCTTACCGAAGTTGAAATTTTCAAGGGTGATTTGAAATCAGCCGTTCGTAGAGGCTTCCTTAGGGTTGCACAAATCAAGCATGAAGGCGATTGGCAACCTGCGCCCCTTGCCATGCGAAATCTGATGGCGGATGTGCGCAAGTCTGGGCTTGATGTTTCGCTTGAAACCATCCCTTTGCCTCTTGCTTCTGATAACATCGTCGATTTCCGTTTCCTTTATATGCATGGTAGAAGTGCATTTAACTTCCAAAAGCAGCAGATGAATCAGTTGCGCTTCAACCTTGAAACTGGGGGCGTGCTTCTTGCAGATGCTTGCTGTGGTGCAAAGTCTTTTGATACTTCTTTCCGAACCTTTATGGATCAACTTTGGGAAGACAAGAAATTGAAATTGCAACCCATACCCTTGACAGATGAGCTTTACAGTCATCAATTAAATGGAGAAGCTTTGCGTGAATTACGCTGTAGAAGAGAGGGTGCTGATGGTAAGCCTGAATCTGGGTTCAAAAATGTCACACCCTTGTTGGAAGGTATCAAACTGAACAATAGATGGGTTGTGATTTACAGCAAATATGATCTCGGTTGCGCCTTGGAAAAACACAAGTCAACCGATTGCCTTGGTTACGATTACGATAGCGCCTTAAAGCTTGGTAAGGCGGCTGTCTTTTATTCACTCAAGCGATAGTGCGAATAATTCTTTCGTCAGGGAGTTTTCAGAAATGGATAGTTGGTTCTTGCCTGTTGGATTTCGGTTTTGCGGCCTACATAGTGGCATTCGCCCAGATCCTTTAAGAAAAGATCTCGCATTGTTCTTTTCCGATTTTCCCGCCTCTGCTGCTGGGGTTTTTACCACCAATAAAGTTAAAGCTGCTCCTGTTCACCTGTGCAAAGAAAGGCTTCCCTCCGATCTTATCCGCGGGATTATCGTCTGCTCGGGCAATGCCAATGCCTGCACAGGAAAAAAAGGCATGGACGATGCCCGAAAGATGGCAAGTGTTACTGCAGAGGCAAACAAGTGCGAAGATAAAGAGATTCTTGTTTGCTCCACCGGCGTCATAGGCAGGCACCTGCCCATGGATGTAATCGAGGTTGGTATCCGAAAGACTGCTGAACTGCTTAGCGATTCCGCAATGTCGCTTAGCGATGCGGCTCATGCGATTCTTACTACCGATACAAAAATTAAAGTTGTGACCAAAGAAATCAGCATTAACGGAAAACAAGTAGTGGTTGCTGGCGTCGCCAAGGGCGCGGCCATGATTGGCCCAAACATGGCGACAATGCTAGCCTTTGTGTTTACCGATGCGGAAGCTTCTGATGGTGAGCTGGCTTCCCTTATTACCGATGCATCGGATAAGTCGTTTAATTGCGTAAGTGTTGAAGGCCATACCAGTACGAATGATAGCCTTATTATTCTTGCTAATGGTGCTTCTGGTGCTGGAAAAATGCTGGGCGGTGATTGGGATGCTTTTGTTGCGGTGGTAACCGAGGTTTGCTGTGAACTGGCAAAAGAAATTGCAATTGACGCAGAGGGCGCCAACCATCTTGTAACTATTACGGTGGAAGGTTTACGGGATGACAAAGAAGCGAAAAAGATTGCGAAGACTGTTGCTGAAAGTGTGTTGGTGAAGACTGCAATTTTTGGCGCAGATCCAAACTGGGGCAGGGTGGTTTCTGCTGCGGGGTACGCAGGGGTTAACTTCGAAGAAAAGAATCTCTCTCTTTGGATGGGCGAAATGCTTCTTTATAAAGATGGCACTCCCATGGACTTTGATCCAAAGGTTGCTTCCGATTATCTTAGAAACAATCGCAATGTAACTCTAAGGCTGCTTTTCAATCTCGGGAAGGGAAAATGCACTTATCAGACTTGTGACCTAACGCAAGAATATGTGCGCTTGAACGCCGACTATACAACCTAATATTCAGGGTTTGGTTCTTCGCCATTGCGGGTGACCAACGCTGCAACAACTTTAATGCTGGTGCCGGATTTCAACATCGAAACGTGAGCATCGCAAAATAGGGCAGCAGCAGCACTATTGTGAAATCCATAAAGCTCATGCTTGTTATAACAGTTGACTGCGCAAGGGCCGTATTGATCAGAGCCATCTTCTTTTGCACCATCAAGATTGATGAAGCAGTTGGGTATGGCCCACCCTGCAGGACCGGTTTCTAGGCCAGTATATCCCGATGTATTCCAGAATTGTGGCCTTCCTGCGACTTCACCCAATAATATTGTTTGCGATAATCCGTCTTTGATATCTGAAAATGTACAAGGGCGGTCTTCCCCAATCGGGCCCAGCGGATCACCTTTCCACGGTGCTAATACCCCCAGTGCAATCAATCCGGCATCTACATCATAAATGATGGTGTAATCGCAAACACCAAAACTCAAATTGAAATACTTGCTAACTCTGCCTCCCGGGGCGTTTTGGCAAACAAACATATTCAGCGTTTTTGATACATAAGGTTGTACAGCCGGATCATCCCAAGCGGTGGTTCGGGGCAAAACTTTTGCTAAGGCTTCCTGCTCGATATAAGGCAGAAGAAACATTGGCCAAGCCTGGGGTTGAGGCGTGGTAACCGAACCTGGAGGTAAGCTTCCCTGGGTGGAATGATAGTTTTGAAATGCCAGCCCGAGTTGCCTAAGGTTGTCGATGCAAGTGATTTTGCCTGCAGCATTCCTTACTTTCTGAACTGCGGGCAGTAAAAATCCAATCAGAATTGCAATGATTGCAATCACAACAAGTAGTTCAATAAGGGTAAAAGCCCTTTTTTTACGGCTAATCATCATGCTTTAACTCTGTTAAGGCTACCTACCCATTAAAATAGTAATTCAATCAGTTCAAACCCTTGCGATAACATTATTTATAAGTCATAATAATTATACCACCGATGTACTCATGGTTCTATTCATGCCTATATTTAAAAACAATCTGAATCGCAGACAACTATTAACTGTTGGAGCAGCAGGCATAGCGGGCCTGACTCTACCCAGAATATTAAGTGCATCGAGTAATCGTGCTGGGGCAACATCAGCCACCAAGGCGGATTCGTGCATTGTCATCTTTTTGAATGGTGGCTCAAGCCATCTTGATATGTGGGACATGAAGCCCGATGCCCCCGCAGAGATTCGTGGTGAATTTAAACCCATAGCGTCTTCCGTTCCAGGGTTAATGTTGGGCGAACATCTGTCCGGACTAGCCAAGGTGATGCATCATGCAACGCTGGTTCGATCCATGCACCATTCGGTGAATAATTCGCATGCTGCTGCCGTATATACCTCGCTTACCGGCCACGATCGTGGGGAAAATGGCGGAGGTGCAAAGCCTACCGATATTCCCGCAATGGGATCGGTGCTTGCCAGATATCGGCCACCTTTAGGCGCATCAGTACCCTTTGTATCAATGCCTTATGTGACAAAAGAAGGCGCAGGGGGCCCGCCACAACCTGGTTTTTTTGGTGGAATACTAGGCCGATCATTCGACCCGATGTTTGTACTGCGCAATCCCAATGATTCAGATTTTGGTTTGCCTGAACTTACTTATTCTCCCGATGTAGATGGGTCGCGGATGGGGAAACGCCGTTCGCTTATCAGTGCCCTTGGTAAATCACACTCCAATAATTTAGGCGATCTCGATGCCTATCAAGCTAAGGCCTTTGATCTTCTTTCTTCAGAAAGAACGCGAACCGCTTTCAAGATCGAGCAAGAGTCCGACAAGCTTCGTGAAGCATATGGCAGGAATATTTATGGCCAGAGCGTTTTGCTTTCGCGCAGATTGATCGAAGCGGGGACTAGGCTTGCTTGTATTTCTTGGGCGCCCGATGCCAATGCCACCTGGGATACCCATGGCAATAACTTCAAGAAACTTAAGGGCGAGCTATTGCCTCAGTTTGATATGGCAGTTTCTAGTTTGATTACTGATTTGGAATCGCGAGGAATGCTCGAGAGAACGATGGTTGCAGTTCTGGGTGACTTTGGTAGAACTCCAAAAATCAACGCCAATGCGGGACGTGATCATTGGAATTTTTGTTACTCACTTATGATCGCAGGGGGTGGGTTTAAAAAAGGTTTTGTCTACGGTGCAAGCGATAAGATAGGTGCGAATCCCAGCCTGAACCCTTTGGTTCCTGCGGATATCATTTCGACTATTTATCATTGTCTGGGTATTTCGAATGAGCTTGAAATCACAGATCGGCTGAATCGTCCGCAAGCACTTTGCCCTTGGGGTAATCCGGTAAAAGAATTGCTTGTCTGATTATTCCTTAATCGGGTCTTTTAGTTCCATACACGAAAACCATAGCACTACTACGCTTGAAATCAGCGAAGTCCCAATACTGGCAAAAGGGATTATATTTCCTGTTTCAAATGCGTTCATCCACGCAGTTGGTGGCGGAAATTCTTTTATAGTTCCCATTAAATCACTTAAAATAATGCTGAAGTCGATGGGTTTTGGTAATGCCCAGTAGGCAATTTCGATTAACCAAATTGCCACCCCTGATGAAGATTCTGCAGTAGTTGCGCTGAGGTTGCTAATGCGGGCGTGATTCACCATCCAGCAGATGGCCCAGAACGCAATCGAGCCTATGATTGCTACCATGGAGCTTCTGCTCCATGTACCAAGAAAAACCGAAGCAGGATAAAAACAAATAAATTGGATGATTAATATTGCAAATGACCAAAGGAATAATCCATTCCAAACATTGGTTGCAATGCCAAGCGCAATCCAAGAACCGCCTATCAAAATGATTCCATGCAGGCTGAGAACTATAACGATGGAGAATGTTTTCCCGAGTAGCATAAAGCCGGTGGATAAGGGGCGAAGGCGCAGCATGTTCCACCAGAAACCTTGCAGGAATTCTGGAATGAACCCTGCAGTCCAGATTAATGCGAAAATCAAACCTACCGCATCTGAAGTGAAGAAGACAAGCATGGATTCAAAGTATCGAACGGCATTTTCTCTAAACTTGACCCAGGGTATTTTGACTGCTCCAAACAAAAGCCTGATCTCGCCCTGAATTAGGGGGATTCCTGATTTTTCAAGCTCTTCCTTACCTACGCGCGCTGCTTCTTCTACTGGGGCTCGCTGTGCAATTTCATAACTTGAAGCTTCGGGTATGTTCGAAAACCTAACCGTTGCTGCCAAACTGATTATCATTGCAGAATAAAAAAGAAGCAGCGGGAAAAGATATGATGCAACAGCCTGGCGTAACGATTCCCCTGTGAAGCATTTCATGATTTGGAGAAATTGTGATCCGGTCATTTGGGTTATCCAATTGGTGTCGTGTTGGCGCAAGCTAGTTGCATCGCTTTTTGAAGGAAAGGGCCTTGGCTATTTCCACGCCAGTTTTCAATTGGTTCATCTCTTAGTATTTTTCCATACGCAATTAAGATAACCCTGTCGCAAAGGGCCTCAATTTCTTCAAGTTCATGGGAAACTAAAATTACACTTCGGCCTTCCTGGCGCCAATTGATCAATAGATCCCGAACTTTTTCCCTAGCATCGAAGTCCAAGCCTTCGAGAGGTTCATCGAGAATTAGCAAAGTGGGGGTTGCGAGAATAGCTTGTGCGATTAAAAGCCTCTGGGTCATGCCCCGGGAAAATCCCCCAACACTTTGTTCTTGTCTGTCTTCCAGCCCAACCTTGGTCAATGCTTCAATTATCATTCGGGAAAGGTCTTCTGATGCAATGCCTGAAAGTGAACCTAGGATATGCAAAATTGCGGTGGGTGTTAGGTGCGAAGGGAAAACGGGAGATTCTAAAACCGCACCAATGTGCTTCAAGGTTGAACGATCTGAAACTGGTTTTGAAAACCTTGTAATGGAACCAGAGTCGGGTTTGATCAAACCTAACGCAAGTTTTAAGAGAGTAGATTTCCCGGCACGATTAGAACCAACCAGCCCAATGATCGCACCTTTGGGTACACTCAAGCATATGTTGTCCAATGCCTGAATCTTTGATCTTCGATTCGTTTTGAAAGCCTTACTGACATTCTCGATTTTCAAAATACATTCGGTCATAGTGTGTTTGTAGCTACCTTTTGATAGATCAGCACAATCGTAAACCCAAAGGAAACCAAGTTTTTTGCCAGCTCGTTGTTTTAGTGGTTTATTCAATCAGAGTAATTTGAATCCCGCTTTGCAATATTCTTTCAAAGGCACTTCGGATTTTTTCGATGCGTTCGTTGTAATTCCCAATGATAATCTTTTCACTGTTCAACGTTGTTGATCCTGAAGGGGAGGTGTTTCCTTTGATCTGGCATTTTACAAGAAAATCCATTGCTGCAGCAGTCCCTGTGCTTGTCGAATTAGTTTCGAAGAGTTGCCCGAATGCAATGCTGTGTACGCTGACAGGGTTTTTAATGGTCGAATAACCGCTTGGGTTGGCAGTGGTAAGATTGCAAACATATTGCAAAGTGTTTAAAGCGTCGGTTGCATCAGCACCTGAACTCCCGTTGTCTGAAATGCTCGTAAATTTTGACATATACGCCCCTCCCGATTGGAAAGTACCAACGGCAGTACTGGTTGGTTGGCCATCAGTTTCAAAGATAATCATTTTGTTTGCTCCTTTTCTTCCATTAAAACCAGTTGCGCTGCTGAACTGATTGTAGGCTGCCATGAATGACATTTCCGGATCGGTGCCCCCATCCGCATTGGGGATTTCTCCTGAAGATTTGTTGTCCCATTGGCCAGAATCAATGCCCCCAGAATTAGAAATTGTTCCGAGATATGAAGAGTTGAAATTACTTCCGTAAGGACGGATTTCCGCATTTGGATCCCCCAAACTATTCAAGAGAGAGTAAGGATAAAAAAGTGCGTTACTCATGCGGGTGAAATCTTTGCCCATCGGAACCCGTGCGACATTGTAATTGTCAAGGGTCGAAAAATAGATGAGGGCAGCCTGATCGTTGGGATGATTTTTTTTAATGTCAACAAGGGCGGATTGAATTCCCGCCTTGAGTTGCCAGGTTGCTGATTCATGGGCGGTACCAGGCAGCCAATTTCTGTAGATTCGATAATCCGATAAAAACGAAAGGAAAGATACAGGCCCAAACCAGAAGTTTAATCTGGGGTGAATAGGGTTATCGTTGTAATGCATGTAAGGCGCTGGATTGGCCGTGAGGCTTGCCTTAGCGGTGATTCTGGTTGTGCCGTAGGCAGTAGTGTTTTGTCCATAAAGTATTTCAGTTTGATTTCCTGCACCGATCACATAATCAATGTAAGCGCGCCAGAATTTTTGATCAAGTGTGCCACCTGTATCGGGGATGGTTGTTGGAATTGCACTGTAGTAAAGAACTCTACCAGCGCGCATATTGTCAGGGAATACTTTGGGCCCGGAATTAATCCAGTTCATCACTGCAGTGTAATTAATCTTGTAGCTTGTAGTACTTGCAGTACGAAACCTGCCGTTGGTCGTGCTGAAAAGTAAAGAGTTGTCATCGCAAGGCGTAGTGCTGTTAGAGCCATAAAAAAAGAATTTTTTGCGCCAATCGTTTGCAGCTCTGGGGTCGGGTGGCCACATGTAAAAAGTTTTACCATAGTAGCCAGGCCCCATGGTAAAGCCTTGAAAATCCGTATACCCAGCAGACTCAAAAGCCACATTTTTGGCATGGGAGTTAGCTTGAGTAGTCGTATTACCAGAAACATATTGCTGCACGGTGGAAGCGTAAGGGGTCCCCGTATTATTAGGGACTGCACCCAGGTTGTAGCCATTGGTTTTGGGCCAGCGATCGCCCCCCATGCCAGTGGCGGAGCTTGTAAACTGCACTGGGGTATTAGATTGGTCTTGGAAATTGTCAGGGGCGGGCAGGGCGAAATTGGTGGGAGTTGTGCGGCGTTAGCGGCCTGTAAAAAGCGCTGATGTAAGAACCATCTGCCTGCTTGCAATAAAAGTCTTTAACAATTGGGGGCCCATCATCTGTTTCGATGGTATGGTTGTTGGGGGCGGAATCGCCGTATTGGCTCGTGCGTTGCATCACCGAAGTAATCGCTGACCATGGGCCAAATCTTGGGATATTTGGGTCGGGATTCATGGATCCTGAAATCGAACCAGTAGTAGGATAAGCTGGAATACTGTTGAAGCGCATGGAACCAGAATAATCTAGAATAATTGCCAAATCTCTGGGGCGGTGCACAGCCGTTGCTGAAGCGGTTGCAGAAAAAGCAGAGTAATTGAAGAACTTTGCAAGAGAAGTTGGCTGACTAAAAGTAACATCTGTTTTCACAGCACTCCAGTTTTCGGTTGATGGTTTGCTGCCTGTAAAAATAGGTTGAAACTTCCCTAAAACAGCGTCGTAATTGTAATAACCAACTTGCGTTGTCATTTGGCTTGCTTGAACGGTTTGCCCCATAATTGTTGATGCTTGAATTGTGCTTAATGCCAATCCATTGACTGCAGCCCTGTTATTATCGGTGCTAATATCGCCAGTCAAACCCCGCGAGCCTGAAAGCGCTGCTGCATCTGCAGCGCTTTGTAGTTGGGATTTTGTTTGAGCTAATATTCCTATATCTACAGCCAATGCGATCATCCCGACCAATGCGACCATGCTTATCGCAAGCATTGGAAGGATGGCTGCTTTTCTTGCTTTTTTTATAAACTTTATTTTTGTCATGGTTTATATCCTCTTAGTTGCCTTCACTATTCATAATGGTCGCAGCCTGAAATGTAAAAGATGAGGGAAGAAACAAAAGGAAAGGTGCTGATGGTGTATAAGTGCCTGAAATCTTAACCATGATTGCACCACCAAATTGCGCATCATTCCAATTGCTGTTAGGTATAGCTACGCCTGTCGATGTGTTTACATTCTGAACGGAAACCGTGTAGCCTGAGAGCATGTTTTGTGTACCATTCATTTTCGTGGTAGCCACATTGCTAACCTGAGTGGAGGTTGTGCCATCGCCTGTATGAACTACTGCATATCTTGCTGCTTCCCTTACAGCATTATTTGAGACTTGAACAAGATAATAGTACCTCCCGTACTCGATTATCCCCATAAACATCATCAGGAAAACAACAAGGACTACAGCCATTTCTACCATGGCTGCCCCTTCTCTTTTTTCTGTGATGTTTAAACTTGGCACTAGCAATGGATCGCTTCCTTTAATTCGTAGGTAATGTTGCATTGATGGAAAAAGGGTCATCCACAAGCGAAACCATGGTTGCGGATGATGTCATTGAACTTGGGCTAAACATATTAAAATTAATGTTGTTCACATCGGCATAGGGTATTGTAACAGTAACCTTGAACACTTGCCCTTTCACAGCTTGGTACGGGTGGGTGATGGGGGTGCCGGTTAGGGCTGCAAATTGAACTGTGACATTGGTCGAGGGCAAACCAGCCCTTGCAATGGTGTCCTTAACAATAGAAGTTACGGAAGGGGTTCCAGAATTCAAATTGATCTGTGTGCTGGAACCAGTGGAATTAATAATCAGGCCCTGAGCGGAAAGTCGAGCGCCTTCTCTTGCTGCATTCGATAAAATTTGCTGCACTTGGGCCATACGGGAAAGCTCAAGTAAACCAACTACCATCAAGAATACAAACGGTGCGCAGATAGCGAGTTCGACCGCTACTATGCCTTTCCGCGCCTTATGGTTTTTCGATATCCAGTTCATTCGGAGAAATTCCATGAGAATACAAGGGTTAAAAAGATTTAACCGTCATTACTATTGTAAACCTAGGTCACAAAACCCGAAAAGAGAAATTAAAAGCACGAAAAAGCACAAAATAATCTGAGAGAGGCTGTTCGCCGTAAAGCTTTATACAGTTATGGTTTATGTTGATTAGTGGTAAGCGATAGAAGGGTTGGTCTACTTTTTTAAGGCCGGATTCGCTGAGCTGGGGTTTTCTTTGACCGGAAGAAACTCAACTTCGATGCCAGTTTCGGAAACAACGGGGTGCTTTTCAAATTGCGTTGTAACTCGAGCAGTTAATACCCAAGGCCCTTCCAGCTTGGCTTCAGGTTTGGTTGCAACCTTTATTTTTAAGGTGTCTGAGTTCGTAGGCCAAGCAATTGGGCTAAAAGTAACCAACCCTTTAATTTCATCAGGAATAATTAGCTCTAAGTTTACAGGTTCCTTTAATTTGTTGGATTGGGCAAGCTTAAGTGTTATTTCAAAAGGTGCGCCAATAGGTACCACAAGTTCTTCAGAAGGATGCAATAATTTTAACATAGCGCCTTCAATAGACATTGTAATTTGGCCATCCATTGCAGCTTGCACATATCTGATTTTTCCTTTGGGATCAGGGATTTGGGCGATTGCAATCAATCCAATTCTGGAGGTGCGGGTTGTCTCAAGCCATTCGGGAAGAAAAACTGGATAAGAAAGTTTCTTAACCTCGGGACCCACAGTGACGACTGAACCTCGAATTCCCTGCCTATGCCTCTGTTGCGTACCCGCCATATCCAGGGTTATCTCGCCTTTGAATCCTTCATTTCGTTCGATGATTATTTCAGGAAGATAAGTTGCACCACGGTGAACCCGAATGCCTCCATCTGCAACTACAGGCTTAACCTTGAAAGGGGGCTTGATGGTGGTTGCAACTAAAATACTCTCTGTCAGATTTGAATCAGGGTTTCGTGCAGCGAGGTCTCCCTTGAGCGGCGCGAGAGCGGTGTTGGTAATCGTTTGATCTGCAACTTTTGCGGTTCCAGTAATTTTTGCCAGCACTGCAGAAGCTGGTGCATCTTTGGTGCATGTTAAAGTTACATTCAAGGAAGCTGCTGTTGGCAAAATGATCAGATTTGCAGGAACGCTAACACCTTCGGGAAGATTAGCAAAAGTTAAAGTGACGGGTTCTTTAAAACCAGCTTCGCGGGTGATGGCGATGGCCAATGCCAAGGTTCCCCCAATTGGAACGCTTGCAGCAGGAAGGGTTCGTAACTTGAAATTGACTTTAGTTTTATCAATTACCAGCCTATATACAGAAGCGAGAGTTTTGGTTTTTCCAGAGAGATCACGAATGATGATTTTGTAATCACCATCAGCAGGCAGGGTGATAGGGAGTTCCGGATCCATGCTTGGTGAAGAATCATCCTTGGAGGCGAGTTCTTTGCCATCGGGCCCAAGAACGGAAAGATTAATATCCAAGTTGGATCCGATTTTTATGGCATCGCAAGAGATAGTCCAAAGCTCGCCTTTTTTACCTTTGAAACTATAAGTGTCTAATTTTTTAGCTTCAGTTAGGCGGCCTGTTGTCGCGCCAGGAACTGTAATGAATTCTGCTTCCGCAACTTTTTCATCAAAGTTGCTAAGCGGAAAGGAGTAGCTTTGGCCGTTGCCAAAGGGTGTTTCAAGCTTGTATACAAAGGAAGCCTGTTTTTCATCAAGGGGGAACGCAACTTCTTTCTTAATGCTTTCGATTTTCGCTTTACCGGTTGCAACACCGATACCAATGAACTCGATGGATTGTTTCTGGCCTCGCTTGCCTGCAGCAGGAATTGCAGTAAGAATTCTCGGCCCACTATCCACCACAAGCCTGTAAGTGAATGACCTAAACCCGCGGTAGTCTACATCTCTGATAGATACAGTATAAGTGTTATCTTTTTCGACTGCGAAAGTAAGGGTTGGATCTGTGCCTTCGGTGTCGAATATTTCCGAAACCTTGCGATTGTTCTGGTCGTGGACTTCAATCACCCCGTTAAAATCAGAACCCAACCTACGAGCAAAAAGATCGCAAGTGATGATGCCCGATATTTTTGATTTGAATTGATAGCGGTCGACTTCCTCGATGCGTTTTAATCTGCCTGAAACAGTAACGGGAAAAGCTGGAAGTTGCTGTGGGGTTCGCAGAGATTCATCTTCAAGGATCTCCGGAGTATTTCCCACCATGAATAGGCCGCCATTGCCCGCACCGTTGGCGTTGGCGACCCGCCAGTGAATCGGGCCTAAAGGCATCCCATCGGGAAGAGTAAAGCGGGCGGATATTTCGCGGGGCAGTGAAGGGTCGTTTGCAAAACTTTTAATATCGAACCAATAAGGAGGCTCGTGCATTAATACCGGGCCGGGTGGCGAAAGCACCTCGAGTTTTACTCGTTTATCAGCTACAAAAAACTCGGTGTCAGGAGTCCAATCTTGCCCGCCTAGCTTTACTTCAATCTTAGTGCCAGCTTTTCCACCCGCAGGATAGGCGTATCCAACCCCGCCCGGTATGAGTTGCGCCCTTGCTTCATGCTGCAATAATATCAGCGCAAAAGTGAAAACGCTTGCTAGCACAATTATGGGTCGTAGAGAACGCATTATCTTTTTTCCAAGTCTGGGAATGCTGGAATACTGCCCAGTTAGGTTTAAATCAGAAGTTCCTTGATGACCTTGCCCCCGCTGACAATAGGCACAGGTCTTCCAAGAGGAGTGCGATACACTTTATCTGAATCGATTCCCATCAGATGGAAGATGGTTCGTAGAACATCAGCCACGCCGAAGGGCTCTGTCGTTGGGAACGATGCTGTCTTATCAGTTGCACCAACAATGATGCCAGGTTTAATGCCCCCGCCTGCAAGTAAAACGCTTTGCGCCTGCGACCAATGATCGCGCCCAGCTTTATCATTAATGCGTGGCGTACGGCCCATTTCACCCATCATGACCACCAAAGTACTGTCGAGCAAACCACGGTCTTGAAGATCAGCAACGAGCGTGCTGAATGCCATATCAGCATGAGGGATCAAATCTTTTTCTAAGCTCGGGAAACAAGAGAAGTGGGTATCCCAACTACCGTGATCAACCCCGACAAATCTGCAACCAGCTTCTACCAATCTACGGCTTAACAGCGAGCATTGCCCTAAGGAAGTATGGCCATAAGCGGTACGAAGTTTTTCGGGTTCGCTTTTAAGATCGAAGGCTTTTCGAGCTTCGGGCGAGGTGATTAAATCCCTGGCTTTGTCGTAATAGGTAGCCATGGTGTTGGCTCTGCCCGATTGCACGGAATCTTTTTCCAGGCCTTTAAGCACCCGTTGCCTGCGCTTGAATCGGAGTTCGCTAAGGCGTTCATCGGTTTGCAAATCTTTCACTTCGAAATCAGGTTGTACAGGGTCAGATTCAATCACAAAGGGTGCGTGCTCTGCACCATAGAACCCTGGGCCTCCTGCAGTCAAAGGGTGTGGCATATTGATGTAAGGAGGAACACTCCCCCGAGTGCCCAATTCACGCGAAACAATCGAGCCAAGTGAGGGATAAAGCTCGTTGACAGGGACACGCGAATTCGCACCATCAGCGAAATTAGGCCGGTTCCCCGTAAGCACATAATGCGAACCCGTGGTATGCCCATTATCGTTATGACTGTGCGAACGAAGGATGGTGTACTTGTCTGCAATCTTGGCGCTGCGATGGCAATGCTCGCCCACCATGGTGCCAACTACATTGGTGCGGATCGGCTTATAAGGCCCGCGGATTTCAGCAGGTGCATCGGGTTTCATGTCCCACATATCAATGGTGGATGGTCCACCCTGAAGATAAAGAAAGATGCATGATTTTGCTTTGGCAGCCTGGCCATTAGAGGCAGTGGCTTCCATCTGGAAAAGCTTGGGAAGTGTGAGGCCCCCTAAAAATCCCGATGCACCAATTCGCAATGCCTGCCTTCTAGAGACTCCATCGCAAAAAAGATTCGACCGTTTCATTGGTTCATTCATCATGATGACTTTCCCCTTTAAAAGTGAAGCTTTTCACCGATACATCAATGGATGTAAACGAATTCCTTAGTGTTGAATAACGCCCACAAGGCATCTTCCACCGCAGCTCTTCTGTCTGCTCCCGCCTCTTTAAATAATTCCAGCAAAACTTCAGTTTCTTTTGCTGTGGGGAATCTGCACAACACTGCCAAGTATAACTCAGCAATGATTTCAGGCGCAGTCAATTTCGATTCTGCCAACTGCCTGGCGGTGCCTTTTCTCGCATGAATCTTGGCGACAATTTCAGGGGCATTCATCAGATGCAACGCCTGAGCAATGCTTGGCTCGTTGCTTCTTTCGCATTCGCAAACGCTTGCTCGTACCGGTCTGCCAAACAGTTTTAGAAAATACGAGGGCATTCGATTATCCCAAACCTGAATGGCTCGCACTCCCTCGGGCCAGCCGTTAAACTTCTCTGCAATTCCCGTTACCTGCGTGATCGCATCAAGCAAAACTTCTGCAGGCATCGCTCGGTTGACGCTGTGCGAAAAGTTTTGCTCATCGTTGGTGTTAAGAGGAGTTCCGATTCCTAGTTGATAGGTGCGCGAATTCAAAATAGTTTTCGTCAGCGCCTTAAGATTGTATTTGTTTTTCTTTAGATGAAGCGCAAGCTCATCTAGAAGGGGTTCATTGCTTGCAGGGTTGGTGGTGCGGAAATCATCAATCGGCTCGACAAGGCCCTTGCCGAAATAGTGCGACCAAATTCGATTTGTAATAGACTTTGCAAAAAACGGATTGCTTTCGTTCATCATCCAGTTGGCAAGCAATTCCCGCCTGTCTGTCACTATCAACGAAGATGCTTCTTTTTCACCCAAGGCCTTGGTGGGTATCAGGGTGTTGGTGCGGGGGTTTTTAAGATCGTTCCCGATTTTGCCTACGATTGATTCCGAACCCGTTGGCAGAGATTTCTTTGCCACGCCCGTGAAGAATCCAGCAAGGGCAAAGTAGTCATCCTGCCCCCATTTTTCTGAAGGATGATGATGACACTGCGCACACTCGATTCGAACGCCCAGAAAAAGCTGGCTAACAGAACGGCTTATGATTTCTGGTGTGGTAAGTGCTTTGTAAAACGCAGCAGGGCTTTCCGCAGTGGTACTGCCTTGGGCTAAAAGAATGTCTTTTACCATTTCATCGTAAGGCCTGTTTTCTGCAAATTGCCCTCGCAGCCAGCGTGTCATTCCAATTGCACCCTGTGCAGTAATCGCATCGCGATCCACCCTTAGCAGATCCGACCATTGCATGGCCCAGAAATCCGCATACTCAGGCCTCTCGAGTAATTGATCAATGAGTTTTGTTCGTTTATCGGTTGCGGTGTCTTGCAAAAACTTGCGTGCCTCTAATGCAGTGGGCAGCGTTCCAATCGTATCTAAGTAAACCCTGCGCATAAAGGTTGCATCATTGGCAAGATCACTGGGGGGAATCCCCAGCATCGAAAGCTTGTTCCAGACATGCGCATCGACGAAGTTGTTTTCCTTGGGTCGTGTAAAGGGCGAACCTTTTCTAGGAATGGTGATTCTGCAAACATTGACTTCACCCATGTAACGCACCAGGATTGCAGCTTCACCTGGATTATCGCCCGCTTGAATTCCACCCCTGCGATCTACCCCAGCGATGGTGGGGGCGTTGGATTCGAACTCCGCTTCTGCGGTAACACAAAATCGGGTTCCCTCGGAGTTGATGGCTGTTACCCGTAATTGCTGGCTGCCATTGGGTTCTAAAATAAACTGAGTTGGTTGTACTTCCAATGCAACAACAGTACTGGTGTTTTCAGATTTATAATTCATGCCCTCTGCTATCCAGCGGAGAAGGCGCTTGTAGGGAAGACTGCCCTCGGCGATTTTTCTGCCACCACCATGGGGGATTCGTGCGGATGCTTTTGCGACCAATAGGCTGTTTTCTGGAGAAGCTGCAAAAACGCGCCTGCCTCTTCCTTCCATCACCAAGGATTGAAAATCTGCGAAAGGGTCGAATCCAAACACACTTAATTTGAAACCATTCTGCCCTTCGTTCTTGCCATGGCATCCGCCCGAGTTGCAGCTGGCTTTAGTAAGAAGAGGGATGATTTGTTGTTCAAATGAAACAGGCCTTGGGTTCTTTAATCCGACAACTTTTACATTAATGCGTGCCTGTTCGCCCTCATGGGATACGGTTATTAAGGTTTCGCCTTCAGCAATAGGTTCGATTAAGCCAAAGGAATCGATGCGGATAATTTTTGGGTCTGTGATTGCGTACTTTACAAGGTTGCTAACATCTGATCGGCTTCCGGTTTTCTTATCTATTCGAGTTATCAATATTT
>Ga0255087_1000182_pt1 | contig 28913 bp, 21 predicted proteins | sample Colum_Miss_RepA__FD_188561 | JGI IMG/M metagenome (GOLD analysis project Ga0255087, IMG submission 188561) | Freshwater microbial communities from Columbia River, Oregon, United States - Colum_Miss_RepA_8d | ecosystem: Environmental > Aquatic > Freshwater > River | place: USA: Oregon | collected...
CCACGGTAAGGTTCAACCGGGTGTTGTGTGCCGTGGCCGATTCGGCTTCCTCGATCAGCCGCTGCAACGGCAGATCGAAGGCCTCGCGGTTGCCGATGATGCGCAGGCGCACGCCTTGCTCTCGCATCTCCTTGACTTCCCGGGTCAGGTACTGGATGAACAGGGACATGAGAGCCGACACTTCATCGGCCGGGCGGCGCCAGTTCTCGGTGCTGAAGGCAAAGATTGTGAGGAACTCTATGTCCCGATCAGCACAGGCCCGCACGACGCGCCTGAGTCCGCTCGCGCCCATCAAGTGTCCAGCTTGCCGCGGCAAGCGCCGACGCTTGGCCCAACGGCCATTGCCGTCCATGATGATGGCCAGGTGACGTGGAGAGGCGCGCATGTGGGTGGAGGCGTGATCGCGACTATTGACTACTTAGAGTACATACCATTGTATCCAATGAGGCCTGAGCGTGCCCCATTGAACGGATATAACCCCACCATTATTCATCAATTTGCCAATGGTCGCAGGTCATGGATCGCGATGCTGACTTGCTGCGGCTGGCTGATGAGTTCAATCAGCACCATGGCACGCAGTTCACCATCGCGTTGCTGCAGGATGCCCTCCAACCCTTGCAGGGGGCCGCTGACGAATTGCACCGCATCCCCTTCCTTGAGCAGGTATTCGCGCCGTGAGCCATCGGCCTGCTGGAGCGCCTGAATCAACGGGTCGGGCACCACGGCGGGCACATTGCCGAAGCTCACGAGCTTGCTCACCCCCAGGGTGGAGCGGATCGGGGACCAATTGCTCTGGGTTGTGTCGAGTTGGATGAACAGGTAGCGGCTGAACATCGGCTCGATCACACGGGTGAGCTTGCCGCGGCGCAGTTTTTCCACCTCGATGGTGGGCAGCCAGGCCTGAAAACCTTGCCGTTGCAGGTTCTCCAGGGCCCGCTGCTCCTGCCGCGGCTTGGTGTGAACAACGTACCACTGCATCTCAGAGGAAAGGGTCATTCCACCGACAGCGGGACAGGAAAGCGGCTGGGCAGGGCAGGGGTGTCAAAGGCGATGTCACCCTCGGGGACCGGCAGGCCATCGGCCCTCAGACCGACAAAATCAAAAGCCTGGCGATCCATCAAGTGCGAGGGCACCATGTGTTGCAGGGCGTTGGCCATGTTGTCCAACCGACCAGGAAACTGTTTGTCCCATGCACGCAGCATGTCGCCCACCTGTTTGCGTTGCAAATTCTCCTGGCTGCCGCACAGCGTGCAAGGAATGATGGGGAATTGCCGATGGTCGGACCAGCGCACGATGTCCTTCTCGGCCACATAGGCCAGTGGACGGATGACCACATGACGCCCATCGTCGCTTTGCAGTTTGGGCGGCATGCCCTTGAGTTTGCCGCCAAAGAACATGTTGAGAAAGAAGGTTTGCAGGATGTCGTCGCGGTGATGGCCCAGGGCAATCTTGGTGGCGCCCAATTCATCCGCCACCCGGTACAGAATGCCGCGCCGTAAGCGAGAGCACAGACTGCACATCGTCTTGCCCTCGGGAATCTTGTCCTTGACAATGGAATAGGTGTCCTGGTTTTCGATGTGAAACTTGATGCCCACACGCGACAGGTACTCCGGCAGGATGTGCTCAGGGAAACCCGGTTGTTTCTGGTCCAGATTGACCGCGATCAGTTCGAAGTCCACGGGGGCGCGCTGCTGCAACTTTTGCAGGATGTCCAGCAGGGTGTAACTGTCTTTGCCGCCCGACAGGCACACCATGACCCGATCGCCGGCCTCGATCATGTGGTAGTCCACCACGGCCTGGCCGACCTGACGGCACAGGCGCTTTTCAAGCTTGTGGGTCTCGCGCTGAAGGGTGTCGGGGGTGGGCATGGCTGTATTGTCGCAGGGGCGGACCTGGGGTGTAATGGCGTATTGTCCCAGATGAAGCAGGTTCAATGGCCTGCATTTAACCCCTGACAGAGTCTTGATGGAGAACTGCATGCAGCCATGTCAACCTAGTCGTCGAGCGCTATTGAGCGCCATCGTGGGCGCGATGCTGAGCCTGTCCAGCGCAGCCGGCGCGCAAGACGTCTGGCCGTCCAAGCCCATTCGCTTGGTGGTGCCCTTCACGCCGGGCGGCGTTACCGACACCAGTGGTCGTCTCATTGCTGAGCACCTGAGCAAACGGCTGGGGCAGCAGGTGGTGATTGACAACAAGCCGGGCGCCTCGGGCAACATCGGAACCAGTCTGGTGGCGCAGTCTGCCCCTGACGGCTACACGCTGGTGCTGGGGTTTGATGGCACCCTGGTCATCAACCCGCACGTGTTTGCCAAAGTACCTTTCGATACGTTGAAGGATTTTGCGCCGGTGGGGAAAATCGGCGATGCGGTTCTGATTCTGGTCTCGAACCCTGGTGTTCCCGCCAAATCCCTGCCGGAGCTGATTGCCTTGTCCAAGAGCCAGTCAGGCGGCCTGTCCTACGGCACCTCCGGCACGGGCGGCACGCCACACATCGCTGGAGAATTGCTGGCACAACGCACCGGCGCGCAACTCACCCATGTGCCCTACAAGGGCGGTGGGCAGGCCATGACCGATGTGCTCGGTGGCAGTATTCCGCTGGTGTACACCGCCGTGGCGGGGGCGCACGGGCATGTGAAGTCGGGCAAACTGCGCGCCATTGCGGTTTCGAGTGCGCAACGCACCCCCGCATTGCCAGACGTGCCCACCTTCATCGAGGGGGGCGTGAGTGACTTCGTGGTCAATTCCTGGGTGGGTTTGCTGGCCCCGGCCAAAACACCGGCTGCCGTGGTGCAGCGGCTGAACACCGAGTTGAATGCGGTGTTGAATGATCCGGTGGTGAAAGACAAATTACAAACCCTGGGCATCGACGCCACACCGGGCTCGTCCGATCAGTTTGGCGAGCAACTCAAACGCGATCTGAGTCGCTACGGTCAGGTGGTGAAGGCCGCCAACATCCGCTTGGAGTGAGGCAAAGGGCACCCAACATCCAGGACATCGCGCCTGGTTGCAGCAAGGCTTTGAGGCCAGAGACCACAGGGCATCACACCCCTCAAGGCTTCAGGCCTTCAGGCCTCACCACTGCCCGGTCTCCATGCGGATCGCCACTTCGCAATCCGAAAAAATTTCCAGCTTGGCAATGGTGACCCGTACACCCAGCACGCCGTGCAATTGCATCAACCGGTGCGCCAGTTTGCCGATCAACGTCTCGAGCAGGTTCACATGCTCGGCGGTGCACTCGCTGATGATGATTTGACGCACCTTGCGGTAGTCGAGCACGTGGGTGATGTCGTCATCGTGCGGCATCAGGGGTTGTGTACCCAGGTTCAACTCGGCATCCACCTGAATCGGTTGGGGCTGGTTTTTTTCGTGCTCAAGAATACCCAGGTTGGCGTCAAAGCGCAGGCCGGTGAGCGTGAGAATTTGGGTGCCTTTGGCGGCCACGGTCATCACCAGACCACACCAGGTTTTGCCCGAAAGGTCTGCACGCCGACGGCCTCGCAATCGGGGTAGACATCGGGCTTGCGGGTGGAGACACTCGCTGCGGCCACCCCGGGGTGTGCCAGCAGGGCGCTCAGGATGTCGTCTCCCAGGGTCTCCTGCAAGTTGATGTGACCTCGCGCCACTCGCGCCTGCACCACCTCGCGCACGAAGTCGTAGTCCACCACTTCTTGGATGTGATCCTGTGCGGGGGTGGTGTTGTCCAAGGGCACAAACAACTCAATGTCAAACACGATGCGCTGGGGGGCCTTCAACTCGAAATCATGGATGCCAATGCGCACTGGCACCGACAAACCCTGGAGAAACAGTCGCCGGTGACGACGCAACAAGGGGTGTGAACTCATGCGGATGTCCCGCTCATCACGGCCTCGGTCACGAACATGATGTCGCGGGGCGACGGCACCAGGTGCTGGCCGTTGTCTACCCGGATGGTGGTGCCGGTGATGCCGGCGTTGCCGGCCAAGAACACCACGCTATCGGCCACGTGCCGGGGATTGAGGGGGCGGCGCATCAGATTGGCTTGGCTGGCCTTGTCGAAGTTGTCCTGCGATTGGGGGCCGCTCAGGTACATCAGCCCAGGGGCCACCGCATTGACGCGCAGCGTGGGGGCCAGGGCCTGCGCTTGTAGACTGACTGCGCGTTCCAACGCCAGTTTGCTGAGGGTGTAGCTGAAGTAGTCCGGGTTGAGGTTGAACACCTTCTGGTCCAGCACGTGGATCACGCTGGCCTGTCCGCTGGGTTGCTGGGGTGAGGGCGCGGATTCATGCAACTGTGCCAGCCAGCGGCTCAGCCGCAGGGGGGCCATCAGGTTGACCTGTAACTGTTGTAGCGCTTTCGCTTCGTCCATGTCACGGGCTTCATCGGGTTCGAACAGGGAAGCGTTATTCACCACGCAGAGCAATTGAGTACCGGTTTCGCGGATTGTGGCGTCAAACAACTGGCGGCAGCTGGACTCGTCTTCCAGATCGCCCTGCACCGCCAAGGCGGCACCGCCCTGTGCGCGAATGGATGCACACACGTCTTGCGCGGCGTCCTGCGAATGGCGGTAATGGCACACCACGCCCCAGCCTGCTTGCGCAAATGCCAGCGCGGTCTCGCGACCCAAGCGGGTTGCACCCCCGGTAATGAATGTCCAAGCCATGGGGTGATTGTCAGCGAAAATCCCTCCATGTCTGCGCTTCATGCCCTCTTGCACCGCGCCATGGCCCAATCCCAGGGATGGATCGGCTTTGATCGCTTCATGGCCATGGCACTCTATGCGCCGGGCATGGGGTACTACTCGGGGGGCTTGCCCAAGCTGGGAAGCACACCACAGGGAGGCAGTGACTTTGTCACCGCTCCCGAACTCTCGCCCTGGTTTGGTCGCACCCTGGCCCGTTCGGTGGCCGAAGCCCTGACGGTGAGCGGTACCGATCAGGTCTGGGAATTCGGGGCGGGCACGGGCGCGTTGGCCCATCAGTTGCTGTCAACCTTGGGGTCTCGGGTGCGTTGTTACACCATCGTGGATCTGTCCGGTGACCTGCAGGCGCGTCAACGCGTCACCCTGCAAGCCTACGGCAATCAGGTGCAGTGGGTGTCGGAATTGCCCAAGCAGTTTTCAGGGGTGGTGGTGGGCAATGAAGTGCTGGACGCGATGCCGATCCAATTGCTGTGGCGTGGTCAAGGCGTGTGGCACGAGCGCGGTGTGACAACGGCACCGGATGGCGGTTTTGCCTGGGCCGATCGACCGACGTCGCTACGGCCACCGCTCGCCATTGAGGGCGAGCATGACTATCTCACCGAAATCCATACCCAGGCCGAAGCTTTTGTGCACACCCTGGCTGAGCGTCTGACGGCGGGGGCTGTTTTTTTGCTGGATTACGGTTTTCCAGAGCGGGAGTACTACCACCCGCAACGTCACATGGGTACCGTCATGTGCCACCGCCTGCACCGTGCCGACCCCGATCCCCTGAGCGATGTCGGGGACAAGGACATCACGGCGCACGTGAACTTCACCGGCATCGCCCTGGCTGCCCAGGCGGCGGGCCTGCAAGTGCTGGGGTACACCTCGCAAGCCCATTTTCTGATCAACAGCGGACTGCTGGAGCCCCTGGCCAGCGCACCATTGCCGGAGCGAACCATGGCGCAAAAACTGATCACCGAACACGAGATGGGCGAATTGTTCAAGGTCATCGCCCTGGGGGTGGGTGAACCCTGGGAACCTCTGGGATTTGCGCGCGGCGACCGCTCGCATACCTTGTGAGCCGATGATGTTTCGCTGGCTCATTGTGGTATTTCTGGCGCTGTTGCTCTTCAACGGCCTGTCTCCCTGGCTGCGCAAACTGGGGCTGGGACAGTTGCCGGGTGATTTCCGCTTCCGGTTGTTTGGTCGTGACTGGTTCATCCCGCTGACCACCACCGTGTTGCTCAGTCTGGTGTGCGCCCTGATCGCGCGTCTGGTGTGATGGAGTACTCAAGCTTGACAGGGTCTTCACACGCGTGAAGGTCAGGGTGGGTAACATCGGCGGGTTAGGCGGTTGACTCCGCCTGTGTCGGGCCGGCTCAACGCAGCGCCCATGCTTCGAGTGAAGACTTCTATGACCGATTTCCGTACCCATGAGGGCAGTCGAACCTCCGGCTGCGATCGCTCGCAGGTGCCCGGTGCACGATGGCGCGCACACGGCCAGCGCGGACGAACAGCGTCTCAGCCTTTGATCTGGATGCTGATGGTGGCTGCAGTGGTGAGCGCTGCCTGGTGGTATCCCACCTGGCGGGTCTGGATCACGCCGGACGCCGAGTCCACGGCGGGGCCTGGCCCGGGACGTTTCCCCGGGGGTGGCGCTGCTGCCTGGCGCACGGGTGGGGGGCGCGCGCAGCCGGTGAGTGTGGGTGAAGTCAAGCAACTCGACTTGCGTCAAACCGTGAGTGCCATCGGTACGCTCACCGCACTCAACACCGCCGTGGTGCGGGCCAAGGTGGACGGAGAGCTCAAGGCGCTGCGATTCACCGAAGGGCAAATGGTCACCGCGGGCACCGTGCTGGCTGAACTCGACGCCAGGTCCTATGAGGCCCAACTGGCTCAGGCCAAAGGTCAGCTGGAGCGTGACGCCGCTCAGTGGCGCAATGCTCAGTTGGATCTCAAGCGTTACCGCGATTTGCTTGCTCAAGACGCTATTGCCCGTCAACAGGTCGACACTCAGGAAGCGTTGGTGCGCCAGTTGCAGGGCACGGTGCAGGCTGACCAGGCCCAGGTGGACAACGCGTCGCTGCTTTTGTCTTACACGCAGGTCACCGCGCCCATCAGTGGACGCCTGGGACTCAAGCAAGTCGAGCTGGGCAGTCTGGTGCGAGCTGGCGATGCAGCCGGGCTCGTCACCATCACGCAAACCCAGCCCATGGCGGTGTTGTTTGCTGTGCCCGAAGCCTACGTGCCACTTATTCAGCGAAAGCTCCGAGGGGGCCAATCCCTGGCCGTCCAGGCCTGGGACCGCGACATGAAGGAGAAACTGGCCGAGGGCCAGGTGACGACCACCGATAACGCGATTGACCTCAGCACCGGCACCCTCAAGCTCAAGGCCTTGCTCGACAACCGCGATGGGGCCTTGTTCCCCAACCAGTTTACAAACATCCGCCTGCAACTGGACACGCTCAAGGATCAGCTGGCGGTGCCTGTGACAGCCGTGCAACGTGGCTCGGTGGGTACCTTCGTGGTGGTGGCACAGCCGGATGGCACGGCGAACATACGGACCGTGGAGCTGGGCGCGGTGGACGGCGATTGGCAAGCCGTCAAAGGCACGCTGCAGCCGGGTGAGCGGGTGGTCACCGACGGTGCCGATCGTTTGCGCGATGGTAGCCGGGTGGAGGTGCGCAACACCGTGACACCGCCCTTACCCAGCCAGAGCCCGGTCCTGGGGGGGACACCAGGTGCCAAGCCTGACCCTGTGACATCGAAACGGGACAAGGCGGGGGCGACAACTGGCCAGCCCGGTTCTTTAGCGCCTGGCGCGTCTGCACAGAGCGGGCCCGGTGTGGCTGCAGGTCCCGGTGGACCAGGAGGCCCCGGTGGCCCAGGCGGTTCTGGTGCCGCGGGGGGGCGCCCACCCTGGATGGACCGGCTCCCGCCCGAGGTCGCCGAGAAAGTCAAGAACATGAGCCCCGAGGAGCGTCGCGCTTTCTTCCAGAAAATGCGCGAGCAGCGTGCCGGCGGCGGCCAATGAGCTTGATGCCCTCTGAACGGGAATCGGCATGAACCTTTCGCGGCTTTTCATTCTGCGACCGGTGGCCACCTCGCTCTTGATGGTGGCGGTGTTGTTGGTGGGGTCCTTGGCCTACCGCCTGTTGCCCATCGCCTCGTTGCCCCAGGTGGACTACCCCACCATCCAGATCACCACCCTCTATCCGGGCGCCAGCCCGGATGTGATGACCTCGTCCATCACCGCCCCCCTGGAGCGTCAGTTTGGTCAGATGCCAGGCCTGGACCAGATGAGCTCGGTGAGCTCGGGCGGGGCTTCGTCCATTACCTTGCGTTTTTCGCTGGACATTACCTTGGATGTGGCCGAGCAACAGGTGCAGGCGGCCATCAATGCAGCGGCCAACCTGCTGCCCAACGACTTGCCCATGCCGCCGGTCTACAGCAAGGTCAACCCGGCTGACGCGCCTGTGTTGACTCTGGCCATCAGCTCCCCGACCTTGCCCATCATCCAGGTGCACGACATCGTGGAGAACCGGCTGGCGCAACGCCTGTCTCAGGTGGCCGGCGTGGGCTTGGTGAGCATTGCAGGGGGGCGGCGTCCCGCGGTACGGGTGCAGGTCAATCCGCTGGCGCTGGCCTCGGCCGGGTTCTCGCTGGAGGATGTGCGAACAGCCATCACCCAGGCCAACGTCAACATGGCCAAGGGCAGTTTTGATGGGCCTGCACGGGCCTCGACCATCGATGCCAACGATCAATTGCGCTCGGCCAGCGAATACGCCAACCTGATCATCGCCTACAAAAATGGCAATCCCTTGCGGTTGCGTGATGTGGCCACGCTGGTGGATGCCCCCGAGAACATGCGGCTGTCCGCCTGGGCCGATACGGCGCCTGCCATCATTCTCAATATCCAGCGACAGCCCGGTGCCAATGTGATTGAGACGGTGGACCGTATTCACAAACTGCTGCCCATGCTTCGCACCACCTTGCCCGATGCGCTGGATCTGCAGGTGATGAACGACCGCACTGTGACCATTCGCGCCTCTGTGCGCGACGTGCAGTTTGAATTGATGCTCGCCATTGCGCTGGTGGTGATGGTGATCTTCGTGTTCCTGCGAAGCGCCTCGGCCACGCTGATTCCCAGTGTGGCGGTTCCCTTGTCGCTGGTGGGCACCTTTGGCGTGATGTATCTGATGGGTTTTTCCATCAACAACCTTACCCTCATGGCGCTTACCATTGCGACCGGCTTTGTGGTGGACGATGCCATCGTGATGATCGAGAACATCGCGCGGCATGTCGAGATGGGAATGCAACCCATGCAGGCCGCCTTGAAAGGCGCGCAAGAAATTGGCTTCACCATCATCTCACTGACTTTTTCGCTGATTGCCGTGTTGATCCCGTTGCTGTTCATGGGTGACGTGGTGGGTCGGCTGTTTCATGAATTTGCCATCACACTGGCCGTCGCGATCCTGATTTCTGCGGTGGTGTCGTTGACCTTGACGCCCATGATGTGCGCGCGCTTGTTGCGTCGCAGTGACCCAAAGACCTCCCTCGATTGGTCTGCACGGACAGGACAGGCCATTGACCGTTTGATCGAACACTACGCTCACGCCCTGCGCTGGGTGTTGGACCGTCCGCGGGCCACGCTCGGCGTGTTTGGTGGCACGTTGGTGGTGACGGTGCTGCTGTATCTGTGGGTGCCCAAGGGTTTCTTTCCGCTGCAGGACACCGGGGCCCTGCAAGTGATCACCGAGGCCACGCAGTCCACGTCGTTTGCGGCCATGTCCGAGCGGCAGCAGGCCCTGGCTGCCGAGTTGCTGAAGGACCCGGCGGTGAGTCGACTCACCTCGTTTATAGGTATCGATGGTCAGAACAACAGCCTCAATACCGGCCGACTGCTGATCACCCTGGTGCCCAAGGCCGAGCGTGATGCTTCGCCTGCACGCATTCTGGAGCGACTGCGCGAAGCATCGCAGCGCGTGCAGGGCATGACGGCGTATATCCAGCCGGTGCAAGACCTCACCATTGAAGACCGCATCTCCCGCACACAGTATGCCTTCATGCTGAGTGGCCCGGACCCTCAAGCCCTGGCCTTGTGGTCCAACCGGTTGCTGGAACGTTTGCGGCTGCTGCCTGAATTGTCCGAGGCTGTCAGTGATTTGCAAGACCAAGGCCTGCAAGCCTATGTGCGCATCGACCGCGAGGCGGTGGGCCGTTTGGGCGTGTCAGTGGCGGCGATTGACAACACGTTGTACAACGCCTTTGGCCAGCGCCTCATCTCCACCATCTTCACCCAGAGCAACCAGTACCGCGTGGTGCTGGAGGTGGCACCTCGCCAGGGGCTGGGCTTGGGTGCTCTGGATCGACTGTATGTGCCGTCTACCAATGGCGTTCAAGTGCCTCTCAGTGCGGTTGCGCAGGTGGTGGAGCGTCCGGCCACGCTGGGGGTCATGCACATGGGGCAGATGCCGGCCGTCACGATCTCGTTCAACCCGCGACCCGGCGTGTCGTTGGGGGAGGCGGTGCAGGCGATTGAGGGCGCGCAACGCGAGTTGTTGACGCAAGGCTTGCCCCCCAGCATCGAGACCCAGTTCCAGGGGGCAGCCCTGGCGTTTCAGGCCTCGCTGGCCAACACCTTGTGGTTGATTCTGGCGGCAGTGGTGACGATGTATATCGTGCTGGGTGTGCTGTACGAAAGTTATATCCACCCCATCACCATCCTGTCCACCTTGCCATCGGCCGGCGTGGGGGCGCTGCTGGCTTTGGGCCTGTCGGGTCAGGACCTGGGCATCATCGCGGTGATTGGCATCATCTTGCTGATTGGCATCGTGAAAAAGAACGCCATCATGATGATCGACTTTGCCCTGGATGCGCAGCGGCACCAGGGCCTCGCGCCCCGCGATGCGATCATCCAGGCCTGTTTGCTACGGTTCAGGCCCATCCTGATGACTACCTTATGTGCCTTGCTGGGGGCCCTGCCCTTGATGCTGGGCCAGGGGGTGGGCAGTGAATTGCGCTCGCCCTTGGGTGTCACCATGGTGGGCGGTTTGATCGTCAGCCAATTGATGACACTCTTCACCACGCCAGTGATCTATCTGGCGTTTGCCCGGTGGGTTCGAACCGAGTCTGTGCGAGAGGACGCGTGAGGTGAACTTTTCCGCCACCTTCATTGCTCGTCCAGTGGCTACCACGCTGCTCACCCTGGCGGTGGCGTTGGCGGGTTTGCTGGCGTATTTCCAGTTGCCTGTCGCACCCTTGCCGCAGGTGGAGTTTCCGACCATCTCGGTTCAGGCCTCCTTGCCCGGCGCCAGCCCTGAGACCATGGCGGCGACGGTGGCCACGCCTCTGGAACGCGCCTTGGGTGCGATCGCAGGGGTGACGGAGATGACCTCGTTTTCCTCCCAAGGCAACACGCGGGTGACCTTGCAGTTTGAACTCGACCGTGACATCAACGGGGCTGCCAGCGACGTCCTGGCGGCCATCAATGCCGCCAGGCCCTTGCTTCCTTCGGGCATGCCCAGCAACCCCACCTATCGCAAAGTCAATCCAGCCGAAGCACCCATCATGATCCTGGCGCTGACCTCGGAGACCATGACTCGGGGCCAGATGTATGACGTGGCCTCTACCGTGCTGGCGCAACGATTGGCGCAGGTTGACGGGGTGGGACAGGTGACGCTGGGCGGTGGCGCCTTGCCCGCAGTTCGCATCGAGCTCGACCCCGAACGGTTGACCGCACACGGCTTGTCGTTGGAGAACGTGCGCACAGCGGTGGTGGCGCACAACACCAACCGTCCTAAGGGGGTACTGGAAGATGCCGACCGAGCCTGGCAGATCGAGGCCAACGATCAGGCGCGAACAGCGGCCGACTATGTTCCGTTGATCCTTCGTTATCGCGAAGGTCGTGCGGTGAGGCTGGGCGATGTGGCCGAGGTCGTCGATTCGGTGCAGGATTTGCGCAACTATGGCGCGGCCGATGGCAAGCCTGCCATTTTGCTGATCCTCAACAAGCAACCTGGTGCCAACGTCATCGAGGCGGTGCAACGCGTGCGCGCCTTGCTGCCGCGCTTGCAGTCCACCATCCCCGAGGCCATTCAGATGGAGGTCGTGTCCGACCGCACGCCATCGCTCAAGGCATCCATTCTGGAAATCCAGCGTGCGTTGGCCCTGTCGGTGGCCCTGGTGGTGCTGGTGGTCGGCGTGTTCCTGAGGCGCTTGCGCGCCGCGGTCATCCCCAGCGTGGCGGTGCCGGTGTCGCTGGCCGGAGCATTCGGGGTCATGTACCTCATGGGCTACAGCCTGAACAACCTCTCGCTCATGGCGCTCACCATCGCCACCGGCTTTGTGGTGGACGATGCCATCGTGATGCTGGAGAACATCACCCGTCACATGGAGCGCGGCGCCTCGCCCTGGCAAGCTGCACTCACCGGTTCACGCGAAATTGGTTTCACGGTCATCTCCATCAGCCTGTCATTGATTGCCGTGTTCATCCCGATATTGCTGATGGGGGGTGTGCTCGGGCGCTTGTTCCAAGAGTTCGCCATGGTGTTGTCGGCGGCCATTCTGATTTCGCTCGTGGTCTCGCTCACCACCACGCCGATGATGTGCGCCGGTTTGTTAAGGCCCGAGCCACCACGCCGTGGACGCAGACGGGTGCGTTGGACCCTGTGGTACAGACGGTCGCTGGCTTGGTCCTTGCGGCACGGGCCGGTGCTGTGGTTGATCTTGCTGGCCGTGATCGCGCTCAACGTGACTTTGTATCGCAGTATCCCCAAAGGATTTTTTCCGCAGCAGGACACGGGGCGAATCTTTGGCTCCATTCGTGCTGACCAAAGCTCATCATTCCAGGCCATGCAGCAGCGCCTGGACACCTTCATGAAAATTGTGCGCGATGACCCAGCAGTCGCCCATGTCACCGGCTTCACTGGCGGCGGGCAACGCAATGCGGCCCAGATGTTTGTCACCCTCAAGCCTCGAGCCGAGCGGGATGCGAGCGCTGACCAAGTGGTGGCACGCCTGCGCGGCAAGCTCGCGCGTGAACCCGGTGCACGTCTCTTTCTGGTGCCGGGGCAAGACATTCGCATCGGCGCTCGGCAGTCGAGCTCGCAATACGAGTACACCTTGAAGGCAGATGAGTTGCGCGAGTTGCGTGAGTGGGAACCTCAGATTCGACGGGCCTTGAGCCGTTTGCCCCAACTTGAAGACATCAACACCGATTACGAGGACCGCGGCTTGCAGACCACGCTGGTGATTGATCGGGATGCACTGGCTCGATTGAATCTGACCATGCGGGACGTGGACACGGCGTTACAAAATGCCTACAGCCAGCGACAAGTGGGTGTCATCTACAACCCACTGAATCAATACCGCGTGGTGTTGGAACTGGCACCGGTGCATGTGCAACGGGACGAGTCCCTGACCCGGATGCAGTTCATCAACAGCCTGGGGCAATCGGTGCCGCTTTCAGCTTTTGCGAGGCTCGAACTCACCAACACGGCGCTCAGCGTGAGCCATGAAGGCGGCGTGCCGTCGGACACGTTCAGTTTCAGTCTGGCACCGGGTGTCTCGCTGTCCGAGGCTACACAGGCCATTCGGGATGTCATGGCTGAACTCAAAACACCGGTATCCATTCGCGGCAATTTTTCTGGCACGGCCAACGCCTTTCAGCAATCCTTGGACACACAGCCTTTGCTGATCCTGGCGGCATTGATCACCTTGTACCTGGTGTTGGGGGTACTCTACGAGAGCCTTTTGCATCCGTTGACCATTTTGTCCACCTTGCCTTCTGCAGGGGTGGGCGCCTTGCTCACTTTGATCGTGAGCGGCACCGAGTTTTCCATCATCGCCTTGATCGGCGTGATTTTGCTGATTGGCATCGTAAAGAAGAACGCGATTCTCATGATCGACTTCGCCATCACGCGCGAACGTATGGGGTTCACCCCCTCTCAGGCCATCTACCGAGCCTGCCTGTTGAGGGTGCGACCGATCTTGATGACGACCCTGGCCGCGATGCTGGGTGCATTGCCCTTGGCCATGGGCAGTGGCGATGGGGCGGAGTTACGGCGACCCCTGGGTTTGTCGGTGCTGGGAGGATTGGTGTTGAGTCAATTGTTGACGCTCTACACCACGCCGGTGGTGTATGTGACGTTGGAGCGTTTGCGCAGTCGCTGGCTGCGCGCTCGAAGGAGAGAGCATGTGGCAATACAGGCTGCGTGAAGCCGGGGTCCTGCTGGCCGTCCTGATCAGTGTGGGCGGGTGTTCTTTCATTCCGGCCCTGCCTTCCTTGGGCAGTCCATCGGGCACGGCCTTCAAGCGTTCGCCGCCCCCCACAGCTGTGCTGGCAGAACCCGCTGAGACCGCTCGGTGGACGGTGCTGAACGATCCGGTGCTGGACCGCTTGCAGACGCAATTGTTGCAAGACAACCTCACGCTCGCCACGGCGTCGGTTCAGGTCCGTCGTGCGCAGGCGTCGCTGGCCACCGCGCAGGCCAGCCTGTGGCCGAGTGTCAACCTGAACACCGGCGTGACGCGCAGCGCCAACCAGTTGGCCGTGGCACCCGGCACCAGCTACAGCCTGGGTGCACCGGTGAGCTGGGAGGTTCAGCTATGGGGTCGTGTGGATGCCCTCTCCACGGTGGCACGTGCGGGCGTGCAGGCTTCGCAAGAGGACCTGTCAGCTGCACGCTTGTCCTTGCAAGCCACCCTAGTGTCCACTTACGTGGGGTTGAGAACCGCCGAGCGTCAGGAGCAGGTGCTTCGCCAAGCCGAGGCTGCGCAGCAACGTTCTCTCGAGTTGACGCAGGCCCGGTATCAATCGGGTGTGGTGTCTGCGGCGGATGTGGCGCAGGCGCAATCGCAATGGAAGTCCACCCAGGCACAACGCCTCGATGTGGGCACACAGCGCGCCCAGCTAGAGAACGCGTTGGCGGTGTTGCTGGGGAAAACACCTGCGCAGTTGCAAATCGATCCACTCCCTGCCGATGCACTGTGGCCACCCGCGGTTGCGGCCTTGCCCAGCTTGCTGCCCAGCACCTTGATCCAGCGTCGCCCCGATATTCGTGCTGCCCAGCAGCGGGTGGTGGCCGCCAATGCACAGATTGGGGTGGCCCGTGCAGCGTTTTTCCCCACGTTGAATTTTGCTGCCAATGCGGGGTACCGCAACCCCGATTTGGGTTCCCTCATCAGCACCAGCAGCCGTGCGTGGTCCCTGGGTCCGTCACTCGCCTTCTCGGTCTTTGACGGGGGACAGCGGCGTGCGGCGCAGGCTGATGCTGAAGCGGCACTCGAGCAGGCCACGCTGGCCTATCGGCAAGTGGTGCTGACGGCCTTTCAAGAGGTGGAGGACAACCTGGTGGCGGCTTCTCAGTTGCAAGACCAGGCCCAGGCCTTGAGCGAATCGCTGGTCGCGGCGCAGCGCAACCTCTCCTTGACGCAAGAGCAGTACAAGGCGGGCACGGTGAGCTATCTGAACGTGGTGCAAGCGCAGACCACGGCCTTGACGGCCCAGCGCAGCCTGTTGGACGTACAAAGTCGTCGGGTACTGGCGTTGAACCTGTTGATGAAAAACGTGGCGGGCGCCTATTGACTCAGCGCTTGATGGGGCCGCCTATGGATCCCAACTCGGGTAGTTCAGGTGCCTGACAACGCTGCTTCCTGCACACGCAGAATATGCTCACCGACGGCCGGGCCTTGTAAACCTTGTGCCAGGGCCTGCGCCGACGCCGCTGAGGTGTCCACGGACTGCAACCGCGCATGCTGACGTTTCAGGCGTTCGACGGCGCGCAGCGGTGCAAAACTCGCCAGAACTTCTGGGGTTTCGTCTGCGCGAGTCGGTGTTTGGGCGGCGATAGAGGCCTGGGCTGTGGCGATGTAGGTCAAGGCGTCCAAGGCGGCTTGCAAACGTTCGGGACGGCGCATCGCATCACTTTTCAAGAGGCATGACAGGCACTGTTCAACCGTCCACTGGGCCACGTCGTGCCATTGCAAACGCAGGTGGCGGGTGAGTTCAATCACCTCACGAATATCCACGGGTAACACCAGAGGCGTCAGCGACCACAGAGGTGTTGGCTCCTGGGCGTTGTCGGTGGAGTGAGTCACATCTTCGCTGGCAAATACGCAGGCAGCCCGCACCGCCACGGAGGTTTCATATGGGGCTGCCAGCGTCAAAGCTTCACACTGCGGTGGATGCTGCGGCATTAAACGTTGCCAGGCACCGCATTGGCTTAAAACCTCGATCATGCTCGTAGGACGTGCGGCCATGAATCCCCGTGCCAACTCTTGCCACACTCGCTCACCCACCAGTGCGTCCACCTCGCCTTGCTGCACCATCTCTCGCATCAGCGTCAGGGTATCCGGTGCCACGCTGAAATCCGGGAACCGCGCAGCAAAACGTGCCACCCGCAGAATGCGCACCGGGTCTTCACGAAACGCCTCTGTCACGTGGCGCAATACCCGTGCCTGAAGGTCTCGCTGACCACCGTACGGATCGATGAGCCGTCCTTGCGCATCTTGTGCCATCGCGTTGATGGTGAGGTCACGCCGCGACAAGTCCTGCTCCAGCGTGACATCGGGCGCTGCGTGCACCACAAAGCCCCGGTAGCCCGGCGCTGTCTTGCGCTCGGTGCGCGCCAAAGCGTATTCCTCGTGCGTCTGAGGATGCAAAAACACGGGGAAATCTCGTCCAACGGGTTGATAGCCTTGGTCCAGCATCATCTGCGGCGTGGCGCCCACCACCACCCAGTCGCGGTCAGACCCGCTCAACCCAAGCAGGCTATCGCGCACCGCACCACCAACCAGATACACATCCATCCGCGAAGTGTAGTCAATTGATCCATCGATCGAATTGAATCCAATGGGGGTCAGATTCCCATTATTTTGGCTAGCCCTTTGAGGCATCGTCAAAAACAATTGGAATCTGACCCCCATTACTGTGACCCCCATTACTGAGCCCTATTTAACTCTATGAGGCGCGAATAGGTTCTTGGGGATAATCCGCGCATGGTGACTCTGCATCGATGGGCGGTGGTGGGTGTGTCCTTGGCGATGGTGCTGGGCGTGGATGCGTATCGCCGGGCGCAGTTGCCAGTGATGACCGCTGCCTCTGCACGGATGGAGCGCGCTTTTAATGACACACCGATTTGCACTTGGTCGCCCCAATCGCGCAGCGTGTTGCCTATGCCGGCCGGCGTGGGGGCTGCGCATGCCAGCAGTCTGCTGGTGTTGCCGCCCTCGCACCCGGATCACGACCGCACGGTGATGATGGCGTTCTGGTTCGCCGGCACGCGTGAGAGTGCGGCGGATGTGAATATCGTGGCGTCGCGTCTGGATCGCGCCACGCGCGAATGGAGCCCTGCCTTCACGGTGGTGGACCGCCAACAGGCGGGTCGTGCACTGGGCGTGCGCTTACGCCGTCTGGGCAATCCGGTCGGCTGGGCCGATGCACAGGGTCGATTGCATCTGTTCGTGGTGGGGACAGGCCTGGGTGGCTGGGCTGCTTCGCGTGTGGTGCATCTCCAAGAGGACGCGAACCAGCGCCAAGGCCTGTGGCAAGCGCGTGGCATTCTGCCTTTGACGCCCTTGGTGCCGTCTCTTAACACCAGCGTGCTGGTGCGAACCGCGCCCATGCCGCTCGACGATGGTGGCGCGCTGCTGCCGGTGTACTTCGAGTTGGGCATGAAGCACAGCGCGGTGGTACGACTGGGGCCTACAGGTGAGATGCAGGCACTGCAACGCATCACCCGCCGCCATGATGTGTTGCAACCTGCGTTGGTGCCGCTGTCGTCGAAACAGTGGCTGGCGTTTCATCGCAACCAGGGGCCTTCGAATCGCTTGGCCGTCTCCGCGACCACTGATGCCGGCGCCCACTGGCAGGACGTCCCCGATGCCACTTTCAGCAACGCTGACTCCTCAGTGGCTGCGCTACGTTCCCACAACGGCACCGTGGTGCTGGTGCACAACCCCGCCGAGCGCGGTCGACAAGCCTTGTGGCTGAGTCAAACCGCACAGCCGCAAGACCCGACGGCGTGGCACACACGACCCGTGATGGACGGTGATGCGGGCGATGAGTATTCCTATCCCAGTGTGGTGGAGTTGCCGCCCGCGTCACCATCTGGCCCAGCGGGTGAGTTGTGGTTGAGTTACACCCATCGCCGACAGGCCATTGCGGTGGAGCGATGGGCGGCAGATTGCAGGCCAACACCATGACGGCAGATTGGCTGTTGTTGCCTGTGATGCCCGACTGGTCGTGGCCGTTGTCCTGGGCGGTGGTTGCCGCTGCCGTTGTGGTGTGGCTTTGGCCACGTCAAACTCTCCTGAATGCACCCCGCACCACACAAACGCACAGAGCGACAGACCTCTCCCGATCGTTCAGTCAGCCCAGAGGTCCCGCATGGCTGATAGGCTTGATGGCAGCATGCGCGGCCATTCTGGCCGTCTGGCCGCACGGAGGATGGTCCGGGTATGCCGCCCTGGCCCTCCAATCCCCCAGCCTGCTGACCTTGACCTGGGCCATCGTGTGCTTGTTCCAGGCAACCGGTTGGACAAAGCCGGCGCATGACCACGTCCGTGCGCCGGCGCTGGCCTGGATCCTCCTGTGCGCCTTGGGCTGGTTGCTGACCATCGACACGTTGAACCTCTGGCCTCGTCACTGGGATATCAGCTTTTACGCCTGGGGATTCACGGCTGGCAGTCTTTGGCTATCTGCCTCACTGGTCATGGCCCTGACGTGGCTGCGTCATGGCGCCTGGGTATGGTCCAGCATGGCTGTATTGGCTGGGTATGTTTGCCTGCGCTGGCCCAGTGGCAACTTGTGGGACGCTTGGCTGGACCCGGCGGTGTGGATCGTGGCACACACGCAAGTTGCGCGGCATGCCTGGCATTGGATCAAGCAGGGTCCTAGAACCTGAACATCCGCATCACAGAATCTGGGTTGTAGAAAGAACGACCAACCCACAGCGCAAAGCAATCTCGCCAAGCAATAGTCCGACATAAGCGCCCTACACACACCCCGTGGGCGCCAGGGCCCATGGCGCAGCGTTTACCGTTTCACCAGCAAATACTCCCGCCAGAACAACAGCACCTCAGGTGTTTGCACACTTTGCCAGTTGATATCGCTTGAGCGGTGACGCCCGCGGATCACCAGGCGCTGGCCCATCAGGTCACAGCCAGCGGCTTCGCAATCGGGTTCGGCTTGGTTCCAGATGCGGCGCACAATCACGGCATCATGGTTCTCAAACCATGCGCGCAGCTGCGCAGCGTCGCTGGGCACTTCTTCTCGATAGGGGGTGATCTCGCGCACTCCGGGCAACACAAATCGCCAACGCTCGAAGTCCCCGTTGAAATTGCTGGGTGTGAGCAGGTGCGCACCCTCTACACGTGCCTGTGCACGCGCATCGAATTGATTGCCGGGTGAATGCAAGGGCGCGTTGAGCAGCCCAAACCATGCAAACAGACTCACACACAAGCCCAGCAGCCACAACCAACTGGCGCGCAGCGTGGTGTCCGAGGCACTGGGCCACAGCAGTCGCAAGAGCGCCAACACTTGCAACACGAGAATCAACAACAGTCCCAAACGCCCCCACAGGGGATAGAGATCCAGCCGCCAGCCACCCCACAGGAACAAACCCAGAAAGGCCAGTCCACCCAGGGCCATCAAGCAGCCCAATACCAGGCAGAGACGCTGAGCCCAGCGCGGCAGTTGCCACAGGTGCAAGGCGCAGAGCACGGCCACCATGGGCATGAGTGGTATGAGGTAGCGCGCCGAGCGCTGGCTGGGCACCATGAAAAAGAGACTCATCACCGCGATATACATCCACAGCAGTGCGGTGGGTTGCAGCGCACCCTGCTGCCGCGCTCGCCAGGTGGCGGGCCAGGCCTTGAGTCCCATCACCATCACCGCCGCAATCAGGGGGCCCAACACCAGTCCGTTTTGCACCAGGGCCAGCGATTGCACCCAGATGCTGCTGCCACCGACCAGTGCCGTGCGCCAATACACCGACTCTTGCGCGCCACCCACCTTGCCCCAGTTCTCGCCCACCACAAACTCGCGCCACACCGACATGGGGTCCGGATCGATCAGAAACCACAACGCGAACAGCCCTGCGCCCAAGGCAACAGACAGGCCCACGCGCCACATCGCACTCCACCACTGACGGGGTTGTTGCCAGCACAGCGCCAACCACAGAGTGGCCCCCAGCGGCGCCAGCAGCACGAAGGATTTGTGCAAGGCCACCATGCCCCAGCTCAAGCCGGTCAGCACAAACAATCCCGCGCTGGGCAAGGCTGGGCGCTGTGGCCCCCGTAATTGCATCGCCAGCAAAGCCCAGAACGGCAAGCCCATCCAGAAGGTTTCAATGGCGCTGGTGAGGTAGGGGCGTCCGTAGCGGTAGGTGCTGAAGCAGCCCAGGTAGATCAGACCGGCGATGTACGACAGCGTGACAGCATCCAGCGGTGAACGCTCGACAGTGGCTTGCATCGACGACCAGCGCGCCAGACGTCGCGTCGCCCAGACCACCAGCGCCGTGGTGGCCAGGGTGTACAACAGGCTGGGTAAGCGAATCCACCACAGGCTCCAGTCCAGTCCCAGCCACAGGGGCAGCATCGCCTGCCAGATCAACAAGGGCGGCTTGGTGTTGCGCATGTCTTGAATGGCCGAGACCAGTGGCAACCACTGTCCGCTGACATCCGCCTGTAACCAGGTCTGAAAGGCAATGTGGGCATACACCAGTTCGTCGCCGTTGCGCGGAATGTTCTCGCCACCCAGGTCAAACAGATACACCGCCAAGGTGAGCAGCAGCAAGGCGAAACTGATATACCGATAGCGCAGGCGCGTCTCGTCCTCGCCCACATCACGCGGATTGCCGCGGAATGTCCACCAGTCGTTGGCTGCGTAATTGACCACGCTGGCCACCCCAATGGCCAGGACGTTGCCGATCAGGTAGTGCATGTGCTGTGCCAGCCACAGGGTCAGGATGTATTGCACGCTGGTACCCAGCCATGAGGCCAGCGCGTAACGCGCAAATTGACCGGCCACCGTCCCGCGCCACTGCGATTGGCGGTCCTGCCAGGTCCAGCGTCGGTTCCAGACAAAATTGTTGACGGTGGCCAGGCCAATGGCGCAGGCCAGCGAGGCATAGAGGCGCTGTGTGGCCGGTTCAATCGAGGCCAGTAAAAATTCCTGCGCCAGATACAACACCAGTAAATTCACCAGCGTGCCGCTGGCCCCGACCACGCCGAATTTGAGGTAGCGCCAGCGGCTCACGAACTCAACCGTTGCAAGGCCATCGACAACACCTGCGCGGGCTCGATGACCTGCAGGCAGCGGTTGTCGCCATCACAGAAACTGTCGCGGTGGTTGTAGGCACTCAGACAGGGCGAGCACGCCATGCCGGACTCGAGCACCGTGGCGCGCGGGCTGATGGGTCCGTACAGACGCGAGGTCTCGGGGCCAAAGAACACCAGCGTTTGAATGGGGGTGAGACTGGCAAAGTGGCCAGGACCTCCATCATTGGTGATCAGCAAATCGGCCTGGTGAAACAACATCAGCAGTTCACGCAGGTGGCGTGTGTAGCCGGTGAGGTCGCGGCAGGCGGGGTGCTGCAAGGCCGCCAATACGCGTTGGGCTTGCGGCGTGTCTTCCGGCAAACCGATCAGCCCTACCGCGCAACCCTGGTTGAGTAACTCGCGGGCCAGTTCGATGTAATGGGCTTCCGGCCAGGCGCGAATGGGCAGGGCACCGCCACTGACATACATCAGGACCCGATGGGAGGTGCATTCGAAGACGGGATGATCGGCGACCAAGCGCTGGCGAAATCGTTGCGACTCGTTGACATCCAGTGGCAGCGACCGCAAAGCGGTGGGCAACTGGGGCAAGACCCAGCGATTGAGCGGCCGTGCATGGCCCAACTCGTCAGGGTTTGACAAGGCACGTCCCATGACCCGCGCCAGTCCGAAAAATTGCAGGCTGATGTGTTGGTACGGGTTGTACGGCACGGCGGCGTTGGTGAAGTTGCCACGGTACAAGCCTTCTTGCGTGTGCGGTGTGAAGCCGACCCGTACACGAGCACCGCAACCATAGGACAACAGGGCACTGATGCGAGAAAACAGTTCGCAATCGATCACACCATCGAGCTGCAGGGCGCGTAGATCTCGCAAGGCCTTCCACATGCTGGAGAGCAAATGACCCAATGAGCTGTCATCAATGGAATGCAGATTCGACTCGGGCACAAACCCCACCAGACGCATCACCGACTGGTTCTTGCGCAGTTGCAACACGTGCAACTGCGCGCCCGGATGCGCGCGCTGAAGTTCGTCAAACATGGCCTGCGCCAGCACCACCGAGCCCATCTCAGAGAGCAAAATCACCAGCAATCGGCGGGGGGTGTTGCCCTCGACCTGCACCGGGCGGCGGGTCAGGCTGTGCCAGCGCGACAGGCCCCAGCACAGCACCTGCCCCACCCAGCGGTCGATGGCGCGTTGAACAGACAGTTTCATCTGGTCGACATTATCCCATTCGGATTCCGGCGCAGGCGCCATCGGCGGGATAATCAGGCCATGAGCCAACTCGACACTCTCAAACACTACACCACGGTCGTCGCCGACACCGGTGACTTTCACCAACTTGCCCAGTTCAAGCCACAGGATGCGACCACCAACCCCTCGCTCATCTTGAAGGCGGTGCAAAAGCCCGACTACCAGCCCCTGCTCAAGGCCAACCAGGCCCAGCACGGTCAGTTGCCGATGGATGAACGCATCGACCGTTTGCTGGTGCGCTTTGGCTGCGAAATTTTGTCGATCATCCCGGGTCGCGTCTCCACCGAAGTGGATGCACGTCTGAGCTTTGACACGACGGCCACCGTGGCGCGCGCTCGTCGACTCATGGCGCTGTACCAGGCTGAGGGCGTAGCCCGCGAGCGTGTCCTGATCAAGATCGCCTCCACCTGGGAGGGGATTCAGGCCGCGGCTGCGTTGGAGCGCGAGGGCATTCACACCAACCTCACCCTCCTGTTCTCGCTGTGTCAGGCCGTGGCGTGCGGTCAGGCACGCGTGCAACTCATCTCACCCTTTGTGGGCCGCATCTACGACTGGGTCAAGAAATCAGCGGGGACCGCTTGGGATGAGGCCGCACAGGCTGGCGTGAACGACCCGGGCGTCAAATCCGTCACGCAGATTTACCAGTATTACAAGCATCACGGCATTGCCACGGAAGTCATGGGTGCGAGCTTTCGCAACGTGGGGCAGATTCTGGCCTTGTCGGGCTGTGACCTGCTCACGATCAGCCCGGAGTTGCTGGCGCAGCTGGCGGACAGCCAGGAGTCGCTGGTGCGCCACCTGGATCCCGAGAGTGCCCGTGCCACAACCGTCCCTGCGTTGCATTACAGCGAGTCAGGCTTTCGTTTGGCCCTCAACGAGGATGCCATGGCAACCGAGAAACTGGCCGAGGGTATTCGAGCGTTTTGCGCAGATGCGGTGAAGCTCGAGGCCTTGATGCACGCTTGACGCGCCTGGTCGCAAGAAGTGCAAAAAAAAGGCCGCTTCACAGCGGCCTTTTTGATGGAGCAGACAGCTCAGGCGACGAGCATTACATGCCCATGCCACCCATGCCGCCCATACCACCCATGTCACCGCCAGGCATGGCTGGGGCGTCCTCTTTCGGGGCCTCGGCCACCATGCACTCGGTGGTCAGCATCAGGGAGGCCACGGAGGCCGCGTTTTGCAGCGCGGTGCGGGTCACCTTGGTGGGGTCCAGGATACCCATTTCGATCATGTCGCCATAGGTGTCGTTGGCAGCGTTGAAGCCGTAGTTGCCTTTGCCGCTCAACACGGCGTTGACCACCACGCTGGGCTCGCCACCGGCGTTGTAGACGATTTCGCGCAGGGGGGCTTCGATGGCCTTCAACACCAGCTTGATGCCGGCATCCTGGTCAGCGTTGTCACCCTTGATCTCGCCAGCCGCTTGACGGGCGCGCAGCAGAGCCACGCCACCGCCAGCCACGATACCTTCTTCCACGGCAGCGCGGGTGGCGTGCAGGGCATCTTCCACGCGGGCTTTTTTCTCTTTCATCTCAACTTCGGTGGCGGCACCGACCTTGATGACGGCCACACCGCCAGCCAGCTTGGCCACGCGCTCTTGCAGCTTCTCGCGGTCGTAGTCCGAGGTGGCTTCCTCGATCTGGATGCGGATTTGCTTGACGCGAGCTTCGATGTCAGCGGCAGCGCCAGCGCCGTCGATGATGGTGGTGTTTTCCTTGGCCACTTCGACGCGCTTGGCCTGGCCCAGGTCGGCCAGCGTGACTTTCTCGAGCGTCAGGCCGACTTCTTCAGCGATAACCTTGCCACCGGTCAGGATGGCAATGTCTTCCAGCATGGCCTTGCGGCGGTCGCCAAAGCCGGGGGCCTTGACCGCCACGACCTTCAGAATGCCGCGGATGGTGTTGACCACCAACGTGGCCAGCGCTTCGCCTTCCACTTCTTCCGCGATGATCAGCAAGGGGCGGCCGGCCTTGGCCACGGCTTCCAGCGTGGGCAGCAGGTCACGGATGTTGCTGATCTTCTTGTCGAACAGCAGGACGAAGGGGTTGTCCAGCAGAGCGACTTGCTTCTCGGGGTTGTTGATGAAGTAGGGCGACAGATAGCCACGGTCGAACTGCATGCCCTCGACGACGTCGAGTTCGTTGTTCAGGGACTTGCCGTCTTCCACGGTGATCACGCCTTCTTTGCCCACTTTGTCCATGGCGTTGGCGATGATTTCGCCAATGCTGGAGTCGCTGTTGGCAGAGATGGAGCCCACCTGAGCAATTTCCTTGCTGGTGGTGGTGGCCTTGGTGGCCTTTTTGAGTTGCTCGATCAGCGCGGTGACGGCCTTGTCGATGCCGCGCTTGAGATCCATCGGGTTCATGCCGGCGGCCACATACTTCATGCCCTCGCGCACGATGGCCTGAGCCAGCACGGTGGCGGTGGTGGTGCCGTCACCGGCGTTGTCGGAGGTCTTGGAAGCGACTTCCTTGACCATCTGAGCGCCCATGTTCTGGAGCTTGTCTTTGAGTTCGATTTCCTTGGCCACGGACACGCCGTCCTTGGTCACAGTGGGGGCGCCGAAGGAGCGCTCGAGCACCACATTGCGGCCTTTGGGCCCCAAGGTTACTTTGACTGCATTGGCCAGGATGTTCACACCTTCCACCATGCGCGCGCGGGCTTCGCCGCCAAACACTACGTCTTTTGCTGCCATTTTTCTATTCCTTGACTGTTGAACGAATTACTTCTCGACGACCGCGAACAGGTCTTCTTCTTTCATGACGAGGAGTTCCTCGCCGTCGACCTTGACGGTCTGGCCGCTGTACTTGCCAAACAGAACACGGTCGCCGACTTTCACGCCCACGGGCGAGAGTTCGCCTTTGTCGTTCTTCTTGCCCGGGCCAACGGCCAGGATCTCACCCTGGTCAGGCTTTTCCGCGGCGGCGTCGGGGATGACGATGCCAGAGGCAGTTTTGGTTTCGCTGTCGATGCGCTTGACGATCACGCGATCGTGCAGAGGACGAAGTTTCATGAGATCTCCCAAATGGTGAATCAGATTGAGTCAAACAAAACGCCTGCTAGACGCGGGCGTGGTTTGTTTTGTGGAAATGGGTGCCATGAATGGTGTTAGCACTCATCTCCAACGAGTGCTAATCATACGTCCTTTTGACGTGATTTCAAGTCAGGCATGAAAAACCCTTCACAACCCGAGTGCGTTCAGTGGGTCGGCCCGCGGACACATGACGCAGAAAAATAAACGTGCCAGTTATAAATAGTTAATAAGCATATTGATTTGTGCTATGTCATGAAAAACCATTAATACGTAAAGTTTCTCTCACCGAACGCCAAAACCCGATGGGGGTGTAGGTGGTCACGGGTATGGAAATTTGAAAAACGTATGGGTGTGCTGCATTCTTTTAAAAGTGTACTAAAGCGTCAATTTTCTCATGGCTGCGCCGGTATATTCCTGATGGGTCTGGGTTGCCTGTGCACGCAACCAGCGGTGGCGCAGGCGCCAGGGCTGACCCCGCCTGGTGTCGCTGATTGGGTCAACGCCGTGTTGACATCCCACCCCCTGGTGCGCGCCCGCAGGGAAGAGGCGCGGGCAGCCGAGGCCGATGTCAGGGCTGCTCGCTGGCAATACTGGCCAACGCCTAGCGTGACCGTCGACACCTTGCGCGGACAGGCGGCCACGGTGACGCGCTTGTCTCAGCCCGTGTGGGACGGTGGCAAGATCTCGGCCGGCGTGCGACAGTCGGACATCCGCTTGCGCCTGGCCACACTGAATTTGCGCGAAACCGAGCACGAACTGGCGGCCAAGATATTGGGGTTCTGGCAAACCCATTCCGTCCAGGCGGCACGACTGCAGGTGTTCGAGCGGGGCTTGCAATCGCTGCAAGACCTCGACGAATTGATGTCGCGTCGCACCGATGCCGGTGTGTCCGCGCAAGCTGACCTCACGCTGGCGCGGGTTCGCCTGATGCAGACCCGGGCCGATCTGCTACAGGCGCGCGCGTCGCAAACTTCTGCCCTGCGGCAATTGCGCCAATTGGCCCAGCAAGAACCAGCCGGCCGACCGGTCGATGCGACTCCCTGGGTTGCTGATGTGGAGGCTGGCGTCGAGCGTTTGCGCGAACTCGCGCGTGCGCAACACCCCGTGGTCGATCGTCTGACATGGCAACGGGAGTTGCAGCAAGCCGAGATGGATGCTTTCAAGGCCGAGCTCTGGCCCACTGTGTCGTTGCGAGCCGAGCGACAGCACGGCCAGATCGACGGCCTCATGGCCGAGGGCCGCCGCTTCTATGCCAGCTTGCAATACAGCCTGGGTGCCGGTGTGTCGGTGTTGCCCAAACTGGAGGCGGTGCAGGTCAGGCTGCGTGCCTTGGAGCAACAGCAAGAGGGCACCCTCAAGGAACTTGACGAACGTCTGCTCCAAGACTGGAACGACTACGCGGCCTTGCGTTTGCGCCTGCCTGACCTTGACAGCGTAAAAGAGGCAGCCCGTGAGCTGACCGAATCGTCCAAGCGCTTGTTTGTCACTGGTCGCAAAAGCTGGCTCGACCTGCAAAACGCTGTGCGTGAGCAATTGCAGGCCGAACTGGCGCTGGCCGAGGCGCAGGCGCAGATGCGCGCCTTGCAGTACCGGTTGGCCTTGCACGCCGGCCAGGGGTTTTGGCGAGCTGGGCTGGAATGACAATGCTGGACCCCACAATGTCCTGTGCTCATGAGGTGCGCCTGGCGCAACAGGCGGTCTGGCTGATCCGCCGTTGCCGGCAACTGCGGCCTTGGTTGAGCCTGGACCGACCCGATGTGGTGGATGCCTGCGTAAGCGCTCTGGCCGAGCAGGATCTCGATCAGATGGGGTCGGCTCATGTGGTCCAGGCCTGTCAGGCGCTGGACCAGGCGTTGCGGGCCCTGGGGTGCCCGAGTCTGGTCTGGTCGGCACAACACACCTCGCAAGCGGGTCCCTGGATCGGGTGTGCGCCGCGTCTAGGCTGGTTCATCTTGCATGCGCGGCAAGCCGACGGCCATTGGTTGATCGAAACCATCAACGGTTCCGGGCGTCACGCCGAGTGGCCTGAGAAAGCCCGTATCGCAGCGTTGCCGCTGGCCGCAGGGTGGCAGCAGCAAGGCTCCATGCGAGCGCTGGTGTGGCAAACCCTACAAGACAACCGCAACGGCCTCATGCAAGTGGCGGTGTGTAGCGCCATCGCAAATTTGCTGTTGCTGGCCACGTCGCTCTACAGCATGCAGGTGTACGACCGCGTCATTCCGTCGCACGGGCTGTCGACCCTGGTCACGCTCACGGTGGGTGTGCTGATCGCCATCACCTTGGAGATGGTGATCAAGCAGGCGCGTTCGGCCCTCATGGATCACACCATCCAGGTCATGGACACGCGGCTGTCGCGGCGCATCTTCGAACGCTTGCTGCACGTGCGACTGGATCAGTTCCCGCCCAGCGTGGGCACGCTCTCCTCGCAATTGCGCAGCTATGAATTGATCCGCAGTTTTGCGTCTTCTGCGACGCTCTACACGCTGGTGGATGCGCCGTTTGCGCTGGTATTTCTGGTCATCATGGTGGCCATTGGCGGCACCATGGTGGCGGGTGTGGCAGCGGTGTTTCTCGTGCTGGCGTTGATCATTGGCTTGTTGGCGCGCACACGCATCGAAACCCACACACGCCAAAGCATGGCGGCCAACAACCGCAAGCTGGGCTTGTTGGTCGAGGCTGTCGATGGCGCGGAACGCATCAAATCACAGGGCAGCGGCTGGGCCTTTCTGAACCGCTGGAACGCCTTGTCCGAACAAGGCATTGTCGAAGACGCCCTGGTACGTCACAGCAGCGAATCCGCCACCTATTGGGCAGGCTACCTGCAGCAAGTCAGTTATGTCTTGCTGATTGCCGTGGGCGCCTGGATCGCCACCAGCGGTACCGACCTCACCGCCGGCGGCTTGATCGCCTGCTCCATCATCTCAGGCCGCGTGCTGGCGCCCATCGGTCTGTTACCGGGTCTGATGGTGCAATGGGCCAATGCCAAGTCCGCCCTCGATCAACTCGAGCGCATCTTTCTGCTGCGGGGTGACAACCATGGGGTCGATCACCCCATCGAGCGCGAACACATCCGGGGTCAATTCGAGGTCCAGGAAATCAGTTTCGCCTACGGCCAAGGGCCCCGTGTGCTGTCCATTTCGCAGTGGTCGGTAGGCCCTGGCGAGCGCGTGGCGGTGTTGGGGCTGATAGGCAGTGGCAAGAGCACCTTGCTCAAACTGCTGGCGGGCTTGTACGAACCCCAGGCCGGCCGCGTGTTGCTGGATGGACTCGATATTCAGCAAATCTCCCGCGCCACGCTCAGCCAGCGCGTGGCCTATCTGGGGCAGGACGTTAAATTGTTCTCGGGCACCTTGCGTGACAACCTGCTCAGCGGCTTGTTGGGTATCGACGACGATACCTTGCTACTGGCCTGCCAGGACACGGGCCTGATCCACCTCATCCAGTCACACCCCCGGGGCTTGGACTTGCCCATTGGCGAAGGCGGCAGTGGGGTCTCGGGGGGGCAACGACAGGCGGTCGCCCTGACCCGCCTGTTGTTGTCGCGTCCACGGGTCTGGTTGTTGGACGAACCAACAGCCTCCATGGACGACAACGCCGAAATGGCCGCTTTGCGCGCCATCGAGCGTCACCTGGCCACCACGGACACGCTGGTGCTGGTCACGCACAAGCCCCGATTACTCGGCTTGG
>Ga0255087_1000191_pt1 | contig 28114 bp, 17 predicted proteins | sample Colum_Miss_RepA__FD_188561 | JGI IMG/M metagenome (GOLD analysis project Ga0255087, IMG submission 188561) | Freshwater microbial communities from Columbia River, Oregon, United States - Colum_Miss_RepA_8d | ecosystem: Environmental > Aquatic > Freshwater > River | place: USA: Oregon | collected...
CAACAACACCGAACTGCCCACCATGCTCGCCGGCGGTCAAAAAATCGGCATCAAGCACCAGGGCCACATCGCCAAGAAAGATGTCCGCCTCGGCAACCTCTGGCAGACCATGTTCGGCGTCATGGGCGTGAAAGTGCCCGCCAAGTTCCAAGGCGGCGAGGCAGATGGCGTCATCAAGGAACTGATGTGATCTGAAAGACAGCAAGCCCCTCCCTCAGCCCTCATTCTCATCCATGAAACCACTGCCCCTCCTCCTCGTTTCCGCCATCTTCTCGTTCACCACTTTCGCAGCGGAGGAATCTCCCGAGGACGCGAAGATTCGCGCCTCCATTCCGCTTGGCGGTGACTTCAAACCGAATCCGAAAGTCGGCGCGTTCGTCGTGGTGGGTCACGGAGCGCGCATCATTGTGTCGAAGGACGACGGCAAGACGTGGAAGCAGGCCTTCTTCGCCGCTCCTGGAGCCGATCACGGCCCGTGGGCCACGAAATCCGTCGCCTACACCAAGGGCGTCTTCGCTGTGCCGGTGGCCTGGGGCGGGCCGACGATCTATCTCGCCTCCGATGATGCCGTGAACTGGCGGCATCTCACCAGCGGCGCGACCAAGCTGCCACAAAGCAAAGACGATCCGCGCTTGATGACTGGCTTCACCTGGGGCCTGGCGGGAGGCAAGGGCGCCTTCGTCTCCAGCGGCTACATGACCTTCAGCGCCACGGCGGACCTCGGGAAAACATTCACCACATTCGGCATCTGGGGCGCGTTCAAGGACGACCCACGCGGCAAGCTCAGCACGCATCACATCGGCGCGGTGTATTGCGGCGATGAGAGCGGACGCTTCCTCGCGCTGGGTGACAATCGCGGCGACTCTGGCCCCAAGTTCGGCCATCTCTTCGCCAGCGATGATCTCGGCAAGACCTGGAAATGGCTCGCACCGAAAGGCCTCGACGCCACCACCGGTCGCGGCGCGTTGATATCCAACGGCAAGCTGCTCGTCATGACCGACCCCATCCGCGCGAACGCGTGGACGAGCGGCGATGCCGGTGAGACGTGGGACGGCCCGCACGCCACCGGCACGGAGCGCGCCGCGCTCAGCGTCGTGAACGGCGAGTTCTGGCTCTGCGGAAAAAAATCCCGCGCCAGCGCCGACGGCAAGACCTGGCGCGATCTGCCCACCGCCGTCCCCGAAGGCCAGGTGATAGCCAGTGACAAAGGCACGCTCGTCAGCATCCACCCGCAGCGCACAACTATCCAGCGCAGCACCGACGGCGGCAAAACATGGCAGGAAGTGTTTCAATACGTTGCTCCCGACATCAAAGGCGGCGCTCAAGGCCTGAGTGCCGGCGCGTTCGGCCTCGTGGCCCCGTGATCAGACGGCGTGACACTATCTCTCCCATGAAACCGATTGTTCTGACATTCCTCGTCATGGTGTCCTTCGCGGATGCAGCGGTGCCCCCTCCGGTGAGCGGTTTCATGCAGACCTACTGCATCGACTGCCACGGCCCAAAGAAGCAGAAGGGCGACTTCCGTGTGGATGAGCTGAAAATCTCCGCGACCGCCGCCGATGCAGAGAACTGGCAGCTTGTGCTCGACAACTTGCACCGCGGGGAGATGCCGCCGGAGAAAGCGAAGCAGCCGAAGCCGACGGAGGTCGAGCCGGTGACGGCCTGGATTCAATCCGAGCTGACCCGCGCCGCGACGGTGATCAAAGGCACCGGGGGTGCGGTGGTGCTGCGGCGGCTGAACCGCGCCGAATACAAGAACACCATCGCGGACCTGTTCGATGTCCATGGCGACTTCACGTCCGGGTTTCCCGAGGACGTCCTCGACCACGGATTCGACAACAACGGCGCGGCGCTCATGCTCTCGGCCGCGCAGATGCAGGAATACATGAAGGCGGCGGAGTTTGTCCTCGCCCGGGCGATCGCCCCGGCCAAGCGGCCCGAGACCGTGAGCAAGACCATGACACTTCATGAGGGCAATCGCAAAGGCATCGAACTCGCCCGCAAGGGCCTCGCGGACCGTCTGGCCAACTTCGACAAACTCGGACCCGTCGAGCAGAAGCACACCCTGCAGATACAGGCCGCGGCGAAAGACGACCCCGCCTATGGCTATCGTTTCCCCGTGCGTGAAAACGGCACGCTGCGTCCGCCGAAACCCGACGACGGCCCGCAGCTCGACGCCGTGATGACCGTGCAGCAGTATTTCAGCGGTGAGCCCCAATTCGGCCTTCCCGCCGGGCGCGGCTGGTATCGGGTGAAAGCGGTGGCCTATGCGCTGAAGAACGACGGCAAGCCCGCGCGGCTTAAGTTCACCGTCCATGAGGGTTATTCAGGCAAGCTGCCGAAAGCGGTGAGCGTCTTCGCCTTCACCGACGAGCAACCGCGCGAGGTCGAGGCCCGCTATTACCTGGAGCCGGGCGACCGCGTGGTGTTCACCATCATGGATGGCGCGTCGCACAGCTATAACCGCACGATGCTTGACCAGCCAGGCCCGTTCATCGCCATCCGCTCCTTCACCATCGAGGGACCGATTTATGAGACGTGGCCGCCGCCGGGCCATCGCACGCTGTTTGGCGACATCGACCCCGCCAATCCCACGCCGGAGAAAGTAGCCGCCATCGTCGCGCACCTCGCGCCGAAGCTCTTTCGCCGCCCCGTCACGCCTGCGACCGTCGCCAAGTATCGGGCGCTGTTCGAGAAGTTCACGCAGACGATGACCCCCGACGAGGCGCTGCGCGGCACGTTGGCCACGATGATGGTCTCGTCGCGATTCCTTTACCGGGAGGACCCGCCCGACCGGCTCGATGCTCACGCCATCGCCTCACGCATGTCGTTTTTCCTCTGGCGCTCCACGCCCGATGACGCGCTGCTGGCCGCCGCCGCCGATGGCAGTCTGCTCGACCCGGCGAAACGTCGCGCGCAGGCCCAGCGCATGATGGCCGATGCGCGAGCGGAACGATTCCTGAAGGACTTCACCGGCCAGTGGCTGCGTGTGCGCGAGGTCGGCGTCATGCGTGCGGATGCGACGCTGTATCCCGAATACGACCTCGAACTCGAAGCTGCCATGCGGGGCGAGACAGAGCATTTCATCACCGAGATGTTCCGCCGCGACCTGCCGTTGCGCCAGCTCATCGACTCCGATTGGACGATGCTCAACCAGCGCCTGGCAAAGCATTACGGCATCGAAGGCGTGCTCGGGCCGGACTTCCGCCGCGTGAGTCTCGATAAAACAAAGACCGTGCGCGGTGGACTGCTCACGCAGGCCAGCATTCACGCCGCCACATCGAACGGCAGCACCACCTCGCCCGTCGCGCGCGGCGTGTGGGTGCTGGAGAAATTTCTCGGCACACCGGCTCCGCCACCGCCGCCGGACGTGCCGCCCATCGAGCCGGACATTCGCGGCGCCACCACCATCAAAGAACAGCTCGCCAAGCACCGCGACACCGCCGCCTGTGCCTCTTGTCATCGAAAAATCGACCCTCTCGGCTTTGCGCTAGAGAGCTTCGATGTCATCGGCGGCTGGCGTGAAAAATACCGCGCCCTCAGCGAGCCGACGCCCAAGGCCCGCGCCAAGCTCATCGACGGCCAGGCCGTCAATCCTGCCGATGAATGGGCGGGCGTGGGCCGATTCAGCAGCTTCCAGGAGTTCCGTGAGCTGGTGAAGAAGCGCGAGGACCTCGTCATCCAAAACCTCACGCACAAACTCGCCACCTTTGCCCTCGGCCGTCAGCCCGGCTTTGCCGACCGCGCACCGCTGCAAGCCATCGCCGCCAAATCGCGCAAGGACCAGAGCGGCATGAGCACTCTCGTTCTCTACCTCGTCTCCAGCCCCGTCTTCACCCAACCCTGAACCGTGCATCGCCCTATGAACCCGAACCTCGCTTTCTCCACCCGTCGCCATTTCCTGCGCGGCGTCGGCATCACGCTCAGTCTCCCGTGGCTGGAGTCGATGGGCGGCATCCTTCACGCCGCTGACGCGGAGAAGGAACCGCGCCGCCTCCTGCTCGTCTGTCTGCCCCTCGGCATCTTCCGTGATGCCCTCATCCCAAAGCAGACCGGCATTGGCTACGAGGCCACCGAGTATCTCTCCGCGCTCCAGGACTTCCGCGACCAGTTCACCGTCATCTCCGGTCTCGAACATCCCGGCGTCGGCGGCGGCCATGCCTCGCAGCCGCGCATCTTCACCGGCTTGCCTTCCGCCGAGCGCAACCGCCGCTCGCTCGACCAGCATGTCGCCGCCGTGCTCGGTCAGCACACGCGCTTTGACACGCTCACGCTCAGCGCCGGGGCCAATGACTTCAGTTGGACCGACAGCGGCAGCATGGTGCCAGCCGAGAAAAACGTCGGCGACGCCTTTGCGAAACTTTTCGCCGAGGAAGGCGCGACCAACAAAACGAAAGTCCTCCGCGAAATCGGACGCGGCAAAAGCATCCTCGACTTCGTGCTCGACGAGGCCAGCGACCTCCGTCCGCGCCTCTCCAAACGCGACCAGGACAAGCTAGAGGAATACTTCGAGTCCGTCCGCGCCACCGAAAAGCGCCTCGTGAAGTCCGAGGAGTGGATGCACACGCCGAAGCCCCAGGTTGGCGTCAAAGCACCCGCGCCCTTCGCGCCGGACGAAATCATCACCAACATGCGCAACGTCTGCGACCTCACCTACCTCGCCTTCAAGACCGACTCCACCCGCGTCATCACCTTCGGCTACTTCCGCCAGGACACTGTCGCCGTGCCCGGTGTCAAAGTCGGCTACCACAACCTCTCCCACCACGGCCAGGACGAGGGCAACATCGCCCAGCTCAAGCGCGTCGAACGCGCCTTCTTCGACGAATTGAAAACGCTGCTCACTAATCTCAAGAACGCCAAAGAAGGCGACTCCAACCTGCTCGCCCGCACCACCATCGTCGTCACCTCGAATCTCGGCAGCGGCTCCAGCCACAGCAACAAAGACCTCCCCGTCCTCCTCGCCGGAGGCCGGTTCCAGCACGGCCAGCACCTCGCCCTCGCACCCGGCGCCGTCCCGCTGAGCAATCTCTATCTCAGCGTGCTGCACCAACTCGGCATGGATGACAAATCCTTCGGTGCTAGCACCGGCACGCTGAAGGGGTTGGAACTAGCATAATCCGCTTTTGATGCCCCGCGCCCTGTTCACCGGCTTTGTCTTCCTATCGGTCTGTTCCGCCCTCGCGGCGGAGCCGTTCCGGGCGGCGGAGTTTGATCAAAAGGTGCTGCCGATGGTCGAGCGCTACTGCCTCGGCTGCCACGACGCCGCCACGGCCGAGGGTGACTTCGATCTGGAGTCTTTCCTCACGCCCGCTGCGATGCTCGCGAACCGCAAACCTTGGGAAAAGGTGCTCAAACAGCTCAAGGCCGGCGCCATGCCGCCTGATGGCAAAAAACGGCCTGCCGTCGCCGAGCGCGAGTCCGCCATCGCGTGGCTGGAGCGGGCGCTCGTTCATGTGGATCCCTCCAAACCGGTGCCGCCGGGCCGTGTCACCGCGCGGCGGCTCAATCGCACCGAATACAACTACACCATCCGCGACCTTTTCGGCGTGTCGCTGAAACTCGCGGACGAGTTCGCCGGGGACGATGTGGGCTACGGCTTCGACAACATCGGCGATGTGCTCAGCATCTCGCCACTGCGCATGGAGCAGTATCTCAACGCCGCCGAGCAGCTCACCGCCATCCTGCTCGGGAAGACGGACGCGCCGCCTTACGATGAGTTCAGCGAGGGCGTTTTCTTCCAGTTCAACAAGAAGCCGCGCAACCCGAGTGACCGCGGCTGGGAAGTCGTGCCGGAGGGACAGCTCTGGCTCGACTTCGAGCTGCCCGTGCCCGGCGAGTATGAGATTAAACTTTACGCGTGGGGCGTGGAGAAGCCGGAGGAAAAGGACCGGAGCAATAACGAGCGCTGGCTGGAGAAAGATTATCCGCTCGACCCGAAAGCAAGGCCCGTGGTGGAGGCCACGCTCTTGTGCGATGACCAGCTCATCGGCCATGTGCCAGTGCAGCCTGGTAATGGCACCACCGCCAGCCGCCAGATTTACACGCTGCGTTTCACCGCGCAGGCGGGTGTGCACACGATTCGCGTGCATCATCGCTTTCCACGCGAGTTCACCGCGGAGCAAATCGCCGCGCATTTGGAAAAGCCGCTGCTCGCTCCGCGTCTCGGTGTGCGGCGGGTGGCCTTGCGCGGGCCGTTGCAATTTGGCGCGGCGAAACTGGCTCCCGCGCACGAAGCCTTGCTGAAAACGCGGCCCGCTTCCGGCCTCAGCGAAAGCGCGGCGGCGGGAAATATCCTCCGCGCCATCGGCGACCGCGCTTTTCGTCGGCCTTTGAAAGCCGATGAGTTGAGGGACCTGCTGCGCTTCGTCGAAACGAGGCGAAGTGCGGGCGATGACTTCGAGCGCGCTGTGGAACTCGCGGTGCAGACCATGCTCGTCTCGCCGAAGTTCTTGTTCCGCCTCGACAACGTCGAACTCCCGCCGGGGAAGGACGACATCGCTCCGCTGGGCGACTACGCGCTGGCCTCGCGGCTCTCGTATTTTCTCACCGCATCCATGCCGGATGACACGCTGCTCGACCTCGCCGCCAAAGGCACGCTGCACGAGCCGCAGACTCTCGCGGCGCAGGTGGAGCGGCTGCTGGCCGACCCGCGCGGTGCCGCGTTTACCGAGGCATTCTTCGGGCAGTGGCTGGGCCTGCGCAAAGTTCCGGAGGTCACGATGGACCGCGGGACATTCAAGACCTTCAGCACGGAGTTGAAGGACGACTTGCGCCGCGAAACCACGATGTTCGTCGAGTCCATCGTGCGGGAGAACCGGCCCGCGCTGGAGTTGCTCACCGCCGACTATTCGTTTCTCAACGGGCGGCTCGCGGCCTTCTACGGCATCGCGGGCGTCGATCGCAAAGCGGAGTTCCAGCGCGTCTCGCTGCAGGGCACACCGCGCCAGGGCGTGCTCACGCATGGCAGCCTGCTCATGCTCACCTCGTATCCGAACCGCACCTCGCCCACGCGGCGCGGCGCGTGGATTCTCGAAACCATCCTCGGCGAAGAACCGCCGCCACCACCGCCGAACGTTCCCGAACTCGAACAAACCCGCGCCGCCGCGCCAAATCTGAGTCTGCGCGAGCAACTCGTGCAGCATCGCGTCAATCCGACCTGCATCTCCTGCCACCGCACCATGGACGCCATCGGCTTTGGCCTGGAGAACTTCGACGGCATCGGCAAGTGGCGCGACGCCGACCAAGGCCGCCCCATCGACGCCAGCGGCGATTTGCCGGGCGGCAAAGCCTTCAAGTCACCGCAGGAACTCATCGGCATCCTCGCGCGCCGTGATGAAGATTTCGTCCGCCACCTCAGCAGCAAGCTGCTCACCTTCGCGCTCGGACGCGGTGTCGAATACTACGACCGCGTGGCGCTGGATGAGATCGTCCGCCAGACCAAGCCGGACGGCTTTCGGTTCCGCGACCTCGTGCGCGAGGTCGCGATTAGCCGTCCGTTTCGATTCACGCAAACTCAAAACTCCGATTCAAAACCATGAACCGTCATTCCACTTCACGACGCATTTTCCTGCGCGGCCTCGGCGCGCTGGTGGGCCTGCCTTTCCTCGAATCGCTCCACGCCGCCACCGCAGCAGCGAAACCTCCGCTGCGCTTTGGCTGGATATTCTTCCCAAACGGCATGGTGCGCGATTCCTGGACACCGCAGGGCGAGGGCCGCGATTTCCAGTTCAACCAGACCAACGCCCCGCTCGCTCCCGTGCGCGACCACGTCACCCTCATCGGCAATCTGGCCCACGACAAGGCCCGCCAAAACGGTGACACCGGTGGTGACCACGCCCGCAACGGCGCGACCTACCTCACCGCAGTGCAGGTCAAGAAAACCGGCGGCAAGGACATCCACGCCGGCATTTCCATCGACCAGGTCATCGCGAAACAACTCGGCCAGCCCACGCGGCTGCCCTCGCTGGAGCTGGGCACGGAGCCGAGCCGCAAAGAAGGCCGTTGCGACTCCGGCTACAGTTGCATCTACATGTCGAACATCTCCTGGCGCAGCGCCACGCAGCCCAGCGGCATCGAAATCAACCCACGACGGGCCTTCGACAGGCTCTTCGGCGCCAGCGGCAGTGAGGGCGAGCGTCTCCGCGCCCGCTCCGCCGCGCGGCAGAGCGTGCTCGACTTCGTCGCCGACGACGCCAAGCGGCTCCAGCGGCAGGTCAGCGGCAGCGACCGCCGCAAGCTCGACGAGTATTTTGAAAGCGTCCGCGCCGTGGAAAAGCAAATCGATCAAATGGCCAGCCTGCCGCCCATCGAGGTGCCCGGCACCAGCCGTCCCGAGGCCGATCCCGCCGACACCGTCAAGCGCATCCGCCTCATGTATGACCTCATGGCGCTCGCCTACCAGACCGATGCCACCCGCGTCATCACCTTCATGACGGCCAACGCGCAGACCAACCGCGTTTATGATCACCTCGGCATCACCTCCGGCCATCATCAGCTCACGCACAGCACCGGCCAGGACGCGGAGATTCAAAAGATCGACCGCTTCATGACCGAAGAGTTCGCCCGCTTTGTCGGCAAACTGCAAAGCATCCCCGAGGGCGACGGCACGCTGCTCGACAACTGCCTCATCACCTTCGGCAGCGCCATGGGCGATGGCCGCAAACACGACCACGGCGACCTCCCTTGCGTCGTGGCCGGTCACGCCGGCGGCGCCCTCACCGGCGGCCGCTACCTGCGCATGAAGGACGAAACGCCGATGGCGAATCTCTTCGTCACCACCGCCCAACTCGCCGGAACCAAGCTCGACCGCTTCGGCGACAGCACTGGCGCGCTCACGCTCGGGTAACTCCATCTTTTGCACTTCTTGAAAAGCTGAAGTCCTACCATTCCAATCTTGAAAATCGAAACCAACACCCCCGCCGAAATCCTCGCCGCCCCCAACGGCCGCGGCGTCGAGCGCTGGGCCTCGCCCGAGGCGGTGGCATAACTGAAAAGCGGAGTAGAAAGATGAACGAAACCACACCACTGCCGGGTATCCGGCTTTTCAATCTCACCGGTCGCACCGCGCTCATCACCGGAGGCTCGAAAGGACTCGGCTATGCCATGGCGGCCGGTCTCGCGTCCGCAGGGGCCAATGTCATGCTCGTTAGCCGTCATGCCGACGAAGCGCAAGCCGCCGCAGGACGTATCGCCCGCGATTTTGGCCGCAAAGCGACAGGCCACGGCGCGGACGTGACTTCAGCCGAGCAGGTGGACGCCATGCTCGCCGCCGCCGAGCGCGAACTGGGCAAAGTGGACATCCTCATCAACAGCGCGGGCATCAACATCCGCGCTCCCATCGCGGAACTGACGCCGGAGCAGTTCGATGAAGTGATGCGCGTGAATGTGCGCGGCACCTGGCTTTGCTGCCGCGCCGTGCTCGCCGGGATGCGGGCGCGGAAATGGGGCCGCATCATCAATCTGGCCAGCGCCCTCGGACTCATCGGACTCGCGGGCCGCACGCCTTACACCGCGAGCAAGGGCGCCGTCATCCAGATGACGCGCACGCTGGCGCTCGAAGCCGCCGCTGATGGCATCACCGCGAACGCCATCTGCCCCGGTCCATTTCTCACCGCGATGAACACCGCCATCGCCGACACCGAGGACGGCCAGAAGTTCGTCGTCGGTGCGACTGCGCTGAAGCGCTGGGCACGCCTCGAAGAAATCCAGGGCGCGGCCATTTACCTCGCCAGCGATGCGGCCAGCTACGTGACCGGAGCCACCCTCACCGTGGATGGCGGCTGGACCGCGCAGTGAGTGCCCTTTTTGTCATGAAACATTTCCGCAGACTTCAATCGATGGTTCACAGGTTCCGAAAGATTTGGCACTCGACTCCATAGATACAGATCGTCGCCATCCCCATTTTCTACCATGACCCTTAAACGACTGTTACCTCTGCTCGCGTGTATTGCCCTGTCGTCCGTGCCGCATCGGGCCTGCGCTGCGGAGGCGGCTCCTGATGATCGGGCCGTTCCTTATTACACCGGCACGGTCTATCCCACGCCGCAGTCGGCGCAATATCGCGATAATTTTCTGCCGCTGACCAGCGTGGGGCTGCTGCTGGGAAAGGACGTGGCCGCGGAGGACCCGCGTGTGGCGGTGCTCGTCGAACGCCTCCGGCGGAATGGCGCGCAGGCGCGGGTCGTTGCGTCGGTGGAGGGTCGCGGTGAGACGCTGATTCTCGTGGGGGAGACGGGCGCGCATGAGGTGCTGATCGGGAAACTATCCGTTCCGAACAAGGCGGAGGGCTACTTGCTTCATTGCGCCAAAAACGGGGCGCAGAACGTTGTCTTCCTGAAGGGGCATGACTTCCACGGGCTGCTGTGGGCCATCACCTCGTTCAACCAACTCATCACGGCGCAAAACGGGCGGCCCGTGGCGCGCGCGGCGAGCATTCAGGACTTTCCCGAGTTCCCGGGCATCCGCGGCTTTACGCCCTTCAAAGATGATGACCAGGCCTCGGCGGCGTGGTTCGGCGTCAACCTCCTCCGAGCAAATGCGGTCATCTACCGCCAGCTTCGCAAACCGGCGGACTGGCGGTTGCCGCTGCGCGACGAGACGCAATTCAACGCGTGGAAGGCGCACATTCAGAAGATCGGCGCCCAACTCACGCCGCTGAAGATCGCGTGGTATGATTCGATCCTTCCCTTCAGCGGCCACGTTGGACTGGGGCAGGTCAGATCGAAGTCGGAGGAGGATTTTCAACTCGTGGTCAAAGCGGGAATGGCACTGGCCGAGGCCGGGGGCAGTCTGTGTCTGCTGTATGACGACTACCGCTTCTTTCTCAGTCCCGAGGATGTGCGGGACTTTGGCACCGCACGCGAGGCGGATGTGTATTTCCTGAACAAGGTCTATGCGGCCATCACGGCGAAGTATCCGAACTTCCGCATGCTCTTCTGCCCGCCTTTCTACTTCGGCGCGGCGGGACCGGATGACACGACGACTTATGGCGAAAGCAGAGACGCCTATCTCGCCGCGATCGGCAAACTGCCCAAGGCGATCGACATCTATTGGAGTGGGCCGCGGGTAAAATCCACCCAGGTGACGGCAGAGCAGCTCGGTTGGTTCGCGGGTCTGGCGCAGCGCAAGCCGGTGTTCTGGCAGAACGCCTGCGGCACCTATCACGGCAGCCCCTACTACGCCTATCCCGGCGAGCCGATGAAGGCCTGGCGCGAATGGTATGACGACGCCTTCCTTCGTGGCATCTCCCTCTACGCCTACAATGGCGAAGACCCGTATATCAACATGACGATCGCCGACGCGCTCTGGAACCATCGCGCCTATGACCCGGCAGCATCGGGCGAGATGGCGGCGAAGAAACTCGCCGGCCCCGAGAACTACCCGAAGCTGGTCGAGGCGTTCAAAGCGCTCGAAATCATGGATGACTACGGCTGGTTCGAGCCGAGCGCCCTCGCTGCGCGGAATGTCGATCTCGTCCGCCAGCAGACCGAGAAGCTGACCGCGCTCTACGCAGCCGCGCCGCCCGCCCTGAAAAGCCGCTGGCTCATGCTGGGGACCTTCGTGGGCTACCGGCAGAAATATTTCGAGGCGCTGTTGAAGAACCCCAACCTGAAGGAAGCGACGGAAGTGGATGCCCGTGTCCATGAGCTGGCGCTGAAGGAAACGGAGACCGACGCCAAAGCCAGCGTAGTGCTGACGCCCAATCAATTCACCGCAGGCCGTGCAGCGCAGTTCTATAGCTGGCGCGATGTCTCTCGCCGCCATGTCATTTGGGTCAATGGCGCCCAGTCGAGGGCGCCGTCGATGCAAGCGACCTTCCAACTGACCTATCCCTTGAGTGGAGCCTCGGAGTTGATCATCGCCGGTCTCGACGACAATGCGCCGACCAAGTGTCGCATCCGCATCCAGATGAACGGCAGCACCGTCTTCGAAGGTGAAAATCCCTTCGCGCCTGATCGCTGGAGCACCCAGCGCTTTCCCGTGAAGGGCGCGGTGCTGCGTGACGGGGTGCCGAACACGCTGCGCATCGAAAACCTCGAAGCCTCCGACAGCATGACCGGCGCACCGTGGTTCATGCTGAGCTACGCCGTGCTGCGGCCCGCGAAGTGAGTGAACTGAAACTGAGAAGCAACATGCACCGCTATTCATTCTGCCATCGGACATGCTGCATCCTCCTGCTGCTGGCGACGCTGACGCTTTCCGCATTCGGACAAGGGAAGGAACCCATCGTCACAATCCCAGACGCACCGCCGGCGATGATCATCGCCGTGGGCGATCTCAATGGAGATGGTCGCGCCGATATTGCGCTCGTCGAAGCGCTCCCGACGAAGCCGCCAACGAGCACTCCCGCATTCCGCCTGCATCTGCTCTTCCAGAAGGACGGGAAGTTCGCGATGCCGGCGGACAAGATCATCGCCTTGGGTGCGACAGCGCCCTCTGGACTCGCCATCGGCGACTTCGATGGGGACGGACGCAACGACCTCGCCGTCGGGCTCCGGGTGGAGCGAAGCCTTTCCCTTTTTCTCGGCTCCGAGCGCTTTGAGAAAGAGCACCGCTCCCGCTACGGGAATGACACCGGCGCTGGCGGCCTTTCCATTGGGCGCGTCAACACGACCGGCCTGGCCGACTTCCTCACCGGCGCGGCGTGGCGGCAGTGGCAGGGCAACGATCGATTCGGCGAGGCCTATTTCGCCGGACCGGAACGCAACGACAACTGGCGCTCCACCCTGGCCGACATGGATCGCAACGGCACGGATGACGTCATCTTCACCACCTACTCGTCCGGCAAGCTGGACGTGCCGTCGAACAACCGCATCCGCATTTACTTCGGGCCATTTCTGAAGATGCAGATTCTTCAGCCCGCCGACGCCGCCCAGGTCGTCACCTTGAACTCGCCTTTCATGGACAGCGACAAGCCGCTGCTCGGCCAGGTGATGGTGGGAGACTTGGATGACGACTCGCAGCTCGATCTGGTCGTGCCCGCTGCCGGACAGACCCTGGTCTATCTTCAGAACAGCCCCACCGGCTTCAGTGAAAACGCCAACCCAACCTTTGTCATCAAGGATGCCACTCCACTGCTCGTCACCGATCTGAATGGCGACAACCTCTGCGATGTGGCCTTCCTCCCGGCGAATGAGTCCAGCATCGCTCTCTGGTATCAGCAGAAAGACAAACCACTGACCGCCGATAGCCTCGCAGCCTGCCCGCGCATCGCCATCCCCAGGATGACTGGAGTAGTTGCGTCCGGCGATCTCGACGGCGACGGTCGCCCGGAGATCATCGCCGCCAAGGCGGGCGGAGGACTGGCCATCATCTCCCTGCCGCGATGAACTACAGGAGTGATGGAGGATGGCGGCTTGACGGCGCAGTGGTTCCCTTTTCCGGTCAGAAACCACGCCCTCCTTCGTCCTTCATGATGCGCCAGCTCATCTCCCTCATCTTCCTGTTCATCGTCTCTGCGGCATCCGCCGCGCGCCCAAACATCCTCCTCATCATGGTGGACGACATGGGCTACTCGGACCTCGGTTGCTACGGCGGCGAGGTGCGCACGCCGACGCTCGATGCGCTGGCGGAGGGTGGTGTGAGGCTGGCGCGGTTTTACAACTGTGCGCAGTGCTGCCCCTCGCGTGCTTCGCTCATGAGCGGACTGTATCCGCATCAGGCGGGCGTGGGCGACATGAACGAACAGGGCGCGGCGAACGAGCTTTGGCGGCGCATTGGCTCGCCAGCGTATCTCGGTTTCAAAAAAGAGGGCGTCGTGACCTTGCCGGAGTCGCTGCGCGAGGCGGGCTATCAGACGTTCATGTCCGGGAAATGGCACCTCGGTCAGGATGAGTCCTGCTGGCCGGGCCAGCGCGGGTTCGACCGGCATTTCACGCTCATCGGTGGCGCTTCCGAGCATTTCACCGGCTACCGCGCCTGGCAAAAAAAGGGACCGATTTCGAAGTTCGTGCTCAACGGCAAGAAGGTCGAAAAACTCCCGCCGGATTTTTACACGACCGACACTTTCACGGACCACACGCTGCGTTTCATCGAGGAGTCCGACCCCGAGCGGCCGTGGTTTGGTTACCTAGCCTACACCGCGCCGCATTGGCCGCTCCAGGCCCATGAGAGCGATGTGGCGAAGTATGCGGAAACGTATCGCGACGGACCCGATGCCATCCGCCAGCGCCGTTTCGAGCGCTTGAAGCAACTCGGTCTCGCTCCCGAATCCGCGACACTGCCCCAGCTCGACGCCACGGTCACCGAGGAAGCCAAGCACGGAAAAAGCGAGCGCAACGACCAGTGGATGCGGAACTACGCGGCGATGATTGACCGCGTGGACCAGAACCTCGCCCGCATCGTCGAGGCGCTGCGGAAGCGCGGGCAGTTCGACAACACGCTCATCCTGTTCCTGAGCGACAACGGCTCCGACGAAGTGCGCGGCCCGCTTTGGGGCCAGGTGTGCAACACGCCCTTCCGCAAGTTCAAGGTCTGGGTGCATGACGGCGGCATCGCCTCGCCCTTCATCGCGCATTGGCCCGCAGGCATCCCGGCCTCACAGCGCGGCAAGATTGTGTCCGGCCCCGCGCACATCATGGACGTGTTCCCGACTTGCCTCGCCGCCGCCGCAGCGAAACATCCCCGCACCTTTTCTGGACATGCCGTGCAACCGCTCGAAGGCACGAGCCTCCTGCCCGCCCTGCGAGGTGAAGTCCCCACGCTGCCGATGGACCGCTCGCTGTTCTGGGAACGCATGGGCAACGAAGCCATGCGGCTAGGCCACTGGAAGCTCGTGCGCGGCTACGGCCCCGCTGCGGAGAACGGCGGCATCGCCACCACCGGCCCGCGCACCGGAGCGTGGGAACTCTACGACACCTCCACCGACCCCGGCGAAACCCACGACCTCGCCGCGCAGCAGTCAGAAAAAGTCACGTCACTCGTCTCTCAACACGAAGCCTGGGCCAAACGCGTCGGCGTGGTGCCGCGCGAGGAAATCGTCAAACGCATGCAATCCAACGACAAGAAATAGAGCGCGGAGTGATGGAGTAGTGGAGTGCTGGAGTGATGAAAAACTCCCGCGCCGCGCCTCTCCAATATACTCCAGCACTCCAACACTCCACCCACCCAACCAACCATGAACACACCCACTCCCATCACCCGCCGCGGCTTCATCCGCACTGCCGCACTCTCCACCGCCGCCACCGCGATGACGGCGAAATCTTACTCCCAAATCACCGGCGCCAACGACCGCGTGCGCGTCGGCCTCATCGGCTTCGGCCTCATCGGGCGATTTCACATGGCGGCCATCCAGGAACATCCGGATGCGCGCATCACGGCCGTGTGCGATGTGCACCGCGGACGCGTCGAGGCGGCGGCGGAAATGGCGGGCGGCAATCCGGCGCGCTACGGCGATTTCCGAAAACTGCTCGCGGACAAAAATGTGGATGCCGTCTATGTCGCCACACCGGACCATTGGCACGCGCTGATGACGATGATGGCCTGCGCCGCGGGTAAGGACGTGTATGTGGAAAAGCCGACCACGCTCTTTGTGCGTGAAGGGCGCTGGATGCTCGACGTGATGAAACGCACAAACCGCGTGGTGCAGGTCGGCACGCAGAACCGCTCCGGTCCGCCCTTTCAGCGCGCACGCGAACTCATCCAGGCCGGCCGGCTCGGCACCATCGTCTCCGCGTCGAACAACAACTCGCGCAACATCTCGCCCGGCTTCGGCAATCCGCCCGATGGCGCGCCGCCGCCGGACCTCGATTACGACCTGTTCCTCGGCCCAGCGCCGAAGCGGGCCTACAATCCGAACCGCTCCATCTACCACTTCCGCTGGTTCTGGGATTACTCCGGCGGCCAGGCCACGAATCTCGGCCAGCACTCGCTCGACCTTGTTCACTGGATGCTCGGCGTGCGCGCGCCGAAGTCCGTCTATAGCACCGGCGGACGCTGGTTCCTGAAGGACAACTGCGAGACGCCCGACACGCAGGATGTCATCATGGAATATCCCGGCTTCACCGTGACCTGCCAGTATCGCGAGGCGAGCGCTGGCCTCGGCGGACTCGGCATGGGCGGCCTCACCTTTCAGGGCACGCACGGCTCTCTGCCGGTATCGCGCGCGGGCTTCGAACTGGTGCCCGACAAAAAAGTGAGCCCGAACAACACCGTCGCCGGCATCCTCGGCGTGAAAGGCCATCCTGTCGGCGGGCCGCAAATCGAGCCGTGGGAGCCCGGCCAGATGTGGACCACGCCCGAGAAGGACGACACCGGCAACGCCATCAAAGACTACTCCCGCCACGCGCGGAACTTCCTCGACTGCGTGAAGTCGCGGAAGCAGCCGCTCTCCGATTTGCAAAGCAGCCACGAAGTCGCCACCGCGTGTCACCTGTCCAACATCTCCCTGCGCACCGGCCGCAAGCTCGTGTGGGACGCGGAGAAGGAAGAAGTCATCGGCGACGCCGAGGCGAACGCGATGCTCGTGCGCCCGTATCGCGCGCCTTGGGATGCGGAACTCAAGGCGTTGATTTCATGAACCGTCGAACTTTCATCACCGCACTGCCCGCGCTCGCCGCAGCCCGCTCGTTGCTCGCCGCAGCGGGTGCCGCGAAGAGCCGTATCGGCATCTGCACCTTCTCGTGTCACCAGCACTGGAAGGCCGTCGGCGCGAAGCATGCGGGCGTGAAATTCACCGACGCCCTCGGCTTCTACCGCTACGCCCGCGAGCTCGGCGCGGAAGGCGTGCAGACACCGCTGCGACCGGCCGAGCCCGCCGCGGCAAAGCAGATGCGCGAACAGGTGGAGAAGGATGGCGGCTACTACGAGGGCGAGTTGCGCCTGCCGAAGAATGAGAGCGACCTCGAGACATTCGAGAAGGACGTGCGGCTCGCGCGCGAAGCGGGAGCGACAGTCGCGCGCGCCGTTTTCACCACCGGACGGCGCTACGAGGCATTCAAGACACTGGACGAATTCCGCGCGTTTGAAGCACAGGCGGAGAGGACGCTCGCGCGCATCGAGCCGGTGTTGCGCAGCCATCAGATCAAGGTCGCCATCGAGAATCACAAGGACCACACGGCGGATGAACTCGCCGCACTAATGCGCAAGACAAGCAGTGAGTGGATCGGCGTGCTGGTGGACACCGGGAACAACCTCGCGCTGTTGGAGGAACCGCACGCGGTCGTCGAAACACTCGCGCCCTTCGCTCTCAGCGTGCATTTGAAGGACATGGCCGTGCAGGCGAGCGATGACGGCTTCCTGCTCAGCGAAGTGCCGCTCGGCACCGGGATGCTCGATCTCCCACGCATGGTCGCAGCGCTGCGAAAAGCCAATCCTGCCATCGTCTTCAACCTCGAAATGGCCACGCGCGATCCATTGCGCATCCCATGCCTCACCGAGGACTACTTCGCCACCTTCCCCGAACGCAAAGCCAAGAATCTCGACGCCGCGATGCAACGCGTGCGAGTGAATCCGCCCAAACAGCCGCCACCGATCGTGAGCAGCAAACCGACCGCGCAAGTGCTCGCCGAAGAAGAAGCCAACAACCGCCAGGGTCTTGGCTGGATGAACAAGCATTTCCGCGCCTGAACCGCATACGACCCACAGCAAGGAATCCTTCTTCTCCGCCAATGAACTCGTGACTCCCGCCAGCCTATATCTCGCGCAGTTGCGTGAGCGACTGGGCGATGCGGCGGTGAAGAACATCGGATAATGAGGAGCAAAAGACCATGAGGTGGATACTCAGACTCATTACCGCCCTGCTGCTCGCGCCGCTGGCCGCGCTGCACGCCGCCGAGGGGCTTCTCCGCACCGAGACGTGGACCGAGAATTGGCCTGATGCCTCCGGCGCGATGGAAACGCGCACCGTCACCGCCGAGGTGTGGACGCAGGCCATGCAGGCCGCGTTGGATGCGGATGGCAGACTGCACATTCCGGCGCGTGAGAAGCCCTACTACCTCGACGGCCCCATCGTCCTGAAGTCAGGCCAGAAACTCACCGCAGATGCGAAGGCAGAGATTCGGCTCAAACCCGGCTGCAACACCTGCATGGTGCGCAACGAGAGCATCGTCGGGTTTGCGGACAAGCCGGTGCCCGAAGATACGAAGCCGGACACCGACATCACCCTCGAAGGCGGCATCTGGACCACGCTGGCGACCTCGCGTGCTGAGTCGAACGGCAACCAGCGTGGCAACTCCTCCAAGCTCAAGCCCGTTCTCGGCACACACGGCGTCATCCTCCTGCACAACGTTCGCCATGTGACGGTGCGCAACGTCACCGTGCGGCAAAGCAAACCCTTCGCCGTGCATCTCGGCAACATCCGCGACTTCACCGTCGATGGCGTCACGCTCGACCGGCACGGACGTGACGGCGTGCATATCGATGGCCCCGCGAGCGAAGGCCTCATCCGCAACGTGAGTGGCGATTCGCATGATGACCCCGTCTCGCTGACGGCATGGGATTGGCGGCAATACAGCGCGACTTTCGGTCCCATCCATCACCTCACCATCGAGCGCATCACCGGCGCACCCGACGAAAAGCACGGCACCGACGCCATTCGCCTGCTCCCCGGCGTGAAGCGCTTCGCCGATGGCACCACGCTCGACTGCCCCATCCACGACATCACCCTGCGCGACATCACGGACATACGCGACTTCAAGCTCTACGACCAACCCAACCTTGAAGTCGGTCGAGACAAGGACGCGAGCGCTGGCATCGGCACGCTGAAGAACATCACGTTTGAAAAGCTCACCTTCAATCGCCCCGGCAGCATCCAAGTCCACGCCAACACCGACGGCCTCACCGTCCGCGATGTGCAGCTCCATTTTGCCCCATCCGGCAACTACCGCCTCGTCGAGCTCGGCCCAAAATCCGCGACCTACAAACACAAGCCAAGTGACCCAACCACTTGGGTGGAAATCCTCTCCCCCGACCTCGATTGCGCGGTGCGCAACCTCACCATCTCAGGCGTCCGCCTTCGTGGGTTGCAGACTGATTTGCCCATGGAGCAAGTCGTCCACGTCATCGAGCAGAAGCTCAATCTCGACTACCCGAAGAGCATCCCGCGCGGCGGGACGGGAAAAGGCATCTGGATTCGCTAACACCATGAAACCCACCCACACGCTCCTCACCGCCCTGCTGCTGGTTCCGCTGGTGGCGCTCCAAGCTGCCCAGCCATTGCTCGTTGACCAAGGTGTGCCGCGTGCCCAAATCGTGACTGCGGCGGAGAATCGCCCGCGAATGGTGACGCTCGCGGCTCTGGAGATGCAACGCCACATCCAGACGATGAGCGGGGCGCGGCTGCCAATCGTGACGCGTGCGGATGCGAGCTTGCCGGTCAAAATCTATGTCGGCAAAAGCCCGGCCACCGACAAGCTGGGCGTGACCGACCGGGACCTGAAATACGGCGCGTTCCGGATGGTTTCCGGGCCGGACTGGTTGGTGTTGCTCGGGAATGACTTCGACTTCACTCCGCCCGCATATCTGGCCAGAAAGCGGAGCGACAAGACGGCCGAACTGGCTTGGAAAAAATCCATCGTGGGCAAGACCGACATGGAATGGGGTTTTCCGTTTCAATCGGGGGTCGAAAGCCAGTGGATTCCCAAACAGTTCGATGCGCTGCTGGAGGCGAACTACGGGAAGGATGCGGCCGAGCTTTGGCTCACCGGCGGGAACACGACCCGGGGCTTCGAATACCAAGATGAAAACGGATCGCTCAATGCGGTGTGTGAGTTCCTGCGCGGCCTGGGTGTGCGGTGGTTCATGCCCGGCAAACTGGGCGAGGTCGTGCCGGAGCGGAAATCGATCGCGCTGGCGGCGGTGAACAAGACCGTGGTGCCCGACACCCACTTCCGCTCGTGGATGTGGAATAACTACTCGGGCTTTTCCTTCGACGATGTCCTCTGGGCACGCCGAATCGGGATGAACTCGCCCTACCAGAAGATTGGCTTTGCCGGTGGCGCTCATGGGCTGACTCATGTCCACAGCGGCGAGGCGATGAAGAAGGCCCATCCCGAATACTACGCGCTGCTCAACGGCAAGCGGGACATTGAGCATCGCGGGCACGGCACGCCGTGCTTCACTTCGGAGGGGTTGTTCAAGGAGACCGTGAATTATTGCCGGTTCATGTTCGACGTTTACGGGATGCCTGCCGTGGACCTCTGGCCGGGAGATGGCCTCACGGTGTGCGGGTGCGAGGGTTGCAAGGGGAAGTCGGCTCCCGATCTCGTGTGGGGCTTCACCGAGCGCGTCGGACGCGAGCTTTATCAGACCCATTCGGACAAGCTCATCACCAGCGGGGCCTACACCTCTTATAACGAGCCATCGGACAAGGTCGGGAAGTTCACTCCCAACGTGGCGATCAAGGTCTCCAACTCAGGCCGTCCGAAAATGAACGACCCCGAGCACTGGGCCGACTACACGAGCCGCATGGAGCGGTGGAAAGCGAAAGTGGCACCGGGGAACCTCCTCCGGTTCGAGAACAACCTCTATCACCTCTGGGGCAAAGAAGATGGTGTCCGAGGCGCGGCGATTTCCTATCCAGTCCTCCACCCGCGGGCGATGGCCAAGGACCTCCAGTATCTCAAAGGGGTCGCGCTCGGAGGGAGCGGCGAGGTCAGCCAGTATCGAGCAAAGTGGCAGGCGATGGGATTGGAGCACATCACGCTCTACGTGCAGTCCCGCTTCTTCTGGGATGCGAACCAGGATGTTGATCAAGTGCTGAATGACTACTGCACGCTCTTCTACGGCCCGGCCGCGAAGGCGATGAAGGAGGCGATCGCCTCCGCCGAGAACAATCTGGCCTACAAGGATGTCAGCCGTGGCCGAGGCAGAGGGAACCCGATGAACGTCTCGTTTAACACCGCTCTCAAGTTCAGAGACCTGCTCGACAAGGCAAAGGCCGCGGCAGGGGACACCCTCTACGGGCAACGCGTCTAGGCTGTCATCGCGGACCTCCAGCCGAAGCCGGAACTCATCGCCAAATACAAGGCCAAGGATCAGGAACTCGCCGAGGCGCGCGCCAAAGCCCCGTTGGCGGTCGGAATTGAAAGCGCGGATCTCTCCAAGGCGACCACTTACAAGCTGAAGGCCAACCGGGGTGGAAAGGAGGCCGTCCCGACAACCACCTTCAAAGTAGGCTGGGACAAGAACGCTTTGCTCCTCGACATCCACTGCACGGAACCGGACATGAAAGAACTCAAGGTCGCCCCCGATGTGGTCGGCGGCGACTACGTGGCATTGTTCTTGGAAACCCCGTATCACACTTACTACCACTTGGAGGTCAATCCGGACGGACGGTTCGTGGAAGGCAATCCGTCGGGAGACTGGAAATCCCTCGCCGAAGTCAAGATGGAGAAGGGCGGTGATTTCTGGCGTGTGCAATTGCGCATCCCCGTCGTCGGCGAGGCCGAAGCCAGCGCCGACCCGAAACACCGCGTGGAGGGAGCCAAGCCTACTCAGGCCGCTCCTTGGTTCTTCAACGTGGGCCGACTGCGCATGGTCGGCCTGGAGAAACCCGAACTACAGGCGTTCTCCGCGACCGGCGGCTCCTGGCACAACCCTGCGAAATTCGGGAAGCTTGAAATTAAATGAGAGCAGGCGTGGCTCGCCCACCAAATGGAACTCAGGTTCAGATTGAAGCACCGCCCAACCGTGGTCCGTCCATCACAGCGCCCATGCGCGTAACTTTCGTTCGCCTAATTTGCCTTCTATTGTGCTGCTCCGCCCAGGCCGCGCCGTCGGGCTTTGACACCGCCGTCCGCCCCTTCCTCGCGCAGCATTGCGTGAAGTGCCACGGCGAGCAGAAGCAGGCGGGCAAGCTCGCGTTGCATCAGCTCGACGGCTCGCTTGCGTCGGAGAAGGCCCGCGAGGTCTGGGCGCGCGTGGCGGAGAAGCTCTGGCTCGGCGAGATGCCGCCGGAGGACGAACCGCGCCCCAGCCCGCACGCCAGCGGTCGCGTAGTGAACTGGCTCACGGCGGAGTTCGCGCGCGCCGGGCACCCGCTCACGCCGCCACCGGCGCTTGAATTACCCAGCGGTGGCAATCGCGTGAGTCACGAGGCGCTCTTCGCTGCGAAGGCCGGCGCGGGCACGCCGCCTCCGGCCACGGCGGCGCGGCTCTGGCGCGTCAGCCCGCAGATTTACGACGAGCTGCTGCGCGGCGAGCTGGGCAAAAACGCGCGCGGCGTCACGCAGCCTTTCGCCGCGCTCACGGTCGAGGGCTTCAAGGACTTCGCCGGCGCATTCACCGTGGACGAGCCGACCACCAGCCTCCTGCTGCGCAACGCGGACGCGATTGTCGCCTCCCTGACGCGGTTCAGCTACGACGAGGGGAAGTTCAAGCCGGCGGGCAACACGCCGCGCGAACTCGTCTCGCTCATGGACACGAACGCGCCGCCGACCGAGGCGCAGCTCCGCGCGGGTGTCGAGCGGCAGTTCAAGTTCGTCCTGCGTCGCGAACCGACCGAGGCGGAGCGCACGCGCTTCGTCGCCTTCCTGCGCCAGAACATCGCCGACGCCGGGCAGGTCACGGGCGTGCGCGCCGCGCTGGCCGCCGTGCTGTTATTGCCCGAGGCCATCTTCCGTAGTGAACTCGGTGCCGGTGAGCCGGACGCGCACGGGCGGCGGATGCTGTCGCGGCGCGAGCTGGCCGGCGCGTTGAGCTTCGCGCTTACGGACCGTCCGCCGGACCGCCCGCTCCAGACCGCGTTGGACAAAGGCCAGTTCGCCGCCACCCGCGAGTCCGCCGAGCATGAGGTGCGCCGGATGCTCGCGGACGACTCGCTTGCCAAGCCCCGCATCCTCCGCTTCTTCCGCGAGTTCTTCGGCTATCACCTCGCGACCGAGGTTTTCAAGGACGACAAGGACAACAAAGACCACGAGGCGCGCGTGCTGGTGAGCGACACGGACCGGCTGGTGGAGTTCCTCGTGGCGCAGGACCGCGACGTGTTCCGCGAGCTGCTCACCACGCGGAAGGCGTTCGTGAACTTCGCCGTGGACTTCAAGAAGAAGACCCCCAAGCGCGCGTCGGAGAACAAGAAGAACTTTCATGTCGCCTACGGCCTGCCGGCGGACTGGCAGTGGACCGCCGAGCAACCCATCGAACTGCCCGCCGGCCAGCGCGCGGGCATCCTCACGCAGCCAAGCTGGCTCGTCGCCTTCTCGATGAACTTCGACAACCACCCAATCACGCGCGGCAAGTGGGTGCGCGAGCGGCTGCTGGGCGGCACCGTGCCGGACCTGCCCATCACCGTGGATGCCCAGCTTCCGAACACGCCGGAGCACACCCTGCGGCAGCGGCTCGAGGTGACGAAGGCGGAGTATTGCTGGCAGTGCCACCAGCGCATGAACCCGCTCGGCCTGCCGTTCGAGCAGTTCGACCACTTCGGCCGCTTCCGCGCCACCGAGCGCGTGCAGGACAAGGAGGCCACCGCCGCGAACGTGGACAGCAAGGGCAAGTCGCGCGGGCCCGTCTTCAAGGAAGCGCCGCTCGACACGCGCGGCGTGGTGGCGTTGACCAGCGACGCCCGGCTCGACGGAGAAGTCACCGACCCGCTGGCCTTGATGCAGAAACTTGCCGACAGCGAACGCGTGCGCCAGGTCTTCGTGCGCCACGCCTTCCGCTACTGGCTGGGCCGCAACGAGACGCTCGCCGACGCGCCCGTGCTCCAGGCCGCGGACCGCGCGTATGTCGAGGGCGGCGGCAGCTTCAAGGCGCTGCTCGTCAGCCTGCTCACGAGCGATGCCTTTCTCTACCGGGTAAATGCCAGCCAGCCGGTTGCGTCCAACCCGCCACTGAAGCCAGACCGACCATGAACTTCCTCACCCGCCGCTCCTTCCTCCAGGGCACCAGCCTCGGCGCGGGCACCGCGCTGCTCGCGCCAATGCTCCAGCGCCTCCACGCCGAGTCCGCCGGTGCGCCCGCGCCCCGCCGCTTTGTCTTCGTCGTCGAGGGCAACGGCGTGAACCCCGAGCAGGTGCAGCCCAAGACCATCGCCCGCAAGCGCAACGGCCAAACCCAGAACGACGCCGACAGCCTCGTGGACCTGCCGCTCGCCGAACACGAACTGCCCCGCGCGCTGGAGCCGCTGGCGGAGTTCAAGGACCGCCTCACCATCCTTCAAGGCCTCTCGGGTCGCGTCTGCGGCGGCGGACACTCGAACAACTTCGGCGCGCTTGGCTGCTACTCCAGCAAGAAGGGCGCGGCGGGTGAGACCATTGACTGCGCGCTGGCGAAGGCCGTGCCCGCGCTCTTCCCACGCGTCGGCCTGGGCATCTCGGACCGCGCCGAGCACAGCATCATCTACAACCTCTCCGCGTGGGGACCGGACAAGGCCGCGCCCATCCAGTGCCGCCCCGACCTCGCCTACAACGAACTCTTCGGCAGCGTCGCGCAGGGTGCGGGCCGCGAGGACTTCGTCGCGCGCGGCAACCTGCTGGACTTCATGGTGGACGACGTGAAGCGCCTCGAACGCACGCTCCCGGCGACGGAACGCGAACGCTTGGGCAGCTACCTCGGCGCGTTCGAGTCCATGAAAGACCGCCACAGCCGGCTCAACGAAATTCAAAACACGCTGCGCGCGAAGGCCCCGGTCGTGACCGACAAGTTCCGTTCCGAGGTCGAGACCGACCGCCTCGACGCCGGCTTCGACATCGGGGCCGCCGCGCTCATTGGCGGGCTGACGAACGTCCTCGTGCTGGCGAGCGGCTGCGGCGACCCCTATTTCAGCGTGCGCTTTCAGGGCTTGGGCATCGGCCTCGGCAAACACGGAATCGGGCACGGACAGGGTTTCGATGGCCGGCCGTGGGACGAACTGGCCATCACCATCCGCCGCTTTCACTTCGAGCAAATGGCCCGCCTCGCGAAGCAGCTCCAAGCCGTGCCCGAGGGTCGCGGCACGATGCTCGACAACACCGTTATCGTGTATCTGAGCGACGCCGCCGAGAGCCACCACTCGCGCTGCTGGGAATGGCCGATGGTCGTGCTGGGCAACTGCGGCGGCCGGCTCAAGACGGCGGGCCGCTACCTGAACTACCCGCGCTACGGCCACGCCGCGCACCGCACCACGGCGAACTTCTACCTCACGCTCCTCGCCGCCGCCGGCGTCCACCGCGACACCTTCGGCCTGAGCGACCCGAACTTGAAGGACGTGAAGCTCAAGGGGCCGCTGCCGGAGCTACTCGCCTAAGGTGCCGTTGAGTCGGCCGCGCCAGCCGCTGCAAGCGTGCAGATGAACATGAAGTCAGCCCGTTCCATTCTCACCAGCCTCACGCTCCTGTTCATGGCGGCGCGGCTCATTGCCGCGGACACCTTCCCGCCCGGCTGGTTGCCCATCGCCCGCCTCGACGCCCAGCCCGCCTGGAGCGCCGTGCGCGAAAACAAGGAGCGCATCCAGCTCTACCTGCCGCCGGGTGACCAGCCCGTGCGCGGCGTCTTCGTCTGTTTCGTTTTCCACAGCGGCGACCCGCGCGAGCTGGCCGACCTTTGGAACTTCGCGCTCGTCACCGTGCCCTGGCCGTTCGAGTTCGACCTCGGCCACAACGACAAGCGCAACGGGCGTTTCCAACTCGGGCATCCCGCGCAGGACATGGGCCTGCTGCTCCGCTACCTCGACCATGCCGCGAAGGAAACGCGGCATCCCGAGCTGGCCACCGCGCCGCTCGTCGGTTGGCTCGGCCAAAATGGTGCGCATCTCTGCGCCGACCTGTTCAAACGGGCACCCGAGCGTGTCCTGGCGTGGAGCGATTCCTTTCCGAATCGCCTGCGGCAGTTTCCCGAACTCACCCGCAGCGTCCCCTTCGCCTTCGCCTGGGAAATCCCGAAGAACGAACTGCGCGCCGGCCAGCGCAGCTACAAGAACGACGCCGACGCGCCCGCCGACTTGAGCTGCCGCGCGACCACCTACGGCTTCGAGCACGGCATCTACTCGAAGTTCAATTTCTTCATGGCCTACCTCGACCGCTGCATCGCCGCGCGCCTGCCCGCCGCAATGCCGCCGCCGGGCCAGCCCGTGAAACTGAAACCCGTCGCACGCGAGCAAGGCTGGGCGGGCGACTTCGACCCCGTCAGCGGCTGGAACCCCATCGCGCGAGCTGGTGACGCCAAACTTAAGGACGCGAAATATCCCGTCTGGTTTCCTGACGAATACGCCGCGTGGTCGTGGCGCTCCTACCACTCCGCCTGCGTGGACGTGGAAATCACCGGGCCGAAATTCACCTACCAGAAGCGCGACGGCAAATGGGGCGGCCCCGATTGCGGCCTGGGCTACGGCGGCCCGCTCGCCGCGAAGGACTGCCACACCTTCTCCGCCAAGGTCACCGGCGACTACGTGAAGGTCGAGTTCCACGACGGCCACCGCATCGTTGGCGAAGCCAAGGCCGCGCTGTGGACGCTCGCGGACGTGACGCTCGCCCCCGGCCTGCGCGTGCTCTTCGCCGTCGGCGTGAAGCCCGACGGCACCCGCGCCGCCAGCCGCCCGGCCTTCGTCATCGTCCGCTGACGCCGGGCGAACATGAACCCGCATCAACCATGCATCCATCGCCTTCCCCGTCGTGGACGGCCTGTATTGCCACGACCTGCACTCCGGCCAATTGAACCGCGAAACTTCATCACCAACCTGGCGCGCCCACTCCACATGAAAGCCATTTGCTCATTCCTCCTGCTGGCGGGCCTGCTCGTCTGGGTTCCGTCATCGCAAGCCGCCGCGCCAGCGGCGGATGTCGTGCTGAACGCCACTGGCATCCGGCACGGGCTAGTCGTCCACGTCAGCGCGAGTGACGCCGGGCTGGCGGAGGCATTGGCGAAGCATGACGCGCTGCTGATTCACGTGCTGGCCCCGGATGCGGCCACCGAGTTGCAACTCCGGCAACGGCTCGTGCAGGCGGGCGTTCACGGACAAGTCACTGCGGGCCGGCTCGGGGCGGATGCGGCCGTGCCGCTGGCGGACAACGTCGCGTCCATCGTCGTCGCCGACCTCGACGCGGCCAAGGCGGTGAAGCGCGAGGAGCTGCTGCGCGTGCTCCGGCCGCTGGGCAAGGCGTATCTCCAGCGCGCCGGGCAGTGGTCGGTCGTCACCAAGCCGCGGCCGCCGGACACGGATGACTGGCCGCAGTATTACCACGACGCCGCGATGAGCGACCTCTCTGCGGACCGCGTGGCCGGGCCGGCGCGCGGCTTGCAATGGCAGGCGGGACCGCAGGACACGCACAGCGACGGCGTGCGGGTGATTGACGACCTGGTGCTTGGTCACGATGCGCAGGGCTTGTGGGCGCGCGATGCGTTCAGCGGCCTGCCGTTGTGGAAGCGCCCCGGTCTGCTGCCCGCGACGCGCTTCGGGTGGATGGTGGATGCGCAGCGGGTTTACCTTTATCCCGCTGGGCAGTCCGGTTACCCCGGCGTTCCCAGCCGCTGCCAAATCGCGCTCGACCTGCGCACGGGCAAGACGGTGTTCGAGTTCAGCGAAGGGCTGACCTTCGAGCTGCCGGCGCCACTGCCCAAGGACGCCGCGGCCGCCAAACAGTTGCGGCAAGCCCTCGCCGACCGGGCGAAGGATTTCCAGTCACGTCTCATTGACGGCCTGCTGATTCAAGAGTCGGGCGCGGGGCTGGTCGTGCTCGAGGCGCAATCCGGCAAACGCCTCTGGGGCGCGGAAGCTCCGGCGGGCTTCGTCTGGGCGCACCCGCTCGCCACGAGCGACACGCTCTACGCCGTGCAAGGCACCTGGGCGCGCTCCGCCAGTTACACGCACTGGCCGATGACGCTGGTGGAACGCGTCGTGGCGTTGGACTTGCGGACCGGCCAGCAGCGCTGGGTCTGGGAGTGGAAGGCGGAAATGCCCGCGCGCTTCGCAAAGGCGGCGGTGCAGTCCGATGTCGTCCGCAAGGTCACGCTCGAAGCGCCGGAGCAACGCGCCGCCGCCGCTTACAACATGGCGCTCGACCAGGGCCGGCTCGTCTTTGCGCTGCGGGCCGAGACGAAATACGTCTGGCAGGACAAGGGACTCATCCGGCAACTCGTGCTCGACGCGAAGACGGGCAAGTTCCTCGCCTACGGCGGCACACCGGCGGACAAGGACGACAAGCAGCTCGGCACCATCGGCGGCGGGCACTCGGGATTGCGCGTGCTGCCGGTGGGCGGGCGT
>Ga0255087_1000192_pt1 | contig 27964 bp, 24 predicted proteins | sample Colum_Miss_RepA__FD_188561 | JGI IMG/M metagenome (GOLD analysis project Ga0255087, IMG submission 188561) | Freshwater microbial communities from Columbia River, Oregon, United States - Colum_Miss_RepA_8d | ecosystem: Environmental > Aquatic > Freshwater > River | place: USA: Oregon | collected...
CTGTTTGGCCTTGGCCACTGACATCAGAATGCCCAATCCAAATCCTAGGGTGACCATCGCGGTCCCTCCATAGCTGATAAAGGGCAAGGGCACGCCCACCACCGGAAGAATGCCACTGACCATGCCCATGTTGACAAAGGCATAGGTGAAGAAAATCATGGTGATGCTGCCGGCCAGCAAGCGGGCAAACAGCGTGGGTCCTTCCAGCGCAATAGCCAGGCCGCGCAACACCAGGAATAAAAAGCCCAGGATCAGCAACAGATTACCCACAAATCCAAACTCCTCACCGTAGGCGGCAAAGATGAAGTCGGTGGTGCGTTCAGGAATGAAGTCCAGGTGCGTTTGTGTGCCCTGCATGTAGCCCTTGCCCCAGAACCCCCCTGAGCCGATGGCGATCATGCCCTGGATGATGTGAAAGCCCTTGCCCAGCGGGTCGCGCTCGGGGTCCAGCAGGGTGCACACGCGTTGCTGCTGGTAGTCATGCAAGAGCGGCCAGCGCACACCCTCGGCGCACAGTTCGGGCTCGAACACCACCAGCAAGAACAGTCCGATCACCCCCAGCACCAGGGGGGGGACGATGAGGCGCCAGCTGAGGCCTGCGAAAAACATCACGAACAGCCCGGCACTCAAGACCAACAAGGCCGTCCCCAGATCGGGCTGACGGGCGATCAGCCCCACCGGCACCAGCAACAACACGCCCGCCACCAGGAAGTCCAGGGGCCGCAGCTGTCCTTCGCGCTTCTGGAACCACCAGGCCAGCATCAGTGGCATGGCGATCTTCATGATTTCGCTGGGCTGAATCACCACCCCGACATTGAGCCAGCGACGCGCCCCTTTCTTGGTCAGCCCAAAAAGCGCCACAGCAATCAGGAGCGCCACACCCAGGGTATACAAGGGAACGGCCAGGACCATCAAGCGCTGCGGCGGAATTTGTGCCACCACAAACATGATAAAGCCGCCGATCAGAATATTGCGACCGTGATCCAGAAAGCGTTCCCCGTTGGCATAGCCCGAGGAATACATGGTGATCAGCCCCGCACAGGCCAGCATGAACACCGCAAAGGCCAGCGGCCCATCAAACCCACGCAGCCAAAACAGCAGGCGTTGCCACAGGGCGGGTTTTTGGATGACGAGACTCATAAGGCAGAATTATCCTGGATGAGCCATATCCCGACACCGACAACCCATTTGTTGTACCTGCATGGCTTTCGGTCATCCCCGCAATCGACCAAGGCACAACTCACCCGGCGCTGGGTAGAGCAGCACGCACCGGGAGTGACCTGGTGGAGTCCGGCGCTGCCTCCCTCGCCGCGTGAGGCCTGTGAACTCATTCTCAGCGGATCGCTGGATTGGCCCACCCCCACCATGGCAGTGATGGGGTCTTCCCTGGGCGGGTTTTATGCCAGCTGGCTCTCTCGCCGCCGCGGCTGCCGCGCCGTGGTCATCAACCCCTCGGTACAGCCCGCGCGCAGCCTGGCCGGTTATATCGGTACCCACCCGGTGTGGCACGACCCGAGCCAGCACATCCACTTTACTCCTGAGTTCGTCGACGAGTTGCGCATGTTGCAGCAGGAGTTGCCCGCCGACCAGGCGCCGGGGCCCATGGGGCAGCCAGAAAAATTGCTGGCAGTACTGGGGACTCACGACGAGGTGCTGCCCTTTGACGAGATGCGACAGCGCTACGCAGCCTGCCAGTTGCGTGTGGTACCGGGAGGAGACCACGCGCTGAGTGATTTTGAAACCCTACTGCCCGAGGTCATGGGCTTCCTGGGTTTGTGAACCGCCCCCCACGTGGTGCCAGGTCCTGCCGCGCACCGGAGCATGGGACAATTGAACCATGTACGCATTGTTCGAAGACGCTGGAAAATTTCTCGCCGGCCGCATCCTGTCTGAAGCCGAGGCTTCCGCTCAGATCGAGCTGGAGTCCGGCAAGCGGGTCAAGGCCAAGGCCGCCCAGGTGCTGTTGCGCTTCGAGCAACCCGCCCCGGCTCGGCTGATGGAGCAGGCCGCGACCGTGGCCCAGAGCATCGAGCTGGACCTGGCGTGGGAATTTGCCCCAGACGATGAGTTCGGTTTTGCCGACCTGGCGCACGAGTATTTCAGTGCCAACGCCACCCCCGTGGAGCTGGCCGCTGCGCTCATGCGCTTGTATGAAGCGCCGCATTATTTCCGCCGCGCTGGCAAGGGACGCTTCAAGAAAGCGCCCGCCGAGATCCTCCAGCAAGCCTTGGTCGCCATCGAGAAAAAAAAGCAGCTCCAGTTGCAGATCGACGCCTGGGCACAAGAATTGGCAGCAGGCAACTGCCCCGCACCCATCCTCTCGCAGCTCTACCGTATTTTGTTCAAACCCGACAAGAACGGGCCGGAATACAAAGCCGTGGTGGAGGCCGCGCGCGCCACCCACACCGCCCCCTTGGCGTTGCTGCAACGGGCGGGGGCCATCACCTCGCCCTACCAGTTTCACTGGCAACGCTTCCTGTTCGAGCACTTTCCCAAGGGCGTGGGCTTTCCCTCCCTCAGCACGCCTGCGATCACCGACGATCTGCCGCTGGCATCGGTGCGGGCGTATTCGATTGACGACTCCCACACCACCGAGATTGACGATGCGCTGTCGGTCCAAGGTCTGGGCAGTGGTGAAGTGGTTGTGGGTATCCACATCGCAGCGCCGGGTTTGGCCATCACGCCCGAGAGCGCAGCCGACCTGGTTGGACGTTCACGGCTGTCCACGGTGTACATGCCGGGCCACAAAATCACCATGTTGCCTGATGAGGTGGTGCAAACCTACACCCTGCAAGAGGGCCAGAACTGCCCGGCTCTCTCGCTGTATGTGAAATTCGACGAGGCCAGCCTCAACGTTCTCTCGAGCGAGACGCGCTTGGAGCGTGTGCACATCGTGGCCAATCTGCGTCACGACCGCCTCGACTCCGTGGTCACCGACTCGTGGTTGCAGTCGGATGCGCCTGACACCCGTATCCCGGGTGATCACCCCGCCAGCGCGCTGGAGGCCTTGCCCCACGCCGACCTGGCCTTTTTGCACCGGCTTGCGCAAGCCCTCAAATCTCAACGCGAGCAGGTGCGAGGTAAACCTGAAACCTTCAACCGGCCCGACTACACCTTCCGGCTGGAAGGCGTGGGCGACCACGGCCCCCAAGGCACGGAAACGGTGACACTGGGCGTACGCCAGCGGGGTGCGCCCCTGGATCTCATCGTGGCCGAGGCCATGATCCTGGCCAACAGCACCTGGGGCCAGTGGATGGCCGAGCTGGGTGTGCCCGCGATCTACCGCAGCCAGGCCAGTCTCGCCCCGGGCGTGAAAGTTCGCATGAGCACGCGTGCCTTGCCCCACGCCGGCATTGGCGTGCCGTGCTACGCCTGGAGCACCTCGCCGCTCAGACGCTATGTGGACCTGGTCAACCAGTGGCAGATCATCGCCTGTGCTCGCCATGGCAAGACCGCCGCGCTGGCAGCCCCCTTCAAGCCCAAAGACACCGCGCTGATGTCCATCATCTCGGCCTTCGACGCGGCCTACACGGCCTACAACGGCTACCAGGCCTCGATGGAACGGTTCTGGACCTTGCAGCACCTGCGTCAACAGGGCTTGCGCGACATCGAAGCCACTGTGTTCAAGATGATGCCGGGGATGCCGCCCATGGCGCGTGCAGACCACCTGCCGCTGGTGCTGCCGGTCCTCGGTGCTGGCGGTGCCGCACTGACTCGCGGCTCGCGGGTGCTATTGCAATTGAGCGAACCCGATGACATCACGCTGGACATCAGCGGCCAGTTGCTCCAGGTGCTCGATGTCGACACAACCGCCAGCGGCGCGCGCGATGCCACCTTGGACAGCGTCTTCGACGATGCCTCGGACGAGGACGAGAGCGCAGGTCCGTTGTCCATCGCCCTCGACCTGGATGTTGAGGACCCGGGCTCAGCGTCTAACGGCCATCCGGCCACTGAGCCCATGCCAGCCCCCTGAACAGGGGCTCCTTGACGCGGCTTCTTCATGCAGTTCATGGGCAGATCATGAAAACGTCTCTGCGCTGGCCCCATATTCCAGTGCTCCATCTCAGCAACCTGCAATGGGCGCTGCTGATCTCGCTCGCATTTCATGCCGCCATGCTGAGCCTGACCGTGAGCCCGCCGATTCGACCCGAGCGCATGATCGAGGACAGCCCGCTCGAGATCGTGCTGGTGAATGCGCGAACCCGCAGTCGCGACACCCTCACCAAGCCCCAGGCCTTGGCACAGAGCACGCTGCTGGGTGGCGGGAGCAGCAACGACTCGGCGCGCGCACGAGCGCCATTGCCCCATTCGCCTTTGCACCAGATGGGTCAGCACCTGGACACCATGGAACAAAAAGTCACCGCCTTACAAACCCAGCAATCCCAATTGCTGGCACAGGTCAAGGCCCAACTGGCCCAACTTCCCACCACGCAGCAGGAGATGCAGCACGAAGCCACCCAGGCCCGGCGCCGCCAGCTCCTCAAAATGCTGGCCGAGATCGAACAGCGCATTGAGGTCGAAAACGCCCGTCCACGCAAACGCTACCTCAGCCCCTCCACGCGCGAAGTGAGCTACGCCCAGTATTACGACCGCTTGCGCCGCAAGATTGAAACCCTGGGCACTCAACAGTTTCCCCAGATCGGCACCCGCAAGCTCTACGGTGACCTGACCATGATCGTCACCGTGGACAGCCAAGGGCGTGTGATAGGAACCGAAGTGGTCACCTCCTCGGGTCAGCCCGAGCTTGACCGTCGAGCGCAAGCCATTGCCTCGCGCGCGGGTCCCTTCGGTCCATTCACCGTCGAGATGAAGCGTCACACCGATCAGCTGGCCCTGGTCTCGCGCTTTTCCTTCACGCGAGACCATCGCTTGCAAACCGAGCTGACTGGGCCATGATGACCTGGCCTCGCCCCCTGGCGCTGCTCACGCGAGGGCTGATCCTGGTGGCAGTCGCTGTGCTGGCCCTGCAAGTCTATTTTGTGGGACGGGTGGCGCTGATGGCGGTGATGGCACCCGAATCCACCGCGTTTCAACGTTCCGAGGTCTGGCGCTTGTCACAACAACCCAAAGGCTTGCGCTGGCGGCAGGAGTGGGTTGCCTACGAGCAGATCGCAGACCCACTCAAGCGCGCCGTGATCGTCTCTGAAGACGACATCTTCGTGCGCCACGATGGCGTGCAATGGGAAGCCCTCGAAAAAGCCTGGCGACACAACGCTCGCGCCGAAGCGCAGGCGCTGCGCGCCCGTCAGGGCAGCTCGGCCAAGGTGGTGGGCGGCTCGACCATCACCCAGCAACTGGCCAAGAACCTTTTTCTGTCCGGCGAGCGAACGCTGTTGCGCAAGGGCCAGGAATTTGTGCTCACCCTGATGCTCGAAGGACTGCTCAGCAAGCGTCGTATCCTGGAAATCTATCTCAACAGCGTGGAATGGGGCGAGGGCGTGTTCGGTGCCGAGGCCGCCGCCCAGCACTACTTCAACAAACCCGCCTCGGCGCTGAATGCGTGGGAAGCCTCGCGCCTGGCGGTCATGTTGCCGCGTCCCAAGTATTTTGAGAAGCTGCCGCAATCGACCTATCTACAAGGCCGTGCCGAAGTGATCATGGGTCGGTTGCCCAGCGCTGTGTTACCGTGAGACCTCACGGAGATGTCATGCGCATTCTTGGTATTGATCCCGGCTTGCAAACCACCGGTTTTGGGGTGGTCGAAGCCCAAGGCAGTGCACTGGCTTATGTGGCCAGTGGCACCATCCGCACCACCCACTTGCCACGCGGGGATTTGCCCGCGCGCGTGCGCGTGCTGTTTGAGGGGGTGCAGGAGGTGGTGGAGCGCTACGAACCGGTCTGTGCGGCGCTGGAAATCGTATTTGTCAATGTGAACCCGCAAGCCACCTTGCTCCTGGGGCAAGCCCGCGGCGCCTGTCTGAGCGCTCTCGTGACGCGCGACCTGTCGGTGGCTGAATACACGGCACTGCAAATGAAAAAAGCCGTTGCCGGCCACGGCAAGGCCGGCAAAGCGCAGGTGCAGGAAATGGTCAAGCGTTTGCTGAAGTTACCCGGCCTGCCGGGGCCCGATGCGGCCGATGCACTCGGCTTGGCCATCACACACGCCCATGCGGCACGCGCACTGCTCAGCCAGCAAGGGGTGGGGGCCGAGCGCAGTCGAGCCAGCGGCATGTACCGTGCGGGTCGCACGGGTTGATCACCAGGCCGGCGTGAGTTGCGCCAACCCCTTGGGGGCGGCACGCTCGTCCTCGAAGGTGACGATGTCGTAGGCGTCGGGGCGACTGAGCAACTCGCGCAACAGGCGGTTGTTCATCGCATGGCCCGAACGAAAGGCGCTGTAACTGGCCAGCAGCGGTTTGCCCAGCACATACAAATCGCCCATGGCGTCGAGGATTTTGTGTTTGACGAACTCGTCGTCGTAGCGCAAGCCGTCGCTGTTGAGCACCTTGTAGTCGTCCATCACGATGGCATTGTCCAGACCGCCGCCCAGGGCCAGGCCATTGGAGCGCATCATCTCCACATCACGGGTGAAGCCGAAGGTGCGAGCACGCGCAATGTCCCGGCTGTATCGCCCAGTGTCCATGTCGAACTCCACCCGCTGGCCGGTGGAGTCCACCGCCGGGTGGTTGAAGTCGATTTCAAAACTCAATTTGAAGCCATGGTGGGGGGCCAGACGCGCCCACTTTTCCTGTGCGCCTTGTCCTTCCCGCACTTCTACCGTTTTCAGCACCCGCACAAAACGCTTGGGCGCGTTTTGCAAGGCAATGCCGGCACTTTGCAACAGAAACACGAAAGACGCCGCCGAGCCGTCGAGAATCGGCACCTCTTCGGCGGTGATGTCGACATACAGGTTGTCAATGCCCAGGCCCGAGCAGGCCGACATGAGGTGCTCGATGGTGTGCACCTTGGCACCCGCCTGCGAGATGGTGGAGGCCAGACGCGTGTCCGTGACGGCGGTGGCGCTCACCGCAATATCCACCGGCGAGGGCAGGTCGACCCGGCGAAACACAATGCCGGTGTCGGGCTGGGCCGGGCGCAGGGTGAGCTCGACACGCTCACCGCTGTGCAGCCCCACCCCGACGGCACGCGTCAGGGTCTGGAGAGTTCTTTGTTGCAGCACGGGTCGATTTTACCCAGCGGGTCATGTGTGCGGGATCTCGCCCGAGATCCCGCACACCACTCAGTCAGCCTGCTTGCGCAGGAAGGCCGGGATTTCATAATCGTCCATGCCCCCTGAAGCCAGCGCATCCACTTTGGCGGCCGCCTGGGTGCGGTTGGTGCGCCACACGCTGGGCACGGCCATGCTGCCGTAGTCCGGCTGCGTGGCACCGGTGGTCCCGGTCTGCTGCGGCGTCGCGGTGTTGGTCTCGACAGTGAAGGGCACGTTGTCGGTCCCGGTGCGCAGCACCTTGAGCGGCTGCTTGTTGACACGCCCCCCCACGGACAGACCAGTGGCCACCACCGTCACACGGATCTCATCGCCCAGGCTTTCGTCATAAGCCGTGCCGTAGATCACATGGGCTTCGGATGACGCAAAGGCGCGGATGGTGTTCATGGCTTCACGCGACTCGGACAACTTCAAGCCACCCTTGGCAGCGGTGATCAGTACCAGCACACCCTTGGCGCCTGACATGTCGATGCCTTCCAGCAGCGGGCAAGCCACGGCTTGTTCAGCGGCTATGCGGGCGCGGTCCGGGCCGCTGGCCTTGGCCGTGCCCATCATGGCCTTGCCGTGCTCGCTCATGACCGTGCGCACGTCTTCGAAGTCCACGTTCACCAGCGCCTCGACATTGATGATCTCGGCAATGCCGCCCACCGAGTTGCGCAGCACGTCGTTGGCGTAGGCAAAGGCCTCGTCCTGGGTCACATCGTCACCCAGCACTTCCAGCAGCTTTTCGTTCAGCACCACGATCAGCGAGTCGACGTTGGCCTCGAGTTCAGCGAGGCCGGCTTCGGCGTGGGTCATGCGGCGGTTGCCTTCCCAGTCGAAGGGCTTGGTCACCACACCCACGGTCAGGATGCCCATCTCGCGCGCCACGCGGGCCACGATGGGGGCAGCACCGGTGCCCGTCCCGCCGCCCATGCCGGCGGTGATGAAGAGCATGTTGCAGCCCTCCAGGGTTTCGCGGATCTCGTCCACCGCGGCCTCCGCAGCCTCACGGCCTCGCTCGGGCTTGCTGCCCGCGCCCAGTCCGCTGTGGCCCAACTGGATGACCTTGTGGGCCGAACTCGCGCGCAGGGCTTGCGCATCGGTGTTGGCGCAAATGAACTCCACGCCTTTGACGCCGCTGGCGATCATGTGTTCGACCGCGTTGCCGCCGCCCCCGCCTACACCGATCACCTTGATCTGGGTGCCCGCGTTGAACTCTTCCACTTCAATCATTTCGATGCTCATCTTGAACTCCAATCCATCTTTAAGCAGTTGCCGTGTTTCTAAATTTGTGTGTGTTGTTATTGATCTCTGTCATCCTGTCTGGGGAGGGGCGCCGCGACAACAAGGTCGCCATCGTCGCCGCTCGGCCAACAGGCCCGGGCTGCCACGCGGAAAAGGAACGTGTGAATTGAACAGCATGATCAGAAATTCCCCACAAACCAGTCCTTGACACGCCCCATCGCGGTCTTGACGGAACCATTTTTCTGCGCCACCTTGAAGCCGCGCATGCGACCCAGGCGGGCCTCCTCGAGCAAGCCCATCACGGTGGCCGCACGCGGTTGCGAGACCATGTCCGAGAGCGCGCCACTGTAGTGCGGCAAGCCACGTCGCACCGGCTTTAAAAAGATGTCCTCGCCCAGCTCCACCATGCCGGGCATGATGGCGCTGCCGCCGGTGAGTACGATGCCTGAGGACAGCACTTCCTCAAACCCCGAATCGCGCACCACCTGCTGCACCAGCGAAAAAATTTCCTCGATCCGTGGCTCGATCACGCCGGCCAGTGCCTGACGGCTGAGCATGCGCGGGCCGCGGTCACCCAGACCCGGCACTTCAACCTGCATGTCCGGATCAGCCAGCAGTTGCTTGGCATAGCCCGACTCGACCTTGATGTCCTCGGCGTCCTTGGTGGGCGTGCGCAAGGCCATGGCGATATCACTCGTGATCAAATCGCCCGCAATCGGGATCACCGCCGTGTGGCGGATCGCACCGCCGGTGAAGATCGCCACGTCCGTCGTGCCAGCACCAATGTCCACCAGCGCCACGCCGAGTTCTTTTTCATCGGCCGTCAGCACCGACTGGCTGGAGGCCAGGGGGTTCAGCATCAGTTGGTCCACGTCGAGTCCGCAGCGGCGCACACACTTGATGATGTTTTCGGCCGCACTCTGAGCGCCGGTGACGATGTGCACCTTGGCTTCCAGTCGAATGCCGCTCATGCCAATCGGTTCTTTCACATCCTGGCCATCGATCACGAATTCCTGCGGCTCGACCAACAGCAAACGCTGGTCGGTCGAAATGTTGATGGCCTTGGCGGTCTCCACCACGCGGGCCACGTCGGGCGCCGTCACCTCACGGTCTTTGACCGCCACCATGCCACTCGAGTTGATGCCCCGGATATGACTGCCCGTGATGCCGGTGTACACCCGGGTGATCTTGCAGTCGGCCATCAACTCGGCTTCCTTCAAGGCTTGCTGAATGCTTTGCACCGTGGCGTCGATGTTGACCACCACGCCGCGCTTGAGCCCGTTGCTCGGTGCCACACCCAGGCCGGCGATTTTGAGCTCGCCACCCGGCAATACCTCCGCCACCACCACCATCACCTTGCTGGTGCCGATGTCCAGTCCAATCACCAGATCTTTATATTCTTTTGCCATAACCACCCCGCACCTATTTCTTCACCTGCTGTGGATCCACCGTGGTCACGCCCCGCATTCGCAAGGCATAACCGGTGTCGTAACGCAAATCAGCGGCCTCAAGGGCCGACACTTTTCTACCCAACCGCGACGCCACCTGCGGCAGCGTCCTGACCAAGGTGTCGAATCGCTGGAGCACCTCGGCTGTTGAACCTCGTCCCAATTCGATGCGAGCCCCACTCGACATCGTCACGCGCCAGCTGCCCCGGGGCGTCAGATCCAGCCCCATCAGCACACCCCCCAAAACGCTGGCCGGCTGTTGCAGGGCCTGGTACATGGCCAGCACCTCGGCTGATTGGTTGTCCGGCCCACTCAGGCGAGGCAATTCGTCGTCCTCCAGGTCACCCAGGTTGGCCTCGAACACCTCGCCTTGCGAATTGATCAACCGCCCTTCTCCCTCAGCGCCCCAGTACGCAACGGGGCTGTGCGCCTGCAACACCACCCGCAAGCGGTTGGGAAACTCTCGCTGCACCAGCGCATGGCGTACCCAGGGCAAGCCTTCAAACACGTGTCGCGCCTGGTTGAGGTCCACCGTGAAAAAATTGCCCTGCAACTTGGGGGCAACATTGGCGCGCACCGTGACCGCGTTGTGGTGCTCGACATCACCTCGCACCGTGATGCCTGCCAGGGCAAACACGGGCAAGCGCACCAGCCACCACAGGAACGCTGCGATCAGCAACAGCACCACGCCGGTCAGCATCAAACTGGACATGACATTCATGAGCTTGATATCCAACGGCGTGGCCAGGGGGGCGTTCAGGGTGGCGTGCAGACGCGCGTTCATGCCTTCCTCCCGCCGTCGTGATCGAGGCTGGCACTGGCCAGCACCTGCAAACACAACTCCTCGTAGGAGATGCCGGCCGCACGTGCGGACATGGGTACCAGCGAGTGACTGGTCATCCCAGGAGAGGTGTTCATTTCGAGCAGAAAGGGTTGCTGATCGCTGGCGCGGATCATCAGATCGGCCCGCCCCCAGCCCCGGCAACCCAGCGCCCGGTAGGCAGCGACCACCTGCTGCTGAATGGCCTCCTCCAGGGCTGCCGGCAATCCACTCGGGCAGTGGTACTTCACGTCGTCGGTGAAGTATTTGTTCTGGTAGTCATACGCTCCCTGCGGGGCCGCAATGAGCACCACCGGCAGGGCATGGGCCGTCGGGCCTTCGCCCAACACGGGGCAGGTGACCTCCAGTCCTTCGATGAACGACTCACACAGCAAGTCTGGGTCAAAGCGCGTCGAGGTGTCGACCGCCGCCGCGAGTTGCTCCCGTGCGCTCACTTTGGTCACACCAATCGAGGAGCCTTCTCGAGGGGGTTTGACAATGAAGGGCAAGCCCAGACGGTCCGGCACTTGCGCGATCTGTTCAGGCGTTTGCTGGTCGGGCGACAGCCACACATAGTCAGGGGTGCTGAGCCCCACCGCCCGCCACAGGCGTTTGGTCATCACCTTGTCCATGGCAATGGCTGAGGCCATCACGCCTGATCCGGTGTACGGAATGCCCAACCACTCGAGCGCGCCTTGCACGGTGCCATCTTCACCGTAGCGGCCATGCAAGGCAATGAACACGCGAGACACCTGCATCGACTTCAAGCGCTCCAGCGGTTGCTCGGCCGGGTCGAATGCCAGGGCCTTCACCCCCCGGGACTGCAGGGCCTGCAACACGCCGTTGCCTGACATGAGCGATATCTCACGCTCCGCCGAGCGTCCGCCCATCAACACCGCCACGGTGTCGGTGGCCAGCCAGGGCATGGGTTGGCGAGACAGGGCACTCATGCCTGGCCCTCCAGTTGCTGAAGCACCTTCGCAGGCACTTGACCGATCGAGCCCGCGCCCATGCACATCACCACATCGCCATCGCGCGCTTGTTGCAGCACGGTTTGCGTCATCTCGTCCAGCGTGGGCACAAACAGCATGTCGTCTTGACCCGCGAGTCGCAGTGCCCGCGCCAGTGCGCGTCCATCAGCACCCACAATGGGCGCTTCGCCCGCGGCATACACCTCGGCCAGCCACACGGCATCGGCTTGTCGCAGCACGCGCACAAAATCCTCAAAGCAATCGCGCGTGCGGGTGTAGCGGTGCGGCTGGAACGCCAGCACCAGTCGACGGCCCGGGAACGCGCCACGTGCGGCAGCCAGGGTCACGCCCAGTTCCACCGGGTGATGTCCGTAGTCCTCGATCAAGGTGAAACGACCACCCCCCTTGGCCGGCCAGTCACCATGCCGCTGAAAGCGACGCCCCACCCCTTTGAACTCCGCCAGTGCCTGCTGGACTGCCGCATCGGGAACACCCAACTCCACGGCCACGGCAATCGCAGCCAGGGCATTGCGCACATTGTGCTCACCCGGCAAATTCAGGTCGATCTGCAAATCCGGCAGCGTGATGCCATTGCTGCGTGTGACACGACATTGCATGCGAGCGCCCACGGCGCGAACATCGTGCGCACGCACCTGAGCCTGTTCACCCAGGCCATAGCTGGTGATGGGCCGTGACACATCGGGGAGGATGCTGCGCACCGCCTCGTCATCGGTGCAGAGAATCGCCGCGCCGTAGAACGGCATGCGGTGCAGAAACTCCACGAAAGCCCCCTTGAGCCGACCAAAGTCGTGGCCATAGGTTTCCATGTGGTCGGCATCGATGTTGGTCACCACCGACATCACCGGCATCAGGTTCAGGAACGAAGCGTCAGATTCATCCGCCTCCACCACGATGTAGTCGCCACTGCCCAGCTTGGCATTGGCGCCCGCGCTGTTCAAGCGACCACCAATCACGAACGTGGGATCGAGACCGGCCTGCGCCAGCACACTCGCCACCAGGCTGGTGGTGGTGGTTTTGCCATGTGTCCCTGCAATGGCCACGCCACGCTTCAAGCGCATCAACTCGGCCAGCATGACCGCACGCGGCACCACTGGAATCAGCTTGCCGTGCGCCGCCACCACCTCCGGGTTGTCGGCTTTCACGGCCGTGGAGGTGACCACAGCATCCGCGCCCAGGATGTTCTCGGCACGATGGCCCACACAGGTTTTCACCCCCAGACCTTGCAGACGCTGCAACACAACACCATCGGACAAGTCAGACCCTGAAATCACGTAGCCCATGTTCAGCAGCACCTCGGCGATGCCACTCATGCCAGCCCCGCCGATCCCTACAAAATGGATGTGACGAATGGCGTGCTTCATGCTGCCAGCTCCTCACAAGCCTGCACCATGTCGTCCACCGCTTGCAACTTGCGCTGTGCGTGGGCAGCTTGTGCCATGCGCAGCAACTCTTCGCGCGACAGGCGTTGCAAGCGTTCAGCCAGATCGCTCGGCTGCAACTGGGCTTGCGGCACGAGCCACGCCGCCCCTGCATCACTCAGGAAGCGGGCATTGGTGGTTTGGTGGTCGTCCACAGCATGGGGAAACGGCACCAGCCAGGACGCTACGCCCACTGCGGCCAACTCAGTCACGGTGCTGGCCCCGGCACGGCCGATGACCAGATCGGCCTGCGCAAAGGCCTGCGCAGTGTCCTCAATGAAAGGGGTCAGTTCGGCCTGCACACCCGCCGAGGCATAGGCTGCGCGAAGCGCATCGATTTGCTTGGCACCGCTTTGATGCAACACCAGCGGGCGCTGCGGCTCAGGAATCAGGGCCAAGGCTTGCGGCACCACCTGGTTCAGGGCTTGCGCTCCCAAGCTGCCGCCCACCACCAGCACGCGCAGCGGTCCTTGTCGACCGGCAAAGCGTTCTGCGGGTATCGCTTGTCGCAAGAAGGCCTCACGCAGCGGATTGCCCACCCAACGAGCACCCGGCAAGACGTCAGGAAACGCGGTGAACACCCGGCGTGCCACACGCGCCAGCCAGCGGTTGGCCATGCCGGCCACCGAGTTCTGCTCGTGCAGCACCAGGGGTCGGCCTGAGAGTGCGCTCATGAGACCGCCAGGAAAACTGATGTAGCCCCCCAAGCCCACCACCACATCAGGCCGGACCCGGCGCACCACCTGCAGGCTTTGGGCAAAGGCTTGCAACAAGCGCCAGGGCAACACTGCCAAGGTGCGCAGGCCTTTGCCACGCACGCCCGAAAACTGCACGGTTTCAAAGGCAAAGCCACGCGGGGGGACGATCTGACTTTCCATGCTCGGGCTCGGACCGCCCAGCCAGTGCACACGCCAGCCGCGCTCACGCAAGCGCTCGGCCACGGCCAGACCCGGGAAGATATGCCCCCCGGTACCCCCGGCCATGACGAGTGCAGTCAGTGTTTTCACAGCCGACCCCCGTGCATGAGCAAGCGGTTTTCATAATCCACCCGCAAGACCACCGCAATGGCCACCAGGTTCATCAAGATGGCCGAGCCCCCGTAACTCATGAGCGGCAATGTCAATCCCTTGGTGGGCAAGGCCCCCAGATTAACGCCCATGTTGATGAACGACTGAAATCCCACCCAGATGCCCACGCCCTGTGCGAGCAGGCCCGAGAAGATGCGGTCCATGGCAATCGCCTGCCGACCGATGTACATCAGTCGGCGAGTCAGCCACATGAAGAGCCCAATGACCACCAGCACGCCAACAAAACCAAACTCCTCGCCAATCACCGCCAGCAAGAAATCGGTGTGGGCTTCGGGCAACCAGTGCAGCTTTTCGACACTGCCCCCCAGACCCACGCCAAACACTTCGCCCCGACCAATCGCAATGAGCGAGTGCGATAACTGGTACCCCTTGCCCAATGCGTGCTTCTCGCTCCAGGGGTCGAGGTAGGCAAAGATGCGTTCGCGGCGCCATTCGGACATGGCAATCATCAGCCCGAAGGCCACCACCAACACCAAGGCGATCAGGAAGAACATGCGCGCGTTCACGCCACCCAGGAACAAAATACCCATGGCGATGACGGCAATCACCAGGAAGGCGCCCATGTCCGGTTCTGCCAGCAGCAGCAAACCCACCACCGCGATCGCAATGCCCATGGGTGCTACCGAGGTGAAAAACTTTTCCTTCACCTCCATCTTGCGCACCATGTAGTTGGCGGCGTACAGCAACACGCCGAACTTGGCCAACTCGGAGGGTTGGAAATTCATGACCCCCAGCGAGATCCACCGGCGCGCCCCATTCACGCCTTTGCCAATGAAAGGAATGAGCACCAGAATCAGCAGCACCAGGGACACCACAAAGACCCAGGGCGCCACCTTTTCCCAGGTATTGAGTGGCACCTGAAAGGCCAGCAAAGCCGCCACGAAAGCGACAAAGAGCGACACAATGTGACGCACCAGGAAATGGGTTTGCGAGTAATTGGCAAACCGGGGGTTGTCTGGCATGGCGATCGAGGCGGAGTAGACCATCACCAGGCCCCACAGCATCAGCGTCAGGGTCACCCAGACCAACGGCTGATCGAAGCCTTTGATCTGCACCGGCGCGGCCCCGGTGCGGGTGAACTGGTTGCCACTGACGCGAACGGGCAAGGCATCCGGCCCTGGCTCGGGGGGCGAGCCCAGCCATCGACCCCAAGTGCGACCCAAGCGTTCCATGACAGCACTCATGCGCTGCCCTCCTGCATGGACTGAGGTTCGTCGGCCAACGCCTGCACGGTTTGGATAAACACCTCGGCGCGGTGACTGTAGTTGCGGAACATGTCCAGACTGGCACACGCCGGAGACAACAAGACGGCGTCACCGGGCTGTGCCAGTTGCCGGGCTTCGTGCACGGCCTGTGGCAGCGTCTGCACGTCTGTCATCGGTACCCCAGCACTGGAAAGCGCCTCGCGCAGGCGGGGGGCATCGCGACCCAACAGCAGCACCGCACGCACATGACGGCGGACGGGCTCCAGCAGTGGGGAGAAGTCCTGCCCCTTGCCGTCACCGCCCAGGATCACCACCAAGCGCCGCTGGCGCCCCAGCCCTTGCAAGGCCGCCACCGTGGCGCCCACGTTGGTCCCCTTGCTGTCGTCGATGTATTCGACATCGTTCACGATGGCCACAGAGTCCACCCGATGCGGTTCGCCCCGGTATTCGCGCAAGCCATACAGCATGGGGGCGAGCTGGCTGCCGGTGCTGCAAGCCAGGGCCAATGCAGCCAACGCATTCAGCGCATTGTGTTCCCCCCGAATGCGCAGCACATCGGCGGGCATGAGGCGCTGAATGTAAATGTCTTCTTCCTCGCCACGGCGACGCTTGCGGGTTTCGTCGGCCTCGTGGGCCCGCACCAACCAGGTCATGCCATTGACCGTTTCCAGCCCATAGTCACCGGGACGCACGGGCAGCCCCGAGCCAAACGAAATCCAGTGCCGCGGGACCTGGTTCTTCTTGCGCACCGGCTCGTCCGCCGGCGTCATGGCCTTGACCAGCGGGTCATCGCGGTTGATCACCATCAGGCCTTGGGTTCCCCAGATACGCGACTTGGCCTCGACATAAGCTGGCAGGGTGCCATGCCAGTCCAGATGGTCTTCGGTGATATTCAGAATGGTGGCCGCGCTGGGCTCAAATCCACTCACGCCATCGAGCTGGAAACTCGAGAGTTCCAGCACCCACACCTCGGGTAGACCCAGATCGATCTTGGGCGGCGGCGGTGCGATCAGCGGGACATCCGCCTTGGCTAACTCGTCGTCCAGCACAGCTGGCAGCGCAGACGCTGGCACCGTGGCTGCATCTGCCAGTTCTTCGCCCGCTGCATGCGTCACCGCTTCCACCCCAGGGGGGTCCCAGGGCGGGGCAGCATCCAGCGCCTGGGTCAAGGTGTCCAACAAGGTGGGGCCGATATTGCCCGCCACTGCCGTGCGAACACCGGCGCGCTCGAGCAACTGCCCGGTGAGCGACGTGACCGTGGTCTTGCCATTGGTACCGGTGATGGCCAGCACTCTCGGGGCGTAACCGCGCTCCTCGCGCAAGGTCTGCAGCGCGTGGACAAAGAGCGTGAGTTCCGTACCCGTCCACAACCCCATGGCCTGCGCGGCTTGCCAGACGGGCGCCACCTCGGCGGGGGAGAGACCCGGGCTCTTGAACACGGCGCGAACGTCCTGCCCCTCCACCAGGTGTGCGCCCCACTCACCCGTCACCCGACGAACCTCGGGATAATGTGCCTGGAGCGTCGACCAATTTGGAGGGTCGGCACGCGTGTCAGCCACGGTCACGCGCGCACCCTGGCGCGCACACCAGCGCGCCATCGACCGGCCGGAGTCGCCCAGGCCCAGGATGAGAACGTGTTGACCAAGCCAAGACATGGGTCAGCGCAGCTTCAAGGTTGACAAGCCCACCAGGCACAACAGCATGGTGATGATCCAAAAACGCACCACCACCTGGGTTTCACGCCAGCCGGATTTTTCGAAGTGGTGGTGCAGCGGAGCCATGCGCAGAATGCGGCGGCCTTCGCCGTACTTGCGCTTGGTGTATTTGAAATAACTGACTTGCAACATGACCGAGAGCGCCTCAACCACGAAGATGCCACCCATGATGGACAACACGATTTCCTGTCGCACGATGACGGCGATCGTGCCCAGCGCCCCCCCCAAGGCGAGCGCGCCCACGTCCCCCATGAAGACTTGCGCCGGGTGGGTGTTGAACCACAGAAAGGCCAGGCCTGCACCGGCCATGGCCGCACAGAAAATCAACAACTCACCTGAACCCGGGATGTAGGGGAAGAACAAGTACTTGGAATACACCGAACTGCCGGTGACGTAGGCAAACACCCCCAGCGCCGACCCCACCATCACCACCGGCATGATGGCCAGGCCATCCAAGCCATCGGTGAGGTTGACCGCGTTGCTGGAGCCCACAATCACCAGATAGGTCAGCACCACAAAACCCAGCACCCCCAGGGGGTAGCTGACCTCTTTGACGAACGGCACCAGCAACCCGGCCTTGGGGGGTAAATCCACGTCAAAACCCGAGCGAATCCATTGCACGAAGAGTTCAAACACACGCAGGTTGCTGTTCTCGGAAATACAAAACACCAGGTACAGCGCTGCCAGCAACCCAATCAGCGATTGCCAGAAATACTTCTCGCGCGAGCGCATGCCCTCAGGATCCTTGTTGACCACCTTGCGCCAGTCGTCCACCCAGCCAATGGCGCCAAAGCCAAGCGTCACCACCAGCACAATCCAGACAAAGCGGTTGGACCAGTCGAACCACAACAAGGTGGACACGGCAATCGCCATCAGTATCAGCACCCCCCCCATGGTGGGTGTGCCGCTCTTGGCCAGATGGCTCTCCAGGCCATAGCCACGAACCGGTTGACCAATTTTGAGAGCCGTGAGACGACGGATCACTGCAGGTCCCGCCAAGAGTCCGATGAGCAAAGCGGTCAGTGCCGCCATCACCGCACGAAAGGTGATGTACTGAAACACCCGGAAATAGCCGAACTCGGGCGAGAGCCCTTGCAACCATTGCGCCAGTGTCAGCAACATGGCTGGGCCTCCCGGGTGTGATCGGCTTGCGCCGCTTGCTCGAGCGCTGCGATGACGCGTTCCATTTTCATGAACCTCGAGCCCTTGACCAGCACGCTGGCACAACGCGGCCAACGCGTGAGCACCTCGGCGCACAACGCATCCATCGACTCACAGTGAAGTGCTTGCTGATGGTGCCGCACGGTCACTCGTGTTTGCTCACCCAATGCCAGCAAGTGCTCAATTCCTTGGTGTTGGGCATACGCACCCACCTCGGCATGGAAGGCGGGTCCCTGGGAGCCAACCTCCCCCATATCGCCCAACACCAGCAGACGCGGTCCCGGCAAATCCTTCAACACGTCGACCGCGGCGAGCACCGAATCCGGATTGGCGTTGTAGGTGTCATCGATGAGCGTGGCCGCATGACCGGCCACCTGCAGATTGAGCGCACGCGAGCGCCCCTGCACCGGTTCAAAGCCCGACAACCCGGCCACCACCGCCGCCAGCGGAGCGCCTGCACCCAAGGCGCAGGCGCAAGCGGCCAGCGCATTCATCACGTTATGACGACCCGCAACGGACAAGCGGCAGGACAACTCTCCTGCAGGTGTCTGGGCCCGGACTTGCCAGGCGTCTTCTTGCCATGTCGCCTCGAGCAAGCGCACATCGGCAGGTTCTTCGGCCCCAAAGGTCATACAGCGACGCGCCCCTGCCAATTCACGCCACAGCGCGGTGTAAGCATCCGATGCGGGAAACACCGCCACACCATCGGCCGGCAGCGCTTGCAACACCGCCCCGTTCTCACGCGCCACCGCTTCCACCGTGGCCATGAACTCCTGATGCTCGCGTTGCGCGTTGTTCACCAGCGCCACCGTGGGTTGCGCCCAATCGGCCAACACCGCAATCTCACCGGGGTGGTTCATGCCCAACTCGACCACCGCACAACGGTGTGTGTGGCGCAGTCGCAGCAGGGTGAGCGGCACACCGATCTCATTGTTGAAGTTGCCCTGCGTGGCCAACGAGGCATCACCGGCCCAGGCGCGCAATATGCTGGCCACCATCTGGGTGACGGTGGTTTTGCCGTTGCTGCCTGTCACTGCAATCACGGGCAATTGAAATTGCGCGCGCCAGCCATGCGACAGTTCGCCCAGCGCCCGCCGGGTATCGGGCACTTGAACACCGGGCAACCCACAAGCATCCAGACCACGCTCGACCAACACCGCCGAGGCACCCGCCTCTCGCGCTTGCGGGAGAAAATCGTGGGCATCAAAGCGTTCGCCGCGCAAGGCGACAAACAAATCACCGCCCTGCAGGCTGCGACTGTCGGTATGGACCCGGTCAATTCGCGTGTTGGCCTCTGCGCTCAACTGCGCAGACGAAATCCAGCGCTGAAGCTGTTTCAGGGTGAGGTTCAAGGGGGGGGCTGAGGCCACGGCCATCGGATGACTCATGCGGCCCCCCGTTGACGCAAGGCCTGATGGGCTTGCCCTTCATCCGAGAACGCTTGGCGCACGCCAGCGATCTCCTGATACGACTCATGTCCTTTGCCGGCAATGAGCACCACGTCCTGTGGAGACGCCTGATGGACCGCCAACGCAATGGCTCGGGCACGGTCGAGTTCAACTTGCGCGCGACCGTGCGTCAGACCTGCCACCATGGCCTCCACGATAGCCTGGGGCGACTCGGAGCGGGGGTTGTCGCTGGTAAACACCAGTCGATCCGCATATTGCTCCGCGGTACGGGCCATGTGAGCGCGCTTACCCGTGTCGCGATCGCCGCCGCAACCCACCACGCAGACCAGTTCGCCGTGGCGCGCTGTCGCCAGCAAGCGCAGCGTTTGCAAGACCTGCGACAGGGCGTCTGGGGTGTGGGCATAGTCCACCACCACCAGGGGCTCTTGGGGTGCGGACACCACTTGCATGCGACCGGGTACCGGCCAGAGATCGGTGCACACGCCCACGGCCTGGTCCAGCGAATACCCCAGCGCGCGCAGCGTGGCCATGACGCCCAGCAGGTTGTTCACGTTGTACAACCCCACCAGGGCGGTGTGCAAACGCCTGGACTGATCGCCCTCCACCACGTCGAAAGACAACCCCCCTGCGTGAGCGGATGCTCCCAATTCAGCACGGCCCTGATGCTCAATATTACGTGCCCACAAGCGGGCAGGGCCTTGCGCCGAGCAACTCCACACCTCCAGCGGCAAGGGTGTGCGTGACTGCAAGCGCTGCGCTAACTCAACCCCCTTGGGGTCGTCCACATTCACCACCGCGAAGGCCAGGTCCTGCCCGTCGAACAATGCGCGCTTGGCTTGCCAGTAGGCCACCATATCGCCGTGATAGTCCAAATGGTCCTGCGTGAAATTGGTGAACACGGCGGCGCGTATGCGGGTGCCCTCCAGTCGATGCTCGGCCAATCCGATGGACGATGCCTCCACCGCACAGGCCTGCACACCGCGGTCTGCCAGATCGCGCAGGCAAGCTTGCCACAGCACGGCATCCGGTGTGGTCAAACCCGTTTCCAGTCCAACGACCGCAACACGCCCGTGCGCATCTTGCTCGATTTCACCCAAGCCCAGGGTGCCCGCAACGGCACACCGCTGCCCCAAGCGAGTGAGCGCCTGCGCCAACCACCAGGCTGTGGAGGTCTTGCCATTGGTGCCCGTCACCGCCAACACATCCAGTGCATGGCTGGGATGCTCATGGTAGGCCGCTGCGATCGGTCCACTCGCGGCTTTGAGCTGGGCATACATCGCCACCGGTGCGTCAGGCGCAGCGGCCCCGAAGGCCTCGGATCCGGCCCACGCCCCCTCTTCCACCAGACACGCCGCTGCGCCACGCGCCAACACGTCAGACACGAAACGTCGCCCATCGTGTTGAGCGCCGGGCCAGGCCAGGAAGGCATCGCCCGCGTGCACTTGCCGGCTGTCGGTACGCAGATGACCCCTCACCCGCTGGCGCAACCAGCGAGCAGCTTCCTGGGGCGTGTGGAGTCTTTGCATCAAAACGACTCCGGCTCGGCTTTGGCCACGATCTGCGGCTTGACTGTGAGGTCAGGTTGAATGCCCATCATGCGCAACGTCTGCTGCACCGTCTGGCTGAACACAGGAGCCGCCACATCACCGCCGTAATAGCGTCCGTTGGTCGGCTCGTCGATCATCACCGCCACCACGATACGGGGTTGCTCGATGGGTGCCAGGCCGACGAAGAAGCCTCGGTATTTCTTGCCCGCGTAGCCACGGCCTTCCTGCTTGTGCGCCGTTCCCGTCTTGCCGCCCACGGAATACCCCATGGTCTGCGCCTTCTGGGCAGTGCCGCCCGGGATAGTCACCAGGTGCAGCATGTGTCGCATGGCGGCTGCGTTCTGCGGGCTGTAGACACGAACGCCATGGGGCACTTGGTGGTTTTTGAGCAAACTCATCGGCACCATGTGCCCATCGCGGGCAAACACGCTATAGGCCTGCGCCAGTTGAAACAGGCTCACCGACAGGCCATACCCATAGCTCATGGTGGCTTGCTCAATCGGTCGCCAAGTTTTGTGACCGCGCAATCGCCCGGCCACCGCCCCTGGGAAAGGCACTTGAGGTTTTTGTCCAAACCCGACTTGGGTGAACATCTCCCACATGTCATGCGACGGCAACTGCATGGCGATCTTCACCGTCCCGACGTTGCTCGATTTTTGAATGACTTCATTGACACTCAGCAATGCGTGGGGGTGCGCATCGCTGATGGTGTGCCCGCCCAGCGAGAGCTTGCCTGGCGCTGTCTGGATCATGGACTCGGGCTTGATGAGGCCTTTTTCGAGCGCCAAGCCCACCACCAGCGGTTTGATCGTTGAGCCCGGCTCAAAGGTGTCGGTCAGCGCTCGGTTGCGCAATTGCGCGCCGGTGAGGTTGGCGCGACGGTCTGGCACATAGCTGGGGTAGTTGGCCAAGGCCAGCACTTCACCGGTCTGGACGTCAAGCACCACCACACTGCCAGCAGCGGCGCGGTTGTCCAGCACGGCTTCACGCAATTTTTGGTAGGCGAAGAACTGCACCTTGCTGTCGATGGAGAGCTCGATGTCACGCCCATCCACCGGAGGCACCATCTCGCCGATGTCCTCGACCACATGGCCCAGACGGTTTTTGATGACGCGACGCGAGCCTGAGCGTCCGCCCAGGTCCTTGTCAAAGGTCAGCTCCACCCCTTCCTGGCCCAGGTTTTCCACATTGGTGAAGCCCACGATGTGCGCCACCGCTTCGCCCTCCGGGTAAGCACGTTTGTACTCCTTGCGGGAGTACACGCCCTTCAAGCCCAGGGCTTTGATTTGCTTATCGACCGACTCATCCACCTGCCGCTTGAGCCAGACAAAGCTCTTGTCCGGGTCCTGCAATTTTTTGTCGAGCTCGGCCTGCGGTAGTTGCAACACCTTGGCCAGCTCTTTCAGCTTGACCGGGTCGCGCTCCATGTCTTCGGGGCTGGCCCAGATGCTGGGCACCGGAATGCTGGCCGCCAGCACCACCCCGTTGCGATCGACGATACGCCCACGGCTGGCGGGCAACTCCAGGGTGCGCGCGAAGCGCACCACGCCTTGGCGTTTGAAAAATGCGTTGTCGATCACCTGCACATAGGCTGCACGCCCCACCAGACCCATGAAGCCCAGCGCAATGCAGGCCACGATGAACTGGCTGCGCCACACCGGCGTTTTGCTGGCGAGCAAGGGGCTGGAGGTGTAGCGCACCGAACGGCTGCTCATGGACGCCGCTCCTGCGTTGACGCAGCGTCATTGGACGCATCATGGGCTGCTGCCTTGGCAGGACCCAGGTACTGGGTGATGGCCGGCGAGATGGTGCGCATGTTCAGTTGCTCGCGCGCGATTTTTTCCACGCGCAACGGGGCCGCTTGCGCGCGACGCTCGGCATCGAGCTGATCGTGCTCCAGGTCAAGCCTGATCGCCTCTGAACGGGCACGGTCGACGTCGGTGGTGAGGCGGCGGGACTCGTATTGCGTGCGCACCAGGTAAAACGCAGTGGCCAAGACCGCAAGCAACAACAGGATGTTCACCCGCGTCATGCGGCGCCTCCGGGTGTCCCATCAGCCACTCGCTCGGCAACTCGCAGCATGGCGCTGCGCGAGCGCGGGTTGGCCGCCACTTCCTCGGCACTGGGGCGCTGACGCCCCAGATCCTTGAACTGCACCGGCGCTGGCGCGGCAAACGGTGCGCGCCGATCGAACGCTGCCCGCGAATGGCGGGCAATGAACTGCTTGACCAGCCGATCCTCGAGGGAGTGAAAGCTGATCACTGCCAGGCGTCCTTGCGGTTGAAGTACATCGCGGGCGGCCTCTAGCGCTTGTTGCAGCTCTTCAAGCTCGGCATTGATGAAAATCCGAAAAGCCTGAAATGTGCGCGTTGCAGGGTCCTGGCCCGGCTCGCGGGTTTTGACCGTGCCAGCCACGAGCTGGGCCAGCTCAGCGGTGGTTGCAGGAGCGCCCCGTTCCTGTCGGCGAGCAACAATCGCCTTTGCAATCGGAACAGCAAACCGTTCTTCGCCATAGTCACGAATGATCTCCGCAATGTCCTGCTGTGAGGCTGTCTCCAGCCATTCCCGCACAGGCTGACCGCGCGTGGGATCCATGCGCATGTCCAGTGGGCCATCGCCGCGAAAGGAAAATCCTCGCGCCGGGTTGTCGATTTGGGGTGAGCTCACCCCCAGGTCCATCAGCAAGCCCGCCACCGAACCGTGGGGCAAGCTGGCCAGGGCGGCAAAGCCTTCGTGCCGTATGGTGATGCGGGGATCGTTCAAGGCCTGCGCCTGCGCGATGGCTTCCGGGTCCTTGTCGAACACAATCAGCCGACCCTGCGGCCCGAGCTGAGACAGGATGAGACGTGAATGCCCGCCACGTCCAAACGTGGCGTCGACGTAAGTACCCTGCGGCTGCACTTGCAGAGCCTGAACTGCCTCGTGCAATAAAACCGTGATGTGTGTCCATGTCGAGTCCACCACCTGCTCTCAGAAGGAGAAGTCCTTGAACACATCAGGCATGTCGCCTTGCAGGGCTTGCGTTTCCTGCGCGTCGTAGCTGGCGCGGTCCCACAGTTCGAAGTGATTGCCCATGCCCAGCAGCATGGTGTCCTTCTGAATGCCCGCGGCACTGCGCAGTTCGGGAGAAATGAGCACACGGCCGGTGGCGTCCATGTCCACGTCCATGGCGTTGCCCATGAAGATGCGCTTCCACCACTGGGCACTCATGGGCAGAGAGGCGATGCGCTCACGGAACTTCTCCCACTCAGGACGCGGAAAGATCATGAGACACCCGTGCGGATGCCGCGTGATGGTCAACTGGCCCTGCGCGGTGGCCTGCAACACGTCACGGTGACGCGTCGGCACCGACAAGCGACCCTTGCCATCCAGACTCAGTGAAGATGCACCTTGAAACACGACCGTATCGACCCCGTTGGGAACAACAGCAACGCCGTGGTGAAAAGTCATGTTGACACTTTCCACCACTTAATTGCACTTTTTTGCACTGTAACAGGAAATTGCAACGCCGCAAGAGGGGGAATACGATTTTTTTCAATGAAATCAACGACTTAGAGTTGACTCCGATAAGCGAACGAAAAGAATTTTTCGTTCTAAATTAAGCACTTAGAAAACCCACTGAATGTGGGACTTGAGGAGTAAAAAAGCCTCCCGCAGGAGGCTGGTGTCTGTGGGGGCGCCAACGCAACGCCAGCACGCCCCATTCAACAGGGCTCAATCGCCGAACATTTTTTGCTTCAACTCTCGGCGTTGTTGGGCTTCAAGCGACAAGGTGGCGGTGGGGCGAGCCAACAAACGACCGACCCCGATGGGTTCACCGGTTTCATCGCAGTAGCCGTAGTCACCCGAGTCAATGTTCTGGATGGATTGCTCAATCTTCTTGAGCAACTTGCGCTCGCGGTCACGGGTACGCAACTCCAGGGCATGCTCCTCCTCGATGGTGGCGCGGTCAGCCGGGTCGGGCACGATCACCGTGTCTTCGCGCAGGTGCTCGGTGGTTTCCCCGGCATTGGCCAGGATGTCTTGCTTGAGTTGCACGAGTTTGCGACGGAAATAGGCCATCTGCACGTCGTTCATGTACTCGGCATCGGGCATGGCGATCAAGTCGGCATCGGTCAATTGCTCGATCGACTTGGTCTTCCAGTTGTTGGCGAGTTTGGCGTCTTTTTTGGGAATCACAGGCACTAATGAAGGAGGCGGGGCTTTGGCAGGTCCGTAGCTGGATTTCGCTGCTGTGGAAGCCACCACGGGGGCCGGAGGAGGGGGCACCATCGCGGCAGCCTTCGCAGCCCGGGAGGACTTGCGTGGCGTGGCTTCTGGTGCAACGGAGGGGTGGCTGGCGGCGACTGCAGGAGCCAAAGCTCCCTTGGCCACGGGTGCAGCGACAGATTTGCTGGGTGCGGGGGCCGCCTTGGCCTGGGGTGCTGCGGCCTTGGCCAGCGGTTTGACGGGGACTTTGGGAGCAACAGCAGGCTTGCCCGCGGGCTTGCTCACAGCCTTCGAAACCGAGGTGTGGGCAACTCCCTTGGGTTGGGTGGTAGGGGCAACTTTCGATGCGGGTTTGGCAGCGGTTTTAGGCGCTGCTTTGGGCGCTGCTTTGGGGGCAGACTTGCCAGCGCCGGTTGTCGGCTTGGCCGTGGGTTTCACAGGAGCCTTGGCAGGTGTTTTAGCGGGTGTCTTGGCGGGCACCTTGGCGGGCACCTTGGCGGGCACCTTGGCGGGTGCTTTCAAAGGCGCCTTGACAGGGGCTTTCCCCGCTGGTTTGAGCGCTGGTTTGCCCGCTGATTTGGCCGGGGCTTTCGCCGTGGCTCGGGATGCTGGCTTGGCCGCCGGCTTCACGGGCGGCTTGGCCTGGGGTTTGGCCACAGGTTTGCCGTTTGCTTTGCTGCCCGCCTTCCCCGCTGATGAGGTGGTCACTTTGGCTGCAGGTTTGGCTGCAGGTTTGGCGACCGGCTTCTTGGCCGCAGGCTTGGCCTTGGCCGAAGCGGCGGGTCGAGCGGCGGGTTTGGCCTTGGCGGTACTGGAGCGGGCAGGGGCTTTCACGGGCGTCTCCTCACAATCCGGCAGCGCTGCCCCGGACGGGCTTTGACAAGGGCGCTGTTGGTATCGTGCATGTTCTATGGAATGAGTACCCCAGACGACCGGGGACAACAAGACCCCGGCGTGAGCGGCGCGCGGATTGTACTCAGACTAAGGACTGTTCCAGACCCTGGACAAAAATATCGCGTGGCAAATCGATACCAATGAACACCATTTTGCTAATCCGGGCCTCATCCGGGCCCCACGCCGGCCCCAAATCGCTGCCCATGAGCTGGTGCACGCCCTGGAAAATCACCTTGCGCTCGGTGCCTTTCATGTTGAGCACCCCCTTGTAACGCAGCATGCGCGGGCCATAGATGTTGACGATGGCACCCAGGAAATCCTCGAGTTTGGCGGGGTCGAAGGCGCGCGGCGACTTGAACACGAAACTCTTGACGTCGTCATCGTGATGATGGTGATGGCCCTGCCCGTGCTGGTGTGAGGGATGGTCGCAGTGCTCTCCATGCTCATGGTCATGGTCATGGTCGCCATGGGCATGGCCATGGTCGTGGCCCTGCTGATGCGACGGGTGGTCGCAGTGCTCGCCGTGCTCGTGGTCATGCCCATCGTTCAGGAAATCCGGGTCAATATCCAGCTTGGCGTTGAGATTGAAGCCGCGCAGGTCAAACACCTCCGCCAGCGACACATCCCCGAAGTGCACCGCCTTTTGCGGCGCACGGGGGTTCATGTGCTTGAGGCGGTGTTGCAAGGCGTCGAGTTCCTGCGGCGACACGAGGTCGGACTTGCTGATGAAGATCTGGTCCGCAAACCCCACTTGGCGGCGCGCTTCCTGGCGGTCATTGAGTTGCTGGGCCGAGTGCTTGGCATCCACCAGGGTGAGGATGGAGTCGAGCAGGAAGCCTTCAGCAATTTCGTCGTCCATGAAGAAGGTCTGGGCCACGGGACCGGGGTCAGCCAGGCCGGTGGTTTCAATCACCACACGCTCGAAGTCGAGTTCGCCCTTGCGGCGCTTCTCGGCCAGGTCACGCAGGGTGGTGCGCAGGTCTTCGCGGATGGTGCAGCACACGCAGCCGTTGCTCATCTGGATGATTTGCTCGTTGGTGTCCGACACCAGGATGTCGTTGTCGATGTTTTCCTCGCCAAACTCGTTCTCGATGACCGCAATCTTCTGGCCGTGGGCCTCGGTGAGCACGCGCTTGAGCAAGGTGGTTTTTCCGGAACCCAGAAAACCGGTGAGGATGGTGGCAGGAATCAACATAGGAAGACCGTCTCGAGTAGGCCCGGGGGCGCAAACAGGGGAATCTGGCAGTGTAGCCGCCAATTCAAGCCCGCACAGGAGGGCTTGGCACCTTGGCTAGTTTGTGTGCGCTAACGCACCCACCCTGAAATCGCCGGCGGCCCGATGACCCCTGAGGCTCCAGGCAGGTGACCCCTGAGGCCCCAGGCTGGTGATCGACCGGATCAGACGGGGGGTCAAGCTGCCTTCTTGACCACGATCAGGCCCTTGAGGTACTCGCCCTCGGGAAAAGTGATGGTCATGGGGTGGTCCGGTGCGCCCTGCAGACGCGCCGAAATGTAACCATCCACCCCCGCGTCGGTGCCCGCCGAGGCCACGATTTTGTGGAACAACTCCGCGCCTATGCCGCCGGAACAGCTGAAGGTGAACAGCACGCCCCCCGGCTCCAGAATCTTGAAGGCCAGGCGGTTGATGTCCTTGTATGCGCGC
>Ga0255087_1000194_pt1 | contig 27816 bp, 24 predicted proteins | sample Colum_Miss_RepA__FD_188561 | JGI IMG/M metagenome (GOLD analysis project Ga0255087, IMG submission 188561) | Freshwater microbial communities from Columbia River, Oregon, United States - Colum_Miss_RepA_8d | ecosystem: Environmental > Aquatic > Freshwater > River | place: USA: Oregon | collected...
AAAGGTCTCGGACCACTTCGCCATCATCCCCACGCTGCAAGCACCCAGTGGCTTGTCTGAGGCCGAGCAAAAGCTGTATGACCTGGTGGTGCGCCGCTTCATGGCGGTGTTCTTCCCCAGCGCCGAGTACCAAGTCACCACCCGCATCAGCGTGGCCGCAGGCCACAGCTTCAAGACCGTGGGCAAGGTGCTGGTCAAACCCGGCTGGTTGGCCATCTATGGCAAAGAAGCCGCCGCTGAAGTGGAAGACGCCAAAGACGGTGACAAGGGCCAGAACCTGGTGCCGGTGCAGCCGGGCGAGCCAGTCGGTGTGGCGTCGGTCGAGGCCAAGGGCCTGAAGACCCGGCCGCCCGCGCGCTATTCAGAAGCCACGCTGCTGGGCGCCATGGAAGGCGCGGGCAAGCTGGTGGACGACGACGAGTTGCGCGAGGCCATGCAGGAAAAAGGGCTTGGCACCCCGGCCACCCGTGCCGCCATCATCGAAGGCCTGCTGAACGAAAAGTACATGCTGCGCGATGGCCGGGACATGATCCCCACTGCCAAGGCTTTCCAGCTCATGACCCTGTTGCGAGGCCTGGGGGTGGAAGAACTCTCCTCGCCCAGCCTGACGGGTGAATGGGAACACAAGCTCTCGCAAATGGAGCATGGCCAGTTGAGCCGTGAAGCCTTCATGCGCGAAATCGCCGCGATGACCGAGCGCATCGTGAAGAAAGCCAAGGAGTATGACCGCGACACGGTCCCCGGCGACTACGTCACGCTCAAGACCCCCTGCCCGACCTGCGGTGGCCAGGTGCGCGAAAACTACCGCCGCTTTGCCTGCACGGGCGCGGATGGCCAAAGCGAGGGCTGTGGCTTCTCATTTGGCAAAACGCCCGGGGGCCGCACCTTCGAGCTGCATGAAGTGGAGGCACTGTTGGCCAACAAACAAGTGGGCCCCCTGGAGGGGTTCCGCTCCAAAGCCGGTTGGCCCTTCACCGCGGAAATTGTGCTCAAGCTCAACGAGGAAGAGCGCAACTGGAAACTGGAGTTCAACTTCGGGGATGACAAAGCGGACGAGGCCAGTGGCGAACTGGTCGAGTTCGGGGAGGGCGCTGCCCTGGGCGCTTGCCCCAAATGCGGCGCTACCGTGCGCGAGCACGGCAACAACTACATCTGCGAAAAATCCGTGCCCACACACGCACAGGCCACCCCCTCATGCAACTTCAAGACGGGCAAGATCATCCTGCAGCAGCCTGTCTCGATCGAGCAAGTGCAAAAACTCCTGAGCACCGGCAAGACCGACCTGCTCGACAAGTTCATCTCGATGCGCACCCGCCGTCCATTCAAGGCCTTCCTGGCCTGGGATGCCGAGGCGGGCAAGGTGGCGTTCGAGTTTGAACCGCGCACCAGCAAGTACCCGCCCCGTCAGCGCGCTGGCGCGGCAGGCGCTGCAGCCACGCCTGCGGCCAAGGCCACGGCGAAGACGGCCGGCAAAGCGGGCTCCAAAAGTGCTGCCAAGAAAACCGCTGCCGCCAAACCCCCTAAGACACCCTCCAAGGCACCCCGTAAACCGGCTGCCGGCAAGGCGCCGAGCGAGGCGCTGGCCGCCGTGATTGGCAACGAGCCCGTGGCCCGCACCGAGGTGATCAAAAAACTCTGGGATTACATCCGCGCCAACGGGTTGCAGGACGCGGCTGACAAGCGCAAGATCAATGCGGACGACAAGTTGCGGCCGGTGTTCGGCAAGGATCAGGTCAACATGTTTGAGCTGGCGGGGTTGGTGGGCAAGCACCTCGGCTGAGGGCCTGCCCTGCCCCAGCGCTGTCGTCTCAACAACAACGCCGCCCGAAGGCGGCGTTGTGGCCCCTCAAGGCGGCCGTTTCAGGCTTGCTGCAGCAATTCCCAGATGCGTGCCGGTGTCATCGGCATCTGAATCTTAGCCGACAGGGCGCCTTTGCCATGGCGAGCCAAGGCATCGGCCACCGCATTCACCACCGCCGGGGTAGCGCCAATGGTGCCCAACTCGCCCACGCCCTTCACGCCCAGCACGTTGTTCTTGCACGGCGTGCTCTCGTCCATCGAGGTGACAAAAAAGCGCGGCATGATGTCCGCGTGCGGCACCGCATAGTCCATCAGACTGCCCGTCACCGGCTGACCTGTTTCGCGGTCATACACCAGGGATTCGCACAAGGCCTGTCCCAGCCCTTGCACCGCGCCGCCATCGAGTTGGCCGCGCACGATCATCGGGTTGACCACACGGCCCACATCGTTGACAGAGGAATAGGACGCCAACTGCACGGTGCCGGTGGCCGGATCCACCTCCACCTCGCAGATGTGGCAACCGTTTGGCCAGGTCGGCCCGCTGGCGGCGGTCTTGGAGTCGAGTTCGATGCGACGCTCCGGCTGGCGCTGGGCCACCTCGGCCAGCGTCATGTGCAAATCGGTGCCCGCCACGGTGAAGCGGCCGGCATCGTACTGCACGTCCTCAGGGGCGGCTTCCAGCGCCTGCGCGGCCAGCTCGCGGGCACGCTCCAAGGCCTTGGTGGATCCCACGCTCACGGCCGAGCCGCCAGTGAAAAGCGAGCGTGAACCGGCGCTGCCAAAGCCATTGCCGCGATCGGTATCGCCCATCACGATTCGCACCTGCGAGAGGGGGACATTGAAAATATCCACCACCAGCTGCGCCAGCGTGGTGGCAATGCCTTGGCCCATGCCGTTCACGGCAGTGAACACCTCGATCACCCCATCGTCCATGATGCGGACGTTGACGTTTTCCTCCAGCGCATTGCCACCTGTCCACTCGAGGAACGTGGCAATGCCCAGGCCGCGCCACAGACCCCGGCGGGCAGACTCGGCGGCGCGTTGATCAAAGCCCGCCCAGTCGGCCTGCTTGAGGCCCTGGTCCATCACCGATTCAAAGGCGCCGGTGTCATAGGTCTGGCCCATCGGGTTCTTGTAGGGCATCTGCGCGGGCTGGATGAAGTTGCGACGGCGCAGCGTGATGCGGTCGATGCCGCTTTGGCGGGCTGCCTCGTCCATCAGGCGCTCGATGTTGAAGATCGCTTCGGGGCGGCCAGCGCCGCGGTAAGCGCCTGTGGGGGCTGTGTTGGTGAGCACCGCGGTGTAGTGGAAGTCGATGTTCTGAATGTCATAGACGCTGGTTTGCACCCAGGGGCCGATCAGCACCTGAATCGCGATGCCTGTCATGCCGGGGTAGGCCCCCACGTTGGCATGGGTGCGAATGCGCAGGCCCAAGACCTTGCCCTGACCGTCCAGCGCCATCTCCGCATGGCACTGGATGTCGCGACCGTGTGCGCTGGAGAGGAAGTCCTCGCCGCGGTCGGCGATCCACTTCACAGGGCGTTGCAAGCGGTGAGCACAATAGGCGGTCACCACGTCTTCGGCGTAGGCACCGGTCTTCATGCCAAAGCCGCCACCCACGTCGCCAATCACGACGCGCACTTGCTCGGCAGGCAGGCCCAGCAAGGTGCTTACCACGGTGCGCACACCGGTGGGCATCTGGCTGCTCATGCGGATGGTCAGGCGGCCCTGGTCCACATACGCCAGCACGCTGCGCGGTTCGATCGACAGCGCGGCCACACGCTGGTTATCGATATCGAGTTTGACCACGTGTTTGGCCGACGCAAAAGCCTTGTCCACCGAAGCAGCATCACCATAGCGGGTTTCGGCGCTGCGGTTGTCGGGAGCGTCGCTCAGCAGCGGGGCGTTGGGCGCAAGGGCGTCTTGCAGCGTGACGGCGCAAGGCAATTCTTCGTAGTCCACCACCACGGCCTCGGCAGCGTCTTTGGCTTGTTGTTCGGTATCGGCCACGATGGCCACCACGGGCTCACCCACAAAGCGCACGCGCTCGAAGGCCAGCGGGCAGCGGGCCGCGGTGGCTGCGGGTTTTCCGTCCGGACGCACAAAGTTGGCCAGGGGGGGCATGTCTTTCAGGCCGGCCGCGCGCCATTGCGCGCCGGTCAGCACCAGGTGCACGCCAGGCATGGCCTGTGCGGCGGTGGTGTCAATCGATCGAATGTTGGCGTGGGGGTAGGGCGAGCGCAAAAAAGCCAGTCGGCTTTGCGCGTTGAGCACCACATCGTCGGCATACTGGCCGTGGCCTCGCAGCAGTTGTTCGTCTTCCAGACGGCGCACGGATTGACCGCTGCCAAAACGCAAGTGGGTGGTGTCCACGGGGGCTCCTCGTTGGGGTGTCGTGTGGGTGCAAAACGGGCAGTGTAGCGTCCATCATCAGCCCGCTGTGTCGCTCGGGTATGGTAGCGCGGGTGTCAGGGGTTCAGTGCACCCGCGAGTGCGGTGTTTCTTGCAAAAACTCGATCAGGGTCTGGTCGAATTCGTCCGGCGCCTCCAGGTTCATCAAGTGTCCGATGCCGCTGAGCTCGACGTACCGGCATCCGGCAATGCGCTGCGCCATGCCTTGCATGACTTTTGGGGGCGCATTAGGGTCATGCTCGCCGGCGATCAAGAGCGTGGGCGAGGCAATCTGCCCCAGCGCCTCCAGGCGGTTGAACCCCACCAACGCTTCCAGTGCCCGACGGTAGGTGGCGGGAGAAACCTGGGCCATGCAGTGCTGGGCCAGACGCAGCCCCTCGGGCAGCGCCTGGGGACCCGCCATCGCCGGCACCAGCGTGGTGGCCAACTCAGCCATGGTTTGACCTGCCAGCAGGGGAGCCATGCGCGACGCCACAAACGCCTGCTGCCAGTCACCATCGGGCTTGCCAAAGGCTGCGGAGGTGCCGCACAGCACCAGGCGGTGGACCAGATCGGGACGGCGCACCACCACTTCCTGGGCCACCATGCCGCCCATGCTGTGGCCCACCAGCGTCAGACCGGGTTTTGCCGCTGTGTGCGTCAGGCCCTCGATCAACTCGATGCATTTTTCTGCCAGGCCCTTGAAGGTGTAGGGCTCGATCGGGTCGCTGTGCCCGTAGCCGGGCATGTCCCAGGACACAGCCCGAAAGCCAGCCTGAGCTAGCGTTTCCAACTGCGGTGCAAAAGCCAGGTGCCCTCCGCCAATGCCATGCAGCATGAGAACGGTGGGCCCCGACCCCAGCACGGAGTAGTTCGGCATGCGGCTCATGGAAAAACGTTATCCTCAGGTGAAAACCTATTATGACCCCACGCCGAGAACACCTGGATTCCCTCGCCATCAGCCTGTTGCTGGGATGTTGCCTCTTTTGGGGCTTTCAACAAGTCCTGATCAAGGCAACCTTGCCGTTGGTGCCCCCCATGGTGCAGGGGTGTATTCGGTTCATTGGCGCCACGGCGCTGCTCATGCTGTGGTGCGTGTGGCGGCGCATCCCTCTGTGGCAACCTGATGGTTCACTGCGTGCAGGCTTGGTGGCAGGCCTGCTGTTTGCGCTGGAGTTTGTGTGCATCTACACCGGAATGCAACACACCACGGCTTCTCGGCTCACCATCCTGCTGTACACCGCGCCCTTCTGGGTGGCACTGCTGTTGCCGCTTTGGTTGAAGCACGAGCGCCTCAGGCCCTTGCAATGGGTCGGCTTGTCGCTGGCGTTTTCAGGGGTGGCGTTTGCCTTGCGTGACAGCTTGTCCTCTGGAGGCTCCTGGCTGGGCGATGCGCTGAGTTTGGCGGCAGGTGCGGCATGGGGGCTGACCACGGTGGTGTTGCGCACCACCGCGCTCAGTCGGGTGTCTGCTGAAAAGCTGTTGTTTTACCAAGTGGGGGTGAGTGCGGCGGTGTTGCCCCTGGTGGCCGGGGCCATGGGCGAATCCTTCACCCTGGACTACTCGTTACTGGGGTGGTCGTCGCTTGTGCTGCAAGCGGCGCTGGGCGCTTTTGTGACGTTCCTGATTTGGATGTGGATGATTTCGCATTACCCGGCTACGCGGGTGAGCGCTTTCTCATTCCTCTCCCCGTTGTCCGCGTTGGTGTTCGGGGCGCTGTGGCTGGGAGAGCCCATCACCCCGGATCTGATGATCGCCATGGCGGGTGTGGGGCTGGGCATTTACCTCGTCAACCGACGCCGCTGATGCTGGGGTGGGTGTGCAGCAGCGTCAAGGGGTGGCGCTGATGGCGTGCATGGTCCTCAATGCACTGCAACACCAAGGGGCTGCGATGCCGATCGACACTGGCACGGACTTCTTCCACGCTGAGCCAGCACACACGCACGATGCCCTCATCGAGTTGGCGATTCGATTGCAACAGGCCCACGGTGCCCGTGAAAGCAAAGCGGAGGTAAGTGATGTCCTGCTCGGTGGGGTCGGTGGCCGTGGGCCGCTGAAAGCGGGCCAGGTAGACCCCGACCAATGCATCCGGGGTGAAGGCGTGAGCCGTTTCTTCCAGGGCCTCGCGCGCGCAGGCTTGCACCAGGCTTTCTCCCGGTTCCAGATGGCCCGCCGGGTTGTTCAGCCGCAAGCCTTCGGGCGTGTGCTCTTCGATCAACAAGTAGCGACCGTCTCGTTCCATGACTGCGGCCACGGTGACACTGGGTTTCCAACGAGAGCTCATGGACCGATTGTCACACTAGCGTGCTGGGGTTTATCAAGTCGGGGTCGGCGTCAATCTCGTGTAAGCTATTCCCCTGCTACAAACTCGGTGCGAGCTGACTGAAGCTTGGCGCCGTCATCTGGAGAAAACCCATGCTCATAGGCGTGCCTGCAGAAAGCTTCGCGGGCGAAACACGTGTTGCCGTCACCCCCGAGACGGCCAAAAAGCTCAAGGCGCAAGGTCACACCCTGCGCATTCAGTCGGGCGCGGGCGTGGCGGCCAGTGTCACCGATGCGGCGTACGAAGCTGCCGGCGCGGAAATCACCGATGAAGCGGGTGCCTGGTCCTGCGATTTGCTGTTGAAAGTCCGCGCGCCTTCTGCCGCCGAAATGGGCAAGGTCAAGCCCGGGGCTGCGCTGGTGGGCATGCTCAACCCCTTCGACGCCGACGGCCTGCAGCGACTGGCGCAGGCACAACTCACGAGTTTTGCGCTGGAAGCCGCGCCGCGAACCACGCGTGCGCAAAGCATGGATGTGCTGTCCTCTCAGGCCAACATCGCCGGCTACAAGGCCGTGATGATCGCGGCGGACCGCTACCAGCGCTTCTTTCCCATGCTGATGACGGCCGCGGGCACCGTCAAGGCAGCGCGTGTCGTCATTCTCGGCGTGGGGGTGGCTGGCTTGCAGGCCATTGCCACGGCCAAGCGTTTGGGGGCGGTGATTGAGGCCTCTGATGTGCGACCCAGTGTGAAAGAGCAGGTGGAGTCACTCGGTGCCAAGTTCATCGACGTGCCCTACGAGACCGCAGAGGAAAAAGAAGCCGCTGAAGGTGTCGGGGGCTATGCCCGTCCGATGCCGCCGAGTTGGCTCGAACGTCAGAAAGCCGAGGTGGCCAAACGCGTGGCTCAGGCCGATGTGGTGATCACCACGGCGCTGATTCCGGGCCGTGCCGCCCCCGTGTTGGTCACCGAGGACATGGTCAAGGCGATGAAGCCGGGCTCCGTCATCGTGGATTTGGCGGCCCCTCAGGGTGGCAACTGCCCGCTCACCGAGCCCGGGCACACTGTGGTCAAGCATGGCGTGACGCTGGTGGGCGAGACCAACCTGCCCGCGCTGGTGGCGGCCGATGCGAGTGCTTTGTATGCGCGCAACGTGCTCGACTTCCTCAAGCTCGTGCTCGACAAAGAAGGCCAGTTCAAGGTCGACCTGGAAGACGATATTGTGGCGGCCTGTCTGATGACGCAAGCCGGCGAAGTCCGGAGGAAATAAGCATGGAACTCGTATCTCCCACCCTCACCAACCTGATCATTTTTGTGTTGGCCATCTACGTGGGCTACCACGTGGTCTGGACCGTGACCCCTGCCTTGCACACGCCTTTGATGGCGGTGACCAATGCCGTGTCGGCCATTGTCATTGTCGGGGCCATGCTGGCCGCTGCGCTGACTGAAACTGGCCTGGGCAAGACCATGGGTGTGCTGGCCGTGGCCTTGGCGGCGGTTAACGTGTTTGGCGGATTTCTGGTGACCCGACGCATGCTGGAAATGTTCAAGAAGAAAGAGCGCAAGGCGCCGGCTGCCCAGGGAGACGCACCATGAGTATGAATCTGGTGACGCTGCTGTACCTGGTGGCCAGCGTCTTTTTTATCCAGGCCCTCAAGGGTCTGTCACATCCCACCACTTCGATTCGCGGCAATGTGTTCGGCATGGCGGGCATGACCATCGCGGTGCTCACCACCGCCGCGCTCATCGTGCAATTGTCCAGCGATGCGGGCGCGGGCATGGGCTATGTCCTGGTGGGGTTGCTGGTGGGTGGAACGGCGGGCGCCATCATGGCGCAGCGCGTAGAGATGACCAAGATGCCCGAGCTGGTGGCCTTCATGCACAGCATGATCGGCTTGGCTGCGGTTTTCATCGCCATCGCGGCGGCGGTCGAGCCGCAGGCCTTCCAGATCGTGCGCAAGGCGGCAGACGGCACGGTACCGCCCATTCCCATGGGCAACCGGCTGGAACTCTTTCTGGGCGCAGGCATTGGTGCCATCACCTTCAGCGGCTCGGTGATTGCCTTTGGCAAGCTCTCGGGCAAGTACAAATTCCGTCTGTTCCAGGGCGCGCCGGTCACTTTTGCCGGCCAGCACAAGCTCAACCTGGTGATGGGTCTGGCCACGCTGGGCCTGGGTGGGGTGTACACCGCCACGCAAGACCCTGCCGCGTTTTATGCCATGCTGGTGTTGTCCTTCATCATGGGCGTGCTGATCATCATCCCGATCGGCGGTGCTGACATGCCGGTGGTGGTGTCCATGCTCAACAGCTACTCGGGCTGGGCAGCCGCGGGCATTGGCTTTTCGCTCAACAACAGCATGCTGATCATCGCCGGCTCGTTGGTGGGCAGCTCGGGGGCCATCCTGAGCTATATCATGTGCAAGGCCATGAACCGTTCGTTCTTCAACGTGATTCTGGGCGGCTTTGGCGGCGAGGCGGTCGATGCCGCGGCGGGCGGTCAGGTACAACGCAGCGTCAAGAGTGGCAGTGCCGACGACGCCGCCTTCATCATGGGCAACGCCGAAACCGTGGTTATCGTGCCCGGCTATGGCCTGGCCGTGGCGCGTGCTCAGCATGCGGTCAAGGAACTCGCGGCCAAGCTGACGGAAAAAGGCGTGAGCGTGAAGTACGCCATCCACCCGGTGGCGGGTCGCATGCCCGGTCACATGAACGTGTTGCTGGCTGAAGCCGAGGTGCCTTACGACCAGGTGTTCGAGATGGAGGACATCAACTCCGAATTCGGTCAGGCGGATGTGGCCATCATCCTGGGTGCCAACGACGTGGTGAACCCGGCCGCCCACACCAAGGGCAGTCCCATTTACGGCATGCCCATTCTGGAGGCCTACAAGGCCAAGACCGTCATCGTCAACAAGCGCTCCATGGCGGCTGGTTATGCCGGCTTGGACAACGAACTGTTTTACATGGACAAGACCCTGATGGTGTTTGGCGACGCCAAGAAAGTGGTCGAGGACATGGTCAAGGCCATCGAGTGATGACGAGTCGCCCCTGGTTGAGTGCCTACCCGGAGGGTGTGCCGGCAGAGATCGACACGAGCGGCTACCGCTCGCTCGTCAATCTCATGCAAGAGAGCTTTCGGCGCTATGCCGAGCGCCCGGCGTACAGCTTTCTGGGTCAACGTCTGAGCTTTGCGGAATTGGACCAGCGCAGCCAGCAGTTGGGAGCCTACCTGCAGTCCTTGGGGCTGGTGCGAGGCGACCGGGTCGCCATCATGTTGCCCAATGTGCTGCAGTACCCCATCGCGGTGGCCGCGGTGCTGCGAGCGGGGTTTGTGGTGGTCAACGTCAACCCGCTCTATACCGCGCGCGAGTTGGAGTACCAGCTCAAGGATTCGGGCGCCAAGGCCATTGTCATCATTGAAAACTTTGGCACGGTGCTGCAGCAATGCCTGGCCAACACGCCGGTGCAGCATGTGGTGCTGTGCGCCATGGGGGACCAGCTCAGCTGGTTCAAAGGCTTGCTGGTGAACCAGGTGGTGCGTCATGTCAAGAAGATGGTGCCCACCTTTGAGTTGCCCAAGGCGGTGCGTTTCAACGAGGCCTTGGCGCGTGGGGCGCCGCTGAGCCTGCAGCAGCCCGAGGTGGGCCCCGATGACCTGGCCGTGCTGCAGTACACCGGCGGCACCACGGGTGTGTCCAAAGGGGCCGAGTTGCTGCACCGCAACCTGCTGGCCAATGTGCTGCAGTCTGAAGCCTGGAACAGCCCGGTGATGGCGCGTCTGCCGGCGGGCGAACCCTTGATCAGCATCTGCGCCCTGCCGCTGTATCACATCTTCGCCTTCACGGTGAACATGATGCTGTCCATGCGCACTGGCGGCATGAATGTGCTGATTCCCAACCCGCGTGACATCCCGGCGGTGCTCAAGGAGTTGTCGCAGCATCGCTTCCATCAGTTCCCGGCCGTGAACACCTTGTTCAACGCCCTGCTCAATCACCCCGACTTCGATCGGGTGGACTGGTCGCATCTCAAGGTCTCGCTCGGCGGCGGTACAGCGGTGCAGGCGGCGGTGGCCCAGCGCTGGCTCGACAAGACAGGGTGTCCCATCTGTGAGGGCTACGGACTGTCCGAAACCAGCCCCTCGGCGAGTTGCAACCCCACCACCAGCCAGGCTTTCTCCGGCACCATCGGCGTGCCCATCCCCAGCACCGAGATGAAAATCATCGATGACGATGGACACGAGGTGGCCGTAGGGCAACCGGGCGAAATTGCCATCCGCGGTCCGCAGGTGATGGCGGGTTACTGGCAGCGCCCGGACGAAACTGCACGCGTCATGCTGCCCGGCGGGTGGTTCCGATCGGGAGACATCGGCATCATGGATGAGCGCGGTTACTTCCGCATTGTGGACCGCAAGAAGGACATGATCCTGGTCAGTGGCTTCAATGTCTACCCCAATGAAGTCGAAGACGTGGTGGCGCAATTGCCCGGCGTTTTGGAGTGTGCGGTCATCGGGATTCCTGATGAGAAGTCCGGCGAGGCGGTCAAACTCGTGGTGGTGCGCAAAGACCCGCAATTGAGCGAGGACACCATTCGAGAGCACTGCAAGTCGCAACTCACGGGTTACAAGCATCCGCGCGTCATCGAGTTTCGCGCTGACCTGCCCAAGACGCCGGTGGGCAAGATACTGCGGCGCGAATTGCGTTCCCCGACCTGAATGGCCCGGCATGACCCTGGGCATCGTCAGTGCCATGCACGAGGAACTCTCGGCGGTACTGGCGAGCGTACAGGCCCGTCCGCTCGAGTGGGCAGGACGCACCTTTTGGCAAGGGCACTGGCACGGTGTGCCGGTGGTGGCCGTACTCTCGCGCATTGGCAAGGTGGCTGCAGCCACCACCGTGACCACCCTCATCCATCGCTTTGAGGTAGATCAGGTGGTGATGACGGGCGTGGCCGGAGGCCTGGCTAAGTCAGTCCACGTGGGTGACGCTGTTGTGGCCGATGCCTTCATTCAGCACGACCTGGATGCCTCGCCCTTGTTTCCTCGCTATGAAGTGCCGCTCTACGGGGTATCGCGTTTTGGTGTGGATGCGCGTCTCAGCGAATGCTTGAGACAGGCTGCGCAGGAGGCCTTGTCGCAACCACAGTGGCCCATGGCGCTGGGTCAGTTGACCGCCAGTTCGGGAGGCGTTCGCCCAAGCGGTTCGGACCCTTTGGGGGCACCTGCCCCCGACCTTATGCACCCCCCCCGTTTACACACCGGCTTGGTGGCCAGCGGGGACCGCTTCGTCTCCAGTGCCGACGAAAGCCGTACCTTGCGCCAAGCCTTGCCCGATGCACTGGCTGTGGAGATGGAAGGCGCAGCCATGGCCCAGGTGTGTCATGACCACGGCCTGCCGTTTGCCGGCGTGCGCCTGATTTCAGACCGCGCCGATGATGCAGCCCATGTGGACTTCATGCGCTTTATTCGCGATGTAGCCGCGCCTGTGAGTGCGGCGGTCATGCAGGGGCTGGTGCAGCGACTGGCCTAGGCACCGCTCACTTCAGCCAGCCGCGGCGGCGGAAATACCACATCGGCACCAGCGCGCTGGCGACCATCAGTCCAATGGCCATCGGGTAGCCCCAGCTCATGTTGAGTTCGGGCATGTACTGGAAGTTCATGCCGTAGATGCTGGCGATCAGGGTGGGCGGCAGCAAGGCCACGCTGGCCACCGAGAAGATCTTGATGATCTTGTTCTGGTTGATATTGATGAAACCGACCGTTGCGTCCATCAGAAAGTTGATCTTGTCGAACAGGAAGGCCGTGTGGTTGTCCAGTGACTCGATGTCACGCAGGATTTGTCGCGCCTCTTCGAACTGCTCGGCATTGAGCATGCGCGAGCGCATCATGAAGCTCACGGCGCGCCGGGTGTCCATCACATTGCGGCGAATGCGACCGTTCAAGTCCTCCTGGCGGGCAATGGCGGCCAGCACTTCACCGGCCAGGGCGTCGGTGACATCCTCGGACAGCACTTTTTTGCCAGCCAGCTCCAGCTGGTCGTAGATGTTTTCCAGCGTGTCGGCGGAATACTCGGCATCGGCATCGAAGAGCTTGAGGAGCACCTCCTTGGCGTCTTCCAGCAAGCCGGGCGCGCGACGGGCGCGCAGCCGAAGCAGGCGAAACACCGGCACGTCCTCGTCGTGGATCGAGAACAGCACGCCGCGGCTTTTCAGATCCTGGTTGTGCTGGTTCAGGATGAAGGCCACGCGCACGGTGCGGGGCTCGTCCTCGTCTGCAATCAGGAAGTCGCTACGGATGTGCAACTCGCCGTTGTCTTCCTCGTAGAACCGGGCGGATTCCTCGATGTCCTCGTCCATCGCATCCTCGGGGATGGACAGGCCGTAGTACTGTTTGATCCAGCGTTTTTCCTCCACCGAGGGCGACTCCAGGTCGACCCAGATGGGCTGAAAGCGAGAGAGCTCTTCCAGGGATTCGATCTCTTCCTGGACGAGCCGGCCGTGGGCCAGCGTGAAAATATTGAGCATGGCGGCTGGGGGTGCCTAAGGCACCGGAGTTCGATGACGGGAAGTGCTTTCGAATCCGGGAAAAGGCCCCAAGGCCGCAGGATTCGAAAGCTACCGAGAAGGGTAGGGTTCCAAGGAGACATCTCCATTGCTGCTGAAGCCGTAATTATGGCACTGGCGCGCGGTGTTGGGTAGTGACGGCCCCACGTGATGACGGGCCTTGCTTTTCCCCGTCGGTAGGCGCATAGTGGGTTCGAGCGGCTCGCCATCGGGGTGAGGGGCGGTCTGCCAGCACAAGTATTTCACCTGTTCAAGGAGGAAGTTCATGAATCTGACGATCAGCGGCCATCATGTCGAAGTCACGCCTGCCCTGCGCAGCTATGTGACCAACAAGCTCGATCGCATCACGCGTCACTTTGACCAGGTGGTCGATGTCAAGGTGTTGCTGACGGTGGAAAAGCAAAAGGAAAAGGAAAAGCGCCAACGCGCCGAGTGCAACATCCATGTCAAGGGCAGCGACATGTTTGCCGAATGCAGCCATGAGGACCTGTACGCCGCCGTGGATGAACTGGTGGACAAGCTCGACCGCCAGGTGGTGCGCCACAAGGACAAGCTGCAAGACCACCACCATGACGGGCACAAACGTCTGATGTGAACACCCTGCACCAACTTGGTGCCTCAAGGCGTGATCCCGGCGAAATTTGGGCGGGCGGTCGCCACTCGGGGGCCTCGCCCTTGCGTGGCTGTCCAGGCCAGGGATGACCTGGAGGGGGTGACAGGTGCATAATGTGCGCCTCACCATGAACCGACTCGCTGCCATTCTGCCCGTTGCCCATGTGCTCGTGGGTGTCGAGGTCACGAGCAAAAAGCGCGCTTTCGAGGAAGCGGGGCTTTTGTTTGAGGCACAGCACGGTCTAAGTCGTGCCTTGGTGGCGGACAGTTTGTTTGCGCGTGAGCGTCTGGGCTCGACGGGCCTGGGGCATGGCGTGGCGATTCCGCACGGCCGCATCAAGGGCCTCAAGTCTCCCATGGCCGCGGTGTTTCGCCTGGACGAGGCCATCGGGTTTGATGCCCCCGACGAGCAACCGGTGAACCTGTTGATATTCCTGTTGGTGCCTGAGGCGTCCACGCAAAAGCACCTGGAAATCCTCTCCGAAATCGCTGAGTTGCTCAGCGATGCTGGGTTGCGCGACAAGCTCAAGAGCAGCGACAGCGCCGACTTGCTGCACCACCTCATCGCCAACTGGAGCTCTGCCCTCACCACTTGAGGGAGCGAGCGTCCGTCACAACCTTGAAGCCCACCGTCGTCAGCGCCGATGTCTTGTTCGAGGACTTCCGCGAGAGGCTGCGTTGGGAGTGGGTAGCCGGCCAAGGCGCATCGGAACGCCGGTTTGACGAGGTCGCCGTGCGTGCCGCGCGCTCTGGCGCCGACTTGGTGGGCTACCTCAATTACATTCACCCGTATCGCCTGCAATTGCTGGGCGAGCGGGAAGTGCGCTACATCACCAATGCCACGCTGGAAGACTGCGCCCGCCGCATTGCGCGCATCGTCACCTTAGAGCCGCCGGTGCTGGTAGTGGCGGATGGCCAGGTGCCTCCTGAATCGCTCATCGAGATGTGCGAGCGTGCACAAATCCCGCTCTTTTCCACCCAAGAGTCCTCCGCACACGTGATCGATCTGCTGCGGGCCTACTTGTCCAAGCACTTTGCCGACCGCACCTCAATGCACGGTGTGTTCATGGACATTCTGGGCCTGGGGGTGATGATCACCGGCGAGTCCGGGCTGGGCAAAAGCGAACTCGGCCTGGAGTTGATTTCGCGTGGCAATGGCCTGGTGGCGGATGATGCGGTCGATTTGTACCGCATCAACCAGACCACCATCGAAGGTCGTTGTCCGGATTTGTTGCAAAACCTGCTCGAAGTGCGTGGCATTGGTCTGCTGGATATCCGAGCCATCTTTGGCGAGACGGCTGTGCGCCGCAAGATGCGGCTCAAACTCATTGTGCACCTGGTGCGACGCGAAACCCTGGAGCGCGACTACGACCGCTTGCCCCATGAACCCTTGACCCAGGACGTGCTGGGTATTGCCGTGCGCAAGGTGGTGATTCAGGTGGTGGCGGGTCGCAACATCGCGGTGCTGGTGGAGGCAGCGGTGCGCAATACCATTTTGCAATTGCGCGGCATCAACACCTACGACGAATTTGTGGAGCGCCATCGGCGCGCCATGGAGCAAGGCTAGCCTTGCGTTGTCTGAGCCTTGAGGGTTGCAGCCTTGAGGGCGTGAGGGTTCAAGACTTGCGATGTGGACAGTGGTCACGCCGGCAGTGGGCGTACAGGCTGAGCGCGTGGTCCGCTAACTCGAAACCTTTGGTCTGGGCAATGCGCTGTTGTCGTTGTTCAATGTCCGGGTCACAAAATTCCTCGACCCGACCGCAATCGAGGCACACCAGGTGGTCATGGTGCTGGCCTTCGTCCAGTTCAAACACGGCCTTGCCACTTTCAAAATGGCTGCGCGTGAGAATGCCCGCTTGCTCAAACTGGGTCAGCACGCGATACACCGTGGCCAGACCCACATCCATGTTTTCGCTCAAGGCTTGACGGTACACATCCTCGGCCGTCATGTGACGCAATGGCGCCTTCTGGAACAGCTCCAGTATTTTCAGCCGTGGCAGCGTGGCCTTGAGGCCCGTGCCCTTGAGTTCGTCAATGGATGGCATAGGGATCAAACGGGTGAGTGGATCACAGCCTTGAACCCACTGGGCTTGGGGGGTGCGCCGCTACAATGACAGCATCATATCTTGAGTGTGCTCTTTGGCATGACATCCTTTCAACGCATCTTCACTCACGGGCTCCTGCTGTGCGGCCTGCTGGTCCTGTCGGCCTGCAGCACGCTGCAAAAACCCATCGAGGGTGTGTCCTCCCAGGTGGCCAACGTTTCGGGACGGGTGGCGGAGGTATTTCGACCTTACCGCACTGAGGTGGTTCAAGGGAACGTGGTCACCCGCGAGCAACAGCAATTGCTGCGTGTGGGTATGTCGCGCTTGCAGGTGCGCGATTTGTTGGGCACACCCCTCATCACCAGCGTGTTCCACGCCAACCGCTGGGACTATGCCTTCACCATCCGGCGACAGGGCGCAGAAGCGTTACACCGCAAGCTGTCGGTGTTCTTCGAGGGCGACGGCCTGGCACGTGTGGAGGCTGACGAATTGCCCCTGGAGGCTGAATTCGCCGCACGCCTGGATACACGCCGTCCGGCTGGCAAACCCCCCGTGCTCGAAGCCAAGCCCGCAGCGCTTGAGTCCTTCAAGAGTCGCACCCCAGTCACCCCCACGGCTCCCTCCCAGGGACCAGTGCCTGACTATCCCCCGCTTGAGCCCGCCCGTTGAGGCTGGCTAGCTTTTCGGAGTTGTCACATGTCCATCCCGTCTCCCCTTCGCATTGCCATTGCCGGGGCCAGTGGCCGCATGGGTCGCATGCTGATCGAAGCCGTGCTCAACGCGCCCGACTGCGAACTCGCGGGTGCGTTGGACATCTCCGGCAACCCCGCGCTGGGCATGGACGCCGGCGCTTTCCTGGGCCGCTCCACCGGTGTCATCATCACCTCCGACGTAGCGGCCGGGTTGGCGCAAGCGCAGGTCTTGATCGATTTCACACGTCCCGAGGGCACCCTGGCGCATTTGCGCGTGTGCCAGCAACTCGGCGTCAAGATGGTGATTGGCACCACAGGTTTTGGTGACGCGGACAAAGCCCAATTGGCTCAGGCGGCCCAGTCGCTGGCCATGGTGATGGCCCCTAACATGAGCGTGGGTGTGAATGTCACCTTGCGCTTGTTGCAAATGGCCGCCAAAGCCTTGTCCACCGGCTACGACATCGAAGTGATCGAGGCCCATCATCGCCACAAGGTTGACGCACCCTCGGGCACAGCGCTCAAAATGGGGGAGGTCATTGCCGAGGCCCTGGGGCGTGACCTCAAGGATTGCGCGGTTTATGCCCGCGAGGGCCACACCGGTGAGCGTGACCCATCCTCGATTGGTTTCGCCACCATTCGGGGGGGCGATATTGTGGGTGATCACACGGTGATGTTTGCAGGCACCGGGGAGCGCGTCGAGATCACCCACCGATCGGGGAGTCGCAGCAACTATGCGCAGGGCAGCTTGCGCGCAGCGCGTTATCTTGCCGATCGCTCCAGCGGCATGTTCGACATGTTCGACGTGCTCAACCTCCACTGAGCCAGGCCCCAACCACCAGGAGCGGCCATGCTGTTTGGGTTGAGCGAAACCGCCCTGACGGCAGGGGTGGCGGGACTGCTTTGGGCCTTGTCGGTCTCCAGCTGGGTGGTGATTGTTTACAAAACCTGGTGGATTTGGCGCGCGCTGCAAGACGTGCCGGCAGCGCAGCAGGCCTACTGGCAAACCCCCGACCCCGTTCAGGCTCAACAAGTGCTCGTCATGCTGGATCGCCAGGCCTTGCTGCAGCCCCTGGTGGGGGCGGCGTGCGCCAGCCAGCCGCCATCACCCGCGGGCCTCGAGCGCCGAGCGCATGAGGCTGCAGGGCGTCAACGCCAGGTGGTGCAATCCCTGCGGCAGGTTTGTCAGCAGGTTCAATGGGGGCAGCCGTGGCTGGCCTGCGTCGCCTCGGTCGCGCCGTTCCTGGGCCTGCTGGGCACGGTCTGGGGTTTGCTCGACGCCATGACAACCTTGCCCGACGCTTCAACCGGGGCGTGGGAAGCCTGGGTGCCTGCTTTGTCACACACCCTGCAACTCACCGCCGTGGGTTTGTGCGTGGCGGTGCCCGCAGTGATGGCGCACCACCTGATGGCAAATCGTCTGAACATGTTGCAGCAGTCGCTGGAGGATTTTGCCGCCGACTTGATCGAACACCTGCATTCAGGCCAAGATGTATGAGGGTCGACCCACCACCTGCGACTCACTGCGCGGGAGTTCCTCTGGGCCTTGGCGCGCGTTGGCCAGAAAGGCGTTGGCGCCCTCTGCACACGCCCATATCCCAGCCGCCAGCACAGATGCAGATCACCCCACTCATTGACGTTTTGCTGGTGCTCTTGGTCATGGGCGTGCTGGCCTGGTCTGCTTCGCAAGCGAGTGGACATGCTCTCGCCAAGGCCTCTGCGCCGTCTGACGCCCTGCTGGGCCTGACCTTGCCGTTGCGCAGCGGGGTGGATGCCGCATCGGCACTCACCTCAACTGAAGATCGTTTGTGGATTGGCCTGGGGTTGCAAGGCCGGTTGAGCTGGGGTGAGGCACCGGTGACCCGAGACATCCTGACACGTCAATTGCGTGAGGCCCTGACGCACAATCGCCACGCCGAAGTGTGGCTGGCGGTGGACCAGGCAGTTCCCTACGCTGACCTGCTGCCCTGGCTGGAGTGGTTGCAGGCCCAGCAGGTGACCCGCCTGACCTTGCTGCATCGCGCCCAACCCCAGGCCTCTGTGACCGGCAAGCCCTAAAATCCGAAGATTCACCCCGGTCCGCGCTGGTCGGTACGGGGTTTTTTCATTGATGCGACATGCAAGACAAATACCAACACACCGAGGTTGAACAGGCCGTCCAGGCCTTGTGGACCCAGCACGATGTCTATCGTGTTCGTGAAGATGCCAGACGGCAAAAGTTCTATGCCTGCTCCATGCTGCCCTACCCCAGCGGCAAGTTGCACATGGGCCATGTCCGCAACTACACCATCAACGATATGCTGACGCGCCACTTGCGCATGAAGGGCCTGAATGTCCTCATGCCGATGGGCTGGGATGCCTTCGGCTTGCCGGCAGAAAATGCGGCGCTCAAAAACGGCGTGCCGCCGGCCAAGTGGACCTACGAGAACATCGCCTACATGAAAGGGCAGATGCAGGCCATGGGACTGGCCATCGACTGGTCACGCGAGGTGGCCACTTGCGACCCGAGCTACTACAAGTGGAACCAGTGGTTGTTTCTGAAGATGCTGGACCAAGGCATCGCGTACCGCAAAACCCAGATCGTCAACTGGGATCCGGTGGACCAGACCGTGCTGGCCAACGAGCAAGTGATCGATGGCAAGGGCTGGCGCACCGGCGCGGTGGTGGAAAAGCGCGAGATCCCTGGCTACTACCTCAAGATCACCGACTACGCGCAGGAGTTGCTGGACCATGTCAGCACCGGCCTGCCGGGTTGGCCCGAGCGCGTCAAGTTGATGCAGGATAACTGGATTGGCAAGAGTGAGGGTGTGCGCTTTGCGTTCACCCACGATATCCGCGACAGCGCCGGGCAATTGATCGGCGATGGCCGCATGTATGTGTTCACCACGCGTGCCGACACCATCATGGGGGTCACGTTCTGCGCGGTGGCGCCTGAGCATCCGCTGGCCACGCATGCGGCAGCCAGCAACCCAGCACTGGCGGCGTTCGTTGAAGCGTGCAAAAAAGGTGGCACCACCGAAGCCGAATTGGCTCTCAAGGAAAAAGAGGGCATGGCCTCAGGTCTGCAGGTGAATCACCCGATCACTGGCGAGCCGATCGAGGTGTGGGTGGGCAACTACGTGCTCATGACCTATGGTGATGGTGCGGTGATGGGTGTGCCCGCGCACGACGAGCGCGACTTTGCGTTTGCTCGCAAGTACGGACTGGCCATTCGCCAGGTGGTGCAACAGGCCGAGGGTGCGCCGGCCTTCGATGCCACCCAATGGCACGAGTCGTATGCAGCCAAAGGCCACGGTGTGGCGATCCACTCAGGCCGTTTCGATGGCCTGGCTTTCCAGGCGTGCATTGCCGCTGTGGCCACCGAATTACAGAACAAGGGCCTGGGCGAGAAGAAAACCACCTGGCGACTGCGTGACTGGGGTATCTCACGTCAGCGCTACTGGGGCACGCCGATTCCTATCATCCACTGCGACGAGCACGGCGCCGTGCCGGTGCCAGAGCGCGACCTGCCCGTGGTGCTACCACCGGACTGCATCCCCGATGGCAGCGGCAATCCACTCAACAAGCACCAGGGTTTTCATGCCGGTGTGACCTGCCCGGTCTGCGGTAAACCCGCCCGGCGTGAAACCGACACCATGGACACCTTTGTGGACTCGTCCTGGTACTTCATGCGTTATTGCGACCCGACCAACGACGAGTACATGGTGGCCGAGGGCGCCAAGTACTGGATGCCCATGGACCAGTACATCGGAGGCATTGAGCACGCCATCCTGCATTTGCTCTATGCGCGCTTCTGGACCAAGGTCATGCGCGATCTCGGGTTGGTGCAGATCGACGAACCGTTCACCCGCTTGCTGACCCAGGGCATGGTGCTCAACCACATTTACTCGCGCAAGGGCGAGAAGGGCGGTATCGAGTACTTCTGGCCGCAAGAGGTTGACGACGTTCACGACGCCAGCGGCAAAGTCATTGGCGCCCAGCTCAAGGAGGCCAAAGGCGCGCTGCCGGCGGGCACCCCCATCACCTATGAAGGGGTGGGCACCATGAGCAAGAGCAAGAACAACGGTGTGGATCCTCAAGACCTGATCGAGCGCTATGGGGCAGACACGGCGCGTTTGTACACCATGTTCACTGCACCGCCCGAGGCCACCCTGGAGTGGAATGACTCGGCGGTCGAGGGCAGTTATCGGTTCCTGCGCCGTGTCTGGCAACTCGCGTATCGTCACCACGTGGCGTTGAGTGCTGCCACTGCCAGCGATCTGAGTGGTGCTGCGTTGCGCGCGCCGGCCAAGGCCTTGCGTCGTGAATTGCATTTGCTGCTGCGACAAATCAGCTATGACTACGAGCGGATGCAATACAACACTGTGGTGTCGGGCTGCATGAAGATGCTCAACGCCATCGATGACTTTGCCGGCGATGACAGCCCAGGTGACCGTGCCGTGCTGTGCGAGGGCATGTCCCTGCTGCTGCGATTGCTCTACCCGGTGTGCCCGCACATCACCGATCAGCTCTGGCGCGAGTTGGGCTATGCACGCGCCCATGCCAGTTTGCTGGATGCACCTTGGCCCCAGGTGGATGAGGCTGCCCTGGTGCAGGACGAAGTCGAGTTGATGTTGCAAGTCAATGGCAAGCTGCGGGGTTCCATCCTGGTGCCCGCCCAGGCCGGCAAGGACGAGATCGAGGCCATAGCACGTGCCAGCGAAGCGTTCACCAAGCAGGCGCAAGGTGCGGCACCCAAAAAGGTGATTGTGGTGCCTGGGCGTTTGGTCAATCTGGTGGTCTGATGATGAACACCACGCGTCGCTTTTGGTTGTCGAGTGGCGGCGCGTTGCTGTTGGCCGGTTGTGGCTTCACCCTGAGTCGACCGACCTCGTACGCGTTTCGTTCCATTCACATTGCCGGCTCCAGCCTGATGGGTCTGGGCCCAGAAATGCAGCGACTCTTGCAGGCCGGGGGCACGGTGGAAGTCATCACCGATGCGCGGCAGATCGAACGCGCCGACCTCGTGCTGGAGATCCTGCAGGAAATGCGCGAGAAAGTGGTGGTGGGCCGTACCTCCACCGGCGCGGTGCGCGAAAACCAGTTGCGGCTGCGTGTGCGTTTTCGGGTGCGCAACCGCGAAGGCATTGAGCGCATCCCCGAAACCGAGCTGGTGCAAGTGCGCGACATCACCTTCAATGAAAGTTATGTGCTGGCCAAGACGGCGGAGGAAACCTTGCTGTACGCCAACATGCAGACCGACATGATCCAGCAAATCCTGCGCCGACTCGCTGCGCTGCAGCAGATCTGAGCCTCTGGCCATGCAACTCGCCCCCGCTCAGCTGACGGCGCATTTGCAAAAGGGCTTGCGTGCCCTCTACACGGTGGTGGGCGACGAAGCCTTGTTGCAGCAGGAAGTGGCCGATGCCATTCGCGCCTGCGCGCGCACCCAGGGCTTCACCGAGCGACAGGTTTTCACGGTGGCTGGCGCGCACTTTGACTGGAGTGCCGTGCAATCGGCGGCCGGCGCGATGAGCCTGTTCGCCGATCGTCAAATCATCGAGCTGCGCATCCCCTCGGGCAAGCCGGGCAAGGAAGGCAGTGTGGTCCTGCAGCAATTGGCCGAATCATTGGCTGAGGGTGATGGCACCCTGCTCCTGGTGTTGTTGCCGCGCCTGGACAAAGCCACACGGTCTTCCGCCTGGTTCACAGCGCTGGACAACCACGGGGTCAGCCTGGCCGTGGAAACGCTGGAACGCTCCGCCTTGCCGGTGTGGATTGCCAAGCGGTTGGCCCATCAACAGCAACGCGTCGAGGCGGGTGAAGCCGGGCAGCGCACCTTGCAATTTTTTGCCGACCGTGTGGAAGGCAACCTGTTGGCCGCGCACCAGGAGATTCAGAAGCTCGCGTTGCTGTACCCCGAGGGCGAGCTGAGCTTTGAGCAGGTGGAGTCGGCTGTGCTCAATGTGGCACGCTATGACGTGTTCAAGTTGTCCGAGTCCGTGTTGTCGGGCCAGACCTTGCGGGTGCAGCGCATGCTTGACGGCTTGCAGGCCGAGGGCGAGGCCGAGGTGTTGGTGCACTACACCCTCGCCGAGGACATTCGCGCGCTCAGCCGTTGCAAGTCGGCCATGAGCCAGGGACGGCCGCTGCCCATGGTGTTGCGCGAGCAGCGTATCTGGGGGGTGCGTGAACGTCTGTTCGAGCGGGTGTTGCCGCGGCTGAGCGCGGCGCAACTCGAGGCCTTGCTGCAATCGGCGCATACCGTGGACGGTATCGTCAAGGGCCTGAAGGCGCCGGGATGGCCGCTGCAGGGCTGGGCCGCGCTGCACCGCCTGGCCCAGGCCCTGTCGCAGGCCTGCAGGGCACCTGCGGCCGAGAAGATGCGAAAATCGGCCGCATGAACGCGCTTCACATAGCTGAACACATGCACCTGCTGGGCACGCAAGCGCGCGCGGCGGCAGCGTTGATGGCGCGAGCAACCGCCGCCGACAAGCGTGCTGCCCTGCTTCGACTGGCCGCCTTGCTGCGTCAGAACCAGGCCCTCTTGCAAGACGAAAACGCCAAGGATCTGGCACGTGCCCGTGCCAGCGGCCTGTCCGATCCGATGGTCGACCGCCTCAAGCTCACACCAGCCATTCTCGAGACCTGCGCGGTGGGCTGCGAACAACTCGCTGGCATGCCGGACATCATCGGGGAAATCATTGGCTTGCGGCAGCAACCCAGCGGGATTCGCGTGGGGCAGATGCGCGTGCCCCTGGGTGTGTTTGGCATGATCTATGAGAGCCGGCCCAACGTCACCATCGAGGCGGCCTCGCTCTCGATCAAGAGCGGGAACGCCTGCATTTTGCGGGGCGGCTCAGAGGCCATCGACTCCAACCGAGCCCTGGCCGAGCTGGTGGTCCAAGCCCTGACCGATACCGGCCTCACCCCCCACGCGGTGCAGCTGGTGCAAACCACCGATCGGGCGGCGGTGTCCGAACTGGTGGCCATGCCGCAATTTGTCGACGTCATCATTCCGCGCGGTGGCAAGGGGTTGATCGAGCGCGTCAGCCGCGAGGCCCGTGTGCCGGTCATCAAGCACCTCGATGGCAACTGCCACACCTATGTGGATGACCCCTGCGATCTGGAGCAGGCCATCACCGTGACCGACAACGCCAAGACCCAGAAGTACAGCCCGTGCAACGCCACGGAGAGTCTGCTGGTGGCGCAGGGCGTGGCCGCAGACTTCCTGCCACGTATCGGCGCAGTGCTGGCCGCCAAGGGGGTCGAGATGCGCGCTTGTCCGCAGGCCAAGGCCTGGCTGAGTGGTGTGCCGGGCGCCCGGGTGGTGGACGCAAGCGAACAGGACTGGTCGGAGGAATACCTGGCTCCGATCCTCAGTATCAAGGTGGTGCAAGGCCTGGACGAGGCGATTGAGCACATCAACCGCTACTCCAGCCACCACACCGACGCCATCCTCACCCGCGACCATGTCCACGCCCAACGGTTTTTGCGAGAAGTCGACTCGGCAAGTGTTATGGTGAATGCTAGTACCCGCTTCGCGGATGGTTTCGAGTATGGGCTGGGTGCCGAAATCGGCATTTCCACCGACAAATTTCACGCCCGGGGGCCCGTCGGCATCGAGGGGCTCACCTCGCTCAAGTACGTGGTGCTGGGCCAAGGTGAAGTCCGCCGCTGACACCTGCATGCCCTGAAAGGGTGCGCCGAGCGGGGTTGCAGCGGATGAGTGGGTCGACGACACGGGGGCCGTCTGAACTGCGCGCTTGTGTCCAACGACCTACAATGCCACCTCAATTCTGCGAACGGTTTCATGGTTCCACATCTCATCACGGCCCTGACCGGGCCGATCAACGAACTCGAGCAGCGCATTCTCGATTCCATGCCCGCCATCGAGCGCTGGTTCCGACTGGAGTGGATGGAGCACACCCCGCCCTTCTACACCTCGGTTGACATTCGCAATGCCGGCTTCAAGCTGGCGCCAGTGGACACCAACCTGTACCCGGGGGGCTGGAACAACCTGACCCCCGAGATGCTGCCGCTGGCGGTGCAGGCAGCCATGGCGGCCATCGAGAAAATATGTCCCGAAGCGCGCAACCTGCTGCTGATCCCCGAAAACCACACCCGCAACACCTTTTATCTGAGCAATGTGGCGCAGCTGCAGCGCATTTTTCAGATGGCAGGCCTGAACGTGCGGGTGGGGTCGATCAATCCGGAGATCAAGGAGACGACGACCATCGACCTGCCTAACGGCGACCGTGTGACGCTCGAGCCGGTCATTCGCGGCAAGCGCCGCCTGGGGCTCAAGGACTTTGACCCCTGCACCATTTTGCTCAACAACGACCTGAGTGCCGGTTTGCCCGGCATCCTGGAAGACTTGCACGAACAACATGTCCTGCCCCCGCTGCATGCCGGCTGGAGTGTGCGCCGCAAGAGCCACCACTTTGACAGCTACGAAGAGGTGAGCAAGCGTTTTGGCAAGCTGCTGGGTATCGACCCTTGGCTGATCAACCCCATGTTCGGGCAGTGCGGCGAGGTGAACTTCGCTGAGGGTGAGGGCCTCGAATGCTTGCGCAGCAATGTGGATGCTCTGCTCACCAAGATCCGTCGCAAGTACAAGGAATACGGCATTCACGAAAAACCGTTTGTGGTGGTCAAGGCCGACAACGGCACCTATGGCATGGGCATCATGACGGTGCGCGATGTCAAGGACCTGGAGGCCCTCAACCGCAAGACGCGCAACAAGATGAGCATCATCAAGGATGGCCAGTCGGTGTCTGACGTCATCATCCAGGAAGGGGTGCTGACCAACGAGCGTATCAATGACGCGGTGGCCGAACCTGTGGTCTACATGATGGACCGTTACGTGGTGGGTGGGTTTTACCGCGTGCATGCCGAGCGAGGCATCGATGAAAACCTCAACGCGCCGGGCGCGAGTTTTGTGCCACTGGCCTTTGAACAAAGCGCGCACACGCCCCAGCCGGGCATGAAGGCGGGCTCCAGCGCGCCGAACCGCTTTTATATGTACGGCGTGATCGGAAGACTGGCCATGCTGGCCGCCAGTTACGAGTTGGAGACCACCGATCCCGACGCGGAAATTTACGACTGAACAGGCTCACCAGATGCAACACGGTAAATCCTCGCTCCTTGGTTTGACGATGGGAGCTATTGGTGTTGTGTACGGCGATATCGGCACCAGCGTGCTGTACGCAGTGAAGGAAGTGTTCGGCTCGGGACACGTGCCGTTCACCCCGGACAATGTCTACGGCATTCTGTCCATCTTTTTCTGGACTCTGACCACCATTGTGTCGGTCAAATACGTCACCCTGGTGTTACGTGCGGACAACAATGGCGAAGGTGGATTGGTGGCAATGCTGGCGCTGGCCTCCATGTCGGTGCGCGACCGACCTCGCTTGCGCAAGTTGCTTTTGATCGTGGGCATTGGGGGCACCTGTCTGTTTTATGGCGATGGCGTCATCACACCGGCCATTTCGGTGCTCTCAGCGGTGGAAGGTCTGGAGGTGGTGTCGCCCGCCTTTGTGAAGTATGTGATACCCCTCACCCTGGTGATTTTGTTTTGCCTGTTCTCCGTGCAAAAGCGCGGCACTGCGGGCATTGGCAAATTCTTTGGCCCGATCACGTTGGTGTGGTTTGCGGCCATTGCGGCCTTGGGGCTGTATCACATTGCCTCCGAGCCGGCCATTTTGTGGGCCATCAGCCCCCACTATGCCCTGACGTTCATCATCAACGAGCCGGGCATCACCTTCATCATTCTGGGCGCTGTGGTGCTGTGCGTGACCGGCGGTGAAGCCTTGTACGCCGACATGGGGCACTTTGGTAAAAAACCGATTCGTCTGGCTTGGTTTTCGGTGGTGATGCCCGCGCTCACCCTCAACTATTTCGGGCAAGGTGCCTTGTTGCTGCACAACCCGGACGCTGTGAAGAACCCGTTTTACATGATGGCCCCCGACTGGGCTTTGGTGCCGCTGGTGATCCTGGCGACTGCTGCGACCGTGATTGCCTCGCAGGCGCTGATCTCGGGAGCTTTCAGCGTGACCAAGCAGGTGATCCAGTTGGGGTTTTTGCCGCGACTGCAAGTGCAACACACCAGCGTCAGCGACACGGGGCAGATCTATGTGCCCTTCGTCAATTGGGGGCTGTTTGGGTTCATCGTGCTGGCGGTGTTGATGTTCAAGTCGTCGAGTAACCTGGCAGCGGCTTACGGGATTGCGGTGTGTACCGACATGCTGATCACCACCGTGCTGACTTTCTTTGTCATTCGCTACAGCTGGCGCTATCCGTTGTGGATGTGCTTGGCTGCCACCGGATTTTTCTTCTTGGTCGATCTTGCCTTCTGGGCGTCCAATTTGATGAAACTGGCCGATGGCGGTTGGTTCCCATTGCTGATTGGCGCCATCATCCTCACTTTCATGCTGACGTGGCGTGATGGGCGCGAACTGCTCAATGCCAAGCACCGTGATGAAGCGCTGGATTTACGCTCTTTTCTAGATGCCGTGTTCATTGCACCGCCCGCTCGCGTAGACGGCACGGCGGTGTTTTTGTCGTCGGATGTGGGCATTGTGCCCAACGCCTTGCTGCATAACCTCAAGCACAACAAGGTGCTGCATGCGGTGAACCTCTTTGTGACGGTAAAAAGCCATGAGGTGCCGTGGATTGGGCTGGATAAGCGCCTGGAGGTCGAACAACTCGGCCATGACTGCTGGCAGGTGGTGATCAACTATGGCTTCAAGAATGACCCCGATGTGCCTGTCGCGCTGTCGTTCCTCAAGACCCATGGCTGTGAGGTCACACCCATGACCACCAGCTACTTTCTCTCGCGCGACAGCATCGTCCCCACCGTGCATGGAGGCATGGCCGCTTGGCGTGAAAAATTGTTTGCGCAGATGCACCTCAATGCCAGCGCTGCCGCAGACTTCCTGAACTTGCCGAGTAACTCGGTGGTGGAGTTGGGCAGCAAGATTGAAATCTGACATGGACCTGCTGTTCGTTGCCGATCCTCTGTCGTCCTTCAAGATTTACAAGGACACCACCTTCACCATGATGCGTGAAGCGCAGCGGCGCGGACACCGTGTCTGGGCCTGTGAGCCGCGCGACCTCTCCTGGCGCAGCGGCGGACCAGTGCAATCGCGGGTGCGTGGGCTGCACCTCACCGGCCTGGAGCCGCAGTGGTTTGAAGAGCGCTCCTGCACGACCTGGGCACTGCACAAGTTCGATGCCGTGATCATGCGCAAGGACCCGCCGTTTGACAGCGAGTTTTTTTACGCCACACATCTGTTAGGGCAAGCGGAGCGTGAGGGCGCGCGCGTGTTCAACAAGCCGGCTGCGTTGCGCGATCATCCCGAGAAGCTCGCCATCATGGAATGCCCCCAGTTTCTCAGCCCCACCCTGGTCACGCGCAGCGAACTCGAGGTGCGCGAATTTCACGCCGAGCATCGCGACATCATTCTGAAGCCCCTGGACGGC
>Ga0255087_1000199_pt1 | contig 27435 bp, 35 predicted proteins | sample Colum_Miss_RepA__FD_188561 | JGI IMG/M metagenome (GOLD analysis project Ga0255087, IMG submission 188561) | Freshwater microbial communities from Columbia River, Oregon, United States - Colum_Miss_RepA_8d | ecosystem: Environmental > Aquatic > Freshwater > River | place: USA: Oregon | collected...
CTGGCTGTCATGGTAACGATTGGGCGGGTATTTGATCGTGTCAAATCGGGCCACACGTTTTTGCATCTGATCGGGGGTGTACTCCACGATAGGCATGTTGTATTGTTTGGTCATTGGTGTCTCCGGGTAGGTTCTTCATGAACATAATTTGTCACGGACGTGTCAGATGCGCACAAGCAGGGATCACTCCGCCCGGATATTGGCCGCCTTGATCAATGCGCCGTATTTCTCGCGGTCTTTGGTCACCATGGTTTCGTATTGCTTGGACGTGGAGGAAATCGGCAACATGCCCATGGCATAGATTTTTTGCTGCATCTCAGGCGAATCGATGATGTCCTTGATGGCGTTGCTGAGTTTGTTGGCGATGTCTGTTGGCAAGCCTGCCGGGGCCACCACACCTGCCAAGGACACGGATTCGAAACCCTTGACCCCAGCTTCCTCGACGGTGGGGATCTGGCCACGAGCCGCTACCCGTGTGCTGTCTGAGACCCCCAACAACACCACGCGTCCTGAATCGGCAAAAGAGGAGATGGAAGGCCCCGAGCCGAATGTAAAAGTCACCTCCCCACCCAGCAAGGCCGTGGCGGCGGGGCCTGCGCCCTTGTAGGGCACATGGGTCATCTGCGTGCCCGTCATGTGGGCCAGCAACGCGCCAGCCAGGTGAATGCTGTTGCCGATGCCTGCGGAGCTGTAGGTGATCTTGCCGGGTTCAGCCCGGGCCTTGGCCACCAGATCGCTCACGCTTTTGATGCCGGAGGAGGGAAGTACGGCGAGGTACAGCGGAAACTTCACAATGGTGCCGAGGTAAGTGAAGTCTTTGGCTGGATCGTAGGGTAGGTTCATCATCCAGGGGTTGACATCCAGTGCTCCGGTGGAGACGAGTGACAGGGTGTACCCATCGGGCTTGGATTGACGCAGGAAGTTCATGGCAATGGTGCCATTGGCCCCAGCCTTGTTCTCAACCACCACAGGCACCTTGAACCGATCCTCCAGCGCTTTCGCCAGCAAACGGCCCGCACCATCGTTGCCACCGCCAGGCGCAAATGGAATGATGAGCTTGATGGGGCTGTTGGGCCACTCCTGTGCCTGCAAACCAGTCGCGATACACAGAGCTCCAGCTGAGAGGGCCAGGGCGCGCAAGGCAGCTCGCCGACTTGAGGCGGTAAAGATCTTGCGTACATCGATTTCAAAAGTCATGTCATGCTCCATATTGCTGAAAGTGAAAGGGTGTGCGACCATGCTGTTCAACACAGTGTCAGCCACACTTTCTCGACACGGGTTGTAGCCGAAATTCCAACTTTCTCCTAGTCCACCTAGGGTATACGCCGACACATCATGTCCCTGCTTGAACACCATGACACCATCCTCACTGTGACCGATCGTCGCGTTCCACTGGCCTGGTGGATACCGGCGCATCCAACGGGTCCATTGCCGCTGGTGCTGGTGGGGCACGGGGGCAGCGGTCACAAGACCTCTGCCTTGGTGCTCGATATTGTCAAACGCCTGCTCCCTGCAGGGATCGCCGTGGCTGCCATCGATGGCCCGGTGCATGGCCAGCGGCGCGAGGTGTTTGTCGATGGGCCCGTGGTTCGCGATGAATTCCGCGAACTGTGGTCACAGGGGGGAAATGTCAATGCCATGGTGGAAGATTGGCAGGCAGCCTTGAATCACCTGTGCCTGATCGCAGACATAGACCAGCGTCGCGTGGCCTGGTATGGCATCTCCATGGGGACCGCGTACGGCGTGCCTGTGGTGGCGGCAGACCCGCGGATTCAGTCGGCCGTTCTGGGCATGTGGGGGACCTGCCGTGCTCCGAATGATCGACTGATTGCGGATGCACATCGCATCACCGTGCCTGTGCTCTTTCAGGTCAAGCGCGATGATGCTATCTTCACTGCGGCAGGACAACGCGACCTCTATGATCACATCGCCAGTTCAAACAAAGAGTTCGTCGAATACGACGGAGGTCATGTGGATCCGGCTGGAGAGCAACTCGACGATATCGCCCGATTTTTACAAGTGCAGCTGCGCGCATGAGCTGCACCTTGGCTGGAATTTTCCAAGAACACCATGGTTAACGAATCTACACCGGCCGCGTTGGTGACGGGTGCGTCCTACGGCATTGGGCGAGCGATCGCCGTCGGCCTGGCCCACGATGGCTGGGATGTCGTGGTCACCGATCTGAATCCGCACGATCTGGAACCCGTGGTGGCTGACATTCAGGGACTGAGTCGTCGGGCCGTTGCCCTTGCACTGGACTTGCGTGCGCCCGAGACATTTGTGGGTGTCGTGTCACACGCGGTGGAGCATTGCCCTGGGTTGTCAGTGCTGGTCAACAATGCCGGAGTCCCCTCCCTGAGTCAGCCCGCCGTGGCCACGAGCGAGCAGCAATGGGAATCGGTGGTGGACACCAATCTCAAGGGCACGTATTTCCTCACGCAGGCCTTCGGGCAATGGCTGATCGCGCAAGCCAGGCCTGGGGCCATCATCAGCTTGAGCTCCACGCATGGCAGCGTCGGATTCGCGGGTGCATCGGTGTACGGCATTGCCAAAGCTGGCATCAACCAGATGACGCGCATGCTGGCCATCGAGTGGGCGCCGCATGGGATTCGCCTCAATGCCGTGGCACCCGGCACCACGCCTACCCCGACGCGAGAAGCCAGTCTGAAAAATCCGCAGCGCCGCGAAGCCATGCTGTCGCGCATCCCCTTGCAGCGATTCGGAACCGCCGAGGAAATGGCTGCTGCGGTCCGCTTCCTGGCCAGCCCTCAGGCCAGTTACATCACTGGCCAGATTTTGCATCTGGATGGTGGGCTGACAGCGTATTGAGCCGACTGGCCCCTTCAAGGATTAGTCGCAGGCGACAGGTCGTATCGCAGAGGGACCGCGTTGAATGCTGGCATCCAGTCCTTCTATCAAGGCGCCCATTGTTTGCAGATGAGGCACTGGCACTTGCATGAGTTTGGCCATCTCGATGCATGCCCCGATGATGGCTTGCCACTCCAGGGGACGCCCGGCGCGTGTGTCTTGAAGCATCGAAGGTTGTTGGTCAAAGTTGCCGATGACCCGTTGTAGTTCTTCATTCGGATCGATCTGAAGTTCTGTGCCCGCTTGCCGTGCGACCTCGTAAACCTCGCCGAGTAAGGACGCCACCAGTTCTCGGGTTGACGCCAATTGCACCAGATGGCCGCTCGATGATTGGGTCAGGGCCGCCAACGGCCCCCACACGAGATTGACGACCAGTTTGCGCCATTTTTCCGCACGGATATCTGCTGTCAATTGCACAGGGTAACCGTGTTCGAGGACTGCGGCCGCTTGATGCAAGCGATTGGACAGTGAGCCGTCCAACTCGCCAAGTACCAGTTTCTGTGGACCTTTCACACTGGGTAGGAATATTTTTCCTGGAGCCAGCAGGGTGGCAGGTCGGTAGATGACTGCACCAAGAATCGTATCCAGGTCAAAGATGCGGTTCAATTCTGAGGACTGAAGCGAGGCGAGCGGTGTGCCCGCCCTCGGTGAGTCCATCCGCTCGAACAGCCACCATGGCAAACCATTTTGTACCATCACCAGACAGCCGCCGGGCGCTAGCAGTCGTTGAATGTCATGAGCCGCAGCGATCAGCTGGGTTGACTTGAGTGTGACCAGAATCAGATCGAAAGCTTGGTCCGGCAGTTCGGTGGGGGGAGCCGCACGGATGGCAAGGTGTTCTTGACGACCATCTGCCCATTCCAACAGCACACCACGGTTTATCTGCAAGGCCTTCAAGTGCGGGCCACGGGCTCCCAGGACAACCTCAAGACCGGCCTGGGCCAGGCGCCCCCCCAGAAATGCGCCTATCGCACCTGCGCCGAACACCAGCACTCGGGGGCGTGTCTGGTTATCTGGGCTCATTCCTTCGGGATTTTGGCGTCAACGACGATTTTGCCGAATTTGGCCAGGTCATCTTGAATGATTTGCCCCAATTTTTCAGGCGAGCCGCCATTGATGACCAGGCCTAACTCGCGCGCCCGCTGCATGAGCTGGGGTTGGCGCAGGACCTCGTTGGCCACGGCATTGAGCTTGGCGATGACGGCCGCGGGTGTCCCGGCAGGAGCGGCAATACCTTGATTGATGGGCAGACTGAACCCCTTGACGCCTGCTTCATCCAGCGTCGGTACATCGGGAAACACGGGGTCGCGTTGCGGCCCTGCGGTTGCGAAGGCTTTCAAGCGACCGGTGTCCAGCAGGGGTTTGGCATTGCCATCCCCATAAACGCAACTTACGTTGCCTGCGAGCACATCCTGCAAGGCAGGACCGCCGCCGCGATAATGAACGTGAGTGATGTCGGTGCCCGTCATGGATTTGAAGAGCGACCCCAGCAGATCATGGCCAGAACCAGGGCCTGCTGTTGCATTGGTCAGTTTGCCAGGGTTCTTTTTCGCATAGTCGACCAACTCGGCAATGTTATTGGCAGGCACGGAGGGGTTGCAGACAAAGATGTTGGCATACCAGAACAGCGGTGTCACTGGCTTGAAACTCGTGACGGGATCAAACGGCAGCGATTTGGACATGGCAGGCATAGAGCCATGCGTGATGGAGTTGACGTACAAGAGGGTGTAGCCATCTGGGTTGGCCATGGCGACATGTTGCACACCGATGCGCGTGCCTGCACCCCCCCGATTGTCCACGACCACTTGCATCCCCAGTACCGTGGACATGCGGTCGGCCACGAGTCGAGCGGCGGTGTCAGTGATGGCCCCAGGGGCATAGGGCACCACCAAGCGGATGGGCTTGCTCGGGTAATCCTGCTGGGCAACCGCGGGCAGGGCAAGGGCTGCACTGGCAGCGGCAGCCAAGCCGGTCAGGATGATTCTGCGCATGTCCATGACGGGTTATCCTTGTTTGGTGTTAGAGGGTACTGGGTAATGAAAGTTTCAGTGCGCGTTTTGGGCAAGCTTCAAGGCTTCGATCTGATGAGCAGCGATCGTTTCGCGACTCTGGGTCACCAAAAGAATTCTAGAAGGCTGGCTTGAGGTGTTGCGCACGGTTCGTGCAGTGCCCGGCTCGATGCGCACCAGGTCATAGCGGCTCAGGCTTACCGCTTGTCCTTGGAAAGTCACTTCGCAGGTGTTATCACTGGTCTGGACCACCCATTGACAGTGCTCGTGATCCAAGGTGGCCGAGGACGATTCATGAGCGGCCAGTTTGAGCATGGACACATCCATGCCTGGCCAACTTGACACGGGCGCCGGGACATGAGGGCTTGAACTCATAACGGGGTACACGGTTTCTCCGGCCGTTGGCTGTGCTTTAAGTGAATCAGCGCGAGCGGTGCGTTGCTGCATTTTTTCGACGGAGATGTCATAGGCTGCCTCGCCCTGAAAGCGCATGTTGATGCCTGCCAGAAGTTCCATGACCTGATCGCCATGTTGCTGCCGAATCCCCTCGCCGGTGGACCGCAGCATCTCGATCTTGTCACTCATTTTGTCGTCGCCTTGAATCAAAACCAGAAGCCGTGCCTCTGCGTTGGTGAGATTGCGGAAGGTTCGATACACATTGGGTGGCACTGAGCAAACGTCGCCCGGATTCAACGTGACTTTGTGTTGCAACTCGTTGCCCCACAAAACATCGAAGCGACCATCCAGACAAAAAAATGTTTCCAGCGTGCCCGTGTGGTTATGCGATACGGGGCCTTGATTGGGCGTGCATTGAGCCACAGTGATACACAGGCCCGGCCAGCCTCGCAGGGGCGCCAAGGCGTTGCGGCCAACCAACCCCGGCGGCGACACGATAGGAAACACCTGATTGGCGGCCAAATACTCCATCACTTCCCTCGGAATGCCGTTGTTGGCATGCTGAGACTGGTAGGAAACCAGTTCTTTGAAACGAGCAATGGTGGGGAGCGTGGCAGTGGCTTGAGTCATGGCTGGGTTCGGTGGAGTCAGGACAATGTGTTCGGTGAGGCGATCGGTTAAAAAACTGTTCGCCGTTTATTGAATATGATGGAGTACAACTTGTATGTCTCACATCTGACAGGCTCTGCCGCCTCTCTTCACAGGAGGCGAATTGGATGGCAACCGCTTTACCGAGTGCGATGGCAGGTCGATGAGGGAGTGCTCCATGGGAGTGCTGAGATTCACGGGGTCTGTATTCACTCCGGCTGCATCCCCGCATCGGCAAAGGCTTTGGACCAGGCTTGCAATTGCTCGGGCAAAAAGGCGGCCAACTCGGCGGGGGTGCTGCTGGCCAGGTCAAACCCGAGTTTGTCCACGCGCTCGCGCACATCGGGCCGCGCCATGGCGGCGGCGAGTTCGCGGCTCATGCGCTGCGCAATTTCGGGCGGCAATTTGGCCGGGCCAAACAGGGCGGCCCAGGTGCCGGCGGTGAGCGGCGGCACGCCGGCTTCTACCGCGGTGGGCACTTGCGGCAAGAGGCTGAAGCGGCTCGGTAGCAACACGGCCATGGCGCGCAATTTGCCGGACTGTATGTGCGGCAAGGCGCTGGTGGGCGTGGCGAAGGTCATTTGCAGATGTCCGCCGAGGATGTCGTTGACCGTGGGGCTCTCGCCTTTGTAGGGAATCAGGTTGAGGTCAAGCTTGGATTCTTGTTTGAGCCGCGTGAACATCAGCTGGGTGACGCCGCTGTAGCTGCCGTAGTTCATCTTGCCGGGTTGCTGCCTTACCAGGGCAAACAGCTCGTTGGCGTTTTGAGCGGGTAATTGAGAGCTGGCCACGAATACATAAATGTACCGGCCCACCAGGGAGACGGGGGTGAAGCTCTTGATGGGGTCGTAGGGCGGGTTCTTCTTCAGCAGGGGCACCTGCATCATCGGCGTGTTGGAGGCCAGGAAAAAGGTATAACCATCGGGCTCAGCGCGCGCCACCAACTCACCCGCGATGGCGCCATCGGCGCCGGGTCTGTTTTCCACCAGTACGGGCTGGCCCAGCGACTGGGTGAGCACCTGGGCCAGGATGCGGGCGACGGCATCGGTGGAGCCGCCGGGGGGAAATTGCAGCACGAGTCGCACCGGCTTGGTGGGCCAGGACTGTCCCCAGGCCGCCAGGCCCAGTGAACACAGCAGCAGGCCGGTGAGCAGTCGCTTGGACCATGAACGAGGTTGCATTGTCGGTCTCCGAGGGGGGTATCTGTATGGGGGTTGAAGGGATGGCTTGCATTCTCCTACGAACCAGAGGCCCTGAACGCTTGGGCTTTCCCGATGGACAAAACCCCCCTGGCCGGATTGAAATCGGGCCATGCCTCACATCCTCTCCCTCGACCAAGGAACCACCAGTTCGCGCGCCGTAGTCTTCAACGCCCAGGGCGACACGGTGGCGCTGGCGCAGCGCGAGTTTGCCCAGCATTTTCCGCAACCGGGTTGGGTCGAGCACGACCCGATGGAAATCTGGTACACCCAGCTGCAGGTGGCCCGCGAGGCACTGGCGCAGGCGCGGCAGTCAGGGGCCCAGGTCACTGCCTTGGCGATCACCAACCAGCGCGAAACCACAGTCCTCTGGGACCGTGCCACGGGCCAGCCCGTAGCACCAGCCATCGTGTGGCAGGACCGGCGTACGGCGAGCCACTGCGACCAGTTGCGCGCGCAAGGCCAGGCGCGAAGGGTGCAGCGCAAAACAGGACTGGTGCTCGACGCCTATTTCTCGGGCACCAAGCTGGCTTGGCTGCTGGACCAGGTGCCTGGCGTGCGGCGCCGAGCTGAGCGTGGCGAGTTGGCCTTTGGCACCGTGGACAGCTGGCTGATCTGGCAGCTCACCGGGGGGCGGGTACACGCCACCGACCCCAGCAACGCCTCTCGCACCATGCTCTTCAACGTGCACACCCTGGCTTGGGACCCGCAGTTGCTGGCGCTCCTGAACATTCCGGCCTCGGTGCTGCCGCAGGTGGTGCCCTCCAGCGGGGTGTTGGGCGAGACTGACCCGTCGGTCCTGGGGCTCGCGCTGCCGATTGCCGGGGTGGCTGGCGACCAGCAGGCGGCCACCTTTGGCCAGGCCTGCTTCGAACCGGGCATGGCCAAGAACACGTACGGGACCGGGTGCTTCATGCTGATGAACACCGGACGCACCGCTGTGACCAGCCAGCATCGCTTGCTGTCCACGGTGGGCTGGCAGGGGCCCACGGGGCGAGAGGCGACCGCGTATTGTCTGGAAGGGTCGGTGTTCATGGCTGGGGCGACGGTGCAATGGTTGCGTGATGGCCTGCAGATCATTCGGCACGTCCACGAGGTGGAGTCCCTGGCTGCGAGCGTGGAGGACACCGGCGACGTCTACCTGGTGCCGGCCTTCGCTGGACTGGGCACGCCTGAGTGGGACAGCTATGCCCGCGGCACCCTGGTGGGCATGACCCGGGGCACAGGACGCGCGCACATCGCCCGTGCCGCGCTCGAAGCCATTGCGCTTCAAACCGCCGATGTGTTCGATGCAATGGCCCAGGACGCCGGCGTGCCCTTGCGTGAACTGCGTGTCGATGGGGGTGCCAGCCGCAACAACCTGCTGATGCAGTTGCAAGCCGACTTGCTGGGGGTACCCGTGGTGCGCCCCAAGGTGACCGAGACGACGGCGCTCGGGGCAGCCTACCTCGCCGGCCTGGCATGTGGGGTTTGGCGCGATGCCGATGACATCGCCGCGCTGTGGCAAGTAGACCGGCGCTTCGAGCCGGGATTGAGCGATGTCGCACGACGTCACAAGCTGCAGCGCTGGCAGGAGGCGGTGCGGCGATCACGCGGCTGGGCGCAGGGCTGAGGACATCAGGCCCGCCCCTCGACACCTGGGTGCTGAATTCTTTGCCAACCCGTCCGAACCGGTTGCGTTGCGCAAGCGCAGATTCCCCTGTGAGGCAGGGTGGTCAATGAGGGCAACATCCAGACGGAGTGACGGGTGCGGTACCATCCGCCCATGATGATGGGTGGCAGTTCGTTTCATCGGGGTCTGCCACGGCGGTGGGGGGTGCTGGCGAGTGTGGTGCTGGTGCACCTGGGCGTCCTGTGGTGGTTGCAGCAAGGGCTGAGTCGTGAGAGTTTGCCTCTGATCACCCCCATCACCTTGATCAGTGTGCCGCTGGACATGCCAGCGCCTGCCAAGGTGACCCCGCCGGTGCCGGTCCCCGACAGGGTGGCCTCCCCGCCACGTCCGCTGCAGAACCCCGAGCGCGTGGCGCGTTCGCCCAGCCCTGCGGAGACAGTGAATCCCCCTTCCGCGTTGGTTCCTGTCCCCTCGGTGCCGCTGGCCGCCGTCGGTCCCGCCGAGGCTACTGTGCAACCGAGTTCAGGCGTGAGTGCAAACGCTCAGACACCGGGTGTTGATGCAAGTGCCAGCAGTGCGGGACCTGCCGCCGCTGCGGTGGTCCAACCGGCCAGCCATGCCGACTATTTGAACAACCCCAAACCCGACTATCCCCGCTTGAGCCAGCGCTTGGGTGAACAGGGCGTTGTCACCCTGCTGGTCCTGGTGGGGGTTGATGGGTTGCCGCAAAAGGTTGAGGTGAAAACCAGCAGCGGCTTCGAGCGGCTGGACCGGGCGGCACTTGACGCGGTCAGGCAGTACCGCTTTGTGCCGGGCCGACGTGGTAACGTGCCCGAGGCGATGCCGGTCATCGTCCCAATTGTTTTCAAGCTTTGAGGGGAGTCAAGCAACGTGAATGCATCAAGTGGATTGATCCACGTCTGGCAGCAAGGCGATGGGGTGACACGTTTTGTCGCCTGCTTGCTGTTGGCCATGTCTCTGGCCTCCTGGGTGGTGATGGTGCTCAAGGCCCTGGATGTGTGGAACCTGCGCCGCCAGGCACAGCGGGTCGAGACCTTTTGGGAGAGCGCCAACTTGGAGGCCGGCTTGGCATGCTGGGGGGAGGTCAAGGACAGCGGTGCGTTTCGTCACCTGGCCGAACAGGCCCAGCAGGCGCTGGAGCACCTCAACCGCCGAGACGGTACCCCGCACCTGCACGACCGTCTGGACCTGAGCGACTGGATGACGCGCGCCCTGCAAAACGCGCTCGATCACACCGCCACGCAATTGCAATCGGGCCTGATCCTGTTGGCCTCGGTGGGCTCCACGGCTCCGTTTGTGGGTCTGTTTGGCACAGTCTGGGGCATCTACCACGCCTTGATGGGCATTGGTCAAGCCGGTCAGGCCACCATTGACCAGGTGGCTGGCCCCATTGGCGAGGCGCTGGTCATGACGGCGCTGGGCTTGGCGGTGGCCATACCCGCCGTGCTGGGCTACAACGCGCTGGTGCGTGCCAACAAGACCATCATGGTGCAACTCAAGCGTTTTGCCCACGACCTGCATGCCTTGCAGGTCACTGGGGCACGCGTACCGACGCACTGAAGGAGTTGACCGTGGGCTTTCAGTGGAACGAGGACGATGATGCCGCGATGAGCGAAATCAACATGACGCCGCTGGTGGATGTCATGCTGGTGCTGCTGATCATTTTCATCATCACCGTGCCGATCATGAAGCACGCGGTGCCTGTGGAGTTGCCACGTGCCAGCAGCCAGGCACCGGACCCAGCGGTGCTGAGCGTTCGACTCACGGTGGATGCGCAAGGCGACTTTTATTTCAACGAGGCGCGGGTGAGCGACGAGGAACTGGATCGCTTGTTGCGTGAGCAGGCCGCGCGGCAACCGCAACCCCAGGTGCAGCTCAAAGGGGATCGTTCGGTACGCTATGAGCGCGTGGCGCAGGCCCTGGCCGCTGTGCAGCGGGCGGGCTTACAGAACATCGGGTTTGTGACTGAGCGTCGCTAATCCAGCCAGACAACAACACTTCAATACACGAGGAACACCATGAAATCCTATTGGATCCAGACACAAGGCTCCGGCATGCATCTCGAGATGCGCGACGAGGCCTTGCGCCAACCGCAGGCAGGACAGATGCGAGTGCGCTTGCAGGCGGCCGCCCTCAACCGCGGTGAGTTGATCGCCGGCCACGGCTTGCACGCGCCCAACCAGCCGGCGCGTGCCGCCGGGTTTGAGGCGGCGGGCGTGGTGGAGGCCCTGGGGGAGGGCGTGACCCGCTTTCGTGTCGGCGATGAAGTCATGGGCCGCTGTGATGGCGCTTTTGCCGAATACGGCGTGATGAATGAAGCCGAGGTTCACCCCAAGCCCGCCAACTTGGACTGGCCTCAAGCGGCGAGCAGCACCATCACCTACAGCACGGCGCATGACACGCTGATGGTGCAAGGTCATTTGCAAGCGGGTGAGTGGGTGCTGGTGACAGGCGTGACCTCTGGCGTGGGCGTGGCCTGCCTGCAACTGGCCAAGGCCTTGGGCGCTCGGGTCATCGGCAGTTCGGGCTCACCCGACAAGTTGGCTCGGCTGACTTCGTTGGGCTTGGATGTGCCCTTGCACACGCGTGCCGCTGGCATTGCCCAGGCCACACTGGCGGCCACCGATCAGCGGGGCGCCGATGTGGCGGTGCTGAGTGTGGGAGGGTCGGTGCTGGATGAGTGCATCCAGGCGCTGGGTTTCCAGGGGCGCCTGGGCGTGGTCGGTTATGTGGACGGCGATGTGCATCCGAAGCTGGACTTGCTGAGTTTGCACAAGAAGCGTTTGCACATCTACGGCGTGTCCAACAAGAAGCGGCAGATGCGCCATCGCATTGAGGCGGCCCAGTTGTTTGCACGCGACGTGCTACCCCTCATGGCCAGCGGCGCTGTGGTGCCGCTGGTGGACCGCGTGTACCCGTTCGATCAGCTCACCCAGGCCCAGCGCGACATGGAATCGAACCAGCAGGTGGGCAAGCTCGTGCTGTCGATTCGGGGTTGATCACTGATCTGCAGCAAGCAGACCAACTCCACGCGGGCGCTGGCGTGGGGCTTGCCTGGTATCTCGATGCTCAGGTCGTCGGGACTGGCACGGATTGCCAGGACACCATCTGCCAGCCGCTGGGGCGGCGGGCCCAGACCTGCAGGTAGCGGCTGAGCACGGTCTTGCGTGTGCCTGTGACTTCCACATCGATGCGCAAGTCGCCATTGACGAGCACCACATCGCCCAGCACCCGGAATTCACGCTGCTGAACTTCCAGCCCATGGTAGAAGTAGTGGCCGCTGGTCAGTTTGTCCAGGTACTCGGTCTTGTTTTCCTGCACAGCGCTGGAGTGGATGTAACGCAGATCGTCACCCATCAGGGCTTCCAGGGCCTGGAAGTTGCGGGTGAGGATGGCCTGCGTGCGTTGGTTGTCCAGCGATTCGATGTGGGCAATGGTGTCAGCGGTGGAGGAGGTGCTCATGGGTGTTGGGCAAAATGCATGGCAAGTGAAGGGCCGGTGTTCACCGGGGCGAAGTCTCCTGTGCGAGGGGATCGCAACTGGCCTATGGTAGAACCAGCGCCTGAACCTACCAATACCAGAGGAGACAGCTTGTGATTCATGTGCTTGCCATTATTACCACCCATCCTGGTATGCGCGACACCGTGCTCGGGCATTTTCGCGCCAACGTGCCGGCGGTGCTGGCCGAAGAGGGCTGTATCGAGTACGGTGCAGCCGTTGACGCGGCCCCTGCACCCGCATTTCAAACCCCGTGTGGGCCTGACACTTTCGTGGTAATCGAAAAATGGGCCAGCCTGGACGCCTTGAAGGTGCATGCCGCCGCCCCTCACATGGCTGCTTATGCGGCCAAGACCCGTGAGTTCATTGCCTCTCGGGCATTGCACATTCTGTCGCCCACCTGATGGCCTAGCAGTCACTTGGGCCTTCGCCATCATACGAAGGGCGAGGGTGCAGGAACATTTGCTTCCCGCAAGTCCGCTTGTGTGGTCCAGCGAACCCGGCGACTTGCCAGGGCGCCTGATGATGCGGTCTTTTCCAAAGGATCGCCATGACCACGTCGACCCCTGAGGCCAGACCGCAGGCTTCTTCCTCCTTGGCGCCTTCGGCGCGTACGCCCTTGTTGACGGACGAAGAGCTTGACGCGCTCATTGAGGCCTTCAACCGGCGTGACCCCTCGCCCGCACGCCCACACCGCCAGCTGATTGGTCTGGCGCTGCTGGCGTTGTCGGTGATGGGTCTGGGAAGCTGGTGGTGGATTTGAGGCTGCGCTTATTCCCCGCGCACCACCAGCGTGGGCACCGGTGAGAGTCGAATGATCTGCTCGGCTCCACTGCCCAGAAACACGCGTCCGATGCCTTTGCGCCCATGGGTGCCCACCACGATCAGGTCGGCACCCCATTCCCGTGCCTCGGTGGCCACGGTCTCCCCCAGACGTTGCGCGGGCAGATCGATGAGTTTGACATCCACAGTCACACCGGCTGATTTGGCTTTGTGAGCGGCCTCATCCAGAATTTTTTGCCCGTAGTCGCGTGCCATGGCAAACAGGTCGGCGGCATATTCATACCCGGACATGTAGGCCAGTTCATCCACCGAGTGCACCAGATGCAATTGAACGGGACCGCCACTGGCAAGCTTGATGGCCATGTCCAGGGCACGGTTGGATGTGGTGCTGCCATCCACGGGCAGCAAAATCTTGTGGAAGGTGTGCATCTCGAAAGACTCCAGGGTGTTGCAGGTCGCAAGTGACAGGAGCGCCATGGTAGAGGTCAGGGTTCCTCAGCTTGGTTCTGTGGCGAACGCAAGCCCGTCGGTTCCTGTGCCCAACGTGCGTGTGAGGTGAGTGTGAGGGCCTGTGTGGCTGCACGCACATCCGGTTCATCCTGCGCGTGCCTACCATGCGACCTTCTTCACTGAGGAGCGTCACATGCCCAATTCAATGTCAGACCAACAGGATCAACTTGTCAACGATTTGCGCGCTGTGGTGCGCGATGCGCAGCAACTGCTCGACAGCGGAGTGTCCAACTGTGGCGCGCAGGCGTCGCAGGCCCGTCAGCGCCTGGAGTCTGCCATGCGCGAAGTACGCCAATCGTGGACCGAGAGCGGATCTCATGCGCGGCAACAACTGTCGCAGTGGCAGCAAGCATCCGATGAGTATGTTCACCAACACCCCTGGACCACCGTCGGTATGGCCATTGGAATGGGCGTGGCCATGGGGTGGTTGCTGGGCCGCCGATGAAGTGGTTGGACCTCCTGTCACGTCTCGCTCAACTGGCCTTGGGTCCGTGGGTGCAGAGGCTGGTGCAGGACCTGGACCGGTGGCGTTGGCAGATGTTTCAAAGCTGTTTGCTGCTCTTGCTGGCGGCGGCGAGTGGTTTGACCGTGTTGCTGCTGGTTGCCCTGCTGGTCACCCTGATGTTTTGGGAAACTTACCGACTGGAGGCGTTGGGTGCCCTGGCGCTGGGCTACGCCGTGTTGACGGCAGGGATGGTACGCCGGGCGAGTCGTTTGATGATGCCTCTACCAGGTCGTTCCTCACCGGGGCAGTCGTGCGGCCCAGCGTGTGGCGCTTGCCCTGCATGTCCAAGGAGCGGGAGTGGTGGCGGCTGAGCATCTCGCACCACCACGCCTGCCGTCAAGCGAGACACTCGAGGCTTGGGACGCGCTGGAGCCCGTGGAGCGAACACTGTTGATTCCTCTGCTGGCACGCGTCTGGGGACAGCGCTGGCTTTGGAATGTGGGCCCGGCCGATGCATCGGCCCAACAGGTTATCGCTCAGTTGTCCCCAGATGTGTTGCGGTGGTTGCCTGACCCGGTCACCTTGGGTTGCATCATGGGGCGAACGCGGCAGTTGGTGTTTGAGGCGCAAGCCCACTTCGAGCGCTACCCCCGCGGTTGGGGGGTGAACTTGGGGGCTGGTTTGTCGGATTATTTTCAATGGCTGGACAACGGGGCCAACCATTGGCTGGATATCGACCGGGAGCGGGTGATGCAACTGCGCTCGCAGTGCCTGCCGCGGCGACTCCGAGCCCGAGGTTTATCGCTGGACATGGATGAAGACAACTGGTGGGCAAAGGTGGCAAGCTGTCTCCCACCGCGCCGTCAACCCCTGTTTGTCATGTTGGAAGGCGTGCTGCTGTATCTGCGACCTGCCCAGGTGAATCAGGTGTTAGCAACTCTGGGCGAGCACGCCACTGCCGGTACCCGCGTGGTGTTTGATGTGATTCCTCGGTGGTTGGTGGGGTGGCGCGTTCGCATGCCCTTGCCAACGCAGGAGGCGCCGGTGTTTCAGTGGGGCTTGGACTCCCGGCAGGAGCTCGAGGCTGTCCATCCACGGTTGCATGTGCAATCGATGACCCCATCGCCTGCGGCTTCAGTGGCATGCCCTTGGCTCATGGGCAACACCTGGCCGTCACTGTCGCCTTATGCCTTGGTGCGAATGACGGTGTCTTGAGGCTAGCGTTCAATGAAAGGATTTGCATGTCGGTGAACCATGATTGTCTGCGGTGCTTGAACCGTTCGGTCTGTGTGGTGGGGCAAGTGGATGCTGCACAGAATCCGGTGGTGCGAAACGCCATGCAGGATCAGATTCGACTCTTGCCCGGGGATGTGTTGTTACGACCCGGCATGTCGTTTGAGCACTTGTACCTGGTGCGCTATGGGCACTTCAAGGCAGTCCTGTTGGATCCGGACGGCCGCTCGCACACCACGCGCTTGCAGGGACGGGGCGATGTGTTGGGATTGGAGGGGCTGGATCAGGGGCGGCATCACCACGAGGTGACGGCCTTGCAGCATGCCAGCGTGTGTGCATTTCGTTATGACGCCTGGTGCGACCTGGCATCAAGCCTTCCCTCGCTACAGCAAGCCTGGTTCAAAACCCTGAGTCGGGCCACACGCTTGGATGGGCAGCACATGCTGCTGTTGGGGTGCTTGGATGGACAAGCGCGTGTTGCCAGCTTTTTGTTGATGCTGGGTCAACGGGTGGGTGATCTGCAGGGAGAGACACTCGATTTGATGATGACGCGTCAAGAGATGGGTAATTACCTGGGCATGACGCTGGAGTCGGTCAGTCGCCATCTCTCGCAATTTCAGCGGCATGGCTGGATCCGGCTGGATCGTCGGCGTGTCACCCTGCTGCAACCCGATGCCTTGCAACAGTTGCGACGGGCAGACGAGCCGCGCAAATTCAGGGTGCGCGCACCATTTCAAAGACCAATGGGTCGTGGCGAACAGAGTGTGATGAGCACTTGAGTCAGACTGGTATTTTTTGAAAGGAACAGACATGAAATCAGATAAACAATTGCAAGCCGATGTGCTTGCTGAGCTTCAGTGGGAGCCTGCCGTGAATGCGGCGCATATTGGTGTGGAAGTCAAGGATGGGGTGGTGACACTGTCCGGTCACGTGGATAACTTTGCAGAAAAATGGGCCGCTGAACGCGCAGCCAAACGCGTGCGTGGCGTGCGTGCCCTGGCCATTGACATGGACGTGACCTTGGCCTCGAGCGATAAGCGCAACGATTCCGACATTGCGCGGGCCACCATCAACGCGCTGCAGTGGACCTCTACAGTACCCGGACAAACCATTCAGGTGGCGGTTGAAAACGGCATGGTGACACTCACGGGCAACGTGGACTGGAATTACCAGCGAGAAGCGGCCGCCAACAGTGTGCGAAACCTCATTGGTGTACGGGGTGTATTCAACCAACTCGTGGTGAAGCCACGTGTGAATTTAACCTCGGTGAAGAGTGATATCGAGCATGCCTTGAAGCGCCGCGCTTACCTGGACTCAGAAAATATCCAGATTGGTTTGGAAGGCGACAGCGTCACCTTGTCTGGCAAAGTGGGCAGTCTGTGGGAAAAAAGTTTGGCGATCCAAACAGCTTGGGGGGCTCCAGGAGTTCGCAATGTGGTTGACAAGTTAAGTGTTTCATGAACTTTATGCTGTTAAGTGATTGATTTCATTCAGAAGGCTTGCGAATTACCCGCAAGCCTTCCTTGTATGGATCAGTCAAAAACAATGGAATGAATCCAGTCTTATGTGTGTCATCAAACAGAGTTATCAAATTTGAATCGATACAGTGCATCCATCCTGAACACATGTTGGTGAGTCAGGGCAACTACCACTGAAACTGTGCATGCAAGACCTCAAATTCACGCCGATCAAACATAGCAACAAGTTACTGGCCTTTCTCGATGTTCCCGATTGGGATGGGTTGCAATCCAAGCTTGAAATGGTGCAGTTGTCGGTGGATCAGGTGCTGTTCGAAGCAGGTCAAAAAATCACCCATGTGTATTTCCCGGTGACATGCATCATCTCCCAGCAATACGACTTTGAGGATGGAAAGTCGGCAGAATTTGCCCAGATGGGTAACGAGGGGTTGGTGGGCATTTTTGTCTTCATGGGCAGCCAATCCACCAGCAGCAAGGCGGTGGTGATTGCCAAGGGGTATGCATACCGAGTGCGTGCCGATGCGGTGCTGGATGAATTCAATCAGTCCGGTAGCTTTCGACGCTTGATCCTGCGTTACATGCAAGTGTTGATGACACATGCCTCCCAGATTGCGGCTTGCAATCGACGGCATTCCATCGATCAGCAACTCAGTCGCACTTTGTTGCTGAACCTGGATCGCGTGGCAGGTTCAGAGCTGTCATTCACGCATGAATTGATTGCCAAGACCATGGGTGTGCGACGCGAAGGTATCAGCGAAGCCGCCAAACGCTTGCAGCGCGCCGGCATGATCGACTACTCACGAGGCTCCATCCAGGTGCTGGACCGAGCCGGGTTGGGGCGGACCACTTGCGAATGCTACGCCATCATCAAACACGAATACGAGCGCCTGCTGTCCAGCGCAGGCTTGTCTTGAGACTTGAAACCCAGGGAGAAAGCCATGATCAACTATCAACAACTTCGCATGACCTCTTGGGGGGTACTGCTGGTGTTGCCCATGCTGGTATCGGCACAATCAACATCCACCCAACGGGTCGATTTTGGCCAGCAGGAATTTCAATCGCATTGCGCGGCCTGCCATGGACGTGACGGCAAGGGCAACGGCTCCATCACCGGTTTGTTGCGCAAGTCACCCCCCGATTTGACGCTGCTGAGTCGCAGCAATGGGGGCATTTTCCCCATGTCCAGGGTGTATGACAGCATCATCGGCGATGACGTCAAGGCCCATGGCAGTCGTGACATGCCCGTCTGGGGGCAGGTGTACCGTCTGCGTGCGGGGAAACACTACGCAGACACCTACTACGACCCCGAGGCGTATGTGCGCATCCGTGTGCTCGCGGTGGTTGAATACATCAATCGCTTGCAAGTGACCCATCGCCCCTGAACGTCGGGGCTTCACAGCCCTGCCGCCATGCCCATTCGCCTTGCGTGCAGCATCCCACCTGTTAGCGTGGGACCGTATCGTTTATTTCTTTGGGTCCGATGGATGGTCTGCACCGTTGGCAAATTGTCGACTCATCGCCATCACGGATTCGACCAACGCATGGGCATAGTCTGCAGGGGGCTGAGCGGCCATCCACTGGTATTGCAGCGCTTCTTTGGAGGTGTATTGTTGGGATTGCAACAGATGCATCCAGGTCTGATTCCATTGGCTCTGCGAGTCAAACTGCGATGTCCACAGATCCTGTATCCACTGGATGTTGTTCGCCAGTTGTTCAGAAGCCATCTGCATGCAGGTTTGTTGCGCTCTGAAGGGATCCCTGCTTTGCACGATCTGCGACAACTTTTCCTGCGAGGTGATCATGGCCAGGCGTTGATGGCTCAGGGCAATGTCAGCCCACCGTATCCATTGCTTTTGCATGAACCCCAAGAGGGCAAGTGAGTCATCAAGCTGAGTTTTGGGCTGAGGTTGTTGCAGATCTAGCATGGTGTTGTCGGGCGACGGTAACCGCCGCGTACGCCTTGGGGTGAAAGAACAAGTTGCCACAACTGGTTGGAGCGGGCGCGAAAGGTACCGGCGCATGAGAGCAGGTAATAGCTCCACATGCGGTAAAAGCGATCGGAATGGTGGTCTTTGATTTTTGGCCAGACTTGTTGGAACCGCTCGTACCAGGCCATCAGCGTGCGGTCATAGTCCGCCCCAAAATTGTGAACATCCTCGATCACCCAATGGCGTTCAGTCGAACGCATTAACTCCTGTAAGGAGGGCAACTCACCATTGGGGAAAATGTATTTTTCAATCCAGGGGTCGATGGGTAGGTGGCTTTGATTCTTGCCAATCGTATGCAGCATGAAAAGACCGTCGGGCTTCAGGCAGCGCAAGGCGGTATCAAAGTATTCCATGTGGTTTTGTAGCCCCACGTGTTCAAACATCCCCACGGAAGCGATGCGGTCAAACTGATGATGGCCGTCAGTATTGAACTGGCGGTAGTCGGTCAATTCATAGCGGATCGGTAAATGCCGATCCAGCACAGCCGCGGCTGAGGCCTGCTCGCGTGAAATCGTCAGGCCAACACAACTGACTTGGTAATGGGTGGCCGCGTATCGCATGAGGCTGCCCCAGCCACATCCGATGTCGAGCAAGGTCATGCCAGGTTCCAGCTGCAATTTGCGACAGATGAGCTCCAGCTTGGCTCGTTGTGCCTGCTCCAGCGTGTCCGCTTGCTCCCAATAGCCGCAGCTGTAACACAGGGTGGGGTCGAGCATGTGTTGAAACAACGCTTGGTCCAGATCGTAGTGTTCGCGCCCCACCGTCCAGGCTCTGCGGATCGACTGTGCATTGCCCCAATGCGACTTGATGAAATGCATCAGCGGGTTCACCGAGCGAACGTGGCGTTCCAGTCCATGGCGCAACACGCGTTCAAAAAATCCGTCAAGTTGATGGCAGTCCCACCAGCCTTCCATGTAGCTTTCACCCAGGCCCAGGCTGCCAGTGAGGAACACGCGTTCCAGCGTTTCGGGGTGGTGAATCTGCAGGTCCCAGGGCCGGGAACCATTCAATCGAATGTCCGCCTGCGCCAGCAAGGGTTGAGCGCGACGCTCAAACCTGGAGTTTCTCAGCGGTTGGTCGACCAGGGCGATGCGTGTTGGGTTCAGCATGGGTGCTCACAGGCTGATCATTTGGTGCCGAATGGCAAACCGGGTCAGGTCGGCCACTTTGTGCAGCCCGATCTTGCGCATGATGTTGCGCCGGTGCACATCCACGGTGCTGGGGGCGATGTCCAGTTGCCGGGCAATTTCTTTGGAGGAATAGCCGTCTGCAATCAGGCGCAGCACCTCTTCCTCCCGGTGCCCCAGTCCATGCCGTTCGCGGGACTCCAGGCGCTGGTTTCGTGCGCCTTGCAGCATCAGGGTGGCCAGTTGCTGGCACAGGTAGTGGTGGCCTTGCGAGGCGCAGCGAATGGCCTGCAGCACATCGTCAAGCTGACTGGTGGTGGACACGCACGCCATGGCGCCGGCATCCAGCGTGCTCAGCAGTTCGGTGGGCTGATGGAAGTCGGCCAACACCACCAAAGGTTGTGCAGGATATTGGGCGTGTCGGTCGCGCAGTGATTGCAGCGGCGTGGGTTGCAGGGAGTCGAGTCCAATCAGCAGAACCTCGCTTCGAAGGGGTTTGTCTGGTTCGAGCAAGTCTGTTGCTCCCTCGATGGGTCCGACCAGTTCAATAGACGCCTGCCGCTGCAAATAAGACTCGATGCCTTGTGCCAACAGGTTGTGCGGAATTGAAAGCGATACGCGTATGACCATGAAACACCTTGGTGCTGAACTGTCTGGGTACTCTAGGCACAGGTTGTCGCCGGGTCTGTGCTGCACGCCACGCAAGCTTCACAGGAGTCCGTTGTCTTTGAGGTAGAGCATCAAGGTCATTCGGCCAGAGCATTGCAACTTTTGGTAGATGTGATGCAGGTGCAACTTGGTGGTGCCCTCGGTGATATTGAGCCGCTGGGCGATACGCTTGTTGGGGAGCCCTTCAACCACCAGTTTCGCAACACTCCATTCACGTGCTGTGAGAGGTTGAGGCGAATTCAAGTCGGGTGGGGTGTCTTGCAGAAAGTCAGGGCGATGCTCGGGCAAGTGGTTGTCCAGCCAGGGTCTTCCTTGCAGCACCGATCGCACGCACTCGAGCAAGACATGCTGGGGTTTGTCCTTGCCGATCAGTCCCATCAGGCCTAGCGCCCGGGCTTGTTCAAGGTGCGATCGGTGAGCGCTGGTGAACACCACGGGGATGGTGCGAATCCCATCCGAGCGAATCGCCTGGATCAGGTGCCAGCCGCTCAATTTCGGCAAGTTCAGTTCATGGATCAACACATGCGGCTGAAGTCGCTGCACGTCCTGCCAGGCAGATTGCCCGTCTTGCACACAGGAACTCACCGAAAATTCGGATTCGTGTCGAAACACGCTCGTCAGACCCTCCAGCATCAGGGGGTGTGGATCGGCGAATACCAATTGGATGGACATCTTGTGCATGCTCCTCGCGCGATATGCATCGCAGGGGGGGCTAGCTTAGGCAGTCCTTGTCAACTGGCCAATTCGGTCAACTGGTTATTCACGCTACTGGCTTGTGAGTAGCGCGCTTGTCAAGGCAGGGGCGTCATCAGCCTGTGCGAGGGAGTTTGGCGTTGCTGAGCAAAGTTTTGCCCAGCTCGACCCCCCACTGGTCAAACGCACAAATACCCCACACAGCGGCCTGGCAGAACACCTTGTGTTCGTAGAGGGCCACCAGTGCACCCAGGTGGTGGGGTGTCATGTCGTCGAGCCAGAGCACACTGCTGGGGGTATTGCCCGGGTAGGTGCGGTGAGGGGTCATCCGAGTGGCCGTGGTTTCATCCAGCCCCTGCTCGCGCAAGCGTTGTTGTGTATGGGGGTGATCTCTGCCCACGGCCAGCGCCAAGCGTTGCGCGTGCAGATTGTTGTACACCTCGCGGTGCTGCTCTGGGGCCAATGGCAAGGGCGTGGAGTCAGGGCGCACCCCAACGAAGTCCACGGGGATGCGGTGCTGCCCCTGGTGTATCAACTGGAAATACGCGTGCTGTCCCTCAATGCCCAAGCCACCCCAAACCACAGGAGCCGTTTGGCACTGGACGGCGCTACCGTCGAGGTGGGTCCGTTTGCCATTGGACTCCATCTCGAGTTGTTGCAAGTAGGCTGGCCAGCGGGCCAGTGACACGGCGTAGGGGGCCACCAAGTGGGTGGAAGACCCCATGAAGTTGATGTTCCACACCCCCAGCAGCGCCAGCAGCATGGGCAGGTTGTGAGCGGTGGGCGCGGTGAGAAAGTGCTCGTCCATGGTGCGTGCACCTTGCAGCAACGCCTTGAAAGCGGTACCACCGATGGCGATGGCCACAGGCAGTCCAATCGCCGACCACAGCGAGTAACGCCCGCCCACCCAGTCCCACAACCGGAAGGTGTGCTCGGGGGTGTAGCCCGCGGCCTGCGCCAGGTCTGCACGTGCGGTGACAGCCACCAGGTGTCGCGATTGCAGAGCGGGGGGGCATCCCGCATCCTGCAGCCATCGGCGTGCAGAGGCAGCCAGCATCACAGTCTCGGGCGTGGTGAAGGACTTGCTTTGAACGATGAATGCGGTCTTCGCCGGGTCGAGTGCAGACAAGGTGGCGTACAAACTCCAGGGGTCAAGGTTGGACACAAAATGCACACGGACCGAGGTGGGGGTTTGCATCGATGCCCAGGGAGACAGGGCGTCTACCGCCATGCGAGGCCCCAAGTCTGATCCCCCGATGCCCAGGTTGACCACGTCGGTGATGGGAGAGTTGGTGAAACCTCGCAAGCCGCCACCGCGCACCTGTTCGGCAAACGTGGTGAAGCGGGCCAGTTCGTCACGAACCTGTTGCGAGATCGAGTCGCCCCAAGGGGCCTTCGTCAGATGACTTCCCCGCAAGGCCACGTGCAGCACTGGGCGCTGTTCGGTCAGGTTGATGGACTCCCCGCGAAACATGGCCTGGGCCTGTGTCATGACGTGACTCTCGTCGGCCAGTGCACTCAACTGCTGGAGGATGCGCTGGTCAATGGCCTGGTGCGAATAGTCGAGTGTGAGGCCTGCTGCCGAAGCTTGAAACTGTTCACGCGACGGGTCTTGCAACAGCTCGCGCAAATGCGGCACGGAGCCGGCCAGGGCGCTCAGGGCCTGCCATGCTGGACGTTGCGAGGGCGGGGTGAATGAGGACATAAGCAGCGTATGAATGATCTGGTCAGTGCATCACACAGGACGCACCGAGTCACCAGGTGGCAAGGTGGCAGCGCGCTGGGTGGCCTCCTGTGCCAGGCGGCTGATGCCTGCCCAATCACCTTGCGTCACCAAGTCCACTGGGGTGAGCCAGGAGCCACCCACCATGGGCACATTGGGTAGCGTCAAATACTGCAGCAGGTTGTCGCTGGATACTCCCCCGGTGGGACAAAACTTCATATCGCTCAAGGGGCCTGCGAGTGCTTTCAACATCCCCAAGCCGCCCGCTTGGGCAGCGGGAAAGAGTTTGACCAGATGAAATCCCCACTCTCGCGCCTGCATCACTTCACCTGGTGTCATCACGCCGGGCATGAAGGGCAAGTGGCAGGTGTGCGCAGCGCGCACCAACGACTCGGTCATCCCGGGTGAGAGGGCAAAACGCGCCCCGGCTTGCTGCACATCGTGCATCTCCTGCGGTCGGGTCACGGTGCCAGCGCCCACCAGCATCTGGGGAACTTGGCGAGCCACGGCTTCAATGGCGGGGAGCCCGGCCGTGTGGCGCAGGGTGATTTCCATGACATCCACCCCTCCTTCAAGCAGGGCATGGGCCAGAGGAACCGCTTGGGCCACCTCCGTGATCACAATGACCGGTACCACACGCGAGCGAAAGTAGGGCAATGCTGTGGGCGAGGAAACCGGAGCCGTCATGTTGATCACGACTATATCAAACGGGGTGATTCAAGGTGCCGAGCCATCCGCTGCGCGATCTTTCTCGACATCACGCAGCCAGTCATCGCCCGACGAGGTCAGCAATTGGGGGTAGTGGGTGCTGAACACGTGGCGCACATCTTCCAAAGGCAAGTCGTCGTGCTCGCCGTGCAGGGCCAGGTACTCCATGTGCCGCTGGCCTTGCAGGTCGAAGGGGTGGTAAATGGAGTCGGCGGTGCCATCAAAGTCCAAAGGCTGTAGCCGCAGTTTCTCGCACAACTCGATGTTGAAGGCAGGGGTGGCCTTGACCCACTGTCCATTCAGATGCAAGGCGGTGTATCCGTGGCGGTAAAAGACATCGGTGCCCATCTTCTCGCGCAAGCGCGCGGTGGAGAGATGGTTGCGGACATCGGCCAGACCTACCCGGGCAGGAATGCCCACCACCCGGCACGCGGCAGCGAGCAAGACGGCCTTGGGGATGCACCATCCATAGCCGCACTCAATCACCCGGCTGGCTGACATGCCGCGTGTGGACAAATCGATGCGGTAGGGGTCATAGCGAAATCCGTCGCGTACCGCGTAGTACAGCCGCACGGCCTGGTCGGTGGCAGAGGTGCAGCCTGCCACCGCATCTCGCGTCCAGTCGCGAAGACCCGCATGATCGCTGTCCAGCGTTGGCGTGGGCTGCAAGGCGGCTTGAAAGTCGACGGGAAAGCTCATCATGCTGAGGGCGATTTGCGGTTCATGGACAAGATGCCGCATCTTAGTACCCTGAGCCCCGGCATTGACTCGACATCCATCGGGGGGCAGGAAGCCAGCACATCAGCCGCTCCTGGTTTGACACACATCAAATCGCATCACGACAGTGTGTGTAGTAATTGTGCATACATTCAAATTCCAAGGAGTCGTCATGAAATTTCTCGTTGCAGTGGACGGTTCTAAGCCGTCTTTGTCAGCGGCCCGCTACGCCGCCAAGCTGGCCTCAGCCGTTCGGGGGCATAACCGTGTCACCTTGCTGTCGGTGCATGACGATTCTGGGCTGAAGCACTTCAAGAGCTATGTCCCCACCGGCGTCGTTGGGGACTTTTTGCGTGAGATGAGCGAGAAAGACTTGGCCCCCAGCCGCAAGGCGTTGGACAAGGCTGGCGTTGCGCATGACATGGCGATTCGTTTTGGAGACATCGCCACGCAGATACTGGAGGAAATACAGTCCAGCGGCTGCGACATGGTGGTGATGGGCTCCAAAGGCCGGGGGGCGCTCAAGAATCTGTTGGTCGGTTCTGTCGCGCACAAGGTGGCCGCCAGTGCCAGCGTTCCTGTGCTGCTGGTTCGCTGAGGTTCAGCTGCTGGCGGCGGGTTTACCCTTGTCGCTCCACAACTGTCCACCGGTGGCCCAGTTGTGGCGGGCAATGTCGTAAAACAGGATGTCCACGCCGTCCGGGCTACTGCCGAGGATCTTGACGCAGGCTTGGGTGAAGGCATCGGCCAGCGCGGCTTTTTGCTCGGGGGTGCGGCCTTCAAACAGTTCGACACGGAGGGTGGGCATGAGGACTCCTATTGTTGACGGGAAGTCGGCGATGTGCCGGCTCAAGTGACCATGGGGTGAGTATGCCTGAGCGGTGTGGCAACTTGGCTATCATTGTCGGTATGTCTGGTCCTGCTCTTCGTTCTGCCTCCAAGTCGTTGTCCGCTGACGATGAGGTGTTCGATCTGGCCGCCCGCACGTTTCGGGTGATGTCAGCGCCGATGCGTCTGAAAATCATCAGTTCCCTGTGCGAAGGGGAAAAAAGTGTCACCCAACTCCTCGATGCCATTCAGACCACGCAACCCAATATGTCCCAGCATCTGGCCAGTCTGTACCGCGCCGGGGTGGTGGGTAAACGTCGCGAAGGTGTGATGATTTACTACCGAATCATCAATGCACGGGTGGTTTCCCTGTGTCGTACCTTGTGTCAGCATCTGACTGAGCAAGAATTGGGCGCACAGTCCCGCAAAGGCAAGAGGGTCTGATGAGTATCCCGGGTTTATGCGGAGTTCTTTCAGCGATTCCAAACTCTAAGATCGCTCTATAAGGAGTCACGAATGAAGCGCTGGTGTATCGCATGGATAGTCTGCTGGTTAACCACCCAGGTCTGGGCCGAGGTGCGCGTGGTGTACCACCTGAGCGATGGAGTTGCCCAAGCCAGCCGTGCCATGAACAATATTCGTAATCACCTGACTGCCGACCCTACTGTCAAGATTGTGGTGGTCGCACACGGTGCAGGGCTGGATTTTTTGCTGGATGGAGCAACAGGGTCCAATGGCCAACCGTTTGCAGGCGCCATAGCGGACCTGGCCAACAAAGGGGTTCGCTTTGCGGCTTGCAACAACACCCTGCAGACGCGCAACATACCGCGTGATCGTCTGGCGATGGAAACAGCGGTGGTTCCCTCGGGTGTCGCCGAGGTGGCGAGACTGCAGTCGCGTGAGCAGTTTGTCTATCTTCGACCTTGAGTGGGTATTGTTTGATTTTTCGATGGGAGTGCTTATGTTGAATAAACCCTTGATCATGAGAACCGCCGCGTTGGCGCTGGTGTGTGTCGCCTCTTTCAGTGCTCAGGCGCAGGCGCCCGACCCCTTGCAGGTGCGCAGTTGGGCCGCAGGGTGCGCCAACTGTCACGGCACCAACGGCCAGGCCCAGCCGGGCATGGTGTCGCTGGCCGGTGTCAGCCAGGACGACATCGTTCGCAAAATGCAAGACTACAAGGCAGGGCGCTTGCCGGCCACCTTGATGCATCAATTGTCCAAAGGCTACTCCGACGAGCAGATCCAGGCCATCGCCGGCTACTTTGCCGCCCAGAAGAAATAAGGAGCACCATCATGCAACGTCGTCAATTCATTCAGACGTCCGCCCTGGGTTCTGCTGCAGGGGTCATGGGGCTGACCGGTTGCGCCACCCTGGGTGGTGGCTCAGGCCCCAAAGTGGTGGTGGTCGGGGGTGGCTATGGAGGCGCCACGGCAGCCAAATATGTGCGCATGTGGTCAGACTACGGCATCCAGGTGACCTTGGTCGAGCCCAACGCATCCTTTGTGTCGTGCCCCATTTCCAACCTGGTGATCGGTGGCAGCAAAACCATGGCCGACATCACCTCCCCCTACGACAACCTCACGCGCCGTCATGGCGTGACCGTGGTGCAAGACAGCGTCACCTCCATCGACCCGCAAGCACGCAAGGTCAAGCTGGCCAGTGGGGGTGAACTCGCCTACGACCGGCTGATCCTCTCGCCGGGTGTCGACCTCATGAGCGACAACTTGCCCGGGCTGATGAAGCCGGGGGCACAGGACAAAGTGCTGCACGCCTGGAAGGCGGGCCCGCAAACGGTGGCGCTGCGTCGCCAACTGGAGAGCATGCGCGATGGCGGGGTTTACGCCATCACCATCCCCATGGCGCCGTACCGTTGCCCCCCCGGCCCCTATGAGCGGGCCTGCCAGGTGGCGAATTACTTCAGCAAGGCCAAGCCCAAGAGCAAGGTGCTGATCCTGGACGAAAACGACGATGTCACCTCCAAGGGCCCCCTCTTCAAGAAGGCCTGGGCCGATCGCTACAAGGGCATCATCGAATACCGTCCCAAGCACAAGGTGGTGGATGTTGACGCCGCCACCAACACGTTGAAGTTCGAGTTCAACGACGACCTCAAGGCGGATGTGCTCAACGTACTGCCCACGATGCGTGCGGGGGCCATTGCGGTGAACACCGGATTGGCCACGGCCAACAGACGCTGGTGCGAGGTGGATTTCCTCACCCACGAGTCCAAGGCGGCCGCCAACATCCATGTGCTGGGCGACGCCATCCAGGTCGCACCGCTCAT
>Ga0255087_1000202_pt1 | contig 27173 bp, 23 predicted proteins | sample Colum_Miss_RepA__FD_188561 | JGI IMG/M metagenome (GOLD analysis project Ga0255087, IMG submission 188561) | Freshwater microbial communities from Columbia River, Oregon, United States - Colum_Miss_RepA_8d | ecosystem: Environmental > Aquatic > Freshwater > River | place: USA: Oregon | collected...
TTCTTCGGCACTGCCCGGCGGTAGCACCAGGCGCCCCGGGTGGCCGCTTTGCTGCAAGGCCAGCGCCATGGCCAAGGCGCCTTTGACCGGGCGAACGTCACCGGCCAGCGACAACTCGCCCGCCCAGCGATAAGCGTGCAGCGCTTGTGCGTCCAGACAGCCACTCGCAGCCAGAATGCCCAGGGCGATGGGCAAGTCGAAGCGCCCCGAATCCTTGGGCAGATCGGCCGGGGCCAGGTTGACGGTGATGCGTCGGTTGGAGGGAAATGGCAACCCCGCATGGGTGATGGCGCACCGCACCCGCTCGCGTGCCTCCTTGACCTCGGTGTCGGCCAGGCCGACCAGCGTCAAGCCGGGCAGCCCATTGCCCAGATGGACCTCCACCGTCACCGGGATCAGCCGCAGACCGAGCATGGCGCAGCTGTTGATGGACGCAAAACCCACGACGCCTCCTTCTGGTGCATAACGTGGCGCCAATGCCTGTTTTCGCACTGAAACGCACCGACTTGGTGCTCACAATTGGCGATTTTGGGAGGATTGCGATCAAAATGGGGGAGTTCTGCTCCTGTTGGCGGTGAGTCTGCCTTGGCACGGAACCTGCAAAAAGCCTTAAACCCTATCTTGTAACTGGAGTTCCCCCATGAAAAAAATTCTCGCTGCTTCTGCCTCTTTGATGATGTTGGCCGGTGCCGCTCAAGCACAAACCGCCGCACCTGCCGCCCCCGCCCCCGAGTGGACGGTGGCTGGCAACGTTTCGCTCAACAGCGACTACCGTTTCCGTGGTTTCACACAGACCAACTACGGCGCTGCCCTGCAAGGCGGCATCGACATCACTCACAGCAGCGGTTTCTATCTGGGTAACTGGAACTCCAATGTGGCCCAGGACCTGTACAACGGCGCGTCCCTGGAAATGGACTTCTACGGTGGCTTCAAGGGTGAAGTGGCCCCTGGACTGGGCTATGACATCGGTGCCATTTATTATCTCTACCCGAAGTCGGGTGTGGATCGCGACCCGGGTTTGAGCTATGCCAGCAAGAAAATCAACAACCAGGAAGTTTACTTGGGGCTGAGCTATGGCCCTGTTTCAGCAAAGCTGTACTACGCAACGGGCGACTACTTCAAGACCGCTGATTTAGCAGGAAAGCCCCTGTCTACCAAGGGCACTACTTATCTGGACATTTCCTACAGTCAAGAAATTAACGGCGTCATTTTGGGCGCGCATTATGGCCTTCTTACGGTTAAAAACTATGACCAGTTTTCCATGAGTACGGACGTTGGCGGGGACACTCTACCCAAAACCGTCGGCGACTACAAACTCAGCATCGGTAAAGACATTGGCGCTGGATACATCCTGACAGGCGCCTATGTGGGCACCACCAAGAAGGGCTACTTCGCTACCGACTTGGGCGCAGCCACTGCAGCCGGCAAATCCGCCGTCGTGGTCACTGTCGCCAAGACGTTCTAAAGCATCCCGAGAGCTAGGAGTCCCCATGAAACTCATCACTGCCATCATCAAGCCCTTCAAGCTGGACGAGGTTCGCGAAGCACTGTCGGGTATCGGTGTCCAAGGTATCACGGTCACCGAAGTCAAAGGCTTTGGCCGACAGAAGGGCCACACCGAGCTGTACCGCGGCGCAGAGTACGTGGTGGACTTTCTTCCCAAGGTGAAGATCGAGGCCGCCATCGATGATGCGTTGGTCGACCAGGCGATCGAGACCATCGAGGCGGCGGCCCGCACCGGCAAGATCGGCGACGGCAAGATTTTTGTTTACGACTTGCAACAAGTGGTGCGCATCCGCACCGGCGAGACCGGGCCGGAAGCCTTGTGATCGACCTGAAGATTTGACTCCCTGACCTGAAAGGCATTGACATGAAAAAACTGCTAGCCACCTTGTGGCTGGGCATGGCCCTTCTTTGCGGTTCGATGACTGCAATGGCACAGCCCGCCACCCCCGCCGCTGCTCCGGCAGCCACCGCAGCCGCTGCGCCCGCAGCAGCGCCAGCCGCCGCTGAAGCAGCCCCCGCTGCTGAAGCCACTGCACCGGCACCGGTGCCCAACAAGGGCGACACCGCCTGGATGATTGTGGCCACCGTGCTCGTCATTCTGATGACCATCCCGGGTCTGGCGTTGTTTTACGGCGGCCTGGTCCGCAGCAAGAACATGCTGTCGGTGCTGATGCAGGTTTTTGTGGTTACCTCGATGATCTATGTGCTGTGGGTCCTGTATGGCTACAGCGCGGCGTTCACCGCGGGCAACCCATTCATTGGCACGCTGGACAAACTGTTCTTCAAGGGCATTACCCCTGACAGCGTGGCCGCTACCTTCAGCAAGGGTGTGGTGATTCCCGAGTACATCTTCGCAGCGTTCCAGGCCACTTTTGCAGCCATCACGGCCTGTCTGATTGTGGGTGCTTTTGCCGAGCGTGTTCGCTTCTCGGCGGTGCTGCTGTTCTGTGCGCTGTGGTTCACCTTCAGCTACCTGCCGATCGCTCACATGGTGTGGTACTGGGACGGCCCGGATGCCATCACCGACGCTGAATCGCTCGAGAAGGTCACTGCTGCGGCCGGTTGGTTGTGGGCCAAGGGCGCGCTGGACTTCGCGGGCGGTACCGTGGTGCACATCAACGCCGCCGTTGCGGGTTTGGTGGGTTCATTTGTGGTGGGCAAGCGCATCGGCTTCGGTCGCGAGTCCATGGCGCCGCACAACCTCACCCTGACCATGGTGGGTGCCGCCATGCTGTGGGTGGGCTGGTTTGGTTTCAACGCCGGCTCCAACCTGGAAGCCAATGGCGTGACAGCGCTGGCCTTTATCAACACTTTGGTCGCGACCGCCATGGCCACGCTCTCCTGGATTGCTGGTGAAGCGCTGACCAAGGGCAAAGCCTCCATGCTGGGTGCTGCCTCCGGTGCGGTGTCAGGCTTGGTGGCGATCACCCCGGCGTGCGGTTTCGTGGGCCCCATGGGCGCCATCGTGATTGGTTTGGCTGCTGGCCTGCTGTGTCTGTGGGGCGTGTCGGGTCTGAAGCGTCTGCTGGGTGCTGACGACTCACTCGATGTCTTCGGTGTGCACGGCGTGGGCGGCATTCTGGGCGCGTTGCTGACGGGTGTCTTTGCGGCCCCGTCACTGGGTGGTACCGGTGTGTTCGACTATGTGACCAACGCGGTGAACCCCGAGTACTCTATCGCCGGTCAGGTCTGGATCCAGTCCCAGGCGGTCCTCACCACCATCGTGTGGTCGGCCGTGGTGTCCTACATCGCCTACAAGGTGGTGGACCTGGTCTTGGGTCTGCGTGTCAGCGAGGAAGACGAGCGCATGGGTCTGGACATCAGCTCCCACGGCGAGTCGGCCTACAACCGTTGATCCGGTTCTGACGCGACACAGCCCAACAACGACGGATTTTTTCCTCTCCTTGGACTTAGACCCGCAGGCGTAAGCCTGGCGGGTCTTTTTTTTGGGTAGTCCCACCGAATTGGCTTTCACCGAGAATGCAGACGACACACCTGAGGAGACCTCATGACTGCACTCGAGTTGCACAGCGGGAATTTGCGCTGTGCGTTACGCCCCGACCTTGGGGGCTGCCTGGCGGGTCTGTGGCTGGGTGACGAGCCAGTGCTTCGCTCGACCGCGGCGCAGGCACTGAAGTCGGCCCGAGAGTCCGGGTGCTTTCCTCTCGTGCCGTTTTCCAACCGCATCGCACAGGCCCGTTTGCAGTGGCGGGGCACCAGCCATCCGCTGGTGCGCAACAATGCCGATGAGCCGCACGCTATTCATGGCGTGGGCTGGCAACGGGTGTGGCAAGTGCTCGAGCACACAGAGAGTTCGGCGTTTTTGTCGTACGAGCACCGCGCCGACAGCGGCTGGCCCTTCGCCTTCGATGCGTCACAGATGATGCAAGTGCAGCCGAACCGCTTGACGCTCACCTTGTCCATCACCAACCAGGCGCACACGGCGGCTCCCGTGGGGCTGGGCTGGCATCCGTATTTCGTCAAGCGCGCACACAGCCAACTGGGTTTTCAGGCCAGTGGGCGATGGGAAATGGGGGCGGACAAACTGCCCACGCACCACACGGCGATCACAGGACTCTCGGCCGATTGCGACACGCTGGATGTTGACCACTGTTACGACGGTTGGACTGGCACGCTGAGCCTACACGACGCGGTGTTGCAGGTGCATGTGCAATCCAGCATGCGCCGACTCGTGGTGTTCACCAACCCGACCCGCGACACCGTGGCCATCGAGCCGGTGAGTCATGTCAACAACGCGCTACACCTGGTGCGTGAAGGCGTCGCGGACGCGCAGACACTGGGTCTTGTGGTGCTCCCCCCCGGCGAGTCCATGAGCGCGACGATGGACATCAAGGTTGAGCCCGCTTAACGGCTCAGTGCAGACGCATCATCGTTTGGAAGAGTGGTGGCCTTGGGCACCAGGGTTTACAGCTGGGCCAGGCAGTCATCGAACTGGGGGTCAAACCGCGTTTGAAAAACGGTTGGGGTCATGGTGCGGGGTGTTGCCTGGCAGGCACAAAAAATCCCAGCGAGCACTGGGCTGGCTGGGATGATGGCGAAAGCATGCTGTGGCGGGGTGTCAGAACGGTATGTCGTCGTCCATGTCGTCAAAGCCGGTCTTGCCTTTGGGGGACTGGCCCGGTGCTTGTGCCTGCGCGGCGGCGCGGGGGGCGGCCGCGCGCGGCGCCTGAGCGCCTCCTTCGTCACCGCCTCCCATGCCACCGCCGCCCTCACGCCCGCCCAGCAGTTGCAGCTCGGTGGCGATGATGTCCACGGTGTTTTTTTCGACGCCGGCCTGGTCGGTGTATTTGCCGTATTTGATGCGGCCTTCGACGTACAGCGGACGCCCCTTCTTGACGTATTCGCCGGCGATTTCGGCCAGGCGGTCATAGAAGGTGACGCGGTGCCACTGGGTGTCTTCGACCATCTCACCGCTGTTGCGGTCCTTGCGGCGGCTCGAGGTGGCGATGCTCACATTGGCCACAGCCTGGCCGGAGGGCAAATAGCGCACCTCGGGGTCGCGCCCGCAGTTGCCCAGCAGAATGACTTTGTTGACGGATGCCATGGTGTTCCTCTCAAGAATATGTCGATTATGGGGCCAGTTGCCGACCGGTTCAGCCCACTTGTGGCCTGTGCGCAGTGATGCGTTAACGTGCCGAACTGTCGGCGGTGGTTGCCGTCACCGCCGACCCGCCGGGGCTGGCAGCCTCTTGTGTCGCAGGCATAAAACGCATGCCCCAGGCCAGCACCAGCCACAGCGCCATCAACGCGGCGCAGCCCATAAACAGGCCTTGGCTGCCCAGCTGCTTGACCACCCAGCCGCCAGCCGCGCCGCCGGCAAAAATACCCAGCGATTGCAGCGTGTTGTACACCCCCAGCGCTGCGCCGCGAACCGAGGGCGGAGCCAGTCGGGACGCCTGGCTGGGTTGGCTGGCCTCCAGCACATTGAAGCCACAAAAAAACAGAAACAGCAGCACGCCCAGCGACCACACATCTGGCTGTCGACTCGACACGAACAGCAAGCCCAACTGCACACACAGCACCATCGCAATGCAGCTTAAAAACAAGGGGCGCAGCCATCCTTTGCGCTCCATGCGAAACAAGGACAGACCCATGAACACAAACGACAGCAACACCACCGGCAGATAGAGCCAGCTGTGCTGCCCCGTGGACAAGCCGGCCTGCACCAGCAACGCGGGCACAGCCACCCAGGTGGCAATCTGCACCGCATAGAGAATGAACACACCGGCGTCGAGCCGCAACAGCTCTGGCGAAATCAGAATGCGCCAGGTGGCACGCGCGTCCTGCGGGGACGTGGAGGTTGCGGGCCGGTAGGTTTCTGCAGGCGTCCACCCCAGCACCACCGCCACACCGCCCAGGGCCAGACCACACGTGACCCAGAAAATCGCCGGCAAGCCGCCCCAGGAGGACAACAAAGGACCCATCACCAGCGACAACGCAAACATGAGTCCGATGCTGCCACCGATGAGGGCCATGCCCTTGGTTCGCACCACGTCGCGCGTCTGGTCCGCCAACAAGGCCGTGACCGCGGCAGAAATCGCCCCGCCCCCTTGCAAGGCCCGGCCCCAGGCCAAACCGGTCACGCTGGTGGCCAAGGCGGCGATCACACTGCCCAGGGCAAAGATCAGCAACCCCAGCACGATGACACGTTTGCGCCCCCAGCGGTCGGCGGCCAGACCGAAGGGAATTTGCAAGCAAGCCTGCACCAGACCATACAGACCCATGGCCAGGCCAACCCGGGAGGCGTCTGCGCCCCCGTCGTAGTGCCGAGCCTCGATCATGAAGACGGGCAGCACCATGAAGAGCCCCAGCATGCGCAGGGCGTAGATCATGGCGAGCGACACACTGGCGCGGCGCTCGAGGGGGGTCATCAGGGTGGGGGAGTCGGCTGACACGGCGAAGGAAACAAAACGAACCCTATTGTCGCCCAAGGCGAGGGGCGCACGGCTGGACGGTCTGTCGCACTCGGTGTGCGGCGTGTGTCGGCGGGCTGGTCGGCGAACAGCCAGGTTGGCTATCATGGCAGGTTGCTTGTGACTCGCCCAACCCTGTGAACGACTCTATTGCCGGCACCTACCTCGCCCAGACGCATGGCTGCATCAGCGTGAGGGGTGCGCGCACCCATAACCTCAAGAACATTGACCTGGACATCCCCCGGCATCGGCTGGTGGTGGTCACGGGTTTGTCCGGTTCGGGCAAATCGAGTCTGGCCTTTGACACGCTGTACGCCGAGGGTCAACGGCGTTACGTAGAAAGCCTCTCGGCCTACGCTCGCCAGTTCCTGCAACTGATGGACAAGCCCGATGTGGACATGATCGAGGGCTTGTCGCCAGCGATTTCCATCGAGCAAAAAGCCAGCAGCCACAACCCGCGCTCGACCGTGGGCACCATCACCGAAATCCACGATTACCTGAGACTGCTGCTGGCGCGCGCGGGCACGCCCTTTTGCCCCGACCACCACCGACCCTTGCAGGCGCAAAGCGTGGCGCAAATGGTCGATGCGGTGCTGGCCCTGCCTGCAGACACCCGCGTGATGGTGATGGCACCCCTGGCGCGCGACCGCAAGGGCGAATTCAGCGAGCAACTCGCCGCCTTGCAGGCGCGCGGCTTTGTGCGCTTTCGCATTGGCGGACAGCTGCTCGAAGCGCAGGACTTGCCCGACTTGAAGCGCCAGGAAAAGCATGACCTGGATGTGGTGATCGACCGCCTCAAAGTGCGCCCCGATGCCCAGCAGCGCCTGGCCGAAAGCCTTGAAACCGCCATGCACCTGGCCGATGGCCGCGCGCTGGTGATCGAGGTGGACTCGGGCACCGAGCACCTTTTCAACGCGCGCTTTGCCTGCCCGCTCTGTAGCTACACCATTGCGGAACTCGAGCCGCGTCTGTTCTCCTTCAACTCGCCCCAAGGGGCTTGTCCGTCCTGCGACGGATTGGGGCACCAGGAGGTGTTTGATCCTGCTCGCGTGGTGGCCTTTCCTTCGCTCAGCCTCGCCAGTGGTGCCATCAAGGGATGGGACCGACGCAATGCCTATTACTTCGGCTTGCTGGAGGGCGTGGCCAAGCATTACGGCATCGACCTGGAGACGCCGTTTGAAGACTTGCCGACAAACGTGCGCCAAGTGATCCTGCACGGCTCGGGCGAAGAGGCCATCAAGTTCAACTACCCCTCGCCCGGTGGAGGGGGGCGCAAGCTCAGCCGCAAGCATCCGTTTGAAGGCATCCTGCCCAACATGACGCGGCGTTACCGTGAAACCGATTCGGTGATGGTGCGTGAAGAACTCGCGCGATTGCGCAGCACGCAGCAGTGCACCGATTGCGGCGGCGCGCGTCTGCGACGCGAGGCGCGCCATGTCCGACTGGGCGAAGGCACGTCGGCGCTGGGGCTGCACGAGATCAGCCAACTCACCCTGCGCGAGGGCTGGGACTACTTCAAGGGCTTGCGTCTGCAAGGCGCCAAGGCCGACATTGCCGCCCGGGTGGTGCAGGAAGTGTCGGCGCGCTTGAAGTTTCTCAACGATGTGGGCCTGAACTACCTGACGCTGGCGCGCAGCGCCGACACCTTGTCAGGAGGTGAGGCGCAGCGCATTCGCCTGGCTTCGCAAATCGGCTCGGGACTCACCGGAGTGATGTACGTGCTCGACGAGCCCAGCATCGGCCTGCACCAGCGGGACAACGAACGCTTGGTGGGCACGCTGCGGCATTTGCGCGACATCGGTAACAGCGTGATCGTGGTGGAGCATGACGAGGACATGATCCGCGCCGCAGACCACTGCATCGACATGGGGCCGGGCGCGGGTGTGCACGGCGGACGCGTGCTCGCCCAAGGCACGCCGCAACAACTCGAACAACATCCCGATTCCCTCACCGGCCAGTACCTGGCCGGGCTGAAGGTCATCACCGGACCGGACAAGCGGCGCGCCTGGCGACCGCTTGAGGGTGCGCCCGCCCCAACCCCCAACGCCTTCACGTCGCGCGCAGGCCAGACTGATGCGAGGTCGCACGACCCGGTGCTCGGCCCCGACCCCGTCCGCTTTCAATGCCTGCAGGTGCGTGGCGCATCGGGCCACAACCTGCAGCAAGTGAACGCGAGTTTTCCGCTGGGCCTCATGACCTGTGTGACCGGCGTCTCCGGTTCAGGCAAATCCACGCTGGTGAACGACACCTTGTACGCGGCCGCTGCGCGGCATATCCACCGCGCCCATGACGAGCCCGCCCCCCATGAGGAAATTCTGGGGCTCGAGCAAATCGACAAAGTCATCAACGTCGACCAGTCGCCGATCGGACGCACGCCCCGCAGCAACCCCGCGACCTACACGGGCCTCTTCACCCCGATCCGTGAACTCATGGCCGAAGTGCCCATGGCACGCGAGCGCGGCTATGGCCCCGGACGTTTTTCGTTCAACGTGGCAGGCGGCCGCTGCGAGGCCTGTCAAGGCGATGGCATGGTGCGCGTGGAGATGCACTTTCTGCCAGATGTGTACGTGCCGTGCGACGTGTGCCATGGCCAGCGTTACAACCGCGAAACCCTCGAGGTGCAATACAAGGGCCGCAACATCGCGCAGATGCTGGACCTCACGGTCGAGGCGGCGCTTGAATTTTTCAGTGCCGTGCCTGCCATTGCGCGCAAACTGCAAACGCTGATGGACGTGGGCCTGAGCTACCTCAAACTGGGTCAGGCGGCCACCACCCTCTCAGGGGGCGAAGCCCAGCGGGTGAAACTCGCCCTCGAGCTCTCCAAGCGCGACACCGGGCGCACACTGTACATCCTGGATGAGCCCACCACCGGGCTGCACTTTGCCGACATCGACCTCTTGCTCAAGGTGCTGCACCAACTCTGCGAGGCGGGCAATACCGTGGTCATCATCGAGCACAACCTGGATGTCATCAAGACGGCCGATTGGGTGATCGACATGGGCCCCGAGGGCGGTGCCGGCGGCGGTCGCGTGCTGGGCGTGGGCACGCCTGAGCAGATCGCGGCCTTAGTGCACAGCCACACGGGCCGTTACTTGGCGAAGCTGCTGTAGCGTCTTGAGAGGCGCGTTGAGCTGAGCCCTTGCACGCTGTGTCCCGTCACCGCCCTGCAGCGTCTGAACACCTCAACCCTTGGCGCGCTCCAAGGTCTCTCGGGTTTCTTGAGCCACTCGGCGCGCGGCTTGCGCAAAATCCTCACCCCCCGAGGCATACAACACCGCCCGCGACGAATTCACGATGATGGGACCCGTGGTGACCCCCGCGGCATCGTGGCGCCAGCCGGCCTTTACCGTGGCCACCGCGTCGCCGCCTTGCGCACCCACGCCCGGAATCAACAAGGGCAACGTAGGGGCGAGCGCTCGCACCCGCTCGATTTCAGCCGGGTAGGTGGCACCCACCACCAAGCCCAATTGCCCATTCAGATTCCAGGGGCCTTGGGCCAGTTGTGCCACATGCTCGTACACACGCGGCTGCCCCTCGACGCTGGCGAGGCGCTGATTTTGCAGATCGTCACCGCCGGGGTTGGACGTGCGGCACAGCAAGAACGCGCCCTTGCCCTCGTACTTCAGATACGGTGCCACCGAGTCCCAGCCCATGAAGGGGGAGAGCGTGACTGCATCGGCGTTGTAACGCTCGAAAGCCTCGCGCGCGTACTGCTCGGCCGTGGAGCCGATGTCACCCCGCTTGGCGTCCAGGATGACGGGCACGTGAGGCGCTTGGCGGTGCATGTGCTCAATCAATCGCTCGAGCTGAGCTTCGGCGCGGTAGGCAGCGAAGTAGGCAATCTGTGGTTTGAACGCAATCACCAGATCGGCGGTGGCGTCCACGATATGGGCGCAAAAATCAAAAATCTTGGACGCATCCCCCCGCCAGGCGCCTGGAAACTTGGCGGGCTCAGGGTCCAGGCCCACGCACAGCATCGATTGGTTGCGCGTGCCGGCCTCGCGCAGCTGGTCCAGAAATGTCATGCCAGGATTGTAGGTGGCACCCTCGGGCGATCGCCCGGTGAGAGGTCCCGACCTCGGGTCGCCCGCGCGCCAGGCAGTCGTGCCCACCTCCCGCTAAGATGCCACGATGGCAACCTTGACTCGTCAACAACTGGTCTTGCTCGTGATTCTCACCGTGATCTGGGGATTGAACTGGCCGGTGATGAAACTGGGCATCACGGGATTTCCGCCGCTGGCGTTTCGCTGCATTTGCATGGCCGGGGGTTTGCCCTTGCTGGCCTTGTTGCTGTGGCAGCGGCGCGTGTCGTTTCATGTGCCGCGCAAAGACTGGGGCGAACTTTTTCGCATCTCCTTGTTCAGCATGGTGATCTGGAACGTGCTGATCATCCTGGCCTTGCAAAACCTCTCCAGCGGGCGAGCCGCCATCCTGGGTTACACCATGCCGATCTTTGCCGCGCTGATCGGTTGGTGGCTGTATCGACAGCCTCTCACTCCCCGCACCTGGTTGGGTGTGGTGGCGGCGGGTCTGGCAATTGTGCTGCTGCTGTGGCATGAAATGAGCGCGCTGAGTGGCAAGCCGCTGGCGGTCCTGATGGCGCTGGCGTCAGCCCTGGCCTGGGCCCACGGCACGCTGCTGATGCGACGCACCACGCTCACCGTTTCCACCTTCACCATCACCTTCTGGATGATTGCCATCACCTTGGCGTTTGGTTTGCCGCTGTCGTTCCTGCTGGAGTACGAGCGCTGGGCCTGGCCCACCCCGGTTCAATGGGCCTCCATTGCGTACAACGCCACCCTGGTGTTTGTGTTTTCGCAGGCCATCTGGCTCACCCTGGCGCGGCATCTCCCGCCCATGGCGTCGAGCCTGAGCGTGATGTTCATCCCGGTCATCGGGGTGTTCAGCGGCGCCTGGTGGCTGAGTGAGGTCTTGCACTGGCAGGACTGGACCGCCGTGTGCCTGATCGTGGGCTCGATTGCCTCAGCCCTGTGGCCGGCTCGCCGTGCTGAGGGCCAGACATAAGTCGGCCCAGGCCTTGCGCTTGTCAACCAGGTTGCGCAGCAAATAAGCCGGGTGATACGTGACCACCACCGGCACACCCTCATACGCATAGATCTGCCCGCGCAGACGTCCCAGCGGCTGCGACTCGATGTCCGCCACGCTGTCGCGTAACAACGACTGCACCGCGAATCGCCCCATCGCAACAATGATCCGCGGTCGCAGCAAGGCAACTTGTCGACGCAGATACGGCTCGCAACGCGCTACCTCGTCGGGCTGTGGGTTGCGGTTGCCCGGCGGGCGGCACTTCAGCACATTGGTGATGTACACACGACCGCCTGGCGCTTGCTGTGCATGACGCTGCAAGCCCACGGCCTTGAGCATGTTGTCCAGCAGTCGACCGGCCTGGCCCACGAACGGCTCACCTTGCAGGTCTTCGTGTTCGCCCGGGGCTTCGCCCACGATCATCCAATCCACCGGTGGTGCCTCGCCGGGGGACGGCTCGGGCGCGCCGGTGCCAAACACGGTGTGACGTCGTTGTTGGCACAGGGTGCACGCCTCGCAACCAGCCACCGCCTGTTGCAGCGCAGACCAGCTCAGGTCGGCGACGGCAGGCCTTGCGACGACGGTAGCGGGACCTGACTCGGGCTCGGTGATCCTCACGGCTGCTTCAGGCAGGTGCACGCCCATTTCCGCCAGCATGGCACGTCGGCGATGATCAAGTTGCAGGCTCATGCCCCGATCTCCGAGGGTTGACGAGGCACCCGCAACAGCAAGCTCATGACCACGGCATCCTCGCGTCGACCGGGGGACAGCGGGTAATACGCTTTGCGCTCGCCCACCCGTTTGAAACCGAAGTGCTGGTAGACCTGTTGCGCATGCGTGTTGCTGGCGCGTACCTCCAGCCACAGCCATTGCGCCTGCCGCTGGCGCGACCACGCGCACAAGGCGGTGAGCAGGCGAGTGCCCAAGCCTCGACCTTGCCAGGCCGGGGCGACGGTGATGTTCAGGAGATGCACCTCGTCCACGCCCTCCATGGCGACGCAGTAACCCGCCACATGCTCCCGCCCCTGATCCTGCACCAACAGAATCTCCAGGTGGTAGCCGGCCACCACAGAGTCTCGAAAGTTGCCCGGCGTCCAGGGGTGTGAGTAAGCGCTTTGCTCGATGGCCAGCACTTCATCGAACCAGAGGTCAGACCACGGAACGTGTCGCACGGCCAGGGTGGTGGTGGCGCTCATGAGGTGGCCGCCTGACGGGGCGGTGGGGTGGACGAAGACGCCGAGGGCAACGCGTGCGCCTTGAGCGCCTCGCGTTCGGCGGTGGTGAGCGCCACTTTGTCACGCAAATACAGCGGCAACAAGCTGTGCGCCGCGACGGCCTCACCGCGCGCCAACGCGGCAGGCGCGAGTTGAAGCAACGCCTGTGCATCGGGCAGGCACGACAGAACGCGGCGGGGCAAACCATCAGAGGTGTGCAGGACGCCAGGGGCATCACCCAACAAGGCACTGCTGTTGCCAGCCACCCAGACCGCAGGGTCATCCCGCCACGCAACGGGCAGTGTCAGATCGCTGGGGTCGTACAGGCCTGGGGGCATGACGGTGTGCCATTCAGGGCTCGTCGGGTCCACCGAGGTCCGCGCCTCATAGGCGGCGGCATACACCTGCTGCATGCGGGCATCCAGCACCGCCAGCACCCGCTGGGCTGTGGAATCCTGTGCAAGCACGGGTGGCGCCAGGGCCAGCAGGGTGTCGAGTCCCAGAACGGGCCGCGAGGCTCCGTAGGCCAGGCCCTGCACCACAGCAACCGCCGTGCGCAAGCCGGTGAACGACCCAGGCCCACGGCCCACCACCAGCGCATCGAGCTCAGACAAGCTCAGTGACGCCTGGGCCAGCAGTTCGAGCACGCCGGGAATGAGGTGCGTCGAGGCCTGGGCACCCCCTGTGCCCCGATGGCACCAGACCCGATCGCCGCACAGGACGGCAATCGAGAGCTGTTCGGTACTGGTGTCGAGGGCTAGCAGCTTCATGAAGGGGCGGGCAGGATCGAGGTTGAGGCGACCCAAGGGAAGGTGGCGTTGATTATCGCGGCAGGTCGCGTTGTCTGGTGCGGTGGGGTGATGCGGAAACACACGCGTGGGGGTTGATGGAGTCACCTGCTGGCGTCCGTGTACTCCTGGCGTCGGCTGGATAATGGTTTGCATGGACCCGCTGATGCCCAAGCTACCCCAGACGCGAATGACGACCATGACATCCTTGATACCCATGGCGCTACTGCCGCCCTTGGCCTGGCTCACCCGATGGAGCCAACAAGGTCGACGACGGCGTGTGCTCGGTCTGGCAGGGCTGGCCGTCGCCCTGCCGCTGCACGCCCTCGCCGCTGGCGGTTTGCCTGCGACGGTGGAGGCGGCTTCGCAGCGCGCCCAGGTGCCTCGTGACGCCCTGAGCGTGGTGGTGATGCCCGTGTCGTCACCGGGCAAAGGCACCCCCCTCATCAGCCACCGTGCGCAGGTGTTGGTCAACCCCGCCTCCCTGATGAAACTGGTGACGACCAGCGTGGCCCTGGATCAGTTGGGACCGGCCTTCACCTGGAGCACCCCGGTGTATGTGGAGGGCACGGTCCGCGAGGGCGTGTTGCAGGGCAATGTCTACTTGCGCGGCCAGGGCGACCCGCGCCTGGGCGTCGAGCGTCTGTGGTTGTTGCTGCGGCGTTTGCAGGGTCTGGGGATTCAGCGCATCGAGGGCGACATCGTGCTGGACCGCAGTGCCTTCGAGGTGCCTGCACGCGACCCCGGGGGGTTCGATGGTGAACCTCTGCGACCCTACAACGCGACCCCCGACGCCTTGCTGGTCAACTTCAAATCGGTGCTCATGCACTTTGTGCCAGACCGCTCGGCCCAAGTGGCCCGGGTGCATGTCGAGCCGCCGCTCGCAGGTGTGCAATTTCCGACCACGGTGCCCTTGAGCGCCGGCGACTGTCTGGACTACCGCGCGGGCTTGCGGCTCGAGTGGCACGACCCCTTGCGACCCCGTTTTGGCGGCAGCTATCCCGCCAGTTGCGGGGAGCGGCTGTGGCCGCTGGCCCATCCCGACCCCACCCGTTTTGCGGCGCGGGCCATTGAGGGGATGTGGCAACAGCTGGGCGGACAGTTGCGTGGCGGTGTGCGCGACGGCCCGGTGCCGGCAGGCCTGCGACCGGCCTTCACAGTGGAGTCGCCTCCCCTGGCCGAGGTGGTGCGCGACATCAACAAATTCAGCAACAACGTGATGGCGCAGCAACTGTTTCTCACCCTCAGCTGGCAGCCCCAGGGGGTGGGACGGTTCGAGGCCTCACGTGACTTGGTCACGCGTTGGTGGCGCCACCGCATCGGCGCTGAGGACCTGGTGCTGGACAACGGCTCGGGGCTGAGCCGGCAGGAGCGCATCACGGCCACCGGCTTGGCCCGTTTGCTAACGCAGGCCTGGGCCTCTGCCTATGCCAGCGAGTTGATGTCCTCGCTGCCGTTGGCCGGGCAGGACGGCACGCTGCGCCGTTACGCCTCATCCACCGTGGCCCATCTGAAGACAGGCAGTTTGCGCGACGTGGTGGGCGTGGCGGGCTTTGTGGACAACGCGCGCGGTGAACGCTGGGTGGTGGTGGCGATCATCAACCACGCACAGGCTCAAGCGGCCCGGGGGGTGCTTGAGGCGTTGGTGGAGTGGGTGGGGCGCCAGCCGTGAGGGAATATCTTTAATAGTTAGAGCCAACTCAGAAACCGATGGCGCTTCGCATGCGGTTATAAAGATTGGAACCAATATATTGGTGCACAAACGGCGTTGGCATGATGCTGCCAGCAAATACATAAGTCGGAAAAGTGTTGTTGGTAGCGTAATAACTGGCAACAGTTGTATTCAAGGAGCTTAAATCAGCGGTATTAGCCGTTGTGCATGTCTGTAAAACGGTGGGATTGTTACTGCAAAACGGATCAGTTGTATTCACGTTGGCATAAGCCAAGTTGATGTTAAGCACAAGGTTTGTTGCGTCAAACAACCAAACCCCAGCTTCTCTAGGGTAGGTGGAGGCTCTGCTTTTCAAACCGTAGGCAAATTGCTCGGTCATTTGATCAATGAGCCCTCCAGCGCCACTGAGGCCAGAGCGAATAGTCTCGCCATTGGTGGCATAAGGACTGTTTCTGAGGTTGATCGGGTTGATCAGAATGATTCGCTTGAAGGTTCCGTTCTGGTACAAGCTGTTGACGTAGTCCATATAACTCTGACCACGCAATTTAGCTTCGGCAACAAGACCGGTAACTGTTTGAGCGGGGTTGTTCAGGTAAGTTTCACTGAGTTCGAGCATGTCTCCCATGCCAACGCTGAGAACAAGCAGGTCATCGGTTCGAAGCGAACCCCCAGCAATCGCGGCGTCAATTTGGGCCTTGATTCCTGCATAAACACTGAAACCGGAAGGAGGAGTTGAGTGCAAACCAGGTATAGGTACCGTTGTTGACAAAGATACGATTTGCGCTGAGCCAGTCAGGCTGTTGCTTATGGTCGTAAGACCATAGCCGTAGGCAAACTGCTTCAGCCAATGGTCAAAAGTTCCGTTGGTGTTAGCCCCGCTTTGCGTGACCGTCAGCGGATTGGCGTAAGTTGTTGCCGCGCCAATATAGCTCATCCCGTCCCCGGCTGACACAATACGCGTTGGCATGAACTCATCGTACTTCTTGCTGGATCCGCAGCTGATCAACAGGGTCGAGAGCAACAAGGTGGCCAGGGTTTTGAGGCCAAGGCCTGTCGTCCAGGACCGGGTGGGTTTCATCATTGAGGTTCTCCAGCGCATCTGGCTAGTTTAACGTTCTACGAACGGGCGGTGGGTCGCAACTGCAGGGCGTGCAGGCGGGGGTTGGTTCAGGCGGCCGCCCGGGTCAAGCGGTCACGCACGCCGTCCCAGTCGGTGCTGCTGGGAGGGGTCTCCACCAGGATGTCGCTCACCCCCAATTGGTCGAACGACCGCAGCTCGGCAAACAGCACATGCGCGCATTCGGATGCATGATCAGGCATGGCGCGCAGCACGGCCCCGTGGGGCACGCGCAAGGCCGTGCGGGCCCACACGCCGCAGGCGGGCCGGCTAGTCGAAGGTTGAGCTTCTGGTGCCAGGGCGTCCAGTCGGGCTTGCAAGGCCGCGTGCGACAGCAGGTGGACGCGCGCCCTGGGTGCGTAATGCGACTCCAGGGTGCCCGAAGCGCGCGGTGCGGCCGCCGGGGTGGGGTGTAGCTGCGCAAACGCCTGAGGGGAAAGCACATGCTCTCCCGCTGCCGCTGACAAGGTCTCGATCGACAACATGCCTGGGCGCAACAACACGGGCCGCCCACGTGTGCAGTCGATGATGGTCGACTCGATGCCCACCTCGCAGGCGCCGCCATCGAGCACGAGCAATTCGCTGCCCAACTCATCTTGCACGTGCGCGGCGGTGGTGGGACTCACCCGACCAAAGCGGTTGGCACTGGGCGCCGAGATGCCTTTCACACCCAACGCCTGAGCCCTTCGCATGACTGCCTGCGAGACCGGGTGACTGGGGCAGCGCAGACCGATGGAGTCCTGGCCCCCGGCCGAGGCTTCTGCCACGCCCGCGCGACGCGGCAGGATCAAGGTCAGCGGGCCGGGCCAGTGGGCAGCCATGAGCCGCTGGGCGACAGGCGGGATGGGGTCGGCATAGTGCGCAGCCTGTGAGGCGTCGGTGACATGGACGATCAGCGGGTGATCGCTGGGGCGGCCTTTGGCGGCGAACACCCGAGCCACGGCTTGCGGGTTGTCAGCATCCGCCCCCAAGCCGTACACGGTTTCGGTGGGCAGCCCTATCAGTTCGCCGCGGGCCAGCGCCTGGGCGGCGGCCTCAATGGCAGCGGGGTCGGAGCCGGGCAGGATCATGAGGGGGTGGTGCGCGAGGGCATGTGGCTCAAAACGCCGCCATTCCCAGCACCGCGGCTGCTTGCAAAGCGGTGTGTCGAACCTGGGCCGCGTCTGCGCCGGTGAAGGTGAGGTGACCCATCTTGCGCCCGGCTCGTGCTTCGGATTTGCCATACAAATGGAGATGACTACCGGGCAACGCCAGCACCGCGGCCCAGTCGGGTTCGCGAGCCTCACCGCCCCCGTCGACACCCTGGGGGAACCACAGGTCGCCCAGCAGGTTGAGCATCACCGCCGGGCTGTGCTGGCGCGGAGCGGTCAGGGGCAGCCCGGCCAGACAGCGCACCTGCAACTCGAACTGCGAGATATCGCAGGCGTCGAGGCTGTAGTGGCCGCTGTTGTGGGGACGCGGGGCCATCTCATTGACCACCAGGGCGCCCAGCGCATCGCGCACGGGGCCAGGTTCGATAATGAAGAACTCGACACACAGCACGCCCACGTAATTCAAGCCGTCGGCAACCTTGCGCGCGGCATCCAGGGCCTGTGCGGCCAGCGCGGGATCGAGGTGGCCGTCAAAGACTTCGGTCACCGCCAGAATGCCCTGACGGTGGAGATTGCGCTGCACCGGCAAATGCACGCACTGACCATCGCGACCGCGCGCCACGATCACCGAGCATTCGGCGGCCAGCGGCAGCATCTGCTCGAGCACGCACACCAGAGGCGTGGTCGCCTGCGCTTGCAGCCGAGTCCAGCCAGCGTCCAACTCCTCGCGTGTCCGCACCCGCACCTGACCTTTGCCGTCGTAGCCCAGGGTGGCAGTTTTGAGGATGCCGGGCAGCAGGGTGTTGGGCACCTGGGCCAGATCCTGCGCAGAACGCAACACCGCATGCGGCGCGACCGGCACCTGGCAGCGTGTGAAGTGGGCTTTTTCCAGGGCGCGGTCCTGCGCGATGGAGACCGCATCGGCGGCGGGTGAAACCGTGCGAGTGCGGGCCAGTGCAGACAAGGCCCGTGCGGGGACGTTTTCAAATTCGGTGGTGATACCGCTGGCCTGTTCCGCCAGCGAGCGCAAGCCGTGTTCGTCCAGGTAAGCGCAGGACAGGTGCGAGTCGCTGGCCCGACCGGCCGGGCTGTCAGCGTCAGGGTCGAGCACCACGGTGCGGTAGCCCATGCGTTGGGCGGCATGGACAAACATCCGACCGAGTTGCCCACCGCCCAGCACCCCGAGGGTGCTGCCAGGCATCAACACGTCGGTGTCGGTCATGGAACGGGCGCCCGAGGCTGGATGGGTCATGCCGACGCCTGAACCGGCAGGACCATCTGGCGGGCCTGCTCGGTTTGACGCTGGCGGAATGCATGCAATCGCTCGCGCAGGGCGTTGTCGTCGTGGGCCAGCAACGCAGCGGCAAACAAGGCCGCATTGGCTGCCCCCGCGGCCCCAATGGCAAATGTGGCGACCGGGATGCCCTTGGGCATTTGCACGATGCTGTGCAGCGAGTCTACCCCCTGCAGGTGACGGCTGGCCACTGGCACGCCCAGCACCGGCACCACGGTTTTGGCGGCCAGCATGCCGGGCAAATGTGCGGCACCGCCCGCGCCGGCGATGATGGCACGCAGTCCACGGCCCTCGGCGGCCTCGGCATAGCGGAACATATCGTCCGGCATGCGGTGGGCCGAGACCACGCGGGCCTCGAAGGGGATCTGGAATTCCTGGAGAATCTGGGTCGCGTGTTCCAGGGTCTCCCAGTCGGACTGGGACCCCATCACGACACCCACGAGCGGTTGGGTCATATGATCGGCCTGTGGCGGGCGCCCGAGAGGGTGCCCTGAGAGTTTGAATTTTAAGGTTTTGCCCGGAGTTGTTCCCCATGATGGATGTGACAGTCGAGAATTTTGAGACCGAGGTCATTGCGGCCTCCATGAACACCCCGGTGCTGGTTGACTTCTGGGCGCCCTGGTGCGGCCCGTGTAAGTCCCTGGGCCCCGTGCTGGAAAAGCTCGAGGAAGCCTACGGTGGCCGCTTCAAGCTGGTGAAGATCAACTCGGATGACGAGCAGCAGCTCGCGGGGGCGTTTGGCATTCGCAGCATCCCCACTTGCGTGCTCATGAAAGGGGGCCGCCCCCTCGACGGTTTCATGGGCGCTCTGCCCGAGGGCAAGGTGCGCGAGTTCCTCGACAAGCACTTGCCCAGCGCTGACGACCTGGAGGCCCAGGCGGAAACCGAGGAAGCCGAAGAACTGATCGAGTCGGGCGATGTGGATGCTGCGCTGGCTAAACTGCAGGAGGCCCTGGCCATCAACCCGGCCAACGACGACACGCGCTACGACTACGTGAAGCTGCTGATCTCGCAAGGTGACCTGGCCACGGCCGAAGCGGCCTTGGCGCCGGCGCTGGCGCAGATTCCCCTGCAGTTGCGGTTTGAGGCTCTGCACCACTGGCTGCTGTCGCTGCAATTCGCCACCACGGACGAGTGCGCCCAATGGACGTTCGAGCAGTTTGACGCGGCCATCGCCCAGAACAAGCGCGACTTCGACACCCGCCTGGCCAAGGCCCGCCTGTTGATGGCGGCCGGTGACTGGCCGGCGGCCATGGAGGAGTTGCTCGAGATCATCATGCGCGACAAGGCCTGGAACGAGGAGGTGGCGCGCAAGACCTATGTGGCCATCCTGGAATTGCTGACGCCGCCGCCGCGTCGCAACACAGAGCAGGACACGGGCAAAAGCGCCGGCGGCATCGAACTGTCCGGCAAGACCCTGGCCGAGCAGGATCCGCAGACCGAGATGGTGTCGCGTTATCGGCGCAAGCTCAGCATGGCGCTGAACTGAGCCTCAGTGCCTGTGCAGGGGCATCCACCGGCGCGACAACCAGAGCCTTGCAACAGCGGTGTGATGGCGACAGGTTGAGTCGTCACGCGCCGGTGGCTGATCAACCCTGCAAGCGCTCCCAGGCTTCCTGGTATTTCCGTGCGGTCTGTTCGATCACCGCTTGAGGCAGACGGGGTGCCGGTGGGGTTTTGTCCCATGTCTTGCCATGCACCTGCGCCGTCTCGAGCCAGTCGCGCAAAAACTGCTTGTCAAAGCTCGGCGGGTTGTGGCCTGGTGCGTAGGTGTCGGCCGGCCAGTAGCGTGAGGAGTCTGGCGTCAGCACCTCGTCCATCAGCACCAGCGTGCCGTGCTCATCCAGACCGAACTCGAATTTGGTGTCGGCGATGATGATGCCGCGGGTGGCCGCATAGTCTCTGGCCGCTTCGTACAGCGCGATGCTGACGCGTCGAATCTCAGCGGCACGCTCGGCACCCACGATCTCGACCACGCGCTCGTAGGTGATGTTCTCGTCATGCTCGCCTACCGCGGCCTTGGCCGCCGGGGTGAAGATGGGTTCGGGCAGGCGACTGGCGTTGTGTAGTCCCTCAGGGAGGGGCACGCCGCACACCGACCGGCTTTCCTGGTATTCCTTCCAGCCACTGCCGGCCAGGTAGCCGCGCACCACGGCTTCCACGGGGATGGGCTGCAGGCGCTTGACCAGCATGGCGCGACCGCGAATCTGCTCGGCCTCGGCCGGTGTGACCACGCTCTCGGGCGCGTCGGGGGTCAGGTGGTTGGGACACAGATGGCCCAGCTTGTCGAACCAGAACAAGGCCATGCGGGTGAGCAGTGCGCCTTTGCCCGGTATGGGCTCGCCCATGATGACGTCAAAGGCGCTGATGCGGTCACTGGCCACCATCAGGATGCGGTCCTGGCCCACTGCATAGTTGTCGCGCACCTTGCCACGCGCGAGCAGTGGCAGGGAGTGCAGGTCGGACGTGTGCAGGGCCGCAGACACTCAGTTCACCACCTGGGCCAGCGCGCCCTGGGCGTATTGGCTGGCCATGATGCGCAAGGACACGCCCTTGACCTTGCCGGCCTGGCCTTCACAGCCAAACTCAAGATAGCGCTGCTTGCACACCGCCTTGGCGGCTTCGCGGGCGGGCTTGAGCCACTCGCGGGCGTCGAACTTGTCGGGGTTCTCATGCAGGAACTTGCGCACCGCGCCGGTCATGGCCAGTCGGATGTCGGTGTCGATGTTGATCTTGCGCACGCCGTGCTTGATGGCCTCCTGGATCTCGCTCACGGGCACACCGTAGGTCTGCTTCATCTTGCCGCCGTACTGGTTGATGATGGCCAACAGGTCCTGGGGCACCGAGGAGGAGCCATGCATCACCAGGTGGGTGTTGGGAATACGCGCATGGATTTCCTTCACACGGCTGATGGCCAGCACGTCGCCGGTGGGGGGCCGGGTGAACTTGTAGGCGCCGTGGCTGGTGCCGATGGCAATGGCCAGGGCGTCGAGCTGGGTTTCCTGCACGAAGCGGGCGGCCTCTTCGGGGTCGGTCAGCATCTGGCTGTGGTCGAGCTTGCCCACGGCGCCAATGCCGTCTTCCTCGCCGGCCTCGCCGGTTTCCAGGCTGCCCAGGCAACCGAGCTCACCCTCGACGGTCACGCCTACCTGGTGGGCCATGGTCACCACCTGGCGGGTGACGTTGACGTTGTAGGCAAAGTCTGCCGGCGTCTTGCCGTCTTCCATCAAAGAGCCGTCCATCATGACCGAACCAAAGCCCAGGTCGATGGCGCCGGCGCAGATCTTGGGGCTGGTGCCGTGGTCCTGGTGCATCACCAGGGGAATGTGGGGATAGGCTTCAGTGGCGGCCTGGATCAGGTGCTTGATGAAGGACTCGCCGGCGTATTTGCGAGCACCCGCGCTGGCCTGCAGGATGACCGGCGCACCTGTCTCATCGGCGGCGGCCATCACGGCCTGCACTTGCTCGAGGTTGTTGACATTGAAGGCTGGGATGCCATAGCCGTTGGCAGCGGCATGGTCGAGCAGTTCGCGCATTGAAACGAGAGCCATGTTGAGTCCTGGTGCTGGATGGAAGAAAACCCAGCGATTTTAACGAGGCCTGTCTGCTTGGAGGCTGACAGCAGACCCAGCCCAGGCCGAGACTGCCCCTGGCCGGTTTTGAGTCTCGCTCAGCCCACCTGCGAGATTTTGAGCATGTTGGTGCCACCCGGCGAGCCCATGGGCTCGCCGCATGTGATGGCGTAGACGTCGCCCGTTTGCACGATGCCGCGTTTTTTGAGGTGGTTTTCGGCTTGCACCAGCGCGGTGTCGCGGTCGGCGCTGGTGTCCATCAGCAACGGGCTCACGTTGCGGTACAGCGCCATCTTGCGCTGGGTGCTGAGTTTGCTGGTGAGGGCATAGATGGGAATATGGATGCGGTGACGACTCATCCACAGCGCCGTGGAGCCTGACTCGGTCAGCGCCACCAGCGCCTTGGCGCCCAGGTGGTGCGCGGTGAAGAGTGCCCCCATGGCGATAGTCTGGTCTATGCGGCTGAAGGTCAAGCCGCTGAAATCTGCGTCGAGTTCGACGAGCTCGGCCGCTTCGGCCGCCACGCAGATCTGGGCCATCTCGGTCACGGTTTCGAGCGGGTACTTGCCCGCGGCGGTCTCGGCGCTCAGCATCACGGCATCGGTGCCATCAAGCACCGCATTGGCCACATCGCTCACCTCGGCGCGTGTGGGCACCGGGTGGGTGATCATGCTCTCCATCATCTGGGTGGCGGTGATGACCACCTTGTCGTGCGCCCGCGCCAGGCGGATCATGTGCTTTTGCAGCGCAGGGACCGCGGCATTGCCCACCTCGACGGCCAAATCGCCGCGCGCGACCATGATGCCATCGCTGGCGCGCAAGATCTCGTCCAGATGGGGGATGGCCTCGGCGCGCTCAATCTTGGCGATCAGGCCAGGACGGTGCTTGTACTCGGCGGCCGCCACGTTGGCCAGCTGGCGTGCCATTTCCATGTCGGTGGCGTTCTTGGGAAAACTCACCGCCACGTAGTCGGCCTGAAAACTCATGGCCGTCTTGATGTCTTCCATGTCCTTGGCCGTCAAGGCGGGCGCAGTCAGGCCCCCCCCTTTTTTGTTGATGCCCTTGTTGTTGGAGAGCTCGCCGCCGAGTTGAACCGTGGTGTGCACGGCTTCACCCTTGACGGCGTCCACTTGCAGGACGATCAGCCCGTCGTTGAGCAGCAGCATGTCGCCTGGCCTCACATCCTGGGGCAGCTCCTTGTAGTCCAGACCCACGCCCTGGATATCGCCCGGGGTAGTGCGTGAGGCATCCAGAACGAATTGGGCTCCCTGCTCCAGCTGCACCTTGCCCTGGGCAAACTTGCCCACCCGAATCTTGGGTCCTTGCAAGTCGGCCATGATGGCCACCTCACGCCCCGCACGGGCGGCGGCTTCGCGCACCAGACGGGCGCGGTCGATGTGGTCCTGAGCCACGCCGTGGCTGAAATTCAGACGCACCACATTCACCCCGGCACGAATCATTTTCTCGAGGATGTCCGGGTCGCTGGAGGCGGGGCCCAGTGTGGCCACGATTTTGGTGGAGCGACGAGGCTTGGAGGGAATATTCATGCAAATCATTCTCACATGATTTCGGGTCTGAAGCGTGACTCATTGCGCTTTGTAAGTGCGAGGCGCTCCACAGGACGCTCGCCCAGGCACCATGGAGGTCATCAGCCGTTTCCTGGTTCTGACCATGATGCCCTTGCACCCTCTCCCGCCCAACCACCACCGCCTGCCCGACGCCCAGGCCCTGATCAACACCTTGCCCAGCGCTCATCTTCGTCGGCTGGCGCAGCTGGGTGACATCCGGCTGTTTCATCGTCATACCACCTTGCTGCACGAAGGCACGCCAGGGGAGGACTTGGTCATCATCCTGGAGGGTCGCTTGCGGGTGTTTTCCAACTCGGGGGGGGCCCGGCCCCGCGAAGTCACCTATGGCATTTGCGGGCCCGGCGATGTGGTGGGAGAGATGAGCCTGGGGGGCGACGTGCGCTCGGCCAGCGTTCAGGCCCTGCAGCCGAGCTGGTGCTCGGTGGTGCCGCGTGCGCAGTTGCTGAGCTTCATCGCCCAGGAGCCCGCCTTTGCCCTGGATTTGCTCGCCACGGTCGTGGCCCGGGCACGCTTGGCCACCCAAACCGTGCGTCATGTGTTGTTCACCGACACCTATGGCCGCTTGTGCGAATTGCTCACGCGCAACACTGAGCGGCTGCCCGATGGCCGCTTGCTGGTGCGCGAGCGCATGACACACGCCTTGATGGCGCAGCAAATAGGCTCCAGCCGGGAGATGGTCAGCCGACTGCTCAAAGACCTGATCATCGGCGGGTACATCAGCCGCAACGATCGGCGACAGTATTTCATCTGCGCGCCCCTGCCCTTGCGCTGGTAGGCCCTGGCTGTGTGGCTGACCTGCCGGCGGGTGTCGGGTCGATCAAAACCAATACTTTGGTATTGACGGCGTGTCCTGACATCACTGAGAACACGACTTTATGACGCGTGACAACATGGCCGAGGCGTGACAGAGGATAATGGAGGCACTGCATCACGCTGTGCGGGTTGACTGCTGCGTGGATGCGCACAGGCCTTGCCATTTTCATGAATACCACCACGACCGAACAACCGATCCCCCCCGGACAACCCCTGCCCCACCGCAAGGTCTTGCGCGAGTGGCTCATCCCATTGTCTGACCGTACCACCTTCTACGCACTGGTGCTGCTGGTGCTGGACCTGTCCATTTGGGCTGGGCTGCTGGCGGGTACCGTGCTGCTGGACGCCTGGTGGGCCAAGTTGCTGTGCGGGCTGGCCGCCGGTTTCACGATCGGACGCTTGTTCATCATCGGCCATGATGCGTGTCACCAAAGCCTCACGCCGCATCGCGGACTCAACAAGTGGCTGGGCCGTATTGCCTTTTTGCCCTCCCTCACGCCTTACAGCCTGTGGGACGTGGGTCACAACGTGGTGCACCACGGCTACACCAACCTCAAGGGTTTCGATTTCGTGTGGGCCCCACTGACCCAGGCCGAGTACGAAGCGCTTTCTCCCCTGGAGCGTTGGATGGACCGTGTTTACCGAAGCGGCTGGGCGCCCGGTCTCTACTACATGGTCGAGATCTGGTGGACCCGCATGTTCTTCCCCAATGCCCATCACATGCCGACGCGACGCAGCATCTTCTTGCAAGACAACTTGCTGGTCAGTGCCTTTGGCCTGGTGTGGATAGGCGTGATGACCGCCGCCGCCCTGGCCTTCGACCAATCCGTGCTCCTGGTGCTGCTGATGGGCGTGGTGGTGCCCTTCTTGTTCTGGTGCGCCATGATTGGTTTTGTGGTGTATGTGCACCACACCCACGTCAAAGTGTCCTGGCATGATGAACGCAGCGCCTGGTCCAAGGCCCAGCCTTTCGTGTCCACCACGGTGCACCTGACCTTCCCCTTCAAGATTGGCGCCATGATGCACCACATCATGGAGCACACCGCGCACCATGTGGACATGAGCATTCCGTTGTACAAGCTGAGCCAGGCTCAGGACAAACTCGAAACCATGTTGCCCGAGCGCATCATCGTGCAGCCGTTCTCTTGGCGTTGGTATTTCGAGACGGCGCGCCACTGCAAGCTGTATGACTTCACGCGCCGCTGCTGGACCGACTACGCAGGACGTGCGACCAGCCAGCCGACCCCGCTGCCGACCTGAGACGCTCGAGATTCATCCCATGAGAAAAGCTACCCGCGGGGAGCTTTTCTTTTGCCCACGTCTGCCTTTAGGCGTTGGCGCGGCGGGCGAGAATTTCCAGGGCGGGAAGCGTCTTGCCCTCCAGCACCTCCAGGAAGGCTCCGCCCCCCGTGGAGATGTAGCCCATGTGGGACTCGATACCAAAGCGCGCAATCGCGGCCAGTGTGTCGCCGCCTCCAGCAATGCTGAAACCCTCCGAGTCGGCAATGGCGCGTGCCACCACCTCGGTGCCTTTGGAGAAAGCCTCAAACTCGAACACGCCCACCGGGCCGTTCCAGACGATGGTGCCCGCCGCACGCAACTGCGTGGCCAGACGTTGCGCGGTGTCGGGGCCGATATCCAGAATCAGATCGTCAGCGGCCACATCCTGGGCGGCCTTGATGGTGGCCGGGGCATCGGCTGCGAAGGATTTGGCGGTCACCACATCGGTGGGGATGGGCACTTCGGCGCCGCGGGCCTTCATGGCCTGGATGACCGTTCGCGCCTGCTCCACCAGATCCGGCTCGGCCAGGCTGTTGCCGATCGGCAGGCCCGCTGCCAGGAGGAAGGTGTTGGCAATGCCGCCCCCCACGATGAGTTGATCCACCTTGTCAGCCAGGCTTTGCAAGATGGTGAGCTTGGTCGATACCTTGGAGCCCGCCACGATGGCCACCAAGGGGCGGCGCGGGGCAGCCAGCGCGCGGGTGATGGCATCGATCTCCGCGGCCAGCAGCGGGCCAGCGCAGGCCATGGGCGCAAACTGGGCGATGCCATAGGTGGTGGCCTCAGCGCGATGCGCAGTGCCAAAGGCGTCGTTGACATAGATGTCGCACAAGGCGGCCATCTGACGCGACAAGGACTCGTGGTTTTTTTTCTCTCCCGGGTTGACGCGGCAGTTTTCCAGCAGCACGACTTGTCCGGCAGCCACGTCCACCCCCTGCACCCAGTCACGCAACAGGGTGACAGGTTGACCCAGCAGTTCACTCAGGCGCTCGGCCACGGGTTGCAGTGAGTCCTCGGGGCGCAAGGTGCCTTCGGTGGGACGACCCAGGTGCGAGGTGACCATCACGGCAGCGCCCGCGGCCAGGGCTTCGCGAATACAGGGTAGCGAGGCGCGGATGCGGGTGTCCTCGGTGATGTGCCCCTGGTCGTCTTGTGGCACGTTCAGATCGGCACGGATGAAAACACGGCGGCCCTGGACCTTGCCCTGGGCGCACAAATCGGAAAAGCGGATGACGTTCATGGCCACAATTTTAGGA
>Ga0255087_1000204_pt1 | contig 27059 bp, 19 predicted proteins | sample Colum_Miss_RepA__FD_188561 | JGI IMG/M metagenome (GOLD analysis project Ga0255087, IMG submission 188561) | Freshwater microbial communities from Columbia River, Oregon, United States - Colum_Miss_RepA_8d | ecosystem: Environmental > Aquatic > Freshwater > River | place: USA: Oregon | collected...
CCGCCTGGCGCGCGACTATGGCACCACACAGCCTGCAGCCATCCGCCTGAACTATGGCGTGCAGCGCGCACGCGGCGGCGGCAATGCGGTGCGTGCCATCGCCTGCCTGCCCGCCTTGACCGGCGCCTGGCGGCATCGCGCGGGTGGCATGTTGCTCAGCAACTCGGGGCATCAGCGTTTCAACACCGCGGCATTACAACGCCCGGATCTGCTGGGCTCGCGTCGCCCGCGTGTTCTCAACATGAGCACCATCGGCGACCACCTGGCCCCTGATGCCCCTGATGCGCCGGTGCGCGCATTGGTGGTCTACAACAGCAACCCGGTGGCCGTGGCGCCCGACTCTGCGCGGGTGGTGGCCGGCTTCGCCCGCGAAGACCTCTTCACCGTGGTGCTGGAGCACTTTCGCACCGACACCGCCGACTACGCGGACTATTTGCTGCCCGCGACCACCCAGCTCGAGCACTGGGATGTGCACGGCACCTACGGCCACACCGACGTGGTGCTGAACAAACCCGCCATCACACCCCGTGGCCAGGCACGCACCAACACCGACATCTTCCGATCGCTGGCGCGCTACATGGGGTTTGAGGAGGCCTGCTTTGCAGACGACGACGAAAGCCTGTGCCAACAGGCGCTCAGGCAACCCGATGGCCATGAGTTTGTACCCTTCGCCACCTTGACCGAACAAGGCTTTGCAAGCATTCCCGGGCCCGAGGCCCCCTTCGCTCACGGACAGTTTCCCACGCCGTCAGGACGCTGCGAATTCATGAGCGAGCGCCTCCAAGCCTTGGGGCTGGATGGCTTACCCGACTACCTTCCCAATTACGAAGCGCCAACTGTGGACTCCCTGTATCCCTTGGCCATGATCTCGCCGCCGGCGCGCCACTTCCTCAACTCGACCTTCGTGAACGTCACCAGCCTGCGTGATGTGGAGGGTGAGCCCCTGGTGGAGATTCACCCACAAGACGCACAGGCCCGCGGCGTACACAACGGGCAGACAGTCGCCGTGTTCAATGCCCGCGGACGGCATGTCTGTCGTGCCCGCGTAACAGACCGCACCCGCCCGGGCGTGGTTGTGGGTCTGGGCATCTGGTGGCGCCGTCATGGATTGAACGGCACCAATGTGAACGAACTCACCAGCCAGGCCCTGACGGACCTGGGTCGTGCCCCGACCTTCTACGACTGTGCCGTGCAAGTAACGGGCATATCGCCCGGGTGACGGATCTGACACTTTGGGTTAGAGTCGCCTCACAGGGCCATTCCACAGACCCCCACGAGACCCACCACCATGGCGAAAAAGGCGCCCCGACGCACCGCAGAGCGGATCCTTGAGGTCACGCTGGCGCTGTTCAATCGCTTCGGTGAGCCCAACGTCTCCACCACGCTGATCGCTGCCGAGTTGCGCATCAGCCCAGGCAATCTGTACTACCACTACCCGGCCAAGGACGAGTTGATCAACTCGCTCTACGAGCGTTACCAGAAGGCTCTGCTCCCACTCTTGAGTGCGGCCCCCGAGGTGCGCGATGTCGAGGACGCCTGGTTCTTCATGCACAGCCTGTTCGAGCGGGTGTGGGAATACCGGTTTTTGTACCGCGACCTGGGCGATTTGCTCACCCGCAACCGTCGCCTGGAAACCGATATCCAGGCCGTGCTGGAACTCAAGCGGCAAGCCTTCCGCGCCGTGCTCGACCATCTGGAACACACCGGCGCGCTCTCCATCAGTCCCGAAGAGGGTGATTTGTGTGCCACCCAGATGGTGGTGATGCTGACCTGGTGGCTCAGCTACGAATATGCTCGCGACCCCCGCCATGCCCTGGAAGACGCACAGGCCCAAAACGCCTTGCTGCGCGGTGCGCGGCATGTGCTAGGTCTGATCCTGCCCTACCTCCAGGCCGAACCGCGTGAGCACCTGCGACTGCTGTTGCTGGCTTACCAAGACCCCGCCAGCGCCGCCCCTGCTGGGGGCCAACCCGCATGAACGCCTGGGTGACGTTCACCCCCTCCCTGTCACTCACCCCCGAACAGGTGAGAAGCCACTGGGCCAGGCTTCACGGGGGCGATGCCGAACCCATCCCCGGCTCAGACGAATTGCTGCAGGCCTGGACGCTGTACCACTGCGGCGAGTTTGAAAACGCCTACCAATCAGGCATGGCCTTGTCCCAGCGACAAGAACCCGCCGGCCTCACCCTGGCCGTTCGCGCCTTGAGCGTTTACGCCACCTACCTGGAGCCCCGCGCTGCGCAACGCGAGCACCTGCTCGAACGCGCCCAAACGCTGGCCACCCAACACACCACCTCGCAGCCCGACAACCCCAACGCGTGGTTCCTGTTGGCGTATTCGCTGGGACGCCACGCGCAATCGCTGAGCGTGGCCAAGTCCCTGGCATTGGGACTGGGGCAGCGCACGCGTGAAGCGTTGGACCGAACCCTGCACCTGAACCCCCGCCATGCCGATGCCCATCTGGCCTTGGCCACCTTCCATGCCGAGGTCATCGACAAGGTGGGCGACGTGGTGGGAGCCGTGACCTACGGCGCCAGCAAGCACAGCGCGCTGGCGCTTTATGATCGCGCCGCGGAGCTCAATCCGGGTTCGTTGGTGGGGATGCTCGAAACAGCCCGTGGGCTGATGATGCTGGACCCTGAACACCATCAAGCCCGGGCTGAGCGCCTGTACCAACAACTGCGTGCGGCCCGCACCCTCGATGCCCTGGAGGCGTTGGTGGTGGGATTGGCCAACGCCACGGATGATTGACCGATGACGTTTCTCGCTCTCGATGTGGGCAACACCCGCCTGAAGTGGGCGGTGTATGACCGCGCACAAGCTGGAGCTCGCCTGCTGAAGCAAGGCGCCGTGTTCCTGGAAAACATCGACCACCTGGCCGAACGCGAGTGGGCCTCCCTGGACGCACCGCAGTACATGCTGGGCTGTGTGGTGGCCGGCGAAGCCATTCGACGCCGGGTGGAAGAGCAAATGGAATTGTGGGACGTGCCACCCAGGTGGGTCGTGCCCAGCGCCGCTGAGGCCGGACTCACCAACGGCTACGACCACCCGACCCGCCTGGGCGCTGACCGCTGGATCGCCATGATCGGGGCCCTGGCACGCATGCATGCGCAGACCGCCGGTGAGCCACCACGACCCATGGTAGTGGTGATGGTGGGCACCGCGGTGACGGTGGAAGCCGTCAACCCGGAGGGTCACTTTTTGGGCGGGCTCATCTTGCCCGGACACGGCATCATGCTGCGTGCGCTGGAGTCCGGCACGGCGGGCTTGCGGGTGCCCACCGGCGATGTGCGCCCCTTTCCCACCAACACCAGCGACGCGCTGACCAGTGGGGGCACCTATGCCATCGCCGGCGCGGTGGAGCGCATGGTCATGCATGTGCGTGAGCACTGCGGCCGCGAACCGCTGTGCTACATGACAGGTGGTGCCGGATGGAAGATGGCGCCAAGCATGTCAACGCCCATCGAGTTGGTCGAGTCGCTGATCTTCGACGGCTTGCTGGAAGTGGCCTCGCGGCGATACGGCGTCACACCCTGAGGCGCGACCTGCACAGCGCGGCGTCAGTTTTGCTGCCAGGGTAGGCCTCTCAGCTTCCATCCGCCCCGTTGGGCCCGGTGTGCTTGATCGTCCGGGTCGCCCTCAAAACCCTCCAGGATGTTGTAGGCCGTGGCGCCCAGTTCGGTGGCCCGCTTGGCGGCAGCGATGGATCGCACACCACTGCGACACAGCATCAACAGTGGCTTGTCTCGCAAGGTGGGAATCTGCGCCTCGAACGCAGGGTTCAAGGCCATACCAGGCCACTGCTTCCAGGCCAGCGCCACCGCACCAGGCACAAACCCCACCCACTCGCGCTCGGCGTCGGTGCGCACATCCACCAGCACCGCTCGGCCGGATTGCACCCACGCCCACGCCAGTTGCGGCGACACATCGCCCGCGTAGCCCTCCGCGGGCTCGGGCTGGGTCAATGCACGTTGATTCATCACCCTCTCCACCATCATTGAACGATGCGAACGCTCAGATTGGACAAAACATCGATATGCATCACGATCACATCGCCATGCACCAACGGGTCCACGTGCTCGGATGTAAGCCCAACGATGATACCGCCCGGTAACAACTCATCACGGCACACCCCCGACCGCACCACTTGTGCCAACCTGAAGGGCATACCGGCTGACGCCTTCGAGACACCAACGGCGGTGTCGCAAACCGCCAACCTTGACGCCTGGGTTTGCTCCGGTGATGGCACCGCAGCTTTGATGCCGTACACGATGACCGTGATCCTGATTGTGATCGTGTTCATGGTGCCAAGGCATGTCCGGCCCCAGCTACCCTTGTGATTGCCGAACTATCTGTCCAGGAAGTAAGCTGATGGGGTGCCCCTGCGGGGGCGCCAGAGGTCCGGCCGTCAGCCGGATGCCAGCCAGACTGTCGTATCATTCGCCATTGACGTTTACGTAAACGTCAATGGCACATCCCAGGGCCACGCATCAGGCTTGGTCAGGGGAGCGCCGTTCGCAGGAGACTTCCATGACCGACCTGTCCGCCGAATACCTGGCCCTGGCCCAGTACCGCCCCCAACACAAGGTGCGCTTTGTCACCGCGGCGAGCCTGTTTGATGGTCACGATGCCGCCATCAACATCATGCGACGCATTCTGCAAAGCATGGGCGCTGAGGTGATTCACCTGGGTCACAACCGCTCGGTCGATGACGTGGTCACCGCCGCCCTGCAAGAAGACGTGCAAGGCATTGCGGTCAGTTCCTACCAGGGCGGTCACGTCGAATACTTCAAGTACATGGTGGACCTGTTGCGCGCACGCGGTGGCGAACATATTCAGGTGTTCGGCGGCGGCGGCGGGGTGATCGTGCCGGAGGAAATCCGTGAACTGCATGCCTACGGCGTGAGCCGGATCTACAGCCCAGAAGACGGTCAACGCATGGGACTGCAAGGCATGATCGGCGAGATGATCATGCGCTGCGATCAGGACCTGAGCGCTCACGCCCCGCAGAAAGTTGCTGCCATTCAAGGCCACGAAGACGCCGCCTGGCGCGCGCTCTCGCAACTCATCACCGCGCTCGAGAACGGTCTGGTCGAGCCCGCGCTGGTCCAACAGTTGCATGAGCAGGCATCCAAGACCCGTGTGCCCGTGCTGGGCATCACCGGCACCGGCGGTGCTGGCAAATCCTCGCTCACCGACGAGTTGGTGCGCCGCTTTCGCCTTGACCAGGATGATGCGTTGCGCATCGCGGTGGTGTCCATCGACCCCTCACGCCGCAAAAGCGGTGGCGCCTTGCTGGGTGACCGCATCCGCATGAATGCCATCGGTCCGTGGCGGAAAGGTGCGCGCGTGTTCATGCGCTCGCTGGCCACCCGTGACTTCGGCAGCGAGATCAGTGCAGCCCTGCCCGATGTGGTGGCCGCGGCACGCTGCGCCGGCTTTGACCTGGTGATCGTCGAAACCTCGGGTATCGGCCAGGGGGATGCCGCCATCGTCCCGCACGTGGATGTACCCCTGTATGTCATGACACCCGAATTCGGCGCAGCCAGCCAACTCGAAAAAATCGACATGCTCGATTTCGCGCAGTTCGTGGCGATCAACAAATTCGACCGCAAGGGCGCGAGCGATGCATTGCGCGATGTGGCCAAACAGGTCCAGCGCAACCGCGAAGCCTGGACGGTGGCGACCGAAGACATGCCGGTATTTGGCACCATGGCCTCACGCTTCAACGATGACGGCGTCACGGCCCTGTACCAGGCACTCAAACCGCGCCTGGCTGAGCTGGGCTTGCAGCTCAGTGCCGGTCGGCTGCAACAACCCGCCACCCGACACAGCACGCACCAAAACCCCATCGTGCCTGCTGCTCGCACCCGCTACCTGGCCGAGATCAGCGACACCGTGCGCGGCTACAAACAACGCGCGCACCAGCAGGCACAGTTGGCCCGTGAAATCCAGCAACTGCGTGCCGCCTCTCGCATGCTCCAAGCGGACAAGCCCGATCGCGCCCGAGCCGCTGAAGCGGCCAACGACCTGGCCTCCTCGCGCGAGCAGTATCTGGGTGCGGCCGAGCGCAAACTGCTGGCCCAGTGGGACGACATGCAGCGTGCCTATGCAGGGGATGAATACGTGGTCAAGATTCGCGACAAGGAAATCCGAACGGCCATCACCACGACCACCCTGAGTGGCACCAAGATCCGCAAGGTCTCTCTGCCTCGTTATGAGGATGACGGCGAACGCCTGAAATGGCTCATGCTGGAGAACGTCCCCGGCAGCTTCCCCTACACCGCCGGCACCTTTGCCTTCAAGCGCGAAGGCGAGGACCCCACCCGCATGTTCGCGGGCGAAGGCGATGCCTTCCGCACCAACCGCCGCTTCAAACTGCTCTCTGAGGGCATGCCGGCCAAGCGCTTGTCCACCGCCTTCGATTCGGTGACGCTGTATGGCCACGAACCTGACGAACGGCCCGACATCTACGGCAAGGTGGGCAACTCGGGCGTGAGCATCGCCACCCTGGACGACATGAAAGTCTTGTACGGTGGCTTTGATCTGTGCAACCCCAGCACCAGTGTGTCCATGACCATCAACGGTCCCGCACCGGCCATTCTGGCGATGTTCATGAACACAGCCATCGACCAGAACCTCGACAAGTTCCGGACCGACAACGGCCGCGAACCCACCGACACCGAAACCGCCAAGATCCGGGAGTGGGTGCTGCAAAACGTTCGAGGTACCGTGCAGGCCGACATCCTCAAAGAAGACCAGGGACAAAACACCTGCCTCTTCAGCACCGAGTTCTCGCTCAAGGTGATGGGCGACATCGCCGAGTACTTTGTGCACCACCAGGTGCGCAATTTCTACTCAGTGTCCATCAGCGGCTACCACATCGCCGAAGCCGGTGCCAACCCGATCAGCCAGCTGGCCTTCACACTGTCCAATGGGTTCACCTATGTGGAGTCTTACCTCGCACGAGGCATGCACATCGACGACTTCGCACCGAACCTGAGCTTTTTCTTCAGCAATGGCATGGACCCGGAGTACACGGTGCTCGGTCGCGTGGCGCGCCGCATTTGGGCGGTGGCGATGAAGGAAAAGTACGGCGCCAACGAGCGCTCGCAAAAGCTCAAATACCATATCCAGACCAGTGGCCGCAGCCTGCATGCGCAGGAAATTCAGTTCAACGACATCCGCACCACGCTGCAGGCCTTGATCGCCATCTACGACAACTGCAACAGCCTGCACACCAACGCCTACGACGAGGCCATCACCACGCCCACCGAAGAAAGCGTGCGCCGTGCGATGGCGATTCAGCTCATCATCAACCGTGAGTGGGGGTTGGCGAAAAACGAAAATCCCAACCAGGGCGCCTTCATCCTCGACGAACTCACCGAACTGGTGGAAGAGGCCGTGCTCTCCGAGTTCGACCGCATCGCCGAGCGCGGCGGCGTACTGGGCGCCATGGAAACCGGCTACCAGCGCGGCCGTATCCAGGACGAGAGCATGCACTACGAAATGCTCAAGCACACCGGCGAGTACCCCATCATCGGCGTCAACACCTTCCGCAACCCCAAGGGTGACCCGACCCCCGAGACGCTGGAGTTGGCGCGCAGCACCGACGAGGAAAAGCGCAGCCAACTCGCGCGACTTCAGGATTTCCACACCCGTCATGCTGAGGCGGCCGCCCAGCAACTGGCCCAGTTGCAACAGGCTGTGCTCAACAACACCAATGTGTTCGAGGTGCTGATGCAGGCCGTGCGCCACTGCTCACTGGGACAAATCACCCAAGCCTTGTTCGAGGTAGGCGGTCAGTACCGCCGCAACATGTGAGCGCGGTGTGACGGCTTGGGTGGCCCAGTGATGGGACTTGCTTAAGCCGTGCCGCGCTTGCCGCGGCTGAGGTCCACGCCCAGCTGCTTGAGCTTGCGGTAGAGGTGGGTTCGCTCCAGGCCGGTTTTTTCGGCCACACGCGTCATCGAGCCGCCCTCCTGGGCCAGGTGAAACTCGAAGTAGGCTTTCTCAAAGGCGTCTCGCGCCTCGCGCAGCGGTTGGCTGAGATCGAAGGTTTGCTCGTGGGGCGCGAGCACCACAGCGACGGGCTCTGCCAGGGCGGCCTCCGAGCCGATCATTTCCACGCTCAGTTCGGCGTTTTGCGCCGACGCCGCACTGCTGCCGGCATGGGCCGTGGCGGCGGGCTTGCGTGCCAGTCCTTGCTCCACGGCTTTGAGCAGCTTTTGCAAGGTGATGGGTTTTTCCAGGAAAGCTTGGGCGCCGATGCGTGTGGCCTCTACGGCAGTGTCGATGGTGGCGTGGCCGCTCATCATGATGACCGGCATGTTGAGCAAGCCTGCCGCTGACCACTCCTTGAGGAGACTCACGCCATCGGTGTCAGGCATCCAGATATCAAGCAATACCAGGTCCGGGCGCGACTGCGCACGCGCCGCTCGGGCCTGCGCCGCATTCTCGGCGAGCTCGACTGCATGACCTTCATCGTTGAGGATTTCGAACAACAGATCGCGAATACCCAACTCGTCATCGACCACCAGAATATTTGCCATAGTGAAGCCCGGGCTCCGTGAATTTATAGGTCTGCTGCCTGGAATGATAACGATACTTGAGCGCCCACCACCTGGCCCTCGTCTTCGATGTTTTTCAGGTCGATGCGCGCCCCATGATCATCGGCGATTTTCTTCACCACGGCCAAGCCCAGTCCGGTACCCCGCGCCTTGGTGGTCACGTAGGGCTCGAAGGCCCGCTTCAGAATAGCCTCGGGAAAACCGGTGCCCGAATCCCGCACCACCAGACGCACGCGCCGGCTTTGCGGATTCCAGACTGTGGAGAGTTGCACATGCCGCACCGGCAAGCCTTCACTCGCGTCTTGCGCGTTCTGCAGCAGGTTGTGCGCCACTTGCCGCAACTGCTGGGCATCGCCCATGATGGGTGGGCAGGCGGGATCGAATTGCGCCGCCACGGGCACGGTGGCGTTCTCGGCTGAGTACAACTGCAGCAACTCCTGCATCAACGCATTCAGATCCAGCCGCTCGAGCTCCGCCTTGGGCAGGCGCGCGTAGTCACGGAATTCATTGACCAATCGCTTCATCGCGTCCACCTGGTCCACGATGGTCTTGACCGACTTGGTGAGGATGGCTTGCTCTGGCTCGTCCAGCTTGCCGTCCAGTTTCATTTCCAGTCGCTCCGCGGAGAGCTGGATCGGGGTGAGCGGGTTCTTGATTTCATGGGCCAGTCGGCGGGCCACCTCACCCCAAGCCTGGGCGCGCTGCGCTGAGACGATCTCCGAGATGTCATCGAACACCAGCAAGCGGGCCTGGTTGGGCAGCACAGCACCGCGGGCCACCAAAATGGTGCCATCCGAGGCCTTCTCCAACGCCGAGGTGTAGTGGGTACCCGAAGGGTTTTGCAATTCGAACGATTGCTGCCAGTGATCCAGTCCGTGCTGCATGCGCTCAGCGGCCAGGTGATCGAACTGTTGTTGCACCTGGTGTGCAAAATCTGCCAGCCCCTCCAAGTCTGCGAGCGCGCGCCCCTCGTACGCCGCCAGGGGGGCTCGCAAAATCCGGGTGGCCCCCGGGTTGGACGAGACGATGCGTCCTTGAGTATCCAGCACCACCACGCCGGTGGTCAGGTTGTCCAGGATGGTTTGCAGATTGGTCCGCGCGAGCGTGACTTGCTCCATGCTGCGCTCCACCGTCGAGCGGGCATCGGCCAGCTGCTGCGTCATGGCCGCAAAAGCACGCGTCAATCCGTCCAGCTCGTTGCGCCCGCTCAATACCGGTTTGGGCCCCAGGTCGCCAGCGGCCACTTCGCGCACACCGTTGAGCAGCATCAGCAAGGGCCGAGCCAGCTGATTGCCCAACAACACAGCCAGCAGCACCGCGCCAAATACCGACAAAAACAAACTCAGGGTCAGCGTGCCGATGTACATGCGCCTGAGACCATCGCGCGCCAACGCGCGCTCCTGGTATTGCAAGTTGGCTTGCTGAAGGGCCAAGGAGTCGGCGACCAGTGTGGGGGGGAGGTTTTGGGTGACTTGCAGCACCCGCGCCTCCGACAGCAAACCCAGTCCTGGAGCCGACATCGACACCAGCACCTTCACCCTCGGTCGGGTGGTGCCTGCGCCCGGCTCGTCCTCCAGCCCCTCGATCTGGGTGATGACGGGTTGGGTTCGCAATTGGCGCAGCTGCAGGCTGCTGGGACGGTCTTGCAGGGACGAGAGCAACGAGTTACCGGCGCTGGCCAACGGCGCTCCCGAGCCAGACCATAGGACCAGTTCTTCCACCCCCAATTGATCGCGCAAGCGCTCCAGAGCCACCCCGCTTGACACCCCTTGTGCATCGGCCAGTTGCACCGCCGCCTGGCGTGACTTCTGCCCCAGATCGCTGGCCAGTGTGTCCAGCGAGGTGCGGCCCAGGTTCAAACCCGCTGCCAGGGCTCCTTCCACTTTGGTATCAAACCAGGCCTCGATGGAGCGGGACACAAACTGGTAGGAGACGCCGTAAATCAGCAAGCCCGGCAAAAACCCCACCAGCACGAAGATAAACGCCAGCTTGAGCAGCAACCGGCTGCCGAATCGGCCCTCGCGCACACGCGCCAGCAAGCGCACCACAATCCAGAGAATCACCGCGAGCAACACGCCGGCCACCACCGAGTTGAGGGTGAACAGCACCGTGTAGTACTGCTCGTACAACTCCCAGCGCTGCGTGGCCTGGGTCAACAAAAAGAGGAGCACCATGCCCAGTCCCAGCATGGTGAACAAGCCCACCCCCATCAGCCAGCGCAAGCGGCGTGATCGTGCCTGGGCGCTGTCGGCGGTCATTTGGCGTCGGACGTCAGCTTGAGGGTACGGCTCACGCCCAGGTTCCAGTCACTCTCGCCCAGAATGCCCAGTTGCAGAGGGCGGGGCAACTGGGTCAGGTCCAACCGAAAGCTGAAGTCCACACGATGCTTGGCATCGACCTCCACCTGGGCCAATTCAGCCACCTTCCAGCGGTTGATGCGACCCAGAGCCGACAAGGCTTCGCTCGCGCTGTCAAAACTTTGCCCCAATGACACGCCCAGTCCTGTGTTGCCAATGGGCTGGGAAGACACCAGCAAACGCCAACGCCGGGTCAGAGGTTGGTAGCTCAGGCGCATGTAGCGTTCCTGGCGTGCCACCTCGCGGTCGTACCAGTACCAGCGCTCGCGCAGGATGTCCGCACGAGCCACGAAATGCAGGGGAACGCCTTTGCTCAGCGCCTCGTCCACGGCAGTGGGCCATTCAATCTGCATGCTGGCGTTGATGTAATAGCCATCCTCCAGGCGTTGAACTTGCAAATCCTCGAGTTGGATGGGTTGGCCTGGCGGAGATTGGGCCTGGGCCGCACCGGTGATCATCACAAGACTCCCCAGTACCCACACCCGCACTGCACGGCAGGCCCTCAGACCCCACGCACCGCCCCCCACGTCAGCCCAGGGACTTCTCCAGCACCGCGTAATAAAAACCATCGTGATCACCCAGCCAATTGTCCGGGAGGCCGGGCTGATTTCCCGGAGCGAGGGGCATTAAATGCCCTGGGGAGGGGCGCAAACGTGCATCAGTGTTGTGCGCAAGAAACGAATCGATGCGGTCCTGACCTTCGGCCCGAAAGACCGAGCAGGTGCAATAGACCAGCACGCCTCCAGGCCGCAGCAACGGCCACAGCGCCTCGAGCAAGCGGCTTTGCTGCTGCGCGAGTTCTGCGATGTCCGACTCGCGGCGCAGCCAGGCGATATCCGGATGGCGGCGCACAATGCCTGAGGCGCTGCAGGGCGCGTCCAGCAACACGCCGTCAAAGGGCCGTCCATCCCACCAGGTGGCGGGTTCGCCTGCATCGGCGCAACGTACTTGAGCTTGCAATCCGATGCGCTGTAAATTCTCCTGAATGCGGGGCATACGGGTGGCGTCGATCTCAAGCGCCAGCAACTGCACCGAGCGCCCCCCTGCGGGTGCCGCTTCCAGCATGTGCGCTGTCTTGCCACCGGGTGCTGCGCAGGCGTCGAGCAGTCGCCAAGCCGAATGATCTGCCGCTCCTGAAGGTGATGTCATGGTCTGCAACAAGCCGTCCCATAACAACTCGGCGGCCAACTGGGCAGCGGCATCCTGCACCGAACAATCCCCCGCATCAAAGCCCGGCAGTAGGTGGACATCCATCGGTTTATCCAGTTGCAAGCCCGTTCGCCCAACCGGCTGGCTGGTGATGCCCGCCGAGTGCCAGCGTGCCTGCAAGGCCTCGCGGGTCGTGTGCCGCCCATTGACCCGCACAGTCATGGGAGCCGGGTGCTGGCCCAGTTGCAACAGGGATTGCCATGCCAGGGGGTGATCGCGCTGCAAGCGCGCCACCCACCAGGGCGGTAGCGGGGTGAGTACCTTGGGATCGGCCTGCACCGCAGCCAGCAAGGGCACTCGCTCGCGCAGAAATCGGCGTAGGCAGGCATTGATGAACGCGGCCTGCCCCTGCGTGCGGCGGTTGCGCTTGGCGGCTTCGACCGCTTGATTCACCAGCGTGTGCCCATCGTAGGGCGCTTGGTCCTCGTCCCAACACAGAGCCAGGGCCGTGCACAAGAGTGCGTCCACGGCCGGGGCTGGCGCACGCGGCGCCAAGTGTTGGCGCAATGCCTGCGCCATGCCCAGCTGTCGCAACACCCGAAACAACAGCGACTGCACAGCCGCGCGTCGCGGCGCCTCGATCTGAGGCAGCAAACGGCTGGTCGACTGGCCTTGACGCACCGCTTGCAGCGACTGCGCCACCGTCTGCAACAACTGCCACAGCGGCGGCGAAACGGCGGATGGCTTCTCACCAGTGCCTGGACGGTTCCCTGCCATGGACGAGACACTGGCTGACCGTCCCGGCTCGCTCACAACACAAAGCCCGGCCTGAACTTGAACAGCCGCGCGAGCAATACCGCCGGAAACTCAGCAATGGCCTGGTTGTACTGTTCAACCGCTTGGTTAAAACGCTGCGTATCGGGCTGCACCAAGAGCCGTTGGGCCTGCCAGCGTTGCTGCAGTGCATCGGACACGGCCACGCGGTACGCCGACGGCGCCACCAGGCTGTCCCAGGCGGCTTGCAACTGCGCTTGCGACTCGCGAACACGCACCACCGAGTCCGCCCGCAACGGATGCTCTTGCATGTGGGCCAGCTCCATGGCGAGGTGACGAGCACACTCTTGCAACCGGCTCCAGTGACTGGCGCCCTGATCAAGGTTCAGTTCAGAACGCCATGGGGCAGAAGAGATCACTCCCTCGCTGAGCACCTGCTGCACCAACTCGGCGAACTCGAGCAGGCGCAATTCCAGCGCGTCAAAGCTCTGCTGCACTTGCGACTGCAAGCGCACCAGACGGTTGTAAGCCCCCAGGGCCCAAAACACCCCGATGGCGATGGTGAGCCAGAACCAACCCGCTGTCAGCATGACATCCTCCGCTGAAACGACAAAGGCCCGCGAGGGCCTTTGTGTTTACTCGGCTGCAGCAGCGCTTTCGCCATCCACCGACGAGGCCACCTCGCCCGGGACTTCGCCGGCCAGTTCGGCCGCCTCCGCCTCTGCAATGGCGCGACGCTCGGCTTCGTCCATCGCGTCCTTGACCTTGCGAGCCTGGTGGTAGGCCATGCCGCTGCCCGCCGGGATCAGACGACCCACGATGACGTTTTCTTTCAGGCCACGCAGCTCGTCGCGCTTGCCCATGATGGCAGCCTCGGTGAGCACGCGGGTGGTCTCCTGGAACGACGCCGCCGAGATGAAGCTGTCGGTGGACAGCGACGCCTTGGTGATACCCAGCAACAGGTTGCTGTAGGTCGCCGGCAATTTGCCGTCGGCCTGCAACGCCTCGTTGGTGTTGAGCATCTCCGAGCGCTCGACCTGCTCACCGCCGATGTAACCGGAGTCGCCCGCGTTCTCGACCACGACACGACGCAGCATCTGGCGAACGATCACCTCGATGTGCTTGTCATTGATCTTCACGCCCTGGAGTCGGTACACGTCCTGCACTTCGTCCACGATGTAGCGCGCCAGCTCTTCCATGCCCAGCAGGCGCAGGATGTCCTGCGGATCGGCGGGGCCGTCGACAATGCTCTCGCCCTTGTTGACCACCTGGCCTTCGTGCACCAGGATGTTCTTCTCTTTCGGCACGAGTTCTTCCCAGACCTTGCCTTCCGGATCGGTGATTTGCAAACGCACCTTGCCCTTGGTTTCCTTGCCGAACGACACGGTACCGGTCATTTCAGCCAGGATGCCCTTGTCCTTGGGTGAGCGGGCTTCAAACAGCTCGGCCACACGCGGCAGACCGCCGGTGATGTCGCGGGTCTTCTGACCTTCCACCGGGATACGGGCCAGCACTTCGCCGGGGCCCACGTCCTGGCCGTCACGCACCTGGATCAGCGCGCCGACCTGGAAGCCAATCGTCACCGAGTGATCGGTGCCGGGAATCTTGACTTCCTTGCCCGCTGCATCGATCAGTTTGACCTGCGGGCGCACCACCTTGGCGGCGCCACGACGCTTGGGATCGATCACCACCAGGGTGGACAGGCCGGTCACTTCGTCAACCTGCTTGGCCACGGTCAGGCCTTCTTCCACGTTCTCGAACTTCACCTGGCCGGCGAATTCGGTGATGATGGGTCGGGTCAGCGGATCCCAGTTGGCCAGGATGGTGCCAGCCTTGATCTGCTGATCGGCCTTGACCGTGAGGGTCGCGCCATAGGGCACCTTGTGGCGCTCGCGCTCGCGGCCATGTTCGTCGTGAATGATGATCTCGCCAGAACGGGCAATCACCACCAGTTCGCGCTTGCTGTTGGTCACATAGCGCATGGTGGCGTTAAAACCGATCACGCCGTTGGACTTGGCTTCCACGCTGGAGGCCACGGCCGCCCGTGAAGCCGCACCACCGATGTGGAAGGTACGCATGGTCAGCTGGGTGCCGGGCTCGCCAATGGACTGCGCGGCAATCACCCCCACCGCCTCACCGACGTTCACCAGACCACCACGGCCCAGGTCGCGGCCATAGCACTTGGCGCACAAGCCAAAGCGGGTTTCGCAATTGAGGGCCGTGCGGACCTTGATTTCGTCCACACCGGCAGACTCGAGCTCATCGATCAGGTCCTCGTCCAGCATGGTGCCGGCCGTGGCGAGCACCGCACGGTTCTCGGGGTGCAACACATCTTCGGCCGCGGTACGACCCAGGATACGGTCGCGCAGCGATTCGATGACTTCACCGCCTTCAACAATGGCGCGCATCAGCTGGCCTTCATGGGTACCGCAATCGTCTTCGGTCACCACCAGGTCCTGCGTCACGTCCACCAGGCGACGGGTCAGGTAACCCGAGTTGGCGGTCTTGAGCGCGGTATCAGCCAAACCTTTACGGGCACCGTGCGTCGAGATGAAGTACTGCAACACATTGAGACCTTCACGGAAGTTCGCCGTGATGGGGGTCTCGATGATGGAGCCGTCAGGCTTGGCCATCAGGCCACGCATACCGGCCAGCTGTCGGATTTGTGCGGCAGAACCGCGGGCACCCGAGTCAGCCATCATGTAGATGGAGTTGAAGGATTCCTGTTCGACCTCGTTGCCGTGGCGGTCGATGGTCTTTTCCTTGCGCAGTTGGTCCATCATCACCTTGGAGACGGCGTCACCGGCCTTGCCCCAGATGTCCACCACCTTGTTGTAGCGTTCGCCCGAGGTCACCAGACCCGAGACGTACTGCTGCTCGATCTCTTTCACCTCGACCTCGGCATCGGCAATGATGCGGTGCTTCTCTTGCGGCACCAGCATGTCATCGATGGCGATCGAGATGCCCGCACGGGTGGCCAGACGGAAGCCGTTTTGCAGCAACTTGTCGGCAAACACCACGGTCTCTTTCAGACCGCACTTGCGGAACGAGGTATTGATCAGACGAGAGATTTCCTTCTTCTTCAGCGCCTTGTTCAGGTTGCTGAAGGGCAGGCCCTTGGGCAGGATCTCGGAGAGCAGAGCACGGCCGGCGGTGGTGTCCACCAGCGAGGTGCTGGGGATGAATTCGCCTGTGACCTTGTCTTTGTTCCACTCGGTCAGACGCACGCTGATCTTCGCGGTGAGCTCGACCTCACCCGCGTCGAGTGCGCGCTGCACCTCACCCACGTCGGCAAACACCAGGCCTTCGCCCTTGCCGTTGATACGCTCGCGGGTGGTGTAGTACAGACCCAGCACCACGTCCTGCGAGGGCACGATAGAGGGTTCGCCGTTGGCGGGGAAGAGCACGTTGTTGGAGGCCAGCATCAGGGTGCGAGCTTCCATCTGCGCTTCCACCGACAGCGGCACGTGCACGGCCATCTGGTCGCCGTCAAAGTCCGCGTTGAACGCCGAGCACACCAGGGGGTGCAGCTGGATGGCTTTGCCTTCGATCAGGATGGGCTCGAACGCCTGGATGCCCAGACGGTGCAGCGTGGGCGCGCGGTTGAGCATCACCGGGTGCTCTTTGATCACCTCTTCGAGGATGTCCCACACCACCGGCGTGCCGGATTCGACTTCCTTCTTCGCGGCCTTGATGGTGGTGGCAATACCCATGGCCTCCAGGCGCGAGAAGATGAAGGGCTTGAACAGCTCGAGCGCCATCAGCTTGGGCAGGCCGCACTGGTGCAGCTTGAGGGTCGGGCCCACGGTGATCACTGAACGACCGGAGTAGTCCACGCGCTTGCCCAGCAAGTTCTGGCGGAAGCGACCCGACTTGCCCTTGATCATGTCGGCCAGCGACTTCAGGGCGCGCTTGTTGGCCCCCGTCATGGCCTTGCCACGGCGCCCGTTGTCCAGCAACGAGTCGACCGCTTCTTGCAGCATGCGCTTCTCGTTACGCGCGATGATCTCGGGCGCCTTGAGTTCGAGCAGACGACGCAGACGGCTGTTGCGGTTGATGACGCGGCGGTACAGGTCGTTGAGGTCGGAGGTGGCGAAACGGCCTCCGTCCAACGGCACCAGCGGACGCAAGTCCGGGGGCAGCACCGGCAGCACCGACAGCACCATCCACTCGGGCTTCAAGCCTGACTTCTTGAACGCCTCGAGCACCTTCAGGCGCTTGGAGTTTTTCTTGACCTTGACTTCCGAGCCGGTGAGGTCGCCACGCAGTTTCTCGATCTCGAGGTCGAGGTCCATGCCCTCGAGGAGATCTCGCACGCCTTCAGCGCCCATCTTGGCGATGAACTCGTCGCCGTATTCCTTGCGCTTCTCGTCGTAGTCGTCCTCGGACATGATGCCGAATTTCTTCAGCGGGGTCATGCCAGGGTCGGTCACCACATACGCTTCAAAGTACAGCACGCGCTCGATGTCGCGCAGCGTCATGTCCAGCACCAAGCCCAGACGCGACGGCAACGACTTCAGGAACCAGATGTGGGCGCAAGGTGCGGCCAGGTCGATATGACCCATACGCTCGCGACGCACTTTGGTTTGCGTGACTTCAACGCCGCACTTCTCGCAGATCACACCACGGTGCTTGAGACGCTTGTACTTGCCGCACAAGCATTCGTAGTCCTTGATCGGGCCAAAGATCTTGGCACAGAACAGGCCATCACGTTCGGGCTTGAAGGTGCGGTAGTTGATGGTTTCCGGCTTCTTGACTTCACCGAAAGACCAGGAACGGATCTTCTCGGGCGAGGCAATGCCGATCTTGATGGCATCGAAATGCTCATCGGGGGTGAACTGCTTGAACAGGTCGAGGAGTGATTTCATGGCTCAAATCCTTAAATTTTGATCAGTGGTGGACAGAGCAAATTCGCTTCGCCAATTGGGTCTGTCCCGCCATGCCTCAGGAGCGCTCGAGCTCGATGTCGATGCCGAGCGAGCGGATTTCTTTGACCAGCACGTTGAACGATTCGGGCATGCCCGCATCGATGGCGTGCTCGCCCTTGACGATGTTCTCGTACACCTTGGTGCGGCCTTGCACGTCGTCGGATTTGACGGTGAGCATTTCCTGCAGGGTGTAGGAGGCCCCATAAGCTTCCAGCGCCCACACCTCCATCTCGCCGAAACGCTGACCACCGAACTGGGCCTTGCCGCCCAGGGGTTGCTGCGTGACCAGCGAGTACGGGCCGGTGGAGCGAGCGTGCATCTTGTCATCGACCAGGTGGTGCAACTTGAGCACGTGCATGTAGCCCACCGTGGTCGGACGCTCGAAGGCGTCGCCAGTGCGGCCATCGTACAGGTGAGCCTGCGTGCGCGTGGCGGTCAGGCCCTTGGCCTTGGCGATGTCTTCCGGGAAGGCCAGCTTGAGCATGGCGCGGATTTCATCTTCCGAGGCACCGTCAAACACCGGCGTGGCAAACGGAATGCCCGTCGAGAGGTTGTGCGCCATTTCCAGCAGTTCGTCGTCGTTCAATTGCTTGAGCGATTCCTTGCGGCCGGTCGAGTTGTAGAGTTCTTCGAAGAACTTGCGCAACTCGCTCACACGAGCCTCTTGCTGCAGCATGTCACCGATACGCTGACCAATCCCTTTGCCGGCCCAGCCCAGGTGAACCTCGAGCACTTGACCCACGTTCATCCGCGAGGGCACGCCCAGCGGATTGAGCACGATGTCGCACGGTGTGCCGTCGGCCATGTAAGGCATGTCTTCCACGGGCACGATCTTGGAGACCACACCCTTGTTGCCGTGACGACCGGCCATCTTGTCACCCGGTTGCAGGCGACGCTTGACGGCCAGGTACACCTTGACCATCTTGAGCACGCCCGCGGGCAGCTCGTCGCCTTGTGTGAGCTTCTTGCGCTTTTCTTCAAACGCCAGGTCAAAACTGTGACGAGTCTGGGTGAGCGCGTTCTTGATACTCTCGAGCTGAGAGGCCACGTCCTCGTCAGAGGGGCGAATGTCGAACCAGTGGAACTTCTCCACGCCGTCCAGGTAGGCCTTGTCGATGGTCGAGCCTTTGGCCAGCTTGTTGGGGCCGCCGTTGGCTGCCTTGCCGACCAGCAGCTTTTCAATACGGGCGAAGGCATCGGCTTCCACGATACGCAGCTGGTCGTTCAGGTCGAGGCGGAAGCGCTTGAGTTCATCGTCGATGATCTGCTGGGCGCGCTTGTCGCGCTGGATGCCCTCGCGGGTAAACACCTGCACGTCGATAACGGTACCCTGGGAGCCCTGGTCCACGCGCAGCGAGGTGTCCTTCACGTCGCTGGCCTTCTCGCCGAAGATGGCACGCAGCAACTTTTCTTCCGGGGTCAGCGTGGTCTCGCCCTTGGGCGTGACCTTGCCCACCAGCACATCCCCAGGCTGCACTTCGGCACCCACGTAGATGATGCCGGAGTCGTCCAGGCGGTTGAGTTGCTGCTCGGACAGGTTGGGGATGTCACGGGTGATTTCTTCCGCGCCCAGCTTGGTGTCACGCGCCATCACCACCAGTTCCTCGATGTGGATGGAGGTGTAACGGTCTTCGGCCACCACGCGCTCGGAGATGAGGATGGAGTCTTCGAAGTTGTAGCCGTTCCAGGGCATGAAGGCCACCAGCATATTCTGACCCAGGGCAAGCTCGCCCAGGTCGGTCGAGGCGCCGTCGGCGATCACGTCGCCTTTGGCGAGCACGTCACCGCGCTTGACGATCGGGCGCTGGTGGATGTTGGTGTTTTGGTTGGAGCGCTGGTACTTGATCAGGTTGTAGATGTCCACGCCCACTTCACCAGCTTGCGTCTCGTTGTCATTGACGCGAACCACGATACGGGTGGCATCGACGTAATCGACGATACCGCCGCGGCTGGCGGTGACCACCGTGCCGGAGTCAATCGCGGCCACGCGCTCAATACCGGTCCCGACGAAGGCTTTCTCGGGACGCAGCACCGGCACGGCCTGACGCTGCATGTTGGCTCCCATCAAGGCGCGGTTGGCGTCGTCGTGCTCGAGGAACGGCACGAGCGAAGCGGCCACAGAGACGATCTGCGCAGGCGACACGTCCATGTACTGGATACGCTCGGCACCGCACAGGATGGACTCGCCTGTTTCGCGGGCCGACACCAGGGTGTCGGTGAGGCGGCCGTCTTTGTCCAACGTGGCGTTGGCCTGGGCAATGACGTACTTGCCTTCCTCGATGGCAGAGAGGTAGTCGATTTCGTTGGTGACCTTGCCGTCGGCCACGCGACGGTACGGGGTTTCAATGAAACCGTACTCGTTTAAGCGGGCATACAGGGCCAATGAGTTGATCAGACCGATGTTCGGACCTTCCGGGGTCTCGATCGGGCACACACGACCATAGTGGGTGACATGCACGTCACGCACCTCAAAGCCAGCACGCTCGCGCGTCAAACCGCCCGGGCCAAGCGCCGAAACGCGGCGCTTGTGCGTGATCTCGGACAACGGGTTGGTCTGGTCCATGAACTGCGACAGCTGCGAAGCACCGAAGAACTCCTTGAGCGCCGCAGAAATGGGCTTGGAGTTGATCAGGTCGTGCGGCATCAAGGGCTCTTGCTCAGCCTGACCCAGACGCTCTTTCACGGCCTTCTCGATACGGGCCAAACCGGTGCGGTACTGGTTCTCGGCGAGTTCGCCGACACAACGCACGCGGCGGTTGCCCAGGTGGTCGATATCGTCGACTTCGCCATTGCCGTTGCGAAGATCCACCAGGATCTTGACCACGGCAAGGATGTCGTCATTGGTCAGCACCATCGGGCCGGTGGACTCGTCACGGCCGACCTTGGCGTTGAACTTCATGCGACCCACGCGGGAGAGGTCGTAGGTGTCGGGGTTGTAGAACAGGCGCTGGAACAGGGCCTGCACCGCGTCTTCGGTCGGCGGCTCGCCGGGGCGCATCATGCGGTAGATGGCCACACGCGCGGCAAACTCGTCCACCGTCTCGTCGATGCGCAGGGTCTGCGAAATGTAGGCGCCCTGGTCGAGTTCGTTGGTATAAATGCACTGCAGTTCTTGCACGCCAGCGGAGCGCAATTTTTTCAGCAGGGTATCGGTCAGCTCTTCGTTGGCCTTGGCAATGATTTCGCCGGTGTCGTTATCGACGATGTTGCGCGCCACCACGCGGCCCACGAGGAAGTCCTCAGGCACGCTGATATGGGTGGTGCCCGTTTGCTCGAGTTCGCGGGTGTGACGCGCCGTCACACGCTTGTCCTTGGCGACGATCACCTTGCCGGATTTGTCGGTGATGTCAAAGCGGGCCACCTCGCCACGCAGACGCTCAGCCACAAATTCCATCTGCGCGCCGCTGTCCATCAGGCGGAAATTGTCGTTGACAAAGAAGTTCGCCAGGATGGACTCGGGGTTGAGGCCGATGGCCTTGAGCAGGATCGTGACCGGCATTTTGCGGCGACGGTCGACGCGGAAGTACAGGATGTCCTTCGGGTCGAATTCGAAGTCCAGCCAGGAGCCGCGGTAAGGGATGATGCGGGCGCTGAACAGCAGCTTGCCCGAGCTGTGGGTTTTGCCCTTGTCGTGCTCGAAGAACACACCGGGCGAACGGTGCAACTGAGACACGATGACGCGCTCGGTGCCGTTGATGATGAACGAGCCCTTCTCGGTCATGAGCGGCACTTCGCCCATGTAGACCTCTTGCTCTTTGACTTCCTTGACCACCTTGGATTGGGCGGTGGAGGACTCACGGTCATAAATGATGAGTTGCACACGGGCACGAACAGCCGAGGCAAAGGTCAGACCACGGGTCTGGCACTCGCGCACATCGAACGCCGGCTTGGCCAGGTTGTATTCGATGAACTTCATCTCGACAAAACCGTTGTGCGAGACGATGGGGAACGCAGCTTCAAACGCTGCCTGCAAGCCTTCTGGCGTTCGTTGACGCGGTGTGCTCTCAGCTTGGAGGAACGCGGTGTAGGCGTCCTTTTGCATTTGCAGCAGATAGGGAACTTCCAGCACGCTGTCGCGGCTGCCGAAACTCTTGCGGATGCGCTTGCGTTCGGTATATGAATAGGCCATGAGTTCTCCGGGCATGAATTCTCTCGGCGACTGATATCCCGCAGGCCCATTGGCCTGTCGGTACAGCTTGGCGGCTGGCCACTACCAGCCTTGGCTGACGACCGCGCATTGCACACGGCCCGATCCAAGGTTCTTCTGCAGTCAGATCAGAAGACACTTGAAAGTAAAAAATTGTTTCACTTTCAGGTGTGCTCTGCAGCACACAAGGCCGGCCATCAAACGATCACCAGCCCGTGAGTAAACCGTGTTTGGGCCGAGCGAGCGGGAGCCAATTTGCCGCGAGAAGCGCAGCCGTACACGAGTACGGCGAGCATCGCAACGGCGAAGTGGCCCCGCGCAGCAGGCCCAAACCGATTTACTTGAGCTCGACCTTGGCGCCGGCTTCTTCCAGCTTCTTCTTGGCGGCTTCGGCGTCGGCCTTGGCAACACCTTCCTTGACGGGCTTCGGCGCACCGTCCACCAGGTCCTTGGCTTCCTTGAGGCCCAGACCGGTGATCTCGCGCACGGCCTTGATGACGGACACCTTGTTGGCACCGGCTTCGGTCAGGACCACAGAGAATTCGGTCTTCTCTTCAGCGGCAGCAGCGCCACCACCGCCGCCACCCGCGGCAGCCGGAGCGGCCATGGCGGCAGCGCTCACACCAAACTTCTCTTCGATGGCTTTCACCAGGTCGTTGAGTTCAAGGACCGTCATGCTGTCCAGAGCGGTCAAAAATGCGTCTTTATCGAATGCCATGTTGATTCCTTCGTTTCCTAACAGTGCCATCGTCTGGCGATGGCGAATTGAACACTGCGCTACACGCCATCAGGCGGCAGCGGCTTCGCCTTTCTTGGCCGCCAATGCGCCCAACACCACGGCGGTGCGGGACATCGGCGACATCAGCAAGCCACACAACTGGGCCAGCAACACGTCCTTGGAGGGAATGTTGGCCAATTGCTTGACGCCGTTGACGTCCAAGGCCTTGCCTGCAAATGCACCCCCGCGAATAACCAACTTGTCGTTGGTTTTCGCGAAGTCAGCCACCACCTTGGCGGCGGCGACAGCATCGGCAGAAAAGCCATAGATCAGCGGGCCGGTCATCTGGTCTGCCACCACCTCAAACTGGCTACCTGCGACAGCACGGCGGGCCAGCGTGTTTTTCAACACGCTGAGCGTCACGCCCTTGCTGCGCGCATCGGTGCGCAGTTTGATCATGTCGGCGACCGTGATGCCGCGGTATTCCGCCATCACCAGCGTTTGAGCTTGAGCGGCGAGGCCCGTCACCTCAGAGATGACGGCTTCTTTCTCACTGCGATTCAGACTCAAGGTCTACTCCTTTTGAGTGTGTCTTGGGGCTTGCGCCCGTCGACACGCCTGTGTTTCAGCGACCAGACCGTCAGGGAACGGATTCCTTGAGCAGCGGGATCGCCATCTGCGCTGGCTGGGGGATTAAGTACCCGAGGGTACGCCAGCGGTCTTGGATGGCCCGAACGATCACAAGGATCGATCGGCCCACCACTCCAACCGGCCGCTTGCGCGACCAGCCGAATACAACGGACGCCTCAGGCGCCCAACGTTTGCATGTCCACGCGAACGCCCACACCCATGGTGGACGACACAGCCAGTTTGCGCAGGTAAACACCTTTGCTGGAAGCAGGCTTGGACTTGTTGAGTGCATCGATCAGCGCCACCAGGTTGCCCTGCAGCTTGTCGCTCTCGAAAGAGCGACGACCAATGGTGGCGTGAATGATGCCGGCCTTGTCGACGCGGTATTGCACCTGACCTGCCTTGGCGTTCTTAACCGCGGTGGCCACATCAGGCGTCACCGTACCCACCTTGGGGTTGGGCATCAGGCCACGGGGGCCCAGGATTTGACCCAGGGTACCGACCACGCGCATCGCGTCGGGCGCGGCAATCACCACGTCGAAGGGCATGTCGCCAGCCTTCACGCGGGCAGCCAGGTCGTCCATGCCCACCACATCGGCGCCTGCGGCCTTGGCTTCGTCAGCCTTGGCGCCTTGGGCGAACACGGCCACGCGAGCGGTCTTGCCGGTGCCGTTGGGCAACACGACGGCGCCACGAACCACTTGGTCCGACTTCTTCGCATCGATGCCGAGTTGCACGGCCACGTCGATGGACTCATCGAACTTGGCGGTGGCGCACTCTTTGACGATGCTGATGGCGTCACTCAAGGGGTACAGCTTGTTGCTGTCGACTTTGCCCTCAAGGGCTTTTTGTTTTTTGGTGATCTTGGCCATGCTCAGACTCCTTCGACCGTCACGCCCATGGAGCGTGCCGAGCCGGCAATGGTGCGAACAGCAGCGTCCAGATCGGCTGCGGTCATGTCTTTCATCTTGGTCTTGGCGATCTCTTCTAGCTGGGCACGGGTGATCTTGCCCACCTTGTCGGCATGAGGCTTGGACGAGCCCTTGTCGAGCTTGATGGCCTTCTTGATCAGCGTGGTCGCCGGCGGCGTCTTGATGATGAAGGTGAAGGACTTGTCTGCAAACGCGGTGATGACCACCGGCAGGGGCAGACCAGGCTCGACGCCTTGGGTCTGGGCGTTGAACGCCTTGCAGAATTCCATGATGTTGAGCCCGCGCTGGCCCAGTGCAGGACCGATCGGGGGCGACGGGTTGGCCTTACCAGCTGGCACTTGCAGCTTGATGAAGCCGACGATTTTCTTCGCCATGCTTTTTCTCCTTGCGGGTTCAAACGTCTTGGGCCTTCAGGCCACCAGACTCCCCGGGGGGTAGCGACTCTGTTCACACCATCAAGCACCGAGTCGGAAAGCGCCTGATGGATTCTTTCAGGGGGTTCAGGTTTTTTCGACCTGACCAAACTCCAGTTCGACCGGCGTGGCGCGACCGAAAATGGTCACTGACACGCGAATCTTGCTCTTTTCGTAGTTGACTTCCTCGACCGTGCCGTTGAAGTCGGTGAACGGGCCTTCCTTCACACGAACCAGTTCGCCGGTGATGAATTCGACCTTGTGACGCGGCTTGTCCGAGCCTTCGCGCATCTGGCTGACGATTTTTTGCACTTCGTCTTGCGAGATGGGTGCGGGACGGTTCTTGGCCCCCCCCACAAAACCGGTGACCTTGCTGGTGTGCTTCACCAGGTGCCAGGTGTCATCGTCCATGATCATTTCCACCAGCACATAGCCGGGAAAGAAACGACGTTCGGTGGTGCGACGCTGGCCATTGCGAATCTCGACCACTTCTTCAGTGGGAACCAGGATGCGACCAAATTTGTGCTCCATGCCAGAACGTGCAATGCGCTCGGCAATGTTGCGCTCGACCGCCTTCTCCATGCCCGAATAAGCATGCACCACGTACCAGCGCAAGTCCGGGTTGGCGGCCGGCGCCAGGATATCGGCGTTGTCAGGGGTATCAGTCATTATTTTTTCCAGCCCAGAATCAGGTCGTAGAAGAACCACTCCAGGGTCTTGTCGGTGAGCCACAGGAACAAGGCCATGATCACCACAAAGGCGAAGACATAGGCCGTCATTTGCAAGGACTCCTTGCGTGTGGGCCACACCACCTTTTGCACTTCACGCCAGGCGTCACGTCCAAAGCCCACCAGTTGACGACCTTGCAAGGAGGTCAGGAACACGGCCACAGCCGCCACGAGACACCCGAGCAATGAGGCCCACTGCAGCAACGGACCGCGTTGGCCGAGCAGGTAGTACGCCACCAGCGCGGCCAGCACCAGCGCAACAGCCGCACCCAGCTTGGCCTTGTCGGCAGCAGTGTTCACGGTTTCAACATCAGCGGTGGCCATGGGGACTAAATTCCGTTCTAAACCAGCAAAATTTGAATGTCTGTCAAGACGCGCAAGCCCGCCAAGTATTTGGCGGGCTTTGAATCCACTCGAACACCTGACTCAGGGCCGGGTGGCAGGGGCAGAGGGAATCGAACCCCCAACCTTCGGTTTTGGAGACCGACGCTCTGCCAATTGAGCTATACCCCTACAGCATCACTCCATGATCTTGGCGACGACGCCGGCGCCGACGGTCTTGCCGCCTTCGCGAATGGCAAAGCGCAGACCCTCTTCCATCGCAATCGGGTGGATCAGCTTGACCGTGATCGACACGTTGTCGCCAGGCATCACCATCTCCTTGCCCTCGGGCAACTCGATCGCCCCCGTCACGTCCGTCGTGCGAAAGTAAAACTGGGGACGGTAGTTGTTGAAGAACGGCGTGTGACGGCCGCCCTCGTCCTTGCTCAGCACATACACCTCAGCCGTGAAGTGCGTGTGCGGCTTGATCGAGCCGGGCTTGCACAGCACCTGGCCGCGCTCCACCTCTTCACGCTTGGTGCCGCGCAGCAAAATACCCACGTTGTCCCCCGCCTGGCCCTGGTCCAAGAGCTTGCGGAACATCTCCACGCCCGTGCAGGTCGTCTTGGCCGTGGCCTTGATACCCACAATCTCAATCTCCTCGCCCACCTTGACAATGCCGCGCTCCACGCGACCCGTCACCACCGTGCCACGGCCCGAGATCGAGAACACGTCTTCCACCGGCATCAGGAACGCACCGTCCACCGCACGCTCAGGCGTGGGAATGTAGCTGTCCAGCGCCTCGGCCAGCTTCATGATCGCGCCCTCGCCCAGCTCGCCCTTGTCGCCTTCCAGCGCCAGCTTGGCCGAACCCTTCACGATCGGGGTGTCGTCACCCGGGAAGTCGTACTTGGACAGCAGCTCGCGCACCTCCATCTCCACCAGCTCCAGCAGCTCGGCGTCATCCACCATGTCGCACTTGTTCAGGAACACGATGATGTAGGGCACACCCACCTGACGGGCCAGCAGAATGTGCTCGCGCGTCTGCGGCATCGGGCCGTCAGCGGCCGAGCACACCAAAATCGCACCGTCCATCTGCGCCGCACCCGTGATCATGTTCTTCACATAGTCCGCGTGACCAGGGCAGTCCACGTGCGCATAGTGACGGTTCGCCGTCTCGTACTCCACGTGCGCCGTGTTGATCGTGATACCACGTGCCTTCTCTTCCGGCGCCGCATCAATCTGGTCGTAGGCCTTCGCCTCACCACCAAACTTGCTCGACAAAATCGTCGTGATCGCCGCCGTCAGCGTCGTCTTGCCATGGTCCACGTGACCGATCGTGCCCACGTTCACGTGCGGCTTGGTCCGTTCAAACTTGCCTTTTGCCATTGT
>Ga0255087_1000207_pt1 | contig 26921 bp, 18 predicted proteins | sample Colum_Miss_RepA__FD_188561 | JGI IMG/M metagenome (GOLD analysis project Ga0255087, IMG submission 188561) | Freshwater microbial communities from Columbia River, Oregon, United States - Colum_Miss_RepA_8d | ecosystem: Environmental > Aquatic > Freshwater > River | place: USA: Oregon | collected...
CTTGTGCAACCTTTTATTTCTGGCATGGCTTACAGTCCTAAATTCTTAGGCGGGATTACTACCTTGATAATTATAGCCGTTTTTAACTGTTTGATACAATTAAAAACTTGGATGCTAATGTTAATATCGGCATTTAAGGCAAGATTAATCAATACCATTGGAACTTGGGTTTCAATCAGAGCCCAACTTATAGGATTTTACGAACGCCGGGAATTGACCGGAGTAATGCGCTTGTTCCCCAACTTAGCCCCAGAGTGATGATAAAGACAATCAATGCCTTGGAAATTGCGGGCATCGATGAGCCGAGTAATGAGTATTGGGACCAGACGATAAATGGGTAATGAACCAAGTAGATGCCGTAAGCATTATCACAAAGGTTATCAATAATTGAATATCGAGTGTTGGCGAATTGAAGGAACAAAGCAATGAAGGTAATACTTACGGTCGTACAATAAAGGGTCATAGAAAATCCCAATTTTATCCATCCCTCAGGGGCAGCCCATTTCGCAGTTGGATCGATGTGAACGCTCGCAAAAGTGATCAAAAAAAACAAGGCACTGAATATTGAAGCAATCACCCAAAAAAACCATTGCTTTGAAAGTGGCCCTTCCTGCCTAAGAATACTTTTCTCTAACCCATGGGCTCCCACAGCAACGCCTGCAAAAAAATAAACCGGATACAAAATGAAACGGCATCCCTGGCCTATTAACAGGGGCCCAAAAGCAATCCATTGGAACGGTCCAAACAAATACAGCAACGGGAAAAAACCTGCCAACGATAATGTCAACAGGGTTAAAAAGAAAACCAGGGGTTTTGTGAATACGATTGCAGGAAGAACGATTGTTGATTTTGAGAAAACCCAAAAGCAGAGAACTGCGAGCAGATTGAAAACGAGTAGCATCGATATGAACCATGCTGGTCCACTAAACCAAGACCAACCAGCCCAGTAAGAGAAAAAATCAGTAGTGGCCCCAGTCATTAAAAAAGAAGGGTAGTATGCCAAGGGCATTATCACCGTAAGTGAAATTACAAAAGGAATACCCAGCCTTAGCCCTCGGTCTTTAAGAAAATGTACCGATCCTTTTTTTACAAGGCTTTTCCAGACAAAGAGCCCTGAGATGAAAAACATTAATGCCATGAAAAAAAGATTTAACAGCGGGCCAATTATGTCGAAGCCCCCCCACTTGTTCGGGTCAATGATGGGTGCTGCGGAATGTTCAGCATAATCTGCTGGATCAAATTTTCCCCAAGTGGTGTAAGCCAATATATCATGTAAAATCAAAACAAAAACCGTCATCAATGCTCTAAGGTAATCAATAGCGGAACTGCGAACTATTGAAGGCTTTGGAACAGGGATTTCATTCTGCATATGTGTCATAATGAAATAATAAAATCATATGATTGATAACCTGTCAAAGGTTTTTATGAAAAATCAAAAGCTAAAAAAATAACCGATGTGGTTGAGGTTTAAAAAGGTGTAGCAGGCCGATGAGCATGGGCCAGATTCAAGGCTTCCTTGGGGTCAGATTAGGTTAAAAGGGTTATTAGTTTCCTTGTGTATTATCTTCTTCTTTAATCCATTCGAGGAGTTTGTTCTTCAGCAATTCTTTTGAGGGCAAGTAAAGCTGGTATTCGCGGGCATGAATGTTTGCGCCTTTAGGTAGGGTCAATTCGATGATTGCGTTCTTCTTTGATTTGCACACCAATAGCCCTATCGTAGCGTTTTCTTCAGGAAGTTTTATATTGCGGTCGAACCAATTAACATACATCTGCATTTGGCCAAGATCTTGATGGGTGAGTTTATCAATTTTCAAATCGATAATTACATAGCACCGCAAAAGGCGATTGTAAAATACGAGATCCAGAAAATAGTGATCATCATCAAAAGTAAAGCGTTTTTGCCTAGCTTCAAAAAGAAATCCTTTGCCAAGTTCGAGTAGAAATTTTTCCAGATGATTTATAAGCGAGGATTCCAGATCTGATTCAGAATAGTTTGCTTTATCAGGGAGCCCAAGAAATTCGAGGACTAAAGGCTCTTTGAAAATATCTTCAGGCTTTTTGATGATTTGTCCTTTTTCAGCCAGACGCTTGACCCCAGATGGATTACGGCTTAAAGCCAGGCGTTCATATAAGCATGAAGATTTTTGACGCCTAAGCTCGGGAACAGACCAGCTCTCATTGGTAGATTCGATCTCGTAGAACTGGCGCTCCCCAGTTTCTTTAATGGTGAGAAGCAGTATGTAATGGGACCAACTTAGAGTGAAAGGCAATTTCCGAGAAGGCTTCTCGGAAATTGGGTTTGAGGGAGATATTCGAGGAATTGCCGGGTTAATTGAGCTTTTTGAATTTCCGAGAAGGCTTCTCGGAAATTGAGAAACTTGGTCTTTGTAGATCAGAAAAAACTTTCTCATGTTGGATAGATTGTCTTCTGAAAATCCTCGCCCAAACTCTTTTGTAAGTTTTTGAGATAGCTCTTTTAATAAAGCAGTTCCATATGCAGCCCGCTTTTCCCCCTGCTGTTCATGTTCGACAATTCGTTGGCCTATCTCAAAATTGGTGTGAACTTGAAAAGAGTTGATGGAATTTGCAATCGCATGACGGGTCGAGTTGATCAGCCGTCTGACTTCAGCGATAAGAGGATTAATACCCTTGGTTCTGGGCTTTATTATAACGGACTTTTTGGTTGAAACAGATTTCTTTTTCATCGGGCATGCGCTTTCATCATTTCACCTGTTGTTTCTTGGAGGATTTGTTTAACACACTATTATAAAAATGTTTGTTATTTGTGCTTGATAGGCATATTAAAAATTGGTCTTTAAAAGACCTTTAAATCTTCTGGGCAAACGATCATCCTAAACAGACATTAACAAATGTTTTAATGGAGTAAAGCGATAAATTAAATCTTTTAAAATTCTAATGGCCTACTGCTTCCATGCTGCACTCGCATGGTTATTGAAGTAGAGCCTCCCGCCTTACTTCACGAGCCATTTGCCTGCTTCGAGTTCCTGCTTGGAAGCATCTCCTGCAAAGAGATTAAACTTGGTTGCTGCTCCTGCCTTTGTGTAAATATCTGAAACAAATGCGGGAGTTTTGGTTTCTCCTGCAAGCCAGATTGCATGGGGAGCGTTAAGCGCCATCATGCCTGGAAGATCTAGATACTTGGAACCACCTGGAAGGAAACTTGGGTCGCGATAATCGAGAAGGTTCGAGAAGCGAAAACCCTTGGTATCAACCGCAGCACGGTCGATGGCATCGCCTGCGAGAGCCCTAGCAGCAATAACAACGGGGCCTATTTCCCCAAATCCAGCCACACCAATCAAGGTGGGTTGAGGATGGGAACCAATCTTTGCGGTCTTAAGAAAACGGGTGAGAGTAAGCACATCGTGGGTGCGTTGAGCAAAAAGGGTGTGGTTATAACCATAAGTGAAACCAGCAAACTCACGCGGGTTTGAAACAAGTCTGGTTTGCTTCATGGGCTTGCCATCTTTCAAGAATGCCCCTTGGAAGAGAAGGTCTGCACCCATGACGGTTGCCCCTGCATTCAAAAGTTCTTGAACGCCCGCTTTGACGGAGCCATCTCCATTATAAAGGGAAGACTTACCCGCATCATCAAGCCAAACAACTGCCTGGCCTTTCCATTCCTTGGGGTAAAGCCAAGTAACGGGAAGTTCCTCTGCATGGGTTTTGTTGCGAATGATGCCAGTCATCTCAACGTACTTGCCTTTATCTTTTTTATCGTTGAGAATCCAATCAGAATCACCAGCTTGTGCATAGGATCTGCCAATAATGATTTCAACCGCTTTGCCAATACCATTGCGAAGCGCTGCAGCGGAAGTGGTGCTGGGTTGCAATAATTTTTCGGAATCATCCTTAAAGTATTTTAAAAGGTAGCGTTCGAAATCCGGGCCATTAGTTTTTGGTTCGGGGTGCTGGGCATCCCATACGGTGAGTTGCGCAGGGGTAAGAGGATCGAAATCATTTTCAATCACAGGCGATTTGTGGCCGAGTTTAAAGTGATGATTTAAAAAGGTGAAAAAAGCAGAGCGACTTAGAGAGTTGTAATTATGTGGATGATGCTCGCCCCGATGCAGCATCACATTCTCAGGTTTTCCGAGGGTTGAGTAAAGTTTCTTAAGATCTGGGAACCCTTTGGTTGCCATTTCTTTGGTCCAATCGTTTGCGGTGGTCATGCCTTGTGGTTTGGGCGCAAAGAGTGCAGCGAATTCAACATTGCCTGTGTTCACTCTAAGCATTGAGGAATTTTCGCAGGTGCAACCGCCTTGCATCGAGGTGCTGACCATGACTGCGGGGAAAGAAAGTTTTAGGCGGGGATCGATAGCGGCAAGCAGCATGGTCTGGGTGCCGCCACCACTAGCGCCAGTCATTGCAGTGCGTTCTGAATCCACTTCAGGAATACTAAGTAAGAAATCCATGGAGCGAATTGCGTTCCAGGTTTGTAGGCCCATGATGCTCTGAAGATTAGATTCAGCTTGTGGGCTATAGAGGCCCCAGTTTTCGGTTTTGTTCATTTCGGGTCGTTGTTTGCCGAAGGTGTGAACAACTTCGCGGGAAAACTGATGGGAATCAGAATCGCTGAGCATATCCCATTGCCAAACAACGCATCCCATACGAGCGAGTTGGATGCACATTGCTTGAAATCTGCTAACACCACCTTTTTCGAATCGTTCTTCACCAGTTGCGATTTCGTGGCGAACTTTATTGGGTGCTTCTTCGCTGAGTCGAGCATCTTTCCAATGGCCGTGGGCGAACAAAACGCCTGGCACTTTGCCCTTCACATTTTTAGGTTTGTAGAGATTACCCGTGACAAAGAAACCGGGGCTACTTTCGAAATAGACTTTTTCGACGGTGTGATCGGGGCGATCAATTTTGCCATGAATCACAGCTTTAAGGGGTGTTTTGGTTGGCATGGGCCAAAGGCCTTGTGAAAGTAAGATTTGTGTTCGCACAAATTCTGCTCGGGTATCCCATTCGATTTTGGTTTTGGGCGGAGTGAAAGGGAAGTAGCCATTGAGATCTTTGGGTGGCGCCAATCGTTTATCTGAAGGAAGAATATCAGCCCCTGAAACAAACAGTGGAGCTAAGAGCAATCCAGAAATAAAAGCGGAAGCAAGTTTGAGTTTCATGGTTCATGTTTCCAGAAAAATACAGGCAGGGGTTCCAATAGCAAGAATAATAATAAGGCACAAATAGCGTTAATGCTAGCGAAAGCATGATTTTATAAATAATGAAGATATTTGATGAAGAAGCTTAAATGGGCAATCCTAAAATCAATTCTGTCAGAATGATCGAACCCTAATGCAGGGAAAATAGTAATTCTTTGGTAAAAAATGGGGATATCGAGAAGATTTTGATTAGTATGGAACTGTAATTAAGGACTTGGTTAACCTACCATACTCAAGTGTAAATATGTCTCAAACTATTCGTTGCATGATTAAATTTAGCAGTATGATTACTTTCCTGTTTTTAACGGTTGAGCTTCATGCTGCCCAACCTACTGCAATGGAGTCTGGTTTTCAAAAGCATGCAGCTCCATTCTTGAAACAATACTGCGTTCAATGCCATAACGCAGAGAAAATGAATTCAGGAATTCGAGTGGATCAGCTTACTGCTGGGTTTGCAGATAACGAGATCCGCCTATGGGATGCCATCTTACATCAGGTCAAGGATGAAGAGATGCCCCCCAAAGGCAAAGCGCAACCCACAAATTTAGAGCGCCAGCAACTGATATCTTGGATCAAGAGTTCCACAGATATCGCTAGGCTTAGGCCAACGCCCAAGAATGGCGGAGCGAGAAGGCTAACGGTGGCGCAGTATAAAAACACTCTTCGAGAGTTGCTGAAGATCGAAGATAACTTTACGGATATCTTGCCACCCGATGCTGTTTCTCGTGATGGGTTTTTAAACAACCAAGCCACCTTGCAACTTTCTCCGTTGCTTTTGGAATCGTATTTCGAGATCGCAGAGAAGGCGCTTAAAGAATGTATCGTTGAAGAAAAATCAAAGCCCACCATCCAAAGCTTTCGTATGGATCTGGGTTTAGCCATTAATAATAATCCTTGCCCTGACCAACTTATCTTGGGCGCAAACAGCCTTCTGCTTAACAATAAAGATTTCAAGGTAACTCAAACCACTCCCATCAAAGGTTTTGATTTTGATCCTTTTATCATGCAAACGAAATTTCGTTTCATAGAAGGGTATGCGGGTAATGGTACCGTTCGTGGTTGGCGAGATTACGACAGTATCTACCATGCCGTTTATGCATGCATGCGTGGCACCACTGGCTATCCCAAGGGTTTGGCCTATAGTTCGGTACCCCAAGGATTATTATTACGGCCTGCGATTCCAAGTGCTGAAATCTTTGGCGTTGATAGCACCTATGGCCCGAGGGCAAACTTTAAAATTGCGCTTCGTGAGCTGCCCAATCAGGGCCGTTTTCGCATTACTGTCAATGCTGCAAAATATGATGATGGCCTGCTGTTAGATTCTGGTGCGACTGCCCAATCTTCCAATTCGGAAAATGTTGTTGTTTGTAGCAACCCATCAGATTCCGCTTCCATCATGATCAAGAAGGCAGGCATTTATCAGGTTGATGTTCATGCTGCAACTCGCGAGAAACCTGCCAAGCAGGATTCTTCTCGGTTAGATGATAAGTTGATCGGAAATTGGCCTTTGAATGGCAATGCGTTTAGTAATCCCGATACAAAAACTCTTGCAGGGCAACTTCAAGGCGATGCTAAGTTTATCAATTCGCCTTTTGGCAAAGCCCTCTCCCTCGATGGTAATGGCGATTCGGTTTTAATCCCCCGTAATGAATCGATGAATGTTAAGGATGGCGAGTTCACGGTTGCTGCTTGGATTCATCCAACTCAACTCAGGCAAGCCGGGATTGTTTGTCTTGGGAAGTACAGTTGGACCAATGGTTGGTATCTTGACATGCCCAATAACAAGGGCGTGCTTCGCATCGAAACGGCTGGCCCTGATAATCAATCCAATGGTACCGTTACTTCGCCACCGGGTACGATTCGTGCCAACGCTTGGCAGCATGTTGCAGCGGTCGTGCGCCGTGGTAGTAACGAAACGCGTTTGTATGTTAATGGCTTCTTGGTGGGTAAGGGCGCGATTGGCTCAGCTAATCTGGATAACCCGAAGGTTGATCTTTATCTGGGCCGTATTCAAGATGCGCAGCAATTCAAAGGTGAGTTGAGTCAGGTCAGAATTTATCAGCGGGCGTTGGATGAATCAGAAATACAAGCTCTAGTAGAGCCCGGTAGGAAATTTGTGCAGCAGCCCCGCGAGAAACCTTCGGAGTTTACATTATACCTAGGCGAAAGGCAATTCTCAGGCACCTTAAATCAGCCAGCCTTTGTTGTTGTTAGGCTGCCTGCAGGCGAGGTTAAAGTAAACGCTCAAACAACTGGTGCAAAAAGTTTTGATCGGATTGTTTTTACTCCCCTGCCCGAAACGCATGAACTTGCGCAGAGGTTTAATCTGTTTGAAAAGCGCACGCTACAGCTTGGGGTCTCTATGGGTTTTCGGCGTGACTGCGGTAGTACACTTGCCCTGATAGGCACACCAAAACCAATTACTTCTAATAAGCCGACTGCGTTTGTGTTCGAGGGTGCTATTCGAAATTACCCGAACCCCGAAGTAGAAAAAGACAATGTTAATTATCTAGCTGGAGTTCGCGAAATAGGTGTTCATAGTGAATACACCGATGGCCGTGAAATGCCAAGATTGTTGATTAGCTCTGTGGAGTTTGAAGGCCCGTTTTATGAAACCTGGCCCCCTGCAGCTCATAAGAATATCTTCGTTGATTTTGATAAGAAAGATGATGAAGCTGCCTATGGGAGGAAGATTATCAGGGACTTTGCTGCTCGAGCATTTCGTTCTCCGATTAATAAAGAAACAGAAGCAGCGTTGTTCGCAGTGTTTGAAAAGTCGATCAAATCAGGGAACAGCTTTCAGCAAAGTATTAAAGATGCACTTCAGGTGGTGCTTACTTCACCACAGTTTTTATTCTTGATTGAGAACAGCCAGACGCCCAATCCCGAAGCATTGGATAATTACGAATTAGCTTCGAAACTCTCTTATTTTTTGTGGAACGGCCCGCCCGATGAAAGGGCGTTGAAGCTTGCATCAACCGGAGAACTTCGCTCCCAGATTAATGCTGAAGTACTGCGCTTGATTGCTGATAAACGATTTTCTGGATTCATCGATGAATATGCATCGCAATGGCTTGCACTTGAAAAGTTCCAGGTATTGGAGCCCGATCGAAAGCAGTTCCCAAAACTGACCAGAGATACGAGGGCGGAGCTACTCAAAGAGCCAGGCCAATACCTTCAATATATGATTCGAAATAATCTGCCCGTTAAGAATCTTGTTGAGTCCGACTTCATCCTTGCTAACGAGGTTGTTGCAAGTTATTACGACCTTGGTGATAAATCTCAAAGCGGGTTTGATTTCCTTCCGATCCAGCATGGCAGAAAAGAACTAGGTGGATTTCTGGGTCAGGCTGCAATCATGGCGGGGCTTTCAGATGGGCGCGAATCCAACCCCGTAAAGCGTGGCGCATGGCTTGCCCGAAGAATTATTGCAGAACCACCCGATGACCCACCACCCAATGTGCCCGCACTTGCTGAAGATTCAAAAAAGCTATCTCTTCGCGAAAGGCTTGAGCAGCATCGCAACCAAAAGGGCTGCACCCAGTGTCATGCGAAAATTGATCCTTGGGGAATCCCGCTTGAAGAATTCGATGCGGGCGGGAGATTAAAGTTGCAGAAGATCGATGCCCGTTCGGTACTTCCCGATAAAAAAGAAGTTCAAGGGTTTGATGATCTAAAACGCTATCTGACAAATGATCGGATCGACCAACTTGCTTTTAGTATGTTGAAACATCTTGCGATTTATGCCACCGGGAGAAATCTTTCCTTCAATGAGCTTGAGTTTCTCAAAAAAGAAGGGTTAAAATTGAAAGCGGATGGCTATCGAATGCAAGATATGATTCTTTTTGTCGTCAATAGTAGGATATTTACCGAAAAGTAGAGTATTATAATATCAGTGACCCCTAGAGCACACCAAGCAGAGAAACCAATGAGTTCAACCCAACAATTAGATCGCAGAGCTTTCCTCATGGGCATTGGTGGAATGGCGATGGCTTTACCCGTTTTGGATGCCATGGGTGCGGAAGTTGCTGAACAAATACCAAAACGATTTTGCGCAATCTATACTGCTAATGGTATGTCGCTTCCCCGAGCGGAACATGGCATGGATGATTGGAGTTGGTTTCCCTCTGCTAAAAAAGGCAACGATTTTGTTTTTGGTAAATCCACTGAACCATTTAGCCCTTACCGTAATCAACTGAGTTTCATGGGTGGTTTGTATCACCCAAGTGGGCCCAAAGCCGATCCTCATGTATGTTCTGATATGTGGCTTACGGGGGCCCCGCTTCATAATCCGAAACCCGGAAGTTATAATTCTGCGGGCTTGGATCAAGTGATCGCACAGCATACCAAACAATACTGCAGGCAACCTTCGTTGGTGTTATCGATCGATGCAGGTACTGGATTTTTATCACGCACCGGTACGATCTCGTACAGCTTGGAAGGCAGGCCTATCCCTGCGGAAAATAACCCCAGACGAATATTCAACCGGTTGTTTCGAGTTGATCGTGATTCAATGAAAACAGAACGCGAAGATCTCAAGCGTCGCATTAAACTTGTTGATGCAGTGGTTGAAAGCACCAAGGCGCTGAATAATGTGTTGGGTAAATCTGATCGTGAAAGGTTGGAGCAGTATCTTACTTCCCTTAATGAAGTTGAATCCCGTTTGATCTCTTCCGAGAAATGGGTTGATGTACCATTAAAGAAACAAGATTATGCACATTTGAACCTTAATGTAACTTCTGAGGGTGAGCCCGCGGATTATTATCGTAATATGTTCGATCTGATCGCATTGGCATTTGATGCTGATATCACCAGATCTGTAACTTTCATGCTGAATCGTGAAGATGGTATGGGCATCAGCGATACCTTCCCACTTAAACTTAAACTATCAAAAACCCACCATGGTCTTTCGCATGCAAACGACAAAGCGGGCCAGTTGGACTTTGCAAAGTATGATCTCTTCCTGAGTCAGCAGGTTGCACATTTCCTTGAAATGCTTAACAAGTACAAAGATAAGAATGGCTGCATACTTGATAACACGATTGTGCTGTTTGGTAGTGGTGCAAGCACCACGCATAATCCAAAGAATCTTCCAACCTTGATTGCAGGTGGCGCCAAGATGGGTTTAAAGCATGGCACCTATTGGAAAAACAACGATACCCGCATGTCGAATATGCACCTTAGCATCCTGCGATCTATCGGGGTCGAGAAGGAATCTTTTGCAGACAGCACGGGCACTTTGAATAGTCCGGTTTTCACCCGTGCTTAATGCTAGCTTAGGTCGAGCCGCTATCTGGTTTTTAGTTTTGCCAGAAAGATATCGTTGCTGCCTAGGTTTGTAAATTCATGTTTGCCAAACATTGCATTACCACTGCAAGCCCCGGATAGATAAAGATTGCCTGAAGTATCTGCAACTATGCTGTAGGCGTGATCGGTACCCTTTCCAGGCACTTGGTTAAACCAGCGAGCCTTTCCAGCCTGATCAAAACTGATGACAAAAATATCTGCAGATGCTGAAGAGGTTTTCTCTTCGCCTTCAAACAAAACCTTTCCAGTAAATGAACCCGTAAGGAATGAATTACCCTGGTTATCGGTTGCTACACCCAGACCGTAATCGATGCCTGGCCCACCTGCAGTTTTAGTCCAAAGTTCTGATCCATCAGCTCCGAAACTCATTAGCAATAAATCGCTATCGCCATTGCTTTTCACGACCCTATCCTTAAGCTTGAGATCGCCCTTGAACATTCCAGAGGCCCAGACATTGCCATTTTTATCTGCGGTGATTTCATGAATCATAGCCCCGCTGCTACCATGCCCTTGAGCAATCCAATGCACCTTCCCAGAGGCATCAAGCTTTGCAACCAGAATATCTCTACCCATTGCGTTGGTGAGTTTGATATCGCCAAACGAACCTTCGCCACCGGTATGGCCACCCACAAAACAATTACCTTTACCATCAACTGCAATGCCATGGCCGCTACTGTTGCCTTTGCCCTCGGGAGTTTTAGCCCAGAGAAGTTTGCCATCGGTGGTGTAGCGGGCACAAAAAACGCGTGATGATCCAGGTTCTGAAAGTTTAACTTCGTCAAAGGTTCCTTCGCCTGTAAGGGCGCCTGTTACAAATAAGTTTCCGAGGGAATCCACTGCGATGCCATGGCCGTAATCGGAGCCTTTGCCACCAGCGGTTTTAATCCAAAGCATCTTTCCCGAAGAGTTATACTTTGCGACAAAAATATCGTAATCGCCTGAATTCGGAAGCGATACATCTTCAAACTTTGCATCGGTGCTTTCATAATGTCCAGTCACATAGGAATTTCCCAAATCATCGACTGTGATTGCATAACCACGATCTATTTTCGAACCACCACCACTGCGTACCCATAGGAACTTTCCCTTGGGATCAACCTTGGCGATGAAGAAATCCATGAGCTTATTGCTGGTGAGCGTGAACTCGCCAAAAGTTGAGGTGCCTGTGAATTCGCCTGTTAGGTAGACATTGCCTTTGCCATCGACTGCTATGCCACGAGTTTTATCATGCAGTTTACCACCCGCTTGGATCACCCATTCAAATTGCGGTGGAGTCTCCTTTTCAGCAGCATGAAGAGTATTACCCAAAAAGAGTCCAAGAATAACCAGCACATAATGTCTCATGAAAAATCCTCTTAATATTAGGTGTCTTATAGTACTTTGCAAGCTTGCAGTAAAGTTTCCTGAACTACAAAATCGTGATCATAGGAAAAGTCGGAAGGCTTTTCCCCACGGATAATACGAACCATGTCTGCTGCATCAGCAACATAGCGGTTGAACCCTTGGAATTTAATTACTTGTGTGCCCTTCTTGTATTCACCCCGTGGTTTTGAAAGCGAAAGCTTCACCGATGGATTATCCAAAGGTTCGATCTCGAATGTTCCTTCGCTGCCACATACCACAAGATGCCTTCTGCTGCCTCCTTCAACTTCCATCGCAGATGTTTTGACACTCGCAATTGCTTTTGGATAGGTGAGCACTGCAAGCATATTGTCCATTAAACCATCATCAATTGTTGAGGCATGCTGGTTGAATCCTTCAACTTTGGTTGGTTTGCCCAGAACGCCAATGACAAGATCTGTGATATGGCAACCCAGTTCGAACATGATTCCACCCTTGAACTTTGCAAGCTGTTTTCGTTCAGAAGTTGAAACCACTTTGCTCATGACGGTATGCACTTCGAAGATATCGCCCAACCAGCCTTTTTTAAGGAAGTCACGAAGTAGAATAACAGCGGGATTGTAGCGATACATGAATCCCATCTGGGTGAGAAGGTTTTGCTTTTTCGCGTTGTCAAGAATGCGTTTGTACTGGATCAGGTTATCGCCTGCGGGTTTATCGAGGTGAATATGCTTGCCCGCAGCAATGCAAACCTCAGCAGTGTTTAATAGATCAGCAACCCGGGTTTCTACAAGAACTGCATCAAGATCTTTTATGTTCAATAGTTCATCGCGTGTCATCCATTTCAAATCGCTATACACGGGCTGTGCCATTGCGCTTTTCTTAAGCGCTTCATCGGGTTCAACGATGCCAACCACTTCGTAATCTGGGGAAGCCCGGTAGACAGAAAGCTTGCTTGCATGAGGATGCCCCACGCCTATCTGCCCAACTTTAATTCGCTTCTTAACCTGGCTTGCATCACTATTTTTAGGAAGAGTAGTAGCGAGAAGAAGGCCCGCTGCAGAATGTTTCAACCATTGGCGCCTAAGCATGATGTTGTTCCTTTGCTAAAGATATTAATCGAGAGGTTTCTTTTCGAAATCGGAAGGGTTGACCCAGCCAGCTTTCAATTTTTCGCCTTTCATGTAGCGATCATAAAAATTCACATGAGCTTTGTTGGAATGTAGGTATTCGTCAAAGAGATTGCCCTTGCCCTCCATGCGCGGATCGCCTTCTGCCTTCAATTTCGCAAACATCTGGTTTTTCAGAGAGTCACAAAGCTCTGCATTGGCAGGATTCAAGGCGAGATTATTTAAACAATCAGGGTCTTTCTCAAGATTATAAAGTTCTGCACCAGGGCGCTTTGCAAAACACCAGTTCCAAAACTTATCTGTAGGGTTGCTTCGGTGATCTTCCAAAATCAAACTCTTGGTGGGGCTTGCATCAACATTTAAATAACCTGTTTCCGGATTGCAGGCGGGCCAGCGCGAAGGTTCAAAGTTATGAAGATAAATTAAATTTGATTTGATGATCCCACGAATGGGATAACCAACATCGCCCGGTCTGCCAATGTCGTGTCTTTCCATTCCAATAAGAACATGATCCCGAACCGGATTGATTGAACCAGATTTTGCAGAAGCAAATAAATCTTGAAGACTTAACCCCGGAGTTGGCGCCATCCCTGCCTTTTTCCAATCAAGATTTGCAACACCAAGAAATGTGGGCGCAAGATCTATAAAACTCACATAATCATCCACCACTCTTCCCGGGTTGGTAATGCCTTTTTTCCACATGATCGCCAAGGGCACATGATTGGAATCGATGTAGGCACTGCCCTTGCAGCGAGGAAATGGCATACCGTGATCGGAAGTCACAACGATAAGGGTGTTGTGCAATAACCCTTGTTTTTCCAATTCATCAAGCATCCTTCCCAAATGCTTATCAAAGTGTTCTACCTCGAATGCATAATCGAGCATATCATTTCGAACGGTATCATTATCGGGCCAATACCCAGGCACTTTGGAAATGTCTGTAAGCTTCTTACCACCCTTTGCAATGCCCGAGCCAAATTCATAACCACGATGGGGTTCTAGTCCACCGTACCAGAAGGCCCAAGGTTTTTCCTTCGAAGTGGTGCTGAGAAAATCTTTGAAGTTCGCAGCATAATCATTGTTGCTGATACCGTTGGTCAAGGGTGGGCTTTTATGATCATTGAAAGGTTTCCCAGTCATTTGCCTGGGTTTGTTTTTGTCATCCAGTGCAACACCAGGGCCCCAACCCTTTGCAGTATGGCCTACTTGCCATTGGTTTTCTGAAAGCGCCTCGCCCCATCCCTTAAATTCTTTGGGGAAGTAACAAAGATGGTTGGCAGCTTCTTTAAGTTGCCAAGAATTTCTACCCGTAAGAATGCATGCACGGGATGGAGCGCATTTGGCATTGGGTGTAAAAGCATTGCGAAAGAGAATCCCTTGTTTTGCTACACGATCGAAGTTTGGAGTTTTCACCCAAGGAGTGCCATAGGCGCTTGCGTGAACGCCCCAGTCGTCTGCAATTGCGAAAAGAATATTTGGCCTAATCGGAATGGTCGTATCTTGTGCTGCAACTGACAAGCAATTTAAAATGAAAATAGTTTGCAGAATCATGGTAGTTTTTCCCGGGTCTTTAGATCGAACTTATCGCCTGCGTTTAAAAAGAAATAAAACTTCTCGCCCTCTGCAGGTTTTCGATCAGGATCATAAATAGCCACTTTGCTAGATCCCATGACCTCTAAATTGTTTCCCTTTATGATCACTGCGGTATCTTCATCGATGCCAATACCAAGAAGATGGCGATGTTTTTGTACTACTGCGATAAGATCATCTTCGCGCTTGCGCTTGATAAGATGTTGATCAACTGCGCAATCCTTAAGGAAGCCTAAACCCGTTTCATAGCCTGGCGCCATCATGATGGTGTTGCCTTCCCGGGCCCCTCGCACCATGTACGAACTTTGGATGGAAGCGCCCGCAGAGCTGCCGCCAATCACTCCGCCACGATCTAAAAGATCAAACAAAGCTTTCTGGGTTTTGGTGTTGAGGTAGCTGTCTGCGTAGCGCCATTGCCTGCCGCCATCGAACCAAACCCCGGTCGCTTGTTTAAGCGCAGAAGCGAATTCATCAGAGTCTGCAACTTTTTTATCGCGGGTGTGAAGTACAAAAACCTTGGCAGCACCAGCCTTGCGTAAAGCAGGCGCGGGCCTTGAGTCATTATCAAATTTGTCTCCCTCAAGTGCTGTAGGCACCACTGCAATTACTGCCTTATCTCCACCAGAAAGCTCGAGAAATTTCTTCATGATTCCAGCATCTTTACCGCCACCACCCACGATGAGAAGAGTCCCCTTCGCAGGGCCGATGGTGCTAGGTTGGAAAGGAGTTGCAAGTTGCTTTTCAAGCCAAGGCGTCACTTTTTCTACCCAGCGAGCTGCATGTTCTCTCTGACCTTTGCCATTGAAATGCACGCCTTTACCGTTGCCATCCCGGTATTCACTTCCCAACTTATCCGAGTCTGGGCCTTCGAGGGCGATGGTGTTGTTCCACAGTGCTTTTTGTGCATTACGAATATCTTCAGATCCTTGGTCTGCAGGCGAATGATAACTAACCTGAGCGACAAACCAGGGGAAATCCCAACCCACTTCCCGACGGCTATCACGAATAAGTTGCTCTAAATATTTCTGATAGAGTTCGCCTTTCAAAGTGCGTTTTGGGTCTGCCTGGTTGGCATCAGATTCCCCTTGATGCCAAAGCACTGCTCTGAATCCTTGATTGCCAAGGGGTTGCAACTTCGATACCAAGCGCTGAAAGATAATACCTTTGCTTTCCCATTCACCGGAATCAAGTTTTGTTACATTCCCAAGAAGCGTTGGCGGGTTAGGGAAAGTTGTTTTTTCGGGAAGCCATTCGCGGATGCTACTAGCGCCTACACCTGTAGCTACGATACCAACAGGGACATTGAATTGTTCAGCGATTGCATCAGCGAATGGAGGGATGAAACTACCACCGCCACCACTTGCGCCGGGCTGGGGATCGTTTGCTACTTTCCAACTCTTGCCATCGTATGCAACAACCTTGTCAGATTTTGGGCTGAGTTTTTCTTCTGCGTGGTTGGCGGAGTTGGATTGACCTGCGATGACGAAAACTTCACCCACGCCCACATGGGCAACCGATGCCGAAATAAAAGGGATGTTTTGTTCAAGGGCCCGAACTTCAACTGCGTACCAAGCGCCAGTTGGCGCCTCTAGATTGCCCCTAAAAGATTCGCCTTTGGGGGTAGCAAGAAGTTTTTGCCAGTCTCCTTTTATTCCTTTGCCAATTAAACGAGCTTCGATTGCACCAACCTCTGCTTTGGTTGTTTCAAGTTTACCTGCAACGATGATTTTTCCTTTGTCCTTCGAACTGCGTTGAACGATCTGGTAGTCAAGGGGCGTGTTGATCGTAAGGGTGTCTGCCAATAGGTTGGAGCAGAGAAATATTACCGAAAGAATAGCAGATAAAGTTCGCATGGGATTTATTCCTGAGTCAATTTTGAATCTCGAGGCTTTAAGATAGCATAATGGCTTTTGAATGTGCATGAGAAATGTCTATAGAGGTATTCAGCTTATGATGGGGTGATTTTTGCCGATAGGAAAAGCAGAAAGCCCTGCGAGTGATTTAATCACTTGCAGGGCTTTAGCAATTGACACTTAAGGTTTGTTATTTCACACGCTTCCAGATGTGAACCCATTGGCCGCTCTCATCTTTTTCCGTGGTGAACTTGGTTGGTCTTGGTTTGCCTGGCATAGAAAACGAAACTTTGAATTCATCTCCTTTGATTTCGTAAATACCAAGAATGGTTTTACCTTTGTTACGGCCACTGCCATCGGTTGCATCAATAGTCTTGGGTGATTTGGTGATATCAACGGTCTGAATGCCTTGAACGGATTCACCGGCTCCTGAATTAAGGGTGTATTGGCTACCCTTGATAACCAATTTAAAGTCCTTGAGATCTTCCTTGTTGAAGGGTTTACCATTGGTTTCGCCACCCCCGCCAACATAAGAACCGTTTAATTTTTCATCAACTTTTGCAGTGTCCGCAGCAATCATTAAGCCGATCGCAATGATTAACACAATACTTTTTCGCATGGGATTAATCCTTGAATCAAGGTGAAGGCTATTTGGATATACTTAAAGCGTTTTAAACATAATGAATAAAAAAAACAACAAGGAACTTGATCCATCTTTTCTAACCACTTTCTTGGTTCCGAAGGATATTCTGGTCCCCGGTATCTGTAAAAGAAGTTTCCAAAAAAGCAGGAAAACGATTGCATGTTTAAGAGGCTCTATACCTCGGAAAGCCCATGATGCCGGCCCCGTCTGTTGCAGCGGAAGACCACCAACCCCCGATAGCCTGTTTTTCTGCTTCGCAAGTCGTTGTCAGGTAGTATTTTACGTCGTTACTGCCACAAGGGTAAACCCAAAAAGGGTAGATGCCGTGGTAGTTTCGAGGTAAAATCAGTGTACCTGACACCGGGCTTTGGGGGAAGTGTGATGAACGACGTGCGTAAAAAAGGAAGCGGGACGTGGGATCGTAGCCAAGACCGCTGGGAACTCAAGAAGCTGGGCATCCGCAAGACGCCGCAGCAGTTGGCCGACATCTTGGGGGAACCCGTCCCCGAAGGGAAGATCGCCAGCCGCCCGTATTGGGACAAGTACCTCACCATCCTGACCACCGCCGACAATGCCGAGAAGCGGAAGCGGTCGCACCTGCAAGAGCGGCTGCGGTCGTTGGAAGTCATCATTGAGAGTTTGCAGGCCGAGAGCCGGGACGCCACCGAGTTCATCAAGGAGCGGCAGTACGTCCTTGACCTCCCCGAATGGGACATCGACCACGCCGACGTTCCGGCCATGCACCCGGACGCAAAGAAGGAACTCGTCATGCTGGGGCTGGACGATGACGAACTGGCGGTGCGGGTGCTGAACAGCCACCACATCAAGAAAGCCCCGCCGAAGGGCAGCGTGAAGCAAGAAGCCGAGAAGTACATCGACAGCAAGATCGGCAAGGACAAGTCCAACCAGCGATCCGCCATCAACCTGTTCGTGCAGGCGTGCGGCAACATCTTGGTGACGGAAATCACCATCGACCACTACCGGGAGTTCTTGAAGTTGCTCAAGAAGCACCCCACTTGGAACGACACTAGCAAGGCGAAGAACCAGAGCCGGGTTCACACCTTCCTGCACGCTCTGGCGACCGATCACAACCACCCGATGCCGTGGATCGGGGACAAGCGGCACATGCTGCCCGTCCCCGAAGGCGACAAGGTGCAATACACCATCGAACAAGTTCGTATTGCCCTCGCCAACGCCACGGGCATCGCCCGCACCGCCTTGTTGATGGGGTTGAACTTCGGGTTCTACGCTTCCGACATCATCGAACTGGCCGAGGAACACGTCGTCAGTGAAGGCAAGCACGTCAACAAGGTGCGGAAGAAGTTGGCCCACAAGACGAACCGAGTGAAACCCATGTGGCTCATCTGGCCGGAAACGAAAGAGGCGATGGCGTTCGGCATCAAGCGTCGTGACCTGCAACGGGAGTGGGACAACTTCCGCAAGAAGTACAATCTGCCCGAACACAAGGCACTACGGAAGACGACTGCTCAAATCATCCAAGACGACGAAGATTTCGGTGAGGAAGAGAGTCTGCTATTCCGGGGTGAAAGCCGACAGGGGACGCACCACAAGAACTACATCAAGAAGTACACCCCGGAACAGGTGGTGAAGCTCGACAAGGCACTGGCGAAGGCGAGGACGGTGCTGTTCGGGGTGGGGTAATAACCGGCCCGCCGCTGGGCTAATATGCCGCTGCCTTCAGGTCGAAAGTGTCGCCACAGTCGGTAATAGCCGTTCAAACCGTTCCCAAGTAGCACATGCCACAAACCCCGTGTTTCACGGGGTTTTCGTGCGTTTGCTGTCCCTCTGCTCGACGTTGTGGTAGTGGTGTGGGAGTTCTTCAAGGGGGTGGATCAAGTCCGTGTTCGTTACCGCACGCCATCCCGCCGCCACGCCCCATGTTGCAGAATTATCATCTTCTGGCGACGAACTGATAATGGTGAAAAACGGTTACATCACCCCCGGCCTTGCTCCACCAGCACCCGGTACTTGTTCTTGAACGCCGCCGCCCTAAATATCGGCATGAAACACACGACGTTCAAGGAGTGGTTGGCCCGGCGAGATGAAGGCTTCTTGCTACCCGACCGCCCGCCGCTCAAGGGGCTTCCCCGGCTCAACACGACCCCGTTCACCGACGCCCAGCGGAAGCGATTTCAGCCCACGAAGGTGAAGACGATCAAGCCGTTCGCCCCGACCATCCAGAAGGTGAAGGAGATCGTGCCGAACAAGATGATCCCGAAGTTGAAGCCGCTCACGACGGCCGCGAAGCGGCCGACGTGAGCATCAACTACCACTACCACGGCTTGCTTTCAAGTTCGTCGCTGAGATCAACGTCCATCCACGAAAAGATGTCGTCCAAGTCCACCATGCTGTTGTCGTGAACGTCTTCGGCGGCGACGTGGAACTCAATTCGCCAGTAGCCCACGGCCTTACGAGCCTGTTCCAACGAGGTTGCATACCGGCTGTCGAGGCGACGGCTATTCTCGCCATCCACCTTCGCCAGCATTAGGTGAAACAGGATGTTCCATCTGTTGAGAAAGATCACCGTCTTCATGTCGCCCCCGGTCTTGAGTGTGACCGAGAACAAAGTACATTGCAGGATTGACGGATTCCACGTTAGCAGTGACAACATATTGCCACTACCAGCCATATCGGTCGATGTCTCGACGGTGTTGGTACGTCCAACTTGGCTACTTGCCGCCCTTCGTTCTGGGAGCATCGAGTGAATCCACACCGATCTTCTCCAATCCGCAGAACTCCTCCACGCCGACTACGACCAAAGCACCTTGTGGCAACACTTCGAGTTGCAAAATCGCATGTTGGCCCGCTTTCAGTTTCGAGTCCTTGAGGTTGGCACTCGGCATAACCGGAAGGTTTACAAATTTCGTCGCCTTTTCCTTTCGTGGCGAATCTATCGTCCCGTCCATATGCACCACTCCACCAACATCGCCATGGGGTGGAATGACGTAGACGGTCGATCTGGCCGAGATAGTATTGGCGGAACGGTTCAGGTCTTCCAACACAACATCGACGGTGATGGTGGCCTTTTTCTCGTTCTGCTTGACGGGTTCCGCTGTCGGGGCGACCGTACCACCCTTCTTGTTGTCGCTCTGCTGCCCCGACACCGTGCCAGTCATGAACAGACCGCCGACCACGAAAGCAGACGCAGCGACCACCAGCAGAACGGACACGACTTTGAGCTTGATGAACTGCATGGCTTTCGACACTCCTTCGGTTGGGGCGACGACTTTCACGGAAACGAAATCCACGTCTTCGCCCACCCCTGCCTCTTGTCTGCCGCAGGACGAACACTTGATCCACGTCTATCCCCGATACCGGAAAATAAAGCAACCCCACTTCACTCAGCCCTTAGAGTGCCAAATAGAGTTGCCCGCCTTTCGACCCTCACGACGCCACGAAAGCCGGGCGTTTCTTGCCGCAGATATCGTGTCTTGAAGACTATACCCTATTGACACGGTGGCAAGCGGCCCGTAGGATCATGGTGAACACCGAGGGCTTCACGATGACCGTGGCTTGCTACATCCGAGTTTCGACCCGACGCCAGAACGACGACGGCCAGCGGGCCGAAGTGAAGAAGTGGCTGGACGCCAGCGGCATCGACCCGGCGAAGGTGGAATGGTACTGCGACAAGGAAAGTGGCACCCACATGAAACGGCCAGAGTTCGACCGCTTGCAGGCCGACATCTTTCACGGCAAGGTGAAGACGGTCGTGTTGTGGAAGTTGGATCGGCTCTCCCGCCGCCTCAAGGACGGCATCACCACGCTGGCCGAGTGGTCGGAGAAGAACATCCGGGTCGTGGTCGTGACGCAACAACTCGACTTCAACGGGGCCATCGGTCGGCTGGTCGCCACCGTGTTGTTGGGGCTGGCCGAGATCGAGAACGAGTACCGCAAGGAACGACAAGCGGCAGGGATCGAACAGGCGAAGAAGAAGGGCAAGTACAAGGGCAGGGCCAACGGCACGTTGAAGGGGAACCCCGGTCGGGTGGTCGAACTCCGTGACAAGGGGCTGACGGCCCCGGAGATCAGCACGGCGTTGGGCGTCTCGTTGCGGACGGTCTGGCGGTACATGGGACGGGGCCAGAACGAGACGGTGAAGGCGTAGGGGTGACACAAAGGTGTAGCCCAGCCCGGCCGCTTCGCGGCCGGTGCTGGGCAGTCACCACGACATTCCTTCAAGGTCGCCGTTCAGAGAAGAAACTTTCCCGATCCGGGGAATTGTCGGGGAGAAATTTACCGCTGGTGGATAGATACCACCATGAACACTACAACCATGCCCGGCATCTTCTCCCGGTACACAAAAGAGAAGTACGATACCTTCATGAAGTGGCTCGCCACCAAGCACGGCCAGACCATCTACACCCTGTTCCGGCAGTTCTCCGAGACATACCGCAACGCCGGTCACGCCCGCTGCGGGGCGAACTTGGTCGGCAACCGAATTCGTTGGGAATGCTCGGTGGGCGAGTTCGTCGGCTTCAAGGTGTCGAACGATTTCTTACCGATGCTGGCCCGCCAGATGGTCATCGACCAGCCGGACTACGCCGACTTCTTCACCTTCCACGACACGGCCACGAAGAAGGCGTTGGAAGCCGCCGCCGTGGGCGACTCAGATATGAGTATTTAATACGCCTTTCACGACGAAAGGGTAAAATGAAGAACCCGCCGCACGGCTGCGAACCAAGTGCGGCGGGTTGAAGTGACCTACTGTGATAGATAGTACCCCTGCACCCAAGTTGTTTCAAGTTCGTCCGAAGAAGCGGCTTCGACCCCTTCACTACACCGAGGACGGATGGTACACACTTGACGGTTTCCTGTACGAAGCCGACAAGCTATCTCGGTGCGTCCAGTGGGCCAGACGAAGGTACTTCACCACCGAGTTCACGTTCTTCGCCAGCATCAACTTCACCGACGACTTGACCGCCGCCGAGATGAAGGTTTTGTGGTCGAAAGTGTGCCGCTCCCTGTCGAGCAAGGGCGTTGTCGTTCTCTACGTCTGCGAAGTCAGCCGCCGTAGTAACCACTTCAATTTCCATCTTCTTGTCCGAAGCCAAACCCCCGGCCTTGCGGAGTTGGTGAAGACCGCCGCCAAGAGCGTGAACACCAACATCAAGGTGGAACCCTACGATCCGGGGCGTGGCCGCTACGCCGTCCGCTACATGGTGAAGGCGAAGACGCCGAAGTACAAGAACGGCGAGATCGTCAGCCGTGACCGTTGGGCAAGGAAACGTGTCCTATTTCGCCAAGAACTCAAGTTGCGGAAGTACGGCACAATTGGCCGGTTCTGGCCGCAAGGAATGAACAAAGAAAGCATCTGGAAGGAGATCGTCGCCCACGAACGGAAGATCAACGACGGCCTTCAACAACCGGGTGCGGAAGAGTACGCCCGTGAGATGTACGAACTCACGCAGGGCTTCTTCTCCTTGAACCGGGTTCGCCGCTCCGTGGGCTACTTCGGTGTGCCGTCTTGTTGGGTTCCCAAGTTGGACGACGACCATGTTGTTGTTGAAGATCATGACCCCGAAGCCGACGCCGAGATACCCACACCAGCCGCCGCCAAGCCACCACCGCAGAAGCCCGTTAAACCGCTCTGGAAGCCCCTGCATGCCGTCGAAGGGGTTGGGGTGAAAGAACCTGCCCGGAGCGTCCTGCGGCCATCTACGGGCCGCTCATGACGACAAGGTGCGAACCGCCTGACCAGACCGCCCGGCCACCGCCCCGAAGGGTAGATTTGGAGGGTAGGCGGGCCAAACTACCCTTGCATCTACCCTTTTGACCCCTTAAAACACAGGGGAATACTACTGGCAGTCAGGTGCAGCGCCTGGTTCGGCGGCGCGGTCATTGGTCATTGAATGGGTGCTGCAGGAGAATCCTCTGGTGGTCGCTCGACCGGCGCTCTGCCCATGCAGGTGAAAGCGACGAGAGCAGCTCTATCTGCCGAGCGAATAGCTGGCGACGAGAATCCTGCGATGCGATGCGATGCGCACACTCGTAATCGCAAGCGAGGCTGAAGGTGACAGACTTAAAGACGTGATACAGCAACTCGTCGAGGTCGCGAGTGGTGTTGCGTTGCAGTTCCAGACCGCGCTCGACAACAACATAATGGTATCCGTGTGCATCAGCCTCAATGTGGGGACGTGCTCCGTCCTCCGTGCGTCCAAATGTCGGAAGGACGTATCCCGATGCGCCGACTATCGCTGCGAGGCGGTTAATTTCGGCTTCAATTTTGGGAAGAGTATTCATTGCGAGGTTTCATGAGATCAAAGATTTATTTTTGCTATTCCGGAATCAATTCGTTTAAAAACAAGAATCGTAAGGCCGTCGTAGGTGCGGGCGAGACATCCCCCGCATGAGAGTTGTTATATCCGGATTTTGAGCTGATGGCAACGTGAAAGCTGTGAATCCGCCAAAGAATTCTGGGCCACCGCTACCGCCGAATTTGTGTATAGCGATCAGCATGGCTTTCAGCGCTCCTTTCAAGAGCATGGACGCCTGGGTCGAGATGATACCCACGATATCCGGATTACCTGCCGCGATCAGCGTCGTGACTGTTACCGTGGAACCAAGGAGAGCGGGCGACAGAGTTTCGCTTTGGTGGCGAGTCGTTCATATTCCGTCTGAAAGACACTGTTATTTCGCATTTGAGCCCATCACTCTGATTTCTCGCACTCGCATCCCTTTACAAAGTTTTCCCTCGGCGTCTCGTAGATTGAAATCGGAATAAGCCAGCAGGGCTCGGTTGTCGCCCAGGGGCAAGAGTGCGGAGTAGGAACAGGTCTCGGTGCTGATCGCGCCAGGGGGCACAACCGTGACGCGTTTGGCCCAACTCAGCCCCGCAGGATCGGCCGTGGCGCGGACATACAGACCCGGTCGGCCATAGGAAGCCAGCGTTACGCCATTCTTCAGTCGCAGCATCTGTGGCCAAACACCGAGATCGTCGAAGACGGCGGGCGGGCTCCAGCTCTTCCCGTTGTCGGTCGAACGCGACAGGTACGATGGTCCTGGCCCTCTGCCGTCCGTCGTACGCATCAGGCACAACACTGAATCGTCGGCCATGAAGCAGACGGTCGGTTCCGTGAAGCCGGTCCGATCGGCTGCCTTCGGGTCGGCTTTGGCGTCGGGGGCATACGGAATTTCGCTCCACAGATCGAACGTTCGGCCAGCATCGGTCGAGCGCAGAATCATGGGCCAAAAATGCTTCTTCAAAGTCCCGTTCACGAGACGGTTGTCGTACTGCACCGCCCAGACCGCACCGTCGGGGGCCAGGAACAGTGTTTGCAACCACGGGCGTGGCATCACGCCTTCGGTCACGTGTCGCAGTTCGCCCGGCAGCCGAACCTTGGCCCGTTCGTCCGTCGACTGTGTGGCTTTCGCGGGCTGACGGGAGAGAATCCAGCCGTCGGCGCACTCGGGCGAGAGATCCTCGACGCGATACCAGTCCATTCGATGGCCGTAGTTTACGAAATGACCGATCGGCTGCGAGGGCAACTTCAGGTCCGTGGTCTTGAGGGGGCGTTCTTGCCGAGCCCAAATCAGGTCGCCGTTCGGCAGTCGTAGCGGCGGCGACTGCCAGGCAACTGCCGCACGGTTGCCTGCTTTTTCGCGGGGAAGGAGCTTCCACGTCCGTCCGTCATCCGCCGAGACGGCGCGGGCCGGCGGCAGCCCATAAGCCTTGGCCGAGTCCGCCTCCACGTGATAGCTGAGCTGAATGGTCCCGTCCGACAACCGTTCCAGGCCCGGAAACTGATACGGTCCCCAGGCCTTGACCTCCGGCGGAGCCAACGCCACGGTGACCGGTTCGCTCAGTTCGAGCTGAGGCTCCCTCCTGGCGACAGCTTTGTCGGCGTCCTCCGCATGCGCGAACGCTGAAAGTAGGCAACACAACAACAGTGGCACTGGCAGTTGTTTCATTATCATCATGGTCTGAGTGACTCCTTCAGCTAGGACGGCAACGGAGGTGGAGACCTCGTTGCCGTCCGGATGGTGGATTTCATCAACGACACCGGTGCCGTTGAAACACAACTCTCGCTCTGGAAGGTGAGGTGCGGTCGCCGCCGCCTAACTTGTAATTCGGTTCAAGGCTTCAAGCCATCTTTTGCAAGCACTTCCTCTGGTAGTAATAATTCCGCTGGTGTTTTTGCAAAGTAGGGCGGTACTGTAAGAAGCCTTACCGGACCCCTGCAATAGCGCACACGCCAAAATTTCCCATCCTCCCCGGGAGGTACGGGCACACTGTAAAAATTAGGTTCGCGCCCATTCAGCCAGAAGTGGGGTCTATCTTGGCTATCGCGAACTTCACCATGCTCACCGCCAAAGATCCCGATCGTTTTAGTTCCTTTGGGAACATAAAAGTAACCCATCCACAAACCATAAAAGCGATTCATTGGGTTTTCTTGGGTTGAAGCGATGGCCATAAACTGTTCCTTGGGCCAGTTCACCTGAGTGCGATCGTTACCATCTTTAACGGTAATTTTGTAAAGGCCGGGTTGCTTAAGAGCAAATTTAAGGGTCCGCTCAACACCATCGGGCGGGATGGAGGCATTGGTTTCAACAAGAGTTTCTTTTTCACCTGTTTGGCTCTCGCCTCCGATTTTAAAAAGTTCGACTTTCACATTTCCTCTGTCACGATAATGGGCAATCATGCCTCCCATGATGGTAAGTTCAATATTGGAGGGCGCCTTGGCGTAAGTGAAGAAAGTCTGTATGCCTCGACCCGGGGTGAAATCGCCTGTAGGAAAATTAGCGGGTATGGGCAGTCGGCCCAATGCCGGAGCCAGATTGGTACTAAAGGTTAAAGGTTTGAAATTCAACTCAACCAATTTGTGGGTTGCTATGCCCTCGGTGATGTAGGAATCAATTTCCTGCGGAGTGAAGGGTGCGCTGGACTTCCAGGGGTTTTTCCCCTCGGGGATTTGCCATTTGGCATCTGCAGGAACCGAAATGGTTTTATCACGGCCCGCAAGATCGCGGTACAGTGCATAAGCATGCACCATCATGGTGGTTCTCATGCGATAAGCGTGCTTGATAAGGTTTTCAAAAGCAACCTGCCTTGCTTTGCCATCAGCGGTTGCATAACGGTGGTAAAGCGAGCAATATCTGGTGTAAAGTGCAAGGTCATCAAGGCGCAAGTTGATTTCGGTTGCTGCAGCCAATTCTCGGGCTTTCTGAAGCGAACGATACATTCTTCCCAGTTGATCATCAACTACAAGGTGGGGCTTGGAACCATTGATCTGGTCATAGAAATCTTTCATTGCGGGGCTTGCGGAACCAAAGGCACGGTCGAGGAAATCGCGTTCGATGGCGTCACGATTCTTAGCTTCGCGTACATCCCAAAGCATGCGGGATGCGAAATAATAACCCAATCCATTGGGCCCCCAGTTATCGCTGGATTCCGCAGACATGTATCGTGCACCCTTGGCATGAAATTCCGGGATGGTGCGTTGTAAGTAATCAAGGTTCCCACCTCGGGCATGTCCTGGCTGATCCCTATCCCAAGTATTTACGCTGTAGTATTCCCGTATTCCAAGTGTCGCTCCTTTTTCCGCCCATCCTGTAATAATATCTTCCAGCGACATGCCACCCTTGATGAATGCAGTGGCAACACTGACCACCACCTTTGGATGCACTTTAATGTTGGGCGGGGGCGAATGAAAGTTATAGCCATAGATGCCTACAAGTTTGCCCGGGAATTCCTGATTGATGGCTGCTGCAACTTCGTTGGAAAGAGTGATAGCTTGGTCTGAAACGCTACCCAGCTTGGAACATAATTTGCATTCGCACCAACCTCCGCCATCACTAGGATCCATCGAGACACTATCCAGCAGAGGGTTTTTTCGCACCTGCTCAACCGCATTGC
>Ga0255087_1000214_pt1 | contig 26219 bp, 22 predicted proteins | sample Colum_Miss_RepA__FD_188561 | JGI IMG/M metagenome (GOLD analysis project Ga0255087, IMG submission 188561) | Freshwater microbial communities from Columbia River, Oregon, United States - Colum_Miss_RepA_8d | ecosystem: Environmental > Aquatic > Freshwater > River | place: USA: Oregon | collected...
ATATTCACTCTTAAAGTCAATTTCAGGATATCTTAATTTAACGTACCCTAAAGCACATCCGACCGCTATATCAGCATACGAAAATGTATTCTCTAAATAGTATTCTTTATCTTCTATTTCTTCATTAAGCCTTTGAAGACTTAACTTTATTTTTCTCATTTGCTTTTCAAATACATCAGTATTTTGTTGTGAAATCGGCCTACGCTTTTCCAGCATCATTGCTACTGATGCGTCGCATAATCCATCTGCTAGAGCTTCCCATCTTTTGACTAATATTTTTTTATCAAAATCACTGGGAATTAAATAAAGCGGACCACTCTTATAGTCAACATACTCAGCTATTACCGGTGAATCAAAAATTGATATATCGTTTATAACCAATATAGGTACTTTAGCTAAAGGATTGTATTCATGAATAGTACAATTTTTATCAGCAAGCACAACCTTCTCCAAAGTCACTGGAACTTTTTTCTCATCAATTAAAATTCTTATTTTTCTAGCGTAAGGGCTATTATTTGAATAAAAAAGCTTCATTTTTCTCTCAATTAAAAAAACTAAATTTATTATAATTTGTTAAGCTTCTAGATTATGCAAAGATCAAAAATAAATAAGAAAACTTTGATTGAAGCCATTCAAACAAATGTCAAAATGGCGATCCAAGAAGATATAGGCAATATTGATTTATCTGCTCAACTTATCGAAGCAAAATCAACTGCAGTAGCTTATGTTAAAGCCAAAGAATCGGCTTTAATTGCTGGTATTCCTTGGTTTAACGCTACTTTTTTAATACTAGATCCAAAAATAAAAATAAAGTGGCTTGTTAAAGAAGGTGAGATTGTAAAAAAAAATCAGAGGCTTTGTGAAGTTTACGGCAATGCAAAATCAATCCTCAGCGGAGAAAGAGTAGCACTTAATTTCTTACAAACCTTATCTTCCACATCCACGATTACACATCAATATGTCAAAGCTATCGCAAATACTCACACAGGTATCTTTGATACAAGGAAAACAATCCCAGGGTTAAGAATTGCGCAAAAATATGCTGTCGCTATTGGGGGCGGTAATAATCAACGCATCGGACTTTTTGATCAAATACTTATCAAAGAAAACCATATTACATCCGCTAAAAAAGTTGATGATTTACTTTCGCTCGCTTTGAAATACTCCAAAAGTAAAGATATTCAAATTGAAGTTGAAAATCTTGATCAGTTTAAAAAATTTATTGAGCTAGGCTTTAGAAATATATTATTAGATAACTTTAATATTAAAGATCTTAAAAAAGCTGTACTTCTTAATAAAAATATAGCGACTCTTGAGGCGTCTGGAAATATTACGCTAAAAAATGTTAAAAAAATTGCACTGACGGGCGTAAATAGAATCTCTCTAGGAGCGCTCACAAAAAATATCAAGGCAATTGATTTATCTATGAAAATTGAGACTTTTAAAAGTCTCTAAACTTGACCAAATACGCTTAAAGCGTTAATGTTGAGGGTTTATAGCTATCTCATTAATTACAATCAAGAATCCTATGAACTCAAATCACATTTCTGGAGCAGAAATTGTTATTCGCTGCCTTCACGAGGAAAAAGTCAAATTCGTTTTTGGTTATCCTGGTGGCGCCGTCCTTAATATTTATGATGCTGTTTTTAAGCAAAATAAATTTAAGCATGTTCTAGTTCGTCACGAACAAGCAGCTGTTCATGCAGCTGACGCCTATTCAAGATCTACTGGAAAAGTTGGCGTTGCTCTTGTAACCTCAGGCCCGGGAGCGACCAATGCTGTAACAGGTATTGCTACCGCCTACATGGATTCCATTCCCATGGTGATCATTAGTGGTCAGGTTCCAACTTACGCCATTGGGCAAGATGCCTTTCAGGAATGTGATACGGTAGGTATTACGCGTCCATGTGTAAAACATAATTTCTTAGTTAAGGACGTTAAAGATATTGCATCTACAATTAAGAAAGCTTTCTATGTTGCGTCAAGCGGAAGACCTGGGCCTGTTTTGGTTGATATTCCAAAAGACATCACAGCCGAAAAATATGAGTTTAGCTATCCTAAATCGGTTCATTTAAGATCTTATAACCCTATTATTAAGGGTCATAGCGGCCAAATTAAAAAAGCATTGTCACTTCTTTTGAGCGCAAAAAAACCAATGATCTACTCAGGTGGTGGCGTTGTATTGGGCGATGCCTCTTCACAATTAACTAAATTTGTTCGTACTATTGGGGCTCCTATTACAAGCACGCTTATGGGCTTGGGTGGTTTTCCTGCAAGTGATAAGCAGTTTCTAGGCATGTTAGGCATGCATGGTACCTATGAGGCTAATATGGCTATGCAAGAATGTGATGTATTGTTGGCTGTTGGTGCTCGCTTTGACGACAGAGTGATTGGTAATCCAGAGCATTTCTTATCCAAACCGAAAACAATCATTCACATTGATATTGATCCATCATCTATTTCTAAAAGAGTAAAGATTGATATACCTATCGTAGGTCATGTCGTTTCAGTGCTTACTGAACTTAATGATCTTTTATCTAAAGAAAAAACAAAGCAAAATATATCGCTTAAGCATTGGTTGAAAGAAATTGACCAATGGAGATCGACAAATTGCTTAAGTTTTAAAAACGATAAAAAACTCATTAAACCTCAATTTGTTGTTCAAACCTTACATCAGGTAACAAAAGGAGATGCCTTTATTACTTCTGATGTAGGTCAGCACCAAATGTGGGCAGCACAATACTATCCATTTGATAAGCCTAGAAGATGGATTAATTCTGGTGGCCTGGGAACCATGGGCGTGGGATTACCCTATGCGATGGGCACTCAATTAGCTCATCCTGATGCGATGGTTGCTTGTGTGACTGGTGAAGCTTCCATACAAATGTGTATTCAAGAACTATCTACCTGCAAGCAATTCCATTTACCTATCAAGATTATTAATCTCAATAATAGATACATGGGGATGGTAAGACAATGGCAAGAATTTTTTTATGGAAATCGTTATGCGGAATCCTATATGGAAGCATTGCCTGATTTTGTGAAATTAGCTGAAGCTTATGGTCACGTTGGAATGAAAATCGAGAACCCAAGCGATATTGAGCCAGCTCTCAAAGAAGCTTTTAGTAAAAAACTAAAAGAGCGCTTGGTCTTTATGGACTTCATTACGGATCAAAAAGAAAATGTATTTCCAATGATTCCTAATGGAAAAGGCTTGTCAGAAATGATTACAGCTGAGGATCTATAAATGAGACATATTATTTCTCTCTTGATGGAAAATGAATCTGGTGCTTTATCGAGAGTTTCCGGGTTATTCTCTGCAAGGGGTTACAACATTGAATCTTTGACTGTTGCGCCTACTGAAGATGCAACGCTCTCAAGAATGACCATTGTCACTTCTGGCACAGATGAAATTATTGAACAAATCATTAAGCAACTTAATAAATTAATTGATGTTGTAAAGGTCCTAGATTTAAATGATGGTAAATTTATTGAGCGAGAACTAATGATAGTTAAAGTTAAAGCAAATGCTCAGTACCGAGATGAGATGAAAAGAATGTGTGATATTTTCAGAGGACGAATTATCGATGTTTCTGATAGCTCATTTACTATTGAGTTAACAGGATCGTCTAGCAAATTAGACGCTTATATTGAAAGCATTGATAAGGCGGCTATTTTAGAAACAGTTAGAACTGGTGCGTCAGGAATTGGACGCGGTGATAGAATTTTAAAAGTATAAATTAAAACTGAAAGGTTATTATGAAGGTTTACTACGATAAAGATGCTGATTTAAATTTAATTAAAAAATTAAATGTTGTTATTGTTGGTTATGGCTCACAGGGCCACGCTCATGCAGCCAATCTTAAAGAATCAGGCGTCAACGTCACTGTTGCTCTTAGAAAAGGTGGCGCATCATGGGATAAAGCCAAAAGTGCAGGACATAACGTTTTAGAAATTAATGAAGCCGTCAAAAATGCTGATGTCGTCATGCTATTAATACCTGATGAAACAATGCCTCAGATTTTTCATCAAGAAGTTGCACCATTCTTGAAAAAAAATGCTGTGCTTGCTTTTGCCCATGGATTTAATATTCACTATAACCAAATTATTCCGAGGGATGATCTTGATGTCATTATGATTGCACCAAAAGGTCCTGGCCACACAGTGCGCTCAGAATATCTTAAAGGTGGTGGCGTACCTTCATTAATTGCGATTTATCAAAACAAATCTGGCAAAGCAAAAGAAATTGCTCTTTCATATGCAGCGGCAAATGGTGGCACAAAAGGTGGGGTCATTGAAACAGATTTCCGTGAAGAAACTGAAACTGACTTATTTGGTGAACAGGCTGTTTTATGCGGTGGCGCAGTTGAACTTGTCAAAGCAGGTTTTGAAACATTAACTGAAGCAGGTTACGCCCCAGAAATGGCTTATTTTGAGTGCTTACATGAGCTTAAACTTATTGTAGATTTAATGTATGAAGGCGGTATTGCTAATATGAACTACTCTATCTCAAATAATGCTGAATTCGGAGAGTACGTAACCGGCCCTAAAGTTATTGGTAATGAGGCCAAGTTAGCCATGAAAGAAGCTTTAAAAAATATTCAAAATGGAGAGTATGCGAAACGTTTTATCCTTGAAGGAAAAACAAACTATCCAGAAATGACCGCAAGACGAAGACTCAATGCTGAACACCCTATTGAAAAAGTTGGCTCACAACTTAGATCAATGATGCCTTGGATCGCCAAGAATAAGCTTGTTGATCAAAGCAAAAACTAGCTCTATGGTAAAAAAAGCTTACCCTATCATTGCAAAAGAAGGTTGGCCATTTCTAATAGCATCTATTGCCGTATCAGCTATCGTATTTAAAATATGTGCTTTGTGGTCAATTCCTCTTTGGATAATCTCTTTATTTATTCTACAATTTTTTAGAGATCCAAAAAGAAGCACGCCCTCCAAGAAAAATTTGGTGGTATCAGCAGCTGATGGCAAGGTGATTGTGATTGAAAAATGTAAAGACGATTATCTTAATAGGCGAGCAATTAAAGTGAGTGTCTTTATGAATGTCTTTAATGTCCACTCAAACAAAAGTCCGATTAAATCAATTATTATGAATAAATGGTATTTTCCTGGAAAATTTCTAAATGCAGCTATGTCAAAAGCTTCTTTGGAGAACGAAAGATGTGCACTTCACTTAAAAACTAAAGAAGGTTTTGATATTACTTGCGTTCAAATTGCTGGCTTAATTGCGAGAAGAATTTTATGCTATGTAAATAAAGGTGATGCGTTAGAGGTCGGTGAAAGGTATGGCTTTATAAGATTTGGCTCGCGTGTTGACTTATATTTACCTATCAATTCAAAGATAAAAGTTACTTTGGGCGACACAGTTTTTAATGGCGAAACAATTATTGCTGAATTAAAAAAATAGACTAATTATCTATAAACAAACGAAGTTCGTTTAATGCAAGCCGATAAACATCTCTTTTAAATTCAATCACCTCATTAAGAGGCATCCAGTAATCATGCCAGCGCCATGCATCAAACTCCGGCTTTTTAGTGTTCCTCAAAAAGATATCAGTATCTTCCCCCTTCATTCTCAAGAGATACCATATTTGTTTTTGGCCTTTATAAACCCCTCTAAAATCTCTTCGAAGCCATTGTGAGGGCACTTCATACTTTAACCAGTCTTTTGTTCGGCCAAGTATTTCTACATGGTGCGGTTTTAAACCAACCTCTTCCATAAGCTCTCTATACATAGCCTCTTCTGGCGCCTCGCCTTTTTGAATACCGCCCTGAGGAAATTGCCATGCATTCTCTTGTGTGCGCTTCGCCCAGAAAACTTGATTCTCGACATTACAAATGACAATACCAACATTTGGCCGATAACCATCTTTATCAATCATGAAACCACCTTAAGCTTTTCTTTAATTTTTCCATAGATTTAGTTTAAATAAAAGCCAGAATTAAAGCTAGAATCTATTAAAAAAAACTTAAATTATGAATTTTAAAAATCTTATTTCACTTGCTCTATGTTTATTACTTTGTGCTTGCTCAACTTCGCCTATTGCTTATATTACCAACCAAGGCTCTGATACAGTAAGTATTGTTAATATAAAAGAGAAAAAAATTATTCAAGAAATTCCTGTAGGCAAAGGCCCTGTAGGAGTTGCTATTTCTCTAAAGCAATCCTATGCCTTTATTACAAATACTCATGATGCCTCCGTAAATGTTTTAGATCTTCAACATAATCGAATTATTAAAACAATACAGACTGGTGGAACGCCAGTTGGAATTACCAAGTCCACAAATGAAGACTTCATCTATGTGAGCGATTGGTTTAATAGTGAAGTTTTTATAATAGAAACAAAATCTTTAACAGTCATTAAAAAAATAGTAGTTGGCAAATCTCCATCTGGCATGATTTGTGATACTGAGGGAAAGTATCTTTTTATTTCTAATCGTGATGAGAATACTGTCGAGATATATGGTCAATCTGATTTGGCTCTCGTTAAGAAAATTAAGGTAGGCAATCATCCTTATGGCTTATTTGTCAGCAAAAACTTACTTTTTGTTGTTAATGTTTTAGATGACTCATTATCTGTAGTGAATATCCAATCATTTGCTTCGGAAACTATTAAGGTTGGAGATCATCCTTATGGAGTGGTATCCGACGTAAAAAACCAATTTGCCTTTGTTACAAATACTCAAGATGACAATATAAGTGTTGTTGATCTTAAGATGAAAAAAGAAATCAAAAAAATCAAAGTGGGTGGCAATCCAGAGGGTATTGATATTGATGAAAGAGATAATATTTTAATCACTTCTAATTGGAGAAGCGACTCTATTTCGATCATTGACTTGGCAAAACAAGAATATCTCTATGAAATCAAAACAGGCAAGCAAAGCCGATCTTTTGGTCAATTTATCAAAATTGACTAATGTTATATATAAAAACAATTTATAATTATCAAGCTTATTAAATACCAAAGGCTCTATTCACATGAAAAAAATTATTATTAGTATCTTCCTTTTGTTTGTATCAATGAATGTATTTGCTCACGGCCCATCACCTCAAAAAGTTGAAAAAACAATCAAAATCAATGCATCGCCTGATAAAGTTTGGGCAATCATTAAAGATTTTGGCAGTTTTCAAAAATGGCAGCCTCTTGTAACTGATAGCAAATTAGAAAAAAAGGGCGAGGATACCCTAAGAACGCTTACACTAAAATCTGGGGGCAAGGTAGTTGAAAGGCTTAAAGGTATCGATGAAGAAGCTATGAAGTTAAAATATGAAATTTTAGAAGGAGCAGTCCCTGTGGCAGACTATAATTCATTTATTGTTGTAGCAAAGGGCCCTAGCCCTAATGAATCTTCTGTAACATGGGTAGGACGTTTTTATAGAGTTTACAAACTCAATCCACCGATTCCAGCTGGTCAAGATGACGAGACAGCATTGAAAGCTGTGAATGAAATGTATGATGTAGCACTTCCAGCACTTAAAAAATTAGCTGAAACGAAATAAAATAATTTAGGTATTAAAAAGCAGAATTTAATTCTGCTTTTTTTATTTATGACACCCATTATTATTGACACCATTGAACCGCCCATAGGCTCAGTCATATTTCTTCATGGTCTTGGAGCTGATGGATTTGATTTCAAAAGTATCTTCGGAAGATCGCAATTCAATAAAATTCGATTTATCTTGCCCCATGCTCCCTACCAGCCAGTAACAATCAACCAAGGCATGGAAATGAGAGCTTGGTATGATTTGTATGATCTGTCTTTAGACAAAGATGAAGATGAATTGGGCATGCAAAGATCAAGTTTAATCATTCAAAAGTTGATTGAAGAGCAAATTTCCCTTGGTATCCCTTCCGAAAAAATTATTATTGGAGGCTTTTCTCAAGGGGCTGCAATGAGTTTTTACTTAGGATTAAAATACCATAAAAAATTAGGAGGCATTGCAGCTTTGTCTGGTTATCTTCCTTTGAAAGACATGCTTATAAGGTCCATAAAAAATGATTTAATTAAGATACCAATCTTTATGGCTCACGGCCTATATGATAATGTTATAGATATAGAAATTGCCGATTCTTCCTTTAAAAAACTAATGGCAAAGTTTAATTTTGCGAACTTTGAAAAGTACCCTATGGGGCATGAAGTATGTGAAAAAGAGATAGATGATTTATCAATTTTCTTCAACCAATCATTCAAATAAAGATAAATTTTATGGATAAAAATTCACTCGAAGCAAATCTTAAAGAGCTTGAGTCTATTGTTTCAAAAATGGAACAAGGTGATATGGCATTAGAAGATTCGATCAAATCTTACGAAAAAGGAATGCTTCTTCTTAAATTATGCCAAGACTCACTAAAAGAAATCGAGCAAAAAGTTTTGGTGCTTTCTACAGAGAACACCCTCGAAAAATTCAAACCTACCAATGAATGACTTTCATGACTGGCTTTTTCAAAAACAAGCATTTGTTGAATCTGTGCTTGAAAAAAACTTACCTAAAGCTAGCGATGAAACTCATTTAAATGAGGCTATAAAATATAGCGTTCTAAATGGCGGGAAAAGAATGCGCTCATTGCTTGTTCTTGCGATCGCAGAAATTGTTGAGGCGCCGCCAATTGCAATTGAAAATATTATATGTGCCGTAGAGTTTATACATGCATACTCTTTAGTACATGATGATATGCCTTGCATGGATAACGACGATTTGAGAAGGGGAAAATTGTCTTGTCATAAAAAATTTAGCGAAAGCACTGCGCTTCTTGTTGGAGACTCATTACAGTCAATCGCTTTTTCTCTTCTATCTTCGCCATCTCTGCAGATTAACCCTAAAAATCAATTACAGATCATTCACATACTTGCTAATGCTATTGGTATTGAAGGTATGGCAAAAGGCCAGGCGTTAGATATTAATAATACCAACAAAAAAATCTCACTAGATAAGCTTAAATTGATGCATCAATTTAAAACTGGGGCTCTTATTAATAGTGCATGTTTGATGGCAGTGCTTGCTTCTAATAATTATGATAAAAAAACGCTAGATATAATAGATACTTATTCAAAATCAATTGGCCTTATGTTCCAAATTAAAGATGATATTCTTGATAAAGAGGCAAGCCAAGAAGTTCTCGGCAAAACACCTGGCAAGGATGAAAAATATAATAAAGCTACTTTTTTATCTTTACTAGGTATTACTAAATCAAAAGAGTTAGCCGCTACATATTATGAAGAAGCTGTAACTGTAATTAAACCTTTCGGGGATAAAGCATATTATTTGGCTAGCATGGCTGAATTAATAATGGCACGATCACACTGACATGAACCTCCTTGATAAAATCAATTCACCAAAAGATTTAAAAAAACTCAGTCGTAGCGAGCTTGTTATATTATGTGACGAGATAAGAAATTTTATTATCGAAAGCGTTTCAAAAACAGGTGGCCATCTTTCATCAAATCTTGGTGTTATAGAACTTACTGTAGCACTCCATTATGTTTTCGATTGCCCTCAAGATAAATTTATATGGGATGTTGGACATCAAACTTACCCACATAAAATTCTGACTGGTAGAAAAAAGAAAATGGGCTCTTTAAGAGCTTTAGGTGGAATTTCAGGTTTCCCAAAAATATTAGAAAGTGATTATGATATTTTTGGAACTGGTCACTCAAGCACCTCAATTTCAGCTGCTCTTGGCATGGCCGAAGCTCTCAAAAAGAAAAATTTAGAACATAAGGCAATTGCAATTATTGGCGATGGCGCCATGACTGCGGGGATGGCTTTTGAAGGCCTTAATAATGCTGGTGACTCAAGCAATAATATCTTGGTTATTTTAAATGACAATGATATGTCAATTTCTAAAAACGTAGGTGCGCTTAATAATTATCTTGCAAAGCTTATGTCAGGCAATCTATATGGAAGCATCAAGCGTTCAAGTAAAGCTGTTTTATCGGTCATACCTCCCATGCTTGAATTTGCAAAGCGCGCTGAAGAACATATGAAAGGCATGGTAATTCCAGGAACTTTATTTGAGGAGTTTGGTTTTAATTATATTGGCCCTATTGATGGGCACGATCTCAATGCGCTGATTGATACACTAAGTAATCTTAAGGAACTTCGAGGGCCACAGTTTCTTCATGTGGCAACACAAAAAGGCTTTGGTTATGAGCCTGCAGAAATTGATCCCAATAAATTTCATGGTGTAGGTCAATTCAACATGAATGACGGCGCTCAGCCATTAAAAACAAAAAAAGCTACATATACCGATGTGTTTGGGGACTGGATTGTTGACATGGCTGGGACTGATAAAAAGCTATGTGCAATCACTCCTGCTATGTCAGACGGTTCCGGTCTAAATAAATTTGCTGAAAAATTTCCGGACCGTTTTTTTGATGTAGGTATCGCCGAACAGCATGCGATCACTTTTGCTGCTGGACTTGCTCGTGAAAATTACAAACCTGTAATTGCTATTTACTCGACTTTCCTTCAAAGGGCTTATGATCAATTAATACATGATGTCGCATTGCAAAACATTCCAATGCTACTTGCTATCGATAGAGCTGGAATTGTTGGGCAGGATGGGCCTACACATTCAGGAAGTTTTGATTTGTCATTTTTAAGATGCATTCCAAATATTGTCATTATGGCACCAAGCAACGAAAATGAATGTCGCCAAATGCTCTATACCGGATTTAAATTTAAAGGAATTTCAGCAGTTCGCTACCCAAGAGGTTCAGGACCAGGATCATCAATTAAATCTATGATGGTTGCTATTCCAATCGGCAAGGCCGAGCTTATTAGAAAAGGTAATAAGATTGCCCTACTCGCTTTTGGAAATACTTTAGATGAAGCTCTAAAGGCTGGGGAAAAGATCAATGCCACTGTGATTAATATGAGATTCATCAAACCTCTTGATATCAAATTGATAAGAGATTTGGGCTCCTCACATAAACTTCTTGTAACCTTGGAAGAAAACGCAATATCAGGTGGCGCTGGATCAGCTGTTTTAGAAATCATCAGTGAGTATGGTTTAAAATGTCAATCGCTTCGCATTGGCATACCTGATGAGTTTGTCGAACAAGGCAGCCAGGAACAGTTACGAAAAAAATATGGGTTAGATGCAGCATCTATCATTAAATCAATTGAGAAAAAATTAACCTAGTGCTACACTCAAGTATTAAAATTTAATTCTTTATTATGACAACAAGCGATCACATCTGCCCGATTGAAGATGTTCAAAGCTCCACTGATTTAAGGAGTTTGGATATTGATAAAGTTGGCATTAAATCTATAAAGCACCCCGTACTCGTAAAAGATAAAACGGGCGGCGCTCAACATACAATTGCAACATTCAATATGTATGTATATTTGCCGCATAATTTTAAAGGTACTCATATGTCTAGATTTGTCGAAATCTTAAACATGAATGAGCGAGAAATCTCTGTTGAGTCTTTTGAAAATATCTTAAGAGAAATGATTAAGCGACTTGAATCAAAATCTTGTGATGTTGAAATGACATTTCCATATTTCATTAATAAAACTGCACCTGTTTCCGGTGTTAAAAGTCTTTTAGATTATGAAGTAAGTTTTATTGGAAAAATTGTTGATGGAAAATTCAAAAATACAATCAAAGTTGTAGTTCCGGTTACGAGCCTTTGTCCATGCTCAAAGAAAATTTCAGATTATGGGGCGCACAATCAAAGATCTCACGTGACAGTTACGGCTGAAATTAATAAATTTATTTGGGTAGAAGAATTAATTGAGCTTATTGAAAAACAGGCATCATCTGAGCTTTACGGTCTACTAAAAAGACCTGATGAAAAATATGTGACTGAGAAAGCTTACGACAATCCTAAATTTGTAGAGGATATGGTAAGAGACGTTGCGGCTCAATTAAAACTAGAAAAAAGAATCAATCACTTTGTAGTGGAGTCTGAAAACTTCGAATCTATTCATAATCATTCAGCTTACGCATTGATTGAGGGCTAGTCTTAGCCAAATATTTTATTGCCTTTAATTTCTAATTTTAACCCATACCAAATCACTATAAATCCAATGAGTGGTGATATAGCAGCGATCATAAACCCAAGCTGACCGCCAAGATATTGTATTAAATAACCACCACCTAAACCCCCAATAGTTCCTCCAATTCCATAAGCTACACTATTATAAATTGCTTGTCCCCTTGACTGATTTCGCCCTTTAAAAAAGTAAGCAATAACCTCAATTGAGGCTGCGTGAAAACTTCCAAAGGTTGCAGCATGAAACATTTGTGCTATGAGTAATAAATAGAACTGATCAGGAGAAGCTCCTATGAGAATAAATCGAATCACACCTAAAAATAAACTTATTAATAAAATTGTTTTAAGTGAGTACCGACGTAAAATTTTTGGCATCAACATAAAAATAAAAATTTCACAGATAACACCAACTGCCCACAGCCATCCTATCGCAGCACTGCTATATCCATGCTCTTTTAGGTAGATTGAATAAAAATTATAAAGCACTCCGTGAGCTGAAACCATTAAAGTGCATCCGATTAAAAGCGCTACTACAGATGGTGTTTTGATAATCTTCCAAATAGATAAATCGTTTTTTTTGTGGTGAATCTCCTTAGCTTCAGGGATTGTATTTGATAAGAAAAATATAATGGCTTGAGTTATGAGTAAAACCCACAATAAAATATTAATTCCTTGAAGATCTATTAAATAGCCTAAGAATAATGACGCCACAATAAATCCGATTGATCCCCATAATCTTATTCTGCTGTAATGCCCATCCGTAGTTGCTAAATGTGCGAGAGTTAAAGATTCCGCAAGAGGTAATGTTGAACTCGTAAATAAACTTAATGCTGACATTACTAAAAAGATCCAAAAAAAACCCTTTGCCCAAAAAATACCTATAAACCCTATGAGACCTAGAAATGATGTCAGCTTTATCCATTTAACTCGATGACCTGTATGGTCGGCTAACCACCCCCAAAAATTAGGGGCAACGATGCGACTGATTTGGAATAAAGAGAGAAGAATGCCAATGCTAGAAGGTGAAAAATTTTCTGATTGTAGATAAATTCCCCAATAAGGGACAAAAGAACCTACGAAGAAATAATAAAAGAAATAAAAACGCGATAAACGCCAATGAAGATTATGGCTAGAACTCACTAAATTTTAGGTGTGTGCACAATTACATCCGCGTTTTGTGCTCGATGTCTTAATGCTTGATCCATAATAACCAAAGCTAACATAGCTTCAACAATAGGCGTCGCTCTTATAGCAACACAAGGGTCATGACGGCCTGTTGTTTGCATCAGAACGGCTTCGCCTTTTGTGTTGATTGATTTTCGATCTTGAGGAATGCTTGAGGTTGGCTTAAATGCCACATGAGCAATAATAGGCTGACCTGTCGAAATGCCCCCTAAAATACCGCCTGCATTATTTGTCAAAAAACCTTGTGGGGTCAGTTCGTCGCCATGCTCACTACCTTTTTGAATGATAGAACCGAAGCCTTTGCCAATATCAACGCCTTTTACAGCATTAATACCCATCATTGCATGAGCAATTTCAGCGTCTAATCTTCCAAAAATAGGCTCACCAAATCCCACAGGCACATTCTCAGCAACCACAGTAATTTTTGCACCTACCGAATCTCTGTCGGCACGAATGCCATCTAAATATTCTTCTAGCTCAATTACCTGATCTTGATTAGGGCAAAAAAATGGATTTTTATTTACATCTTCCCAGTTTTTAAATGCTATTTGAATGGCGCCCATTTGACTCAAGTATGCTCGGATTGTAGTTCCATATTTCTTAAGTAACCATTTTTTTGCAATAGCGCCTGCAGCAACTCTAACAGCGGTCTCCCTAGCGCTTGATCTTCCGCCACCCCTATAGTCTCTTATTCCATATTTGTGGGCGTATGTATAGTCTGCATGTCCGGGACGAAATACATCTTTAATTTTTGAATAGTCTTGACTTCGTTGATCTGTATTGCGAATAATAAACCCGATAGGTGCGCCTGTTGTTTTACCTTCAAATACACCAGATAAAATCTCAACCTTATCTTCTTCCTTGCGTTGAGTCACATGCTTTGAGGTGCCAGGTTTTCTTCTATCCAAGTCTATCTGCAAATCTTCTTCCGACAAATCCAATCCTGGCGGACAGCCGTCCACAATACCGCCTATAGCTGCACCATGTGATTCACCAAAAGAAGTAAGTGTAAATAAAGTACCTAGAGTATTACCTGACATAGATATGCTTCGAATAAATGTAGCTAAATTTTATCATAATCGGTTGCTTATTAACGGGGTAGTGCTCCTTTAATCCCAATCCTTAAGCTATGAATCAAAAATAATTTTTTAATCATGGAGAATTTTATAGGCACCAAGATCTAATTCATCTAAATTATAAGGTCCAATCGCAAAACGAATTAATCTTAGGGTGGGGTATCCAATTTTTCCAGTCATTCTTCTTACTTGGCGATTTTTACCTTCTGATATTTTAATTTCAAGCCAGGTTGTGGCAATCATTTTTCTCTCTCTAATTGGCGGTATTCTTTCCCATAATATTTTAGGTTCATCTATCATTTTTACCTCTGCGGGTAATGTTTTAAATTCTCCTAAATCAACGCCTTGTCTTAATTCCCCTAAATCACTCTCTTTTGGAGTGCCCTCAACCTGAGCCCAATAAGTTTTTTGCATTTTGTATTTTGGATCACTAATTTGATGTTGAAATATCCCATCATCAGTTAGAATAATTAAACCTTCACTATCAGTGTCAAGCCTACCTGCAGGATAAACATTAGGTATTGGAATAAAATCTTTTAAGGTTTTATGGTTGTCATGCTTACTAAACTGACAAACCACACCATAAGGCTTATTAAATAATATTTTCATTAAAATAAAAGTGAGTATGAATGCTTAGTAAAATTAATTTTCCAAAAAATGCATCTAAAATTACAGTCAATTCAAACTTAACTTTGAATGTTCCAGACCGTCCCATTATCCCATTTATTCAAGGCGATGGCATTGGTGAAGACATTACACCGGCAATGCTTAAAGTCGTCAATCATGCCGTCTTAAAAGCTTATGGTGGAGAAAAGGAAATTGCTTGGATGGAAATTTATGCGGGAGAAAAAGCTACAAAAACATACGACAAAGATACGTGGCTACCTCAAGAAACTCTTGATGTTATGAAAGAGTATGTTATATCCATTAAAGGTCCACTCACGACGCCCGTGAGCGGAGGTATTAGATCTCTTAATGTAGCAATGAGACAAGAATTAGATCTATACGTCTGCTTAAGACCTATTGAGTACTTTGATGGTGTGCCAAGCCCTCTAAAAAATCCTGAAAAAACTAATATGGTTATTTTTAGAGAAAATACAGAGGATATTTACGCAGGGATTGAATGGCAAGCATACTCCGAGGAATCCAAGAAAATTATTCAAATGATTTCAGAGTTGGGTATTAAAAATAAAATTCGCTTCCCCGAATCAACTGCTATAGGTATTAAACCTGTTTCCAAAGAAGGCAGCCAAAGGCTGATAAGAAAAGCGATTGAATATGCTATTGAGCATAAAAAAAGATCGGTGACACTGGTCCACAAAGGCAATATCATGAAATTTACTGAAGGTGGGTTTAAAGAATGGGGATATGAGCTAGCCCGAGATGAGTTTGGTGCTAAAGCTATTGAAGGAAAAACTAGTTTTAAATGTGATAACGGCCTCATTATCAAAGATTGTATTGCAGATGCCTTTTTACAGGAAATTTTACTGCACCCCAGCGAATATGATGTTGTAGCCACGCTTAATCTTAACGGAGACTATATTTCAGATGCATTAGCTGCTCAAGTTGGAGGTATTGGTATTGCACCAGGTGCTAATTTATCAGATTCGACTGTTATTTTTGAAGCGACTCATGGCTCCGCTCCAAGCATTGCGGGTAAAAAAATCGCCAACCCTAGCTCTCTTATTCTGTCGGCTGAAATGATGTTAAGACATATGGGATGGTCGGAAGCTGCTGGCATCCTCTTATCAGCATTTAGAAAAACATTACTAGCTCAAAAAGTCACTCAAGATTTTTCATCGCAATTAAATAATGTAGATGCGCTATCCACAGATAGCTTTGCTGACGCCATCATAAGTTATATGTAAAAAAAAGCCCGCTTTCGCGGGCTTATTTATTTAATTTGAAACTAGGCTTTATTTATATTTGAAGCTTGCTTGCCTTTTGGTCCGTCTGTAACGTCAAAAGTTACTCTTTGACCTTCTTTAAGACTTTTATATCCTGTATCTACGATTGCTGAGAAGTGAGCGAATAAATCATCACCACCATCATCAGGAGTAATAAAACCAAAACCTTTTGAATCATTAAACCACTTTACTGTACCTGTTGCCATTTCATAAATCCTTAACTTTAAACAAGGGAGGCCCCCCAAAAGTTTGAATCAAGAACTAAAGCACTACTTAAATATAAATTAAAGCTAGCTAAATAAAACTCGAAACCAAACACCTGGGAGCTTTTTTACGTTGTTTAGGAATAAATGTCAAGCTATTTGTTGCCTAAAAGACCTTATAATTTAATGCTGTTTAACACTTTTTCTATCTCTTTATAAGGCTGAGCACCTAACATTCGCTTGCCATCAGAAAAAATAAGGGTCGGCGTAGATGTGATCCCTAACTTTGAGCCTAATTCCAGCACTTGCTCTGTAGGTGCTTCACAATTTGCTTTGCCGGAAGGCAGCGCTTCATTTAACGACCAATCAAGCCAGGCTTTTGAGCGGTCTTTAGCGCACCAAATAAGTCGTGATTTATTCTTAGCATCTGGATGCAACTTTTCAATTGGAAAGAGAAATGTATAAATCGTAATATTATTTAAATGTGTAAATTCATTCTGCTCAAGCCTTTTACAAAAAGGGCAATCAACATCTGAAAAAACAACTAATTTTCTAGACCCATCACCTTTGATAGTTTTAATCGCTGAGGCAAGAGGTAGTGATGAAAAATCGATTTTAGTTAAATCTTCGAGGCGCTCTCCCGTTAAATCCTTCTTTGTTTTTGGGTCAACAATTCGGCCCTCTGCAATAAGAAATGAAAATTTTTCATCTGTATAAACAATTTGACCGCCCATAAAAACTTCGTAGAGTCCACTGTAAGCAGTTTTCTTGATACTCTCAACCTTGTATTTTGGGTAAGAAGCTTCAATCATCTTTTTTAAATTGGCTTCATCTGCCATCAAATAAAAAGAAGGTAAAGATAAAAGAAGTACTGTAATTTTTTTAAAAGTCGTCATTTAATGAATTGCATTTTTTATAAGAATTTTTTTAATTAGCTGATTTTGATCAATTTTATTAAGTCCAAAATTAATTACAAAATCCACAATATGATTTTTAGATGTAAAAAGAGAGCTTAACTTATCTGTTAAATAGCTCAAGGTTAATATATCAGTCTTTCTATTGCGATTATATTTTTTAAGAAAAGTCTTTAATCCAAGATCATGATGATATTTTTTATTTGAGCTTAATAATTTATCAATTTCTATTACATCTCTTAAACCTAAATTTAACCCCTGACCTGCAAGCGGATGGACCTGGTGAGCTGCATCTCCTACAAGTAAAATACGATCTGAAATTAATGATTCATTAATCTTCATGTTTAAAGGGAAGTATTGGCGATTTGTTGTTAAGGAAATATCTCCGAACACTTCACCTATTTCATTTTTTAACATTTGAATGAATTTAGTATCGGTAAAGCTTTTATATTCTTTAAGCATCTCATTATTTAAAGAATATACAACCGAAAATTCATCTAAATATATAGGGAGTAATGCCAATATACCGTGATACATAAATTTTTGATAAGCGCATCCTTGATGTGCTTTTAAAGTTTTAATATTAAACACTATTGCTGTCTGACCAAAATCTTTATTCCTGAAATTTATAGATGACTGGCTACGAAGCCAAGAATTCGATCCGTCAGCGCCAATGATCAATTTAAATTGGCGTATATTGTCATTCGCATAAGTGATATTTATATCTTTCGCTCCTACACTTAGAGACTCAACCTTGTCTGTTTTAATTTTCTCATGGTTTATGTCGCTTACTCGATAAATAAATGCTTTTTCAAGCTCATCATGATTCACAATAAATGCAAGTTCATTCATCTCTACATCATCATTATTAAATTTTAAAGATGAATGTTCCTTATCCGAGTAAACAATAATAGATCGCACTGAAAACACTTCTTTTTCCGGCAAAAAAGCCCATACGCCATTTTTTTCTAGCCATGTTTTAACACCTGGCGTAATTGCATAAAATCTAGGGTCAACTTCTTTTTTGTGAAAGGCTGTTACCTCTGATAAAAGCGTTGCCTTGATATCATATTTATCTAAAGCGATTAAAGAGGCCATACCCACAATGCCTGAACCTAAAATCAATACATCACTCGATGATTGAATCATTTTCCAAAGCTCATTTTATTGACTAAAAATTTTTTGATAGGCCTAAAGTTATCCAAAAGGGATAAGCCAAATCCCCTTGTTATGGATAGACCAACCAAGTCATTTGAAAAAATATTTACTAAAGAATCCGTAAAAAAAAGCGTCTTTTTTGTCTCTGACTTTCTAGAAGTATAATATTGATTTACAAATGATTCAGACCCTATATAAGCCGACTCTGATTCATTCATTAATTTCGATAATGCATGAGCATCTCTGATTCCAGTATTAAAACCTTGTCCAGCAACTGGATGCATTGTTTGTGCAGAATTACCGATGACTACTATGTGGGATTTCGGGAAGTCTGCAAGAACAATTTTTCTTAATGGGAAGGTAATAAACTTCTCACAATCGATAAATTTTCCAACTCTATCTCCAAAGTGCTCATGCAATTTTTCTAAAAATACATTTTTTTTAGTCTTGGCTAGCTCTTGAATGTCTGAATCTTTTCCTGTCCATACCAATGAAAATTCTTTAGGCCCATTTGGCAAAAGCGCAATAGGGCCCATAGACGTAAATCTCTCATAGGCAACACTTTCAGGTGGAATTTCTGAAGTCACTTTTGTAACAAGCGCGGTATGGTTATAACTAGTTTCTTTTCTTTTAAGATTTTGAATTAAATCAGTATTATTTTTTCCGCCATCAGCCAGTATTAAAAGTGGCGTTTCGAGAGGTGAATTTTTAGTACGGCCATACAAAATAGATTTATCTTCTTTATTTTCGATAGCTGAGACTTCAAATTCATAACTAATTTTTACTAATGAGGATTGATTAATTTCTTCTTTAAGAGCTTTTGATAAATCTCCATAAGAGACAACATAACCCAATGCCGGCAAATTATATTCCTCTGCAGATAGTAAGGTACGTCCAAAGCTATTTTTTTGACTTGTGTGAATGCTTTGAATTGGAGTAATCTTTTTTTCTAATATTGTCCATATCCCAAGATTTTCAAGAACGAGTTTTGTTCCATATGAGAGAGCTAATGCTCGATTATCTGAACCTGCATCATTTTTTTTTCTTAACTCTAAAAGATGCGATTTTTTATTTTGCTTTGCTAGTAATAAAGAGAAAATTAGGCCAACCGGACCAGCCCCCACAATGAGGTATTCTGGCTTTTTCATTTTGCCATCAATGCTTCAATAGATTCTATTGTTTTTGGACTGTCTTTAGTAAGTACTTCATGCCCATCTTGCGTCACCAAAACATCGTCTTCAATTCTGATACCAATATTCCAAAATTCCTTGGGTACTTTTGAAGAAGGCCGAATATAGCATCCCGGCTCCACAGTTAATGTCATACCCGGTGTTAGCTGTTTCCATTCTTTTGAAACATTTTTATATTCACCCGCATCATGGACATCAAGGCCTAGCCAGTGACCTGTTCTATGCATATAGAATTCTTTATAAGCCCCTGTTTCATAAATTTCTTCGCGGCTTCCCTGGCATAAACCAAAGTCTCTAAACCCATCAATTAGAACTGATAAAGCTGCATCATGAGGCTCATTCCAGTGATGTTTCGGAGATATCATTTTTAAGGCCGCACTTTGAGCATCTAATACCATTTGATAAAAATCTGTTTGTATTTTTGTATATTTTCCATTTGCAGGAAACGTTCTTGTTATGTCGGATGCATACCCTTCTAACTCACATCCTGCATCTATTAAGATAAGATCACCATCTTTAATCTCAGAGTTATTATTAATATAATGCAATGTGCATGCATTTCCCCCAGAAGCAATAATGGATTGATATGCTGGCGAACGAATTCCTTGAGACATGAATTCATGCATAATTTCAGCCTCAAGTTCATATTCATACATATGAGGCTTTACAAATTTCATTGCGCGATTGTGGGCTAAAGATGCAATCTTTGCTGAACGTCGCATCATGTCAATTTCAAAATCACTTTTTATAAGTCGCATTTCATCTGCTATATAACTAATATCCTGAATTTCATGGGGCGCTCGAACTCCAGCCCTACCTTTTTCTTTTAATTGTTTTATCCAATCATTAATTTTTTGATCAATCAAAACATCTTGACCTATTCGATGATATATTTTTTGGTGTCCTGGAATTTCTTTTAAAACAATCTCATCAAGTAAGTTGATATCGTAAGCTTCATCAAATAGAAAAAGTTCTTTCGCTTCTTTAGGTCCATATATGAAACCGTTCCAGATTTCCATATCAATGTTTTTGTTACGACAAAATAGAATCGTTTTTGGGGATTTTCCGCCCAAAATAACTAGCGCAGATTGCGGCTCATTAAATCCTGAGAAATAATGGAAATAGCTATCAGATCGATAAGGGTAATGACTGTCTCGATTTCTAATGGTTTCACTAGCATTAAAAATGATAGCTATGCCATCACCAATTTTATTGGCTAGAGCATCTCTCCTTTTTTTAAATTCTTTATAATCTTTATTGCTCATATTTAATCTAGCTTGTGAAATTATTATTTTTTAAAAAGAAATTAATTTCTTCCAGTCTCTTTGGTGTGCCTATATCAAACCAAAGCCCATGATACTCCTCACCACAAATACATCCCGCATCAATTAATTTCTTGAGTATAGGCGCTAACTTCGCAACAGACTCCATATTGATTTCTTCAAAGATTTCTGGTCGATAAATAGCTAAGCCGGAGAAAGTTAATTTATTATTTCCCTCCAGTTCAATCTTGTTATGTTTTAAAACAAAATCCCCTTTCATGTGGTGTGGTGGATTTTTAACCATAACTAAGTGACCTTTAAAATTATCTAAGTTCATATTTTTTAATGTAATGTAATCTAGGTCAGTAAATATGTCTGCATTAACCACTAAAAAAGGCTCATCGCCCAAAAACGATAGTGCTTTTTTTATGCCTCCTGCTGTTTCTAATGGACTACCTTCTCTAGAATATTGAATCTTAAGGCCCCATTTTGAACCATTGCCAAGATATGCTTCAATCATTTCACCTAAATATGCATGATTAATGACCACTTCTTTAAAATGAGCCTTGGCTAATTTTTCTATATGCCAAACTATTAATGGCTTACCAGCTACTTCTAATAATGGCTTTGGTATTTCATCAGTCAAAGGGCGCATTCTTTCGCCCTTGCCCGCTGCTAGAATCATAGCTTTCATAAGGTTATGTCAAACTTAATTTGTTAATCATGTTTAATAGAGGGCGCAATTCCCTGTAGCGTTCGCAGGCTTTTCGTAAATAATTTTCAACGGTAGGCAAATCGTTTAAATAATTTGCTTTATGATCTCTGTAATTTAAGCGAGCAAAAATACCTAATACTTTTAAATGCCTTTGAACACCCATCCACTCAAAATCTCTATAAAACTCTGCGAAATCCTCCTGAACTTTAAGCCCATTTTTCTTTGCCGATTCCCAGTATCGAATTAGCCAATCTATAATCTGTTCTTCTTCCCAAACAATGTAAGCGTCTTTAAATAGAGAAACGAGATCATAAACAATAGATCCCTTCACTGCATCTTGAAAATCTAAAATGCCTGGATTTTCACCCTGTTCTCCATTACAAAACATCAAGTTTCTCGAATGAAAATCTCTATGCACAAAAACTTCTGTATGAGACCGAATATTCTTGATAAGTAAATCAAAAGTTAAGTTAAGAATGTTTTTTTCCGAATCATTCATTTCATAAGATTTATGCAGTTTTACATACCAATCAGGAAATAATCGAAGCTCTTGCATCAACAACGAATCCTCATAGAGTTTAAGTGATGAAGTATCAGCATTTTTTTGTATTTTAATAAGCGCTAAGTAAGCATCTTTATAAAGCGATGATGCATTTTCATGATTGAGCTCTTCAAGGTAAGTGTCACTGCCTAAATCTGACAATAACAAAAAGCCTTCTTTCATGTCTGCCTCATGAATCTTAGGCACATTTAATCCTGCCTTAAAAAGAATATTTGCTATATCAACAAAGGGCTTTGAATTTTCTTTATCAGGAGGGGCGTCCATTAAGATATAAGACTGATTATTTGAAACAATACGGAAATAACGACGAAAACTAGCGTCTGAAGAAGCAGGATTTATCGTATACTCTTGATTTTTAAGTGCATTATTTAACCACGTAGCAATCTGAATTTCGCGAGTCACAATAAAAAATACCTATAAATTTTTAAAAAAATTGTACGTTTTAAGCAATTAGCTTAATGAAGTAAGTTATATAACTACCTGATTATTAATAAATTTAAGTTGATAAAATATCTAAAATATGAGATTTTAACGTTTATGAAATATTCAAAATTAAAACTATAGCACCCCTACTTGCTCCTTCAGCAAAATTCCATGTTTAGAAAAACAATCTCACCGCTATGGCTAGTGTTTTTTCTTCTTCCTCAGCTTTCATCTGCTGAAGACTTGGTAAGCGAAAAACAATCTTCAGAAATTTTTCAGGAATCAATCGAAATTGAAGGGGATAGCCTTGAAACGCTTCTTGATAGAAAAATGAAAGCTAAAGGGAATGCTATTCTCAAAAAAGGCAATAAAACTATCAAAGCTGAAGTGATTGAGTATGATCAAATTTCAGAAAAACTCATTACACAAGGAAATACATCCATAGACCTAGAAAAAATTTCTCTTTCTGGCACAAAGCTTAATTATAGATTAAGCGATCAGACTGGGAAGATGGAGGATGTGACCTTTAATATAAAGTCTGATAAAAAAGAAGAAACGATCGTTCAAAAAGGTATTCAAGTTACCAAACGTTATTATGACTTCCGAGGTGATGCTAAAGCAATTTTTTTTGAAGGCGAAAATAAGACAAAACTTGAATCCAGCAGATTAACCACGTGTGAGGTAGATTCCAATGACTGGTATATTAAATCTAAAAATATGGAAATTGATACAAAAAAAGACCAAGTAAAAGCCTCACATGCCTCGCTTGATTTCAAAGGGGTCCCGATATTCTATATGCCTAGCACAAGCTTTTCTCTCAATAAAAATAGGCAATCTGGTTTCTTATCTTCGACCTTCGGCACTACATCTAAAAGTGGTTTTGAGTTTCGTGTACCTTATTACTTTAATATTTCTCCTGATATGGATGCAACTCTGACAGCCAGGTACTTAGGTAAAAGAGGGCCTCTGGCGGATGGTGAGTTTCGCTACCTAACCGAAAACTATTCAGGAATTAATCAACTTCAATATATGAATCATGATCAATCTAGCGGTCAAGATAATAGATATTTTTTAAAACTTAATCATCAGCATCAATTTGGTAGGGGTTGGTCAGGATCTTATGATCTTCAAAAAGTATCAGATAATACTTACTTTTCTGATTTAGCCACTATGATTCAAGTTACTAGCGTGGTTAATTTACCTCAAAGAGTAAATCTAAATTATTCGGGTGATATTTGGAAATTAAACTTACTAACTGAAAAATATCAAACATTAACAAATGCATCAAATTCTCCATATCAAAGGCTTCCACAAGTCAATCTCTCGGGGAAAAAAGATTACGATAATTTCATATTAGACCTTAAGTCACAATGGACTCTTTTTGAAAGGGATGATAAGTTCGCATCAACATTCACAGATGCGCAAAAGATTACTGGGAGCAGATTTACAATGACTCCAGCAATCACTATTCCACTAACCTCTGAATACGGATATATTAAACCGAAAGTTTCTGCAAATATTAGATCTTATAATCTTAACAATTCACCTGATAATAACAAAGATATAGTCACACCAATTTTCTCTTTGGATAGCGGTGTTTATCTCGACAGAAATATAAATTTTTTAAATCAAAATTATACAAACACGCTTGAGCCGAGATTATTTTATGTCTACATTCCATATAAAGATCAATCAGTATTGCCTAACTTTGACTCAGGCCTTGCTGATTTAAATATGCAAACTTTATTTTATGAGAATCAATATAATGGGCAAGATCGAATAAATGATGCAAATCAATTAACTGCATCATTAACATCTAAATTTTTAGATAAAAATGGTAAGGAGAGATTATCGGCCATAATTGCTCAAAGATATTATTTTGAAGACAGAAGAGTCTTTGGTAATGATCTTACAGAAGCTAAAAAAGCAAATTCAGATATTTTTATGGGTGCATCAGCAAAATTACCAAATTCACTTAACCTAGATGCAATGTTTCAATTTGACCCAACCTCTAACAGTTTATTAAGAAGCACGCTTGGAAGTCGATATAATCCAGAGCCGGGAAAAATGCTCAATGTAAGCTATCGATTGATTGATAATATTATTGATAATAATCAAGATTTAGAAGTTTTTAATGCGGCGGGTCAATGGCCTCTCGGAAACCGATTCTACTCTATTGGTCGCTACAATTACGATTTGAAGAGCTCGCAAACTATTGAAGTTTTAGCAGGATTAGAATATGACGGCGGCTGCTGGGTTGCAAGATCAATCTTTGACAGAATATCATTGCCAACAAGCCCCAATCCAAATTATGCATTTTTTATTCAGCTTGAGTTAAATGGTATTGGTTCGATAGGTTCGGACGCTAACAAACTAAACAACTTTTTATACAGGAATGTTCCAGGCCTCAGAAACGTCAATCAAATTCCTGATGTTAATCGTCAGGCAAACTTTAACTAATCTTAATATGCAACTTAAAAAATTAATATCTTTTTTCCAAATAGCTTTCATCCTTTTAGCCATGACAATTAGCTATTATGGTTATTCAAAAACAGAAAGTAGCATTCAAAAACTAGACCGAATTATTGCTGTAGTTGATCAAGATGTTATTACCGAAAAAGAATTACAAGAAAAAATCAATTCAGTGATTAGCAACTTAAAAAATCAGAAAATTGAAATTCCTTCTGAAAGTGTTTTAAGAAAACAAGTGATGGAAAGATTAATTGCTAACAGTACTCAGATCCAACTTGCTCTTCAAACTGGACTAAAAATCAACGACGCCCAGGTTGATAAAACTATTGAGCGTATTGCAGAAAAAAATAAGCTTAATGTGGTTGATTTTAAAAAAACGTTAGAAAAAGATGGTACTAATTTTTATAAATTTAGAGAAGAAATTAGAAATGAAATCATAATTGCACAATTAAAAGAGCGTGAAGTTGATAGCAAAATTGTTATTACAGATGGTGAAATTGATAATTTCCTAAATGCTCAATCAAAAGAAATTCAGGATGAATATGAGGTCGCCCATATTCTTATTCGTGTTCCTGAGGACGTTTCCCCTGAAAAGCTTGAAAAACTAAAGAATAAGACAGAAGAAGTTTCTAAACAAATTCAATCAGGTAAGAATTTTACGCAAGTCTCTGCAGCATTTTCAGAGACACCTAATGCACTTGAGGGGGGCAATCTGGGCTGGAAAAAAGCTTCAGATTTACCAACATTATTTGTGGATGCTCTTAAAAAAATAGAAGTGGGTTCGCTGACCCCAATTTTAAGAAGTCCTAATGGCTTTCATATCCTTAAATTAATTAATAAAAAAGGGTCGAGCGCTCCTCTTGTTGTAGAGCAAACACATGTAAGGCATATTTTAATTAAGCTTTCTGAAATTACCTCTGAAAATGAGGGCCGTCAAAAATTGATGGGAATTAAGGAGCGATTAGAAAATGGTATAAAGTTTGAGGATATGGCAAAGCAATATTCGGAAGATCCTTCTGCAACCAATGGTGGGGATCTAGGCTGGATCAATCCAGGAGATACTGTGCCTGAATTTGAAAAAACAATGAAACAACTTAATATAAATCAAATCAGCGATCCCATTAAAAC